>JAESFO010000163.1_pt1 | contig 160193 bp, 173 predicted proteins | sample 9269421 | NCBI WGS metagenome assembly JAESFO01 (sample SAMN14502839, study PRJNA617101) | algae metagenome | isolation source: Nostoc desertorum CM1-VF14 and co-occurring heterotrophs from rocky... | place: USA: Clark Mountains, San Bernardino, California | collected 2000-06-05 | reverse complement strand
CCGCTCGAGGATGATCGGGTGCTGCGGATCGCACAGCGTGTCGCCCGTCGTGGTCTCCTTGAGACCCGCGATCGCGACGATGTCGCCGGCGCGCGCCTCTTCGATGTCCTCACGCGAGTTCGCGTGCATGAGGAGCATACGACCGATCTTCTCCTTCTTGTCCTTCACCGAGTTCAGATACTGACCCTTGGTGAGGGTGCCCGAATAGATGCGGGCGAAGGTGAGCGAGCCGACGAACGGATCGTTCATGATCTTGAACGCGAGCAGCGACAGCGGCGCCTTGTCGTCGGCCGGACGCGAATCCGGGGTCTCGCCGTCGAGCTTGACGCCCTGCACGTCGGGAATGTCGAGCGGGCTCGGCAGATAGTCGACCACGGCGTCGAGCAGGGGCTGCACGCCCTTGTTCTTGAACGCCGAGCCGCAGACGACCGGCACGAACGAGAAGCCGAGCGTGCCCTTGCGGATCAGCTTCTTGAGCGTCTTCACGTCGGGCTCGTTGCCCTCCAGATACGCTTCCATGACGTCGTCGTCCTGCTCGACGGCCATCTCGATCAGCTCGGCACGCGCAGTCGCGGCGGCGTCAACCAGGTCCTCGGGGATCGCCTGATACTCGAACTTCGCGCCCAGCGACTCCTCGAGCCAGATGATCGCGCGGTTCTCGACCAGGTCGACAAGGCCCTTGAAGCCGCCCTCAATGCCGATCGGGAGATAGAGGACGGCCGGGCGAGCGCCCAGGCGATCCTTGATCATGTCGACGCAGCGCTCGAAGCTGGCACCGGTGCGGTCCAGCTTGTTGACGAAGCACATGCGCGGAACCTTGTACTTCTCCGCCTGGCGCCAGACGGTCTCCGACTGCGGCTCGACGCCGGCAACGCCGTCGAAGCACGCGACCGCACCGTCGAGCACGCGCAGCGAACGCTCGACTTCGATCGTGAAGTCGACGTGGCCGGGGGTGTCGATGATGTTGATCAGGTGCTCTTCGCCCTTGCCCTCTTCGGCGCGCCACTTGCACGTCGTAGCGGCGGACGTGATCGTGATCCCGCGCTCCTGCTCCTGCTCCATCCAGTCCATCGTCGCAGTGCCTTCGTGCACTTCGCCGATCTTGTAGGACTTGCCGGTGTAATAGAGGATGCGCTCGGTCGTCGTCGTCTTGCCGGCGTCGATGTGCGCCATGATACCGATATTGCGGTAACGCTCGAGCGGATGGCTGCGGGCCATGATCGTTGGTTCCTTAAGCGTATGGGGAGCCGCTTTCGGCGGCTCCCCAGGATATAGGTGCGATTTTTACCAGCGGTAGTGGCTGAAGGCGCGGTTCGCCTCGGCCATGCGATGGGTGTCTTCGCGCTTCTTCACCGCGTTGCCGCGGTTGTTGGCGGCGTCCATCAGCTCGCCCGAGAGGCGGGCCGACATGGTGTGCTCGCTGCGGTTGCGGGCCGAAGCGATGAGCCAGCGGATCGCAAGCGCCTGGGCACGCTCGGGGCGCACCTCGACCGGGACCTGATAGGTCGCACCGCCGACGCGGCGGCTGCGGACTTCGATGCCCGGCTTGATGTTGTTCAGTGCCTCGTGGAACACGCCGATCGGCTCGCGCTTGGCGCGCTGCTCGACGGTCTGGAGCGCCGAATAGACGATGTTCTCGGCGACGGACTTCTTGCCGTCCAGCATCACCGAGTTCATGAACTTGGACAGAACCTCATCCCCGTAAACGGGATCAGGCAGGATTTCCCGCTTTTCGGGACGACGACGACGAGCCATCTTGAACTTCCTTTACAAACTTCAGCTGATCCGGAACCCGTCCGGGGCTTACTTTGGCTGCTTACTTCGGACGCTTCGCGCCGTACTTCGAACGGCTCTGCTTGCGGTCCTTGACGCCCTGCGTGTCGAGCACGCCGCGGAGAACGTGGTAGCGGACACCCGGAAGGTCGCGCACGCGGCCGCCGCGGATGAGGACCACCGAGTGCTCCTGCAGGTTATGCCCCTCGCCGGGGATGTAGCTGATGACTTCGCGCTGGTTGGTCAGGCGGACCTTGGCAACCTTGCGGAGCGCCGAGTTCGGCTTCTTCGGAGTCGTGGTATAGACACGGGTGCAGACGCCGCGCTTCTGCGGGTTCTGCTCCATTGCAGGGACCTTCGACTTGGCCTTCTGCGGTTCGCGGCCCTTGCGGACCAGCTGGTTGATCGTCGGCATGAAGCCCTTCACCTTTTGCGTTACCGGATGATCCGGCGGTTACTTTGCTGGAGCCCTGAAGAGAGAATACGAAAAGGCCCCGGGTGTTCTGCGACCCCCCGGGCCATTGCGTCTCCAGCAACGTTCAGCTCATTGTTCCGAAGGGATATGGGCGCATTGCCCTCCTCGCGGAACGGGGGCGCCTATAGCGATGCTCCTGCGGGCGGTCAATGGGCGCCACGGTGTTCGCGGCAAGGCGGAGAACCCTCCTCGACGCTAGCGGAACGGCCGGAAGCGCGCCGCGGCGATGCTCGATTCGCCGCATTTGGACTCTGCGGGAGCCGCGTGGCTATGCTAATCGGCCGCGGGGATCGTCTTACCGGGCTGGGGAGCAAGCATCATGTTGAACAATCGCAACGCGCGCAAGGAACGCCCGTCGGCTCCCGGCGCGTCGCAGGACCGCGGCCGTGCCCGCGGCCCCTTCTCGGTGCTCGGGCCCGAGGTGGCGGTCACCGGCAACCTCGCCACTCCGGCCGACCTCCACATCGAAGGCTGGGTCGATGGCGACGTGACCGGCGGCAACGTCACCCAGGGCAAGGACAGCCTGATCTGCGGCAATCTGACCGCCGACACCGCCCGCCTTGCCGGACGCGTCGAAGGCATGGTCCGTGTCCGGACGCTCACGGTCGAGCATGGCGCCCGCATCGTCGGCGACGTCGAATATGAGAGCATCACGATCGAGACGGGCGGATCCATCGACGGGCGCATGAAGCACGTCGGCGCGATGGACGCGGCCCAGCCGGGCCCGCGTGCGGTAGCTGCGGTGAACCTCGCCGCAGCCACCGATCAGGCCGCCTGAAGCGGCGCCTGACCGGAGGCCGATCGGCGGGCTCCCTACATGCCCCTGATCTTGGTCAGGTGCTCCTGGATCACCTTCTGCGCGTCGGTCGCGAAGCTCTTGAGCTCGGGCACGTCGCCGTCGGCGGCATAGCCCTGGACGAGCGCGAGTGCCTTCTCGTGCGCGGCGACCTGCTGGGCCTTGTACGCCTGATCGAACGCCGCGCCCTCGGCAGCGCGTAGCGCGGCGAGGTTGGTTTCCTGCTCGGCCGTGAGCGCCGGATTGGGAACGATCGCCGGATTGGCCTTGGCGCCCGCCGCCTTCAGCTTCTCGGTCGACTGGGTGTGGTTGTCGACCATCATCCGGCCGAAGTCCTTGAGCGCCTGGTTCTGCGCCTTCTCCTGGGCGAGCTTGCCGGCCTCTACTTCATAATAGTCGCTTGCGCCGACATCGTTGGCGAAGCGCTGCGCCGGCGAAACCTCGGCAGCCATGTTGGTTTCCATGCCCGCCATGTTGTCGCCGGTCATGTCCATGCCGGCCATGTTCATGTCGTCCATGTTCGTGGCCATGCCGTCGGTAGTGTTCGGGGTCGAATCGCCGCACGCGGCAAGCGCGAGCGCCGGGGCGAGCCCCAGGATCAGATAGTGTTTCATGCAGGCGTCCTCCTCGGGGCTGCTCAACGCGCCCGTGCCACGGGTCGTTCCGTTTCGGCCGAACAAGGATCAGGCGCGATGGAGCTCGGCCAGGAAAGTGTCGAGCTGTGCCGACAGCGCGCCCGCATCCGCCCGCAGCCGCTCGGCGAGCGCGCGCATGTCATTGGCCTGGCGCGACGCGGCACGCGACGTATCGCCGATCGCCTCCACGTCCTGCTGGATCGCAGTGCTCGCCTGAACCGCCTCGCCGACGTTGCGGGCGATGGTGTGCGTCGCGGTTTCCTGTGCGGCAACCGCAGCGCGCACACCCGAGGCGAGGCCGGCCATCGCCTCGATCGCGCGCTCCACCTGCTCGTGTCCCTCGGCCACATGATCCACGTTCTGGCGGATCTCGTGGACATGCGCGGCGATCCGCGCCGCCGCCGTCCCGGTCTGCGCAGAAAGCTGCTTCACTTCGTTGGCGACGACGCTGAACCCCCGCCCCGCTTCGCCGGCGCGTGCCGCTTCGATCGTGGCGTTGAGCGCAAGGAGGTTAACCTGGCTGGCGATCTCGCTGATCAGCCCGATCACCGAATCGATCGACTGGGCGGAGCGGAGCAGCTCGCGGGTGCGCACGCTGCCGGTGGCGACTCGTTCCAGCGCGGTGGCCGCGGCAGCCTGCGCCGCGCTCGAGCTTTCGGCAATCGCGCCCAGTGAAAGCGCGAGGTCGTGGCCCCGGGCGGCGATCTCGGTCATGTTGCCGCTCGTCTGGGCGGCGGCCGAGGCGACCGCCACTGCCCGGTCGCCCAGATCGGTAGCGCGCTCGGCGGTCGCGCCAGCGCTCGTCTGGAGCTCGGCCGCGAGCTGGTCCATCGCGCCCGCCAGCGATGCGATCTGCGCCTCGAACCGCTCGCTCGCGCGCTCGATATGCTCGGCACGCGCGATCCGCGCGGCGCTCGCACGTTGCTCGCGCTCGGCCGCCAGGTGGACGAGCCGGCGATTGCCGATCAGCCCGTGCAGCCTGCCGCCGAGCGTGAGGATCATACCTTCGGTGCCGTTTGCGGCGCGATAGGCGTCGATCAGCGCCGCGACCCCCATCGTCGCCTCTGCGACCGGGCACGAACGCAAGTGGCGGAGCACGCCGTCGCCGTAGCTCGGATTGCGCATCAGGGCATGGCCAAAGGGGTTGAGCAGCAGGCGCCGGACGTCCTTCTCGAAGATCGCGCCGATCGGTCGCTGCTGCGAGTCGATGACGGGAATCAGGCGCAGCTCGGTATCGCCGTTGAAGATGTCGACCGCGTGCAGCAGCGGATCGTCGAGCGTCAGCGAGGGCGGCGCCGCCTCCTCGGAGGTGAGGCCGACCAAAGGCGCTGGCGACGGTGCGGGGACGGAATCGGCAAGGGCGAACGCAGTGTGACGCATGCCGGGGGCCTAGGCGCGCGATGGTAAAGGCGGCCTTGACCGTTGGTTACACTACCGAGACAAAATGGAATTTTCTCCGCTTGCCGCCCGTTCGCGCCGCATCTAGAAGCCCGCGCCGTGACGGGTGTCCCCGCGAGGGGATGAAAATGGGAACTCGGTTTGAACCCGAGGCTGCCCCCGCAACTGTAACCGGCGAGCGTTCGCGCCATCCATGCCACTGGAGCACATCCGGGAAGGCGGCGCGAGAGTATGGACCCGGGAGCCAGGAGACCTGCCCGCCACAGTCGATTCCTTTGCGCGGGCGGGGTGCACCGGGCGAACGGGGAGATCTGTACTCCCTGCGTGAGCGACACCGCTAAAACCGGGTCGCCGCGCCAGTTGCATCGGCGAGACGACCCCTGACCAAGGTGTCTTGCCAGATGAAGAAGTTCGTTTCCCTCCTCCTTGCCTCGGCAGCGCTGCTCCCGGCCGTGGCCCACGCTCAAATTCACAGCGAAGACGATTCGGAAGGCCGAGTCTATTATGCTCCGGCTACGGACGATGAGGTCGTAGTCGTTGCCTCGGGCGTCGAGCAGCCCGCAGAGCAGACCGGCCGCTCGATCACCGTGCTCGATCGCGCCATGATCGAGACCCGCCAGGCGGTGTCGCTTTTGGACCTGCTCGCCACCACTCCGGGGGTGACCGCCACGCGCAACGGCGGCCCCGGGGGCGTGACCGCAGTCCGCATCCGCGGCGCCGAAGACGCGCAGACCCTGGTGCTGATCGACGGCGTGCGCGCCAACGACCCCTCCTCGCCTGCCGGCGCGTTCGACTTCGGCAATCTGCTTACCGGCTCGATCGAGCGCGTCGAAGTGCTGCGCGGTCCCAATTCGGTGATCTGGGGAAGCCAGGCGATCGGCGGCGTGGTCAATGTCGTGACCCAGGCCCCCGTCGACGGCATCGCCGCGCGCGCCAACGCCGAATATGGCTATGCCGATCAAATCTCGGCCAACGCCGCGATCGCGGGCGGAAACGATCGCTTCCAGGGCGCGCTCACCGGCGGCTATTTCCGCACCGATGGCGTCTCGCAGGCAGCGGTCGGCACCGAAGCGGACGGATACCGGCAGTATAATGCCAGCGGCCGGCTGCGCTTCGAGTTCGCGCCCGGCTTCGGCGTCGATCTGCGCGGCTATTACGCCAACTCGCGCACCGAGCTCGACGGCTATCCCGCGCCGGCGTACGCCTTCGCCGACACCGATGAGTATTCGGATGCGGAGGAGCTGTACGGCTACGCCGGGCTGTTCGCGAACATCGGCCCCGTCGCCAATCGACTCGCCTTCACCATCGCCGACATCAACCGCGACAATTACGATCCGGGCATCGGCGCCGAACCCCTCTACCTCTATCGCGGCCGCAGCGAACGCTACGAATATCGCGGCGACGCCCGGCTCGCGCAGCAGCTGCGCCTGACTTTCGGCGCCGAGCAGGAGAACCTGCGCTTCTACGACGGCAGCGAGACATTCCGCGCCGACATCACCAGCGTCTACGGCCAGGCGATCGTCACGCCGATCGAGCAGGTCACGCTCACCGCGGGGGTGCGCAACGACGATCACAGCCGCTTCGGCAGCCACATGACGTGGGGCGTCAACGCCGCGGTGAAGCCCTTCGAGACGACGCTGCTGCGCGCCAGCTTCGGCGAGAGCTTCAAGGCGCCGACGCTCTACCAGCTGTTCGCGCCCTTCTACGGCACCGACACGCTCCGGCCCGAAACCGCCCAGAGCTGGGAAGCGGGGATCGAGCAGAGCGCGCTGGAGGGTGCGGCGAAACTGGGCGTGACCTGGTTCCACCGCGACACGAAGAACCAGATCGACTTCGACATGGTGAGCTTCACCTATGCCAATATCGCGCGCGCCCGCGCCGAAGGCGTCGAAATCGAGCTGGCGCTGAAGCCGGTGGAGGCCTTCACCCTCACCGCCAACTATACCTATACCGACACCGAGAACCGCTCGGCGGGCTTCGAAGGCAATGTGCTGGCGCGCCGTCCGCAGGACACCGCCAGCGTTTCGGCCGACTATCGCCTGCCGTTCGGGCTTTCGCTGGGGGGAACGGTGACGATGGTTGGCGACAGCTTCGACAATGCCGGCAACACGGTACGGCTCGACGGCTTCGCGCTGGGCAGCATCCGCGCCGAGATGCCGATCGGCGACCGCTTCGCGATCTATGGCCGCGTCGAGAATCTGACCGACGAGAAATATCAGACCGTCGCGACCTATGGCACCTATGGCCGGGCGGCTTATGCCGGACTGCGCGTGAAGCTCGACTGATGCGCTGCGCCGCGCTCCTGTGCCTGATCGTCGCCGGGTGCGCGGCGCCGCCTTCGGGCGGCGGCGGGATCGTCTCGCTGAACCCATGCGCCGATGCGATGCTGATCGAGCTCGTGCCGGCCGGGCGGATCACGGCGATCAGCCATTATTCGCGCGACCCCGCCGCTTCCTCGATCGCTCCCGGGGTGGCGCGCCGTTTCCGCGTCAACAACGGCACCGCCGAGGAGATCGTCGCGCTGCGGCCCGATCTGGTGATCGCCGACGCCTTCACTTCGGCCTCCACGCGCGAGGCGCTCGCCCGCGCCGGGATCCAGACCTTCGATCTGGGCTGGGCGAGCACGATCGAGCAGGGCAAAGCGCAGGTGCGCGAACTTGCCGCGGCGGTGGATGCCGCACCCGCGGGCGAAGCGATGATCGCCCGCATCGACCGTGCACTCGCGGCCGCGCAGACCGATAGCCCGGCAGTGCCCGCACTGCTCTGGATCGGCGGCAACACCGTCTCGGGCGGCGGCACGTTGCTCGACGAGATGATGGTCAAGGCCGGCTTCAGCGACCATGCTGCGCATTATGGGCTCCAGCACACCGGCTATCTTCCGATCGAGCATGTCGTGGCCGATCCGCCGCGCGTGATGCTGGTGCCCGACGGCGCCGGCCGCGATGCCGATTCGCGCGCGGCCCAGATGCGCAGCTGGGCGCTGGCGCGATCGGGTGCACAGGTGCATCAGGCTCGCTTCCCGCGCGGCCTCGTCAACTGCGCCGGCCCGGTGATCGCCAGGGCGATGACTCGGCTGGCCGAAGTGCGGCGCGAGGTGAGGCCATGACCCGCCCTCTCCTCCTGGCACTGCTGACGGGCCTCGTCGCGCTGCTCTTCGCCGGCTCGCTGATGGCGGGCAAGGTCTGGGTGCCTTTCTCCGCCTGGTTCTCGAGCGATCCGCGCTGGTGGATCATCCTCGACCTGCGCCTGCCGCGCGCGATCCTGGGTCTCGCGATCGGCGCGGCGCTGGGGCTCACCGGCGCGGTGCTCCAAGGTTATCTGCGCAACCCGCTCGCCGATCCGGCGGTGGTGGGTGTCTCGTCCAGCGCGGCGCTCGGCGCGGTGGCGGCGATCGTCGTCTTCTCCGCCAGCGCGCCGCTGACGGTCTTTGCGAGCGCGATGCTCGCCGCCTGCGCGTCGATGCTGCTGCTCGCCGGGCTGGCGTGGCGCGCCGACAGCGCCGTCGCCTTCATCCTGGCCGGCACGATGCTCGCCAGCCTGGGCGGCGCGCTCACGGCATTCCTCATCTCGATAGCCCCCAATCCTTTCGCGACTGCCGAGGTCATCGACTGGATCATGGGGGCGCTGACCGACCGCAGCTTCGCCGAAGTGCGGCTCGCCCTTCCTTTCATCGCCGCCGGATGCGCGCTGCTGCTGTTCACCGGACGCGCGCTCGACGCGCTCACGCTGGGCGAATCGGCGGCGCGATCGATGGGCGTGCGGCTCGCCCGCGTGCAGATGCTGATCGTGCTCGGCGCCGGGCTCGCGGTCGGCGCCAGCGTCGCGGTGACCGGCGTCGTCGGCTTCGTCGGACTGATCGTCCCGCATCTGCTCCGCCCGATCGTCGGCGCCAGACCATCGGCGCTGCTGATCCCGAGCGCGCTGGGCGGCGCGGCGCTGGTGCTCGCCGCCGACAGCCTCGTCCGCCTGAGCCCGGGCGCCGCCGAGATCCGGCTGGGCGTCGCAATGGCGCTGCTCGGCACGCCCTTCTTCTTCGCGCTGCTGTTCAAGCTCAGGCGGTCGGCATGGAGCTGAGCGTCTCCGATCTGCGCGTAAGCCTGGGCGCGCGCCGGGTGCTCGACGGCGTCGGCGCCATGTTCCGGCCGGGTCGCGTGACCGCGATCCTCGGCGCCAACGGATCGGGCAAGTCGACTCTCGTCAAGGCGCTCGCCGGGCTGCTCGACACCGATTCGGGTCATGTCCTGCTCGGCGCGCGCCAGATCGCGCGGATCGATCCGCGCGAGCGCGCCCGGCTGGTCGGCTATCTGCCGCAGGATCCGTCGGTCCACTGGGACCTCGGCGTCCGCGAGCTGGTCGCGCTCGGACGGCTGCCGCACCGCTCGCCCTTCGCGGGGCCGTCGGCCGAGGACCGCGCGGCGGTCGAAGCGGCGCTCGAAGCGACCGGCACCGGGCATCTCGCGCAGCGCACCGCGCATCAGCTCTCCGGCGGCGAGCGCGCGCGGGTCCTGCTGGCGCGCGTGCTCGCCGGCGTCCCCGCCTGGCTGCTCGCCGACGAGCCGCTCGCCAGCCTCGATCCGGTCCACCAGCTCGCCTTGCTCGACCAGCTGCGCGCATTGGCCGCGGGCGGGATGGGTGTGGTGATCGTGCTGCACGATCTGGTCCAGGCCGCGCGCGCCGCCGACGAGGTATTGCTGCTGAAGGAGGGCCGCGTCGTCGCGTTCGGCCCCGCGCGCGAGGCGCTCGCACATCAGCCGCTCCGTGAGGCGTTCGGTGTCGAAGTGATGGTCGTCCCCGACGAGCAGGGCCGGCTCCTCCCCGTGCCGATTGGCCGCACCAAGTTCTGACCGGGGGCTGACAGCCGAATTCGGCTGTGCCATTGCGCAATAAAATTACACGACGAGTCGGGCCATCATGCCCGCCGCAGGAGAGTTTTGATGCGCACGATCGACCATTTCATCGCGGGGCATGCAGGCGGAGGCGCGTCGCGCGAATCGCCATCGGGCGAAGCCCGCACTTCAGAGGTGTTCGATCCCAACAGCGGCGAGATCCAGGCGCGCGTCCGCCTGGGCACGCAGGCCGATCTCGACCGTGCCGTCGCCGCCGCGCAGGCCGCCCAGCCGGGCTGGGCCGCGACCAACCCGCAGCGCCGGGCGCGCGTGATGTTCCGCTTCAAGGAGCTGGTCGAGGCGAACATGGATTCGATCGCCCACACGCTTTCTTCCGAACACGGCAAGGTGATCGCCGACGCCAGGGGAGACATCCAGCGCGGTCTCGAAGTGATCGAGTTCGCCTGCGGAATCCCGCATGCGCTGAAGGGCGAGTACACCCAAGGCGCCGGGCCCGGGATCGACGTCTATTCGATGCGCCAGCCGCTGGGCATCGGTGCGGGGATCACCCCGTTCAACTTCCCTGCAATGATTCCGATGTGGATGTTCGGCGTCGCGATCGCCTGCGGCAACGCCTTCATCCTCAAGCCGTCCGAGCGCGATCCGTCGGTTCCCGTCCGCCTTGCCGAGCTGATGCGCGAAGCCGGCCTGCCCGAGGGCATCCTGCAAGTGGTGCACGGCGACAAGGAGATGGTCGACGCGATCCTCGATCATCCGGCGATCTCGGCGGTGAGCTTCGTGGGCTCGTCGGACATCGCGCATTATGTCTATCGCCGCGGCGTCGAGGCGGGGAAGCGCGTCCAGGCGATGGGCGGCGCCAAGAACCACGGCATCGTCATGCCCGATGCCGATCTCGACCAGGTGGTGGCAGACCTCTCGGGCGCTGCGTTCGGCTCGGCAGGCGAGCGCTGCATGGCGCTGCCGGTGGTGGTGCCGGTGGGCGAAAAGACCGCGGACGCGCTGTGCGAGAAGCTGATCCCCGCGATTCGTGCGCTGCGCGTCGGCGTCAGCACCGATGCCGATGCGCATTACGGTCCGGTGGTCAACGCCGCACACAAGCAGCGGGTCGAGAACTGGATCCAGACCGGCGTCGACGAAGGCGCCGAACTGGTGGTCGACGGCCGCGGCTTCACCCTCCAGGGGCATGAGAAGGGCTTCTTCATCGGCCCGTCGCTGTTCGATCGGGTCACCCCCGATATGCAGTCGTACAGGGAAGAGATCTTCGGACCCGTCCTCCAGATCGTCCGCGCGCCCGATTTCGAGACCGCGGTGCGCCTGCCGAGCGAGCACCAGTATGGCAATGGCGTCGCGATCTTCACGCGCAACGGCCACGCCGCACGCGAGTTCGCGGCGCGAGTGAACGTCGGGATGGTCGGGATCAACGTGCCGATCCCGGTGCCGGTGGCGTATCATACGTTCGGCGGGTGGAAGCGCAGTGCATTCGGCGACGTCAACCAGCACGGCATGGAAGGCGTGCGCTTCTGGACCAAGGTGAAGACCGTCACCCAGCGCTGGCCCGACGGCTCGGTCACCGGCGAGAACGCGTTCGTCATTCCGACCATGGGCTAAGCATGACCAGTCAATTCGATCTCACCGACGAGCAGCGCCAGATCCAGGAGATGGCGCGCCAGTTCACCGCCGACGCGATCACGCCCTACGCGGCCGAATGGGACGAGAAGCACATCTTCCCGCGCGAGACGATCAAGGCCGCAGCCGAACTCGGCTTCGCGTCGATCTATGTCTCGGAGGAAAGCGGCGGGATCGGGCTCGGGCGGCTCGAAGCCGCGCTGATCATGGAGGCGATGGCCTATGGCTGCCCCTCGACCAGCGCGTTCATTTCGATCCACAACATGGCGAGCTGGATGATCGACCGGTTCGGCAGCGCCGAGCTCAAGGCCAGGTACCTCCCCAGCCTGATCACGATGGAGCGGATCGCCAGCTATTGCCTCACCGAGCCGGGCTCTGGTTCCGACGCCGCGGCGCTCAAGACGCGCGCGGTGCTGGACGGCGACCACTATGTCGTCAACGGATCGAAGCAGTTCATCTCGGGCGCGGGCGAGAACGAGATCTACGTCACGATGGTCCGCACCGGCGAGGAAGGCCCCAAGGGCATCTCGTGCCTGGTCATCGAGAAGGACATGCCGGGCGTCAGCTTCGGGGCCAACGAGCGCAAGCTCGGCTGGCATTCGCAGCCCACGCGGCAAGTGACCTTCGAGGATGTTCGCGTGCCCGTCGGAAACCGCGTCGGGGGCGAGGGCGAAGGCTTCCGCTTCGCGATGATGGGGCTGGACGGCGGCCGGCTAAACATCGGCGCCTGCTCGCTGGGGGGCGCGCAGCGCTGCCTCGACGAAGCGATCCGCTATACCAAGGAGCGCAAGCAGTTCGGCTCTGCGATCGCCGACTTCCAGAACACCCAGTTCACCCTCGCCGACATGGCTACCGAGCTGGAGGCGGCGCGCGCGCTGCTCTATCTCGCCGCCGCCAAGGTGACCGACAACGCGCCCGACAAGACGCGCTTCGCGGCGATGGCCAAGCGCCTGGCGACCGACACCGGATCGTCGGTGGTCGACCGGGCGCTCCAGCTCCACGGCGGCTATGGCTATCTGATGGACTATCCAATCGAGCGCTTCTGGCGCGACCTGCGCGTCCATTCGATCCTGGAGGGCACCAACCAGGTGATGCGGATGATCGTCGGCCGGGAGCTCACGCGGCAATGACCGAGGAAATCCTGACGTTCGTGGAGGGCAAGGCCGGCCGCATCCGGCTCAACCGGCCCAAGGCGATTCACGCGCTCAACATCGCGATGTGCGCGGCGATCTCCGAAGCGCTCGACGCGTGGCGCGACGATCCTGCCGTCGAGGTGGTGCTGCTCGATCATGCCGAGGGAAGAGGGTTCTGCGCGGGCGGCGACATCCGGCTGATCGCCGAATCGGGCGCGGGCGACGGCGGCGCGGCGCGCGACTTCTTCCGCACCGAATATCGGATGAACCATCGGCTGTTCAGCTATCCGAAGCCCGTTGTCGCGTTCATGGACGGGATCACGATGGGTGGCGGCGTGGGGATCTCGCTACCGGCGAAATATCGCGTCGCGACCGAGAACACCAAGTTCGCGATGCCCGAGACCGGGATCGGGCTGTTCCCCGATGTCGGCGGCGGCTGGTACCTGTCGCGACTCCCGGGACGCGTCGGCCAGTTCATCGCGCTCACCGGCGCGCGGCTCGACGGCGCCGAATGCGTCGCGCTGGGACTCGCTACGCACTATCTGCACGCGGAGAAGCTTGAAGAGGCCAAGGCTCGGATCGCCGCCGATCCTTCGGCAGTGGAAGCGGTGCTCGCCGAGCTCGCCTCCCCCGCCCCCGACGCCCGGATCGTGCGCAACCACCAGGCGATCAACCGTACCTTCGCTTCGGACAGGTTCGAGGACATAATCGCCGCGCTCGAAGCCGAAGCGGGCGAGGACGAATGGGCACGCAAGGAACTGGAGACCCTGCGCACCAAATCGCCCCAGGCATGCAAGGTCTCGCTCCGGCTGCTGCGCGAAGGCGCGCGCATGACCGATTTCGCCGACGAGATGCGGATGGAGTTCGCGGTCGCCGCGCGCGTCTCGCAGCTGCCCGATTTCATCGAAGGCGTGCGCGCGGTGATCCTCGACAAGGACAATGCGCCGAAATGGAACCCGGCCACGCCCGAAGGCGTGGACGACGCCTTGCTCAACGCTATCTTCGCGCCGATGCCCGAGGGCGAGGCATGGACCCCCGACACCGTGGAGACCCGATGAGCACCGAAACCATCCGCGTCGAGCAGCGCGGCGCCGTCACGCTCGTGACGCTCGACCGCCCGCAGGCGCTCAATGCGCTCAACAGCCAGGTGCTCGACGAGCTGCTGGCGGCGATGAAGGCGTTCGATGCCGATCCCTCGCAGGGCTGCGCGGTGATCACCGGCAGCGAGAAGGCCTTCGCGGCGGGCGCCGACATCAAGGAGATGCAGGCGCAGGGCTTCGCCGACATGTACGGCCATGATTTCTTCGCCGGCTGGGACGCGTTCACCCGCACCCGCAAGCCGATCATCGCCGCGGTGGCGGGCTATGCGCTGGGCGGCGGGTGTGAGCTCGCGATGATGTGCGACTTCATCCTCGCCGCCGACAGCGCGAAGTTCGGCCAGCCCGAGATCAAGCTCGCGGTCTCCCCCGGCATGGGCGGATCGCAGCGCCTCACCCGCGCGGTGGGCAAGGCAAAGGCGATGGAGATGTGCCTGACCGGCCGGATGATGGACGCCGCCGAGGCCGAGCGCGCCGGGCTGGTCAGCCGCATCGTCCCTGCCGCCGAGCTGGTCGATGAAGCGGTGAAGACCGCCGCGAGCATCGCCGCGATGGCGCCGCTCGCGGTGCTGGCGAACAAGGAAATGGTCAACGCCGCCTATGAGACCACGCTCGCGCAGGGCGTCGCGTTCGAGCGCCGGCTGTTCCACGCCTTGTTCGGCACCGCCGACCAGAAGGAAGGCATGGCCGCGTTCGTCGAGAAGCGGCCTGGCAAATGGACGGGGAAGTGACATGGCACGCGTAGCATTCATCGGGCTGGGCAACATGGGCGGCGGAATGGCCGCCAACCTCGCCAAGGCGGGGCACGACGTGCGCGCGTTCGACCTTTCGGCGGAGGCGCTCGAGCGCGCGAAGAAGGCCGGCTGCCTTCCCGCAGCGAGCGCGGCCAGCGCAATCGAGGATGCCGAGGCAGTCATCACGATGCTTCCCGCCGGCAAGCACGTCGATCAGGTATATACCGAGAGCGTGCTGCCCAACGCAGCTGCTGGCGCGGTGCTGATCGACTGCTCGACGATCGACGTCGAAACCGCGCGGCGCATTGCCCGGGCGGCGAGCGACCACGGACTGGCGGCGGTCGATGCGCCGGTTTCGGGCGGGATCGCCGCCGCCAACGCCGGCACGCTCACTTTCATGGTGGGCGGCAGCGCGGCGGCCTTCGAGCAGGCCGAACATTATCTGAGCGACATGGGCAAGGCCGTGATCCACGCCGGCGCCAGCGGCGCAGGCCAGGCCGCCAAGATCTGCAACAACCTGATCCTCGGCGCGACGATGATTGCGACGTGCGAGGCCTTCGCGCTCGCCGAGAAGCTGGGGCTCGACCCGCAGCGCTTCTATGACATCGCGTCCGTTAGCACGGGGCAAAGCTGGTCGATCACCAGCTATTGCCCGGTGCCCGGCGTCGGCCCCGAAAGCCCGGCCGACCGTGACTATCAGGGCGGCTTCGCGGCGCCGCTGATGCTCAAGGATCTGAAGCTGGCGATGGAGGCTGCCGAGGCCACCGGCGCCGAGACGCCGATGGGCGCGCGCGCTGCCGAGCTCTACGAGAAGTTCGTCAACGGCGAAGGCGCGACGCTCGACTTCTCGGGCATCATCAAGATGCTGAAGGGCTGAATTCGAACCTCCCCTCCCCGCTCCGGGGAAAGGGTTTTGGATGGACGGATCGACAGCTATCTCCGGCAGCTGTCGCCGGCGCCGGGGTCGAGATCCAGGCACTTGCCGTCGACCTCCACCGGCACCTTGAGCCCGATCAGCGCGGCGAGCGTCGGCGCGATATCGACCGTCTCGGCGGAGCCCTGCGCCTCGAACCCCTTCATGCCCTTGCGCCAGAAGAGGATCGGCACGCGACGATCATAGTCCCAGACGGTGCCGTGGGTCGAAACTCCGCCCGCGCGCGGAACGGGGATCGGCGTCACGCGCGGCTTGAGCACGACGTAGAAATCGCCCGAACGCTCCGGATCGAACGAGGCGCGCAGCCGCTCGAGGATCGTCCATTTCTCGGGCGCGGTAGTGGCGAGCGGCGTCGCCTGGATCTGCTCGCGCGTATAGACGGCTTCGACCTGGGGGTGCGCGGTATAGCGGCGGATCGCCAGCTTGCGGACGGTCTCCCGCTGGCCCGCGGGCAGCTTGGGATCGACATAGATGTCGCCGAACACGCTGCCCGTAAGCGGGGAAGCCGAAAGCCCGAGCTGCTTTGCGATCGCGTCGCCGATGGCGTTCGCGCGGAGAGCCGGATCGGCGCGCGACGGCGTGATTCCATCCGCCGCCGGCCCACGCTCGGGGATGTCGTTGCCGCCGTGGTCGGCAGTCAGCGCCACTGCATAGTCGACTCCGGTCTGGTCGAGCACGCCGAAGAGCTTGCCGAGCGCCTGGTCGAGCGCGAAGAGCTGGAGGCACATCTCGCCGCCGCCGGGCCCATAGGCATGGCCGATATAATCGGTGGCCGAGGCGCCGAGGATCAGCAGATCGGTCTGGGCGCCCTGGCCTAGCTGCATGTCGGCTGCGATTCCTGCGCCCAGCGCGAGCACGGCCTCGTCGAATTCGGGCGAGACGCGGAACGCCTTGGCGTCACCCGAGGCGCGCGCGAAGCGGCCGTCGCCCACGGTCATCCCGCCGGGAAGCGTGACCGCCCGGCTGCGCGCGCGACAGAACTCGGGAATCTCCATCGGCTCCTGCGCCTCCGCGATCCGTGCGGCGACATAGCCGTTCATCCGCTCGACCAGCGTGGGCGTGGTGCGGCCGACGAAGGAGACGAACTTGCTGTCCTTCCACCACCAGGCCTGATCGATCCGGTGCCCGCCCATCATCACCGCGGCGCGATCCTTGCCCGCGACCGAGACGACACGCGCCGCGGGATTGGCGGCCTTCATCCATTCGCCGAGCGTCGAGACCTTCAGATGCTTGTCCGACACGACGTAATTTCCGGAATCGCTGCCCGGCACGCTCTCGTCCTCCGCGCAATAGACGGTCTTGTCGGCGCGGGGTGCGTTGAAGTCGGTCCAGTCGTTGGCGACGATGCCGGTGCGATAGGGACGCGCGCCGGTGAGGATCGTCGAATGGCCCGGGCAGGTCTCGGTCGCGGCGTGCGTCTGATAGCCTTCGGGGAAGACCGCACCCGTCAGCAGCCGGGCGAGCCCCGACGTGAACTGGCCGCGATATTGCGCGAAGAGGTCCGCCGACAGCTGATCGACCGAAATCACCACCAGCAGCCTGGGTGGGCTGGCGGGCGCAGCCTGCCCGGCGGCGGGCGCGGTCTCCTGCGCACAGAGGGGCGCGGCAGCGAGCAGCGCCGCGGCGGCAGCGATCGGGCGGAACAACTTCATTTCGGGGACCCCTCCCGGCGTGTGCAAATGGAACCGGACTGCTATTGGGCGAACAGCAATTCCTCGGCAAGGTCGCTCCATGGCTAGGCTTGGTTTCCGATTGATGGCGCTGCTGTTGCTGGTTCTCGGCCAGGCTGCGCTCGCGCAGGCGCCCGGCAACGCCCGCCATGTTCGAATCGAGCTGGTTGCCGAGACCGATCGTCCGGCAGCCGGCGGCGAGGTCACGCTCGCTTTCGCCTCGACTCCCGAGAAGGGCTGGCACGCCTATTGGCGCAACCCCGGCGACGCCGGCCTGCCCGCGCGCGCCGAATGGACGCTCCCGCAGGGCGCAAGCGCAGGCGAGATCCGCTATCCGGTTCCGCAGCGCCTGCTGATCGCGGGGCTGATGAACTATGTCTACGAACATCCGTTCGCGCCGCTGGTGACGCTCAAGGTGCCGGCAGGTGCGAGCGGCGCTTTCCCGGTGCGCGTCAAGCTCGACTATCTGGTCTGCACCGACGAGATCTGCGTGCCGGAGAAGGCCGAACTTTCGACCGCGCTTCAGATAGGCGACGGCGCGATCAGCCCCGAGCGGCGGCGGCAGTTCGACGGTTGGCGTGCCGCGCTGCCCCGGCCGCTGGGCAGCCAGGCGACGTATCAGGTCGAGAACAAGGTCTTCCGCATCGCCGTGCCCTGGCCGGCCGGCGCCGCTGCCGAAGGCGAGCCCTATTTCTACCCGGTTACGGATGGCGTGCTCGACTATGCCGCTCCACAGAAGGCAGCGCGCGACGGCGACCGGATCGTGATCGAGACCGCAGGCAAGCGCGCGCCGGGGCCGATCGAGGGCGTGCTCGCCTTCGGAGCCCAGGGCTTTTCGGTGCACGCGGTGCCGGGCAGCGTGGCACCCGCACGTGAAGCGCCTGCAACGGTGCCGTGGAGCGCGGCGCTGATCGCCTTCGCGAGCGCGGTGCTCGGCGGGCTGCTGCTCAACATCATGCCCTGCGTCTTCCCGATCCTGAGCCTGAAGGCACTGAGCCTCGCCAAGGCGAATGAGGCCGAGGGCAACCCGCGCGGCGAGGCGCTGGCCTATACCGCGGGCGTGGTGCTGGTGTGCCTCGCGCTCGGCGGCACGCTGCTGGCGCTGAGGGCGGGCGGCGCGACGCTGGGCTGGGCGTTCCAGCTCCAGGATCCGAGGGTGATCCTGCTCCTCCTCCTGCTCGTCACTGCGATAGCCTTCAACCTTGCCGGGCTGTTCGAGATCAACGCGCCCAAATTGGTCAACCGTGCGGCGGCCAGGGGCACCGGCGGCGCCTTCGCGACCGGCGCGCTCGCCGCCTTCGTAGCCACGCCGTGCACCGGCCCGTTCATGGGAGCTGCGCTGGGTGCCGCGCTGGTGCTCCCCTGGCCCGCCGCGCTCGCGGTGTTCGCCGGACTTGGACTGGGTATCGCGCTGCCCTTCCTGCTGCTCGGCTTCGTGCCTGCGCTGCGCCGGCTGCTGCCGAGACCCGGCGCGTGGATGGTGACGCTGCGCCGGATCCTGTCGATCCCGATGTTCGCCACCGCGCTCGCGCTCGCCTGGGTGCTCGGCCAGCAGGCAGGCGTGAGCGGGATGACGATCGGGCTGGGGGCTGCGATGCTCGCCGCGCTGGGGCTCTGGTGGGCCGGGCGGCGGCAGGCGCGCGCGGCGGGCCACGCCTGGCTTCCCGCGCTGCCGCTGCTGCTTCTGGCGCTCGCTTCGCTGGCGCTGGTGCGCCCCGCCGCCCCGGGGGCCGCAGCCCCCGCAATTGCCGGCGCCGAACCCTTCAGCGAAGCGCGGCTGGCCGAGCTGCGGGCGAGCGGGCGGCCCGTCTTCGCCTATTTCACTGCCGACTGGTGCGTGACCTGCAAGGTCAACGAAAAGGCCGTGATCGAGACTGCAGATGTCGCCAGAACCTTCGCCGATCGGAACGTAGCGGTGCTCGTCGGCGACTGGACCAACGGCGATCCTGCGCTCGGACGCTTCATAGAGCAGCACAATCGTGCAGGCGTTCCGCTCTATCTATGGTACAAGCCGGGTGAGGACGCACCGCAGGTCCTGCCCCAGATCCTGACGCAGGCAATGCTGCGCGACCTCGCGAGCGGGGCTGAAAGAGGAGATGCTGGATGAGCAGATGGATGTTGGCCGGCCTTGCTGCCGCCGGCGCCGCGATCCTTGCCGCACCGCTTGCGGCCGAGCCGGAGCTCGCCGCGGCCGCGCCCAATTTCAAGGCCTATGACATGAACGGGAATGTCGTGGAGCTCTCGCAGTATCGCGGCAAGACCGTGGTGCTCGAATGGAACAACCCGGGCTGCCCCTTCGTGCAGAAGCATTACGACAGCGGCAACATGCAGAAGACCCAGGCCGCAGCGAAAAGCCAGGGCGTGGTGTGGCTGACGGTCAATTCGGGCGCGCCGGGAAAGCAGGGCTATATGACCGGACCCGAGGCGAAGAAGTTCGTCGCCGACGAAAAGGCCAGCCCCACGACCTATGTGCTCGACCCCAAGGGGCTGATCGGCAAGGTCTATGGCGCCAAGACGACGCCGCACATGTACATCATCGATGGCAGCGGCAGGCTGGTCTACAAGGGCGGGATCGACGATCGGCCAACCGCGGACGCCGCCGACATCGCCAAGGCCCGCAACCATGTGCTGGCGGCGCTGGGCGAGATGAAGGCGGGCAGGCCGGTATCGGTGGCCGAGACGCGCCCCTATGGCTGCTCGGTGAAATACGCGGCCTGAGGTTTGGTAAAGCTGTTCATCTAAAGCCCCTCCCCTTCAGGGGAGGGGTTGGGGTGGGGCATGTGTCTCACCGAGACCGAGCCCAACGTGGACAGCCCCACCCCAAACCCCTCCCCTGAAGGGGAGGGGCTTTAGGTCTCAGACCAGCGCGGCCATGCGGCTGGGCTCGGGCATCCCGGTTGCCACATCCTCGTCGGCGAGCAGCGACCAGCCGTTGGGACCCAGCACTTCGATCGGGCGATAGCGGGTCTTGTACGCCATCCGCTCCGATCCCTTCACCCAATAGCCGAGATAGACATAGGGCAGGCCCGCCGCGCGGCTGCGCAGGATATGATCGAGGATGATGAAGTTGCCCATCGACGCGCGCGCCTCGTCTCCGGTCTCGAAGAAGCTGTAGATCATCGACAGGCCATCGGCCTGCTGATCGGTGATGCACGCGCCCACCAGACGACCGCGGCTCCCGTCGGTCGACGGCTCACGATATTCGATCACATAGGAGCTGACCGGCGACTGCTCGACCATGTCGGCATAATCGTTCTCGTCCATCGCCGCCATGCCGCCGCCGGGATGGCGCGTCTGCAGGTAGCGGTGCAGCAGCTCGAACTGCTCCTCGGTCGCCCACGGCTTGCAGGCCGTGACTTCCAGATCGGCATGGCGCTTGAGGAGCTTGCGCTGACTGGCGTTGGGGCGGAACTGGTCGGCGACGACGCGTACCGAGACGCAGGCGGTGCAGCCCGCGCAGCTCGGGCGATAGGCGACCGACTGGCTGCGACGGAAGCCGATGCGGCCAAGCGCGTCGTTGAGCTCGGCCGCGTGCTGGCCCGAGAGCTCGGTGAAGATCTTCCGCTCCTGGCGCCCCGGAAGATAGGGGCATGGACTCGGGCTCGTCACGAAGAAACGCGGAAAACGGGAAAGTGCAGTCACCGCCCTGTCGCCCCTCTCAGCCGGCCCGGGATTGGTCCGTCACTGCGACTATGGAGCGCCGCGCGCATGATGAAAAGCGGGTTTACCATAAAAGAAGGTTAACGCCGCAAGTGGAACGATCGGAAGCGAAACAAAGACTTAGCTGCGAACGCGCATGTGCGCGGAGCTGGGGCATTAACCGCATCCGTCAACGATGCCGCGGCGCCGGGGCGCGCGGACAGACAATCTCCGCGGCAGAGTACACGGGGCGCCGGGCACCGTGAATCGCCGCCGGACTCAACTCGCCGCGGAAGCGATTCGTTTCGTCGGATCGCCGCGTTTCAGGCGAGCTCGACCTGGCTCACTTCATATTGCGCGCGGCGCAGCGCAGTGATCAGCCGATCGAGGTGGTTGCGGTCGCGCGTCTCGCACTCGATGTCGGTGATCAGCCCCTTGGCGGGCAGCGTCGTGAACACGCGCTGGTGATAGACTTCGATGATGTTCACGCCCTGCTCGTGGAATATCCGGGCGACGTGGAACAGCGCACCCGGGCGGTCCTGCAGGCGGATGCGCAGGCGGGCGAGACGGCCCGAGCGGGCGAGATCGCGCAACAGCACATTGGCGAGCAGCCGCGTGTCGATGTTGCCGCCGCACAGGATCGTCCCGACGGTCTTGCCGCGGAACCGTTCGGGCTCGGTGAGCAGGGCCGCCAGCCCGGCCGCCCCGGCGCCCTCGACCACGGTCTTCTCGATCTGGAGAAGCAGGCTCACTGCTTCCTCGAGCCGGCGCTCGCCGACCAGGACGATGTCGTCGACCAATGCCTCGACCAGCTTGGAGGTGATGCCGCCCGGCTCCTTGACCGCAATACCCTCGGCCAGCGTGTCGCCCGCGCAGGGCATGTCGGTGTGGTGGAGGCGGTTGTACATCGACGGGTAGAGCTCGGCCTGGACGCCGATCACTTCGATGCTGCGCCCCTCGGACTTGGCGACCGTCGCCGCGCCCGAAATCAGCCCGCCGCCGCCGATCGGCACCACCAGCGTATCGAGGTGGGGAACATCCTCGATCATCTCGAGCGTCGCAGTTCCCTGCCCCGCGATCACGCGCGGATCGTCGAACGGGTGGACGAAGGTGAAGCCCTTCTCCGCCTCGAGCTCGCGCGAGTGCGCATAGGCGGCGTCGAAAGTCTCGCCGTAGAGGACCACGTTCGCGCCGTGCCCCTCGGTCTGGGTGACCTTCACCGTGGGCGTGTTCTTGGGCATCACGATCGTGCTGGGAATGCCGAGCCGGGTCGCGTGATAGGCCAGGCCCTGCGCGTGATTGCCCGCCGACGCCGCGATCACGCCATTGGCGCGCGCCGCCTCGTCGAGCTGGAGCAGGGTGTTGAGCGCGCCGCGCTCCTTGTAGGCGGCGGTGAACTGCAGATTCTCGAACTTGAGATAGACGGTCGCGCCGGTCAGCTCCGACAGCGTCTTGCTCACCAAAGTCGGCGTCCGCACGATCTGGCCCATAATGCGCGCCTGCGCTGCACGGACGTCTTCGATCGTGACGGGAAGCGGCGCGGCCGCCGGAGCTGCTTTGGTTGCCATAACAGCTTCCGCCTAGACCATCTGGCGCCACGGGGGAACAGGCCCTATGCGCAAGGACCTATGCGCAAAACGAACCTGCCCGGCCGTCTGCTGGCCCCGCTCGCGGCCCTCGCGGCGCTGTTCCTCGCTCCCGCCGTCCGCGCCGAGGGGATGGTGGACAACGTCAACGGGATGACGCTGGACGAAAAGGGCCAAGTGGTCCGCTTCAAGGCGATCCTCTTCCGGAACGACGGCAAGATCACGCGTTTCCTGTCGGGCAAGGAACGGCGCCCCAAGAAGCTCGAATGGCGGATCGACATGGGCGGCAAGACGCTCGTGCCGGGCATGATCGACGCCCACGGCCATGTGATGGGGCTCGGCTACCAGCTGCTCCAGCTCGATCTCTCGGCGACCAATTCGCTCGAAGAGGCGCTGGCCAGGATCCGGGCCTATGCCGCCGCCAATCCGACCAAATGGATCGTAGGGGGCGGGTGGAACCAGGAACGATGGAAGCTCGGCCGCTTCCCGACCGCCGCCGAGCTGGACGCCGCAGTCGGCGACCGGCCGGTGTGGCTCGAACGGATTGATGGCCATGCCGGCTGGGCGAACAGCCGCGCGCTGGCGCTCGCCGGCATCACGGAGGCGACCAAGGATCCGAGCGGCGGACGGATCGAACGTGCCGCGGGCGGCAAGCCCACCGGCGTGCTCGTCGACGGCGCGATGGCGCTGGTCACGAAAGTGCTGCCCCAGCCGACGCCGCGTGAGCGCAATGCCGCCTTCCTCGCGGCACAGGACCGCCTGCTCGCGCTCGGCATCACGGCCACCGCCGACATGGGTACTTCGATCGACGACTGGATGACCTATCGTCGGATGGGCGACCTCGGCCTGCTCAAGGTCCGTATCATGAGCTACGCGTCGGGCGTGGAGACTGCGCTTGCGATCGGCGGCCAGGCGCCCACGCCCTGGCTCTACGACGATCGGCTGCGGATGGGCGGCATCAAGCTCTACACGGACGGCGCGCTCGGCTCGCGCGGTGCGTGGCTGAAGGCCGATTACACCGATGCACACGGGGAGAAGGGGCTCGGCTTCCTGGCCGACGACCAGCTGCTCAACCTGATGGCGCGCGGATCGATGGACGGCTTCCAGATCGCCGTGCACGCGATCGGCGACCGCGCCAACCAGCAGGCGCTCGATGCGATCGAAGTGCTTTCGCAGACGTACAAGGACAATCGTCGCTGGCGGATCGAGCACGCGCAGGTGATCAACCCCCAGGATTTCGCGCGTTTCGGCAGGCTCGGCGTGATCGCATCGGTCCAGCCGGTGCATCAGACTTCGGACCGGACGATGGCCGAGGCGCGGCTCGGCGAGGCGCGCCTCGCGGGCGCCTATGCGTGGCGCTCGCTGCTCCAGAACGGCGCCAAGCTGGCGTTCGGATCGGACTATCCCGTCGAGAGCGCCGATCCATGGGCAGGCTGGGCGGTTTCGTTCACCCGCCAGGATGCCGACGGCCAGCCCCTCGGCGGCTGGCGCGCGCAGGAAGCGGTGACGCGTGAGCAGGGCTGGGCCGCCTTCACCACCGGCGCCGCTTTCGCTGGCTTTGCGGAGGACCGGATCGGTCGCCTCGCCGTGGGAATGCGTGCCGATTTCCTGATCCTCGATCGCGATCCGCTGCTCGCCTCGCCCGCCGAGCTGCGCGGCACCCAGGTGCTCGAGACCTGGATCGGGGGCAACCGGGTGTGGCAGCGCAAGTGACCGCCACACCCTGCCGACCCTCCTGACTCTCCGGACTTTCGAAACCCACCCGCTGAACCCGTGCAGAAAATCCACCTCCTGTTGGCCGGAGCCAACTGGCGCGACCGGCTGCTCGCCTGTCTTGGCGCCTTTGCCGGCATCGCGATCACTGCGCTCGTCTGCTCGGTCGCGCAGACGCCGCAAGCTCTCGTCCCGTTCCTGGTCGCGCCGATGGGGGCTTCGGCGGTTCTCGTCTTCGCGGTGCCCTCGAGTCCGCTCGCCCAGCCGTGGCCGGTGATCGGCGGCAACATGATCTCCGCGGCGGTCGGCCTCGCCTGCGCTGCGCTGCTGGGCCACGGCCCGTGGATCGCCGGCTTAGCAGTGGGCCTTGCGATCACAGCCATGTCACTGCTCCGCTGCCTCCATCCGCCGGGCGGCGCCTGCGCGCTGCTGCCTGTGCTGGGAGCCGGGCTCGGTCCGGATTTCGTGCTCGCGCCCGTGGGCATCAACGCTGTCGCGCTCGCGGCCATGGGCGTGGCCTTCCACCGCATCTCCGGTCACAGCTATCCGCATCGCCCAGCGAGCCTGCCCGTTCGGCCCAGCCCGCTCGCCGAGGACATCGACGCCGCGCTCGCCGAGGCGCACGAGAGCTTCGACGTCAGCCGCGAAGACCTCCAGGCGCTCCTCGCCCGTGCCGAGGAACATGCACTCGAGCGGCGGGCGCGACGGCGCTAGAGTCTTCTCTGCTTCGCTGGATCGGCACCGGCCCGGCGCGCGTGAATGCAAGAAGGCCGCGGCGCCCATGGCAGCCGCGGCCTTCGCAAAGCCCCGCTTCGGTCCTGCCTCAGGCGACGGCGGTAACTGCCTCTTCGGTTTCGGCGCCTTCGAGCTCGCGCAGCACATAGCCGCGGCCCCAGACGGTTTCGATGTAGTTCTCGCCTTCGCACGCCATGCTGAGTTTCTTGCGCAGCTTGCAGATGAAGACGTCGATGATCTTGAGCTCCGGCTCGTCCATCCCGCCGTAAAGGTGGTTGAGGAACATTTCCTTGGTGAGCGTGGTGCCCTTGCGGAGCGAGAGCAGCTCCAGCATCGCATATTCCTTGCCGGTCAGGTGCACGCGGGCGCCATCGACCTCGACCGTCTTGGCGTCGAGGTTCACGGCAAGCTTGCCGGTGCGGATCACCGACTGGCTGTGGCCCTTCGAGCGACGGACTACGGCGTGGATGCGCGCGATCAGCTCCTCGCGGTGGAACGGCTTGGTGACGTAGTCGTCGGCACCGAAGCCGAACGAACGCACCTTGGAATCCATTTCGTTGATGCCCGACAGGATCAGCACCGGCGTCTGCACGCGGGCGACACGCACCTTCTTGAGCACGTCATAGCCGTGCATGTCCGGAAGGTTCAGGTCGAGCAGGATGATGTCGTAATCGTAGAGCTTGGCCAGATCCAAGCCCTCTTCCCCCAGGTCGGTCGTATAGACGTTGAAGCCCTCCGCCGCGAGCATAAGCTCGATCGCCTTGGCAGTCGAAGGCTCGTCCTCGATCAGCAGCACGCGCATCGCCGGTTTCCCCTGTCCATTATGCTACGCGTTGGAGCCCCGCTGGCCGACGCGCTGGACGATTCATTAACCTAAGCACCTCTGAAGGCAAAAGGTTAATTTCGTCCTAACCGGCCTGAATCCACGAGTCGCGGGGAATTCCTGACACGGATTATTACGTACGAACGCGCGAGCGCCGGGCGTGTTCAAGCGGTCTCGCAGAGTGTCCGGAAGCGTTCGGTGAAGAAGTCGATCAGCGCCTCGACCCGGGCCGGCCGGAGCGTGCCCGGCGGAGTCAGCAGGTGGAGCGCGACCGGGGCGGAAGTCCATTCCTGCAGCACCGCCTCGAGCGTCCCGGCGCGCAGATCCTCGGCAACCAGAAACTCGGGCAGGTGGGCGACGCCCAGCCCGGCACGCAGCGCCGGGAGCATCACGTCGCCGCTGTCGGTAGCAAGCGGCCCGTCGATCCGCACAACCGCTTCCTCGCCGCCCGGCCGGCGGAAACGCCAGACGTCGGGATTCGCCAGGTTGGTGTAGGCGAAGCAGGCATGGTTCGCGAGATCGGCGGGGTGCCGGGGCCGCCCATGCCGTGCGAAATAGGTGGGCGAGGCGACGATATGGCCCGGGATCGCACCCAGCCGCCGAGCGCGCAGCGAACTATCGGGCAGGTTGGCGATGCGGAGCGCAATGTCGAACCCCTCGGCGACGATGTCGACGCGCGCGTCAGACAGGCACAGCTCGATCTTGATCCCCGGATTGGCGGCGAGGAAATCGGCCACCGCGGGTCCGACATGGGTGATCCCGAAGGTGAGCGGCGCCGCGACGCGGACCAGGCCGGCTGGGGCGCTCGCCGATTCGAGCGCGGCCTCCTCTGCCGCGACACCCTCCGCCAGGATCCGCTGCGCCCGTTCGGATAGCGCCCGCCCGCTTTCGGTGAGGGTCAGCCGGCGCGAAGTGCGGTGGAACAAGGTCGTCCCCAGCCGCTGCTCCAGCCGGCTGATCGCCTTCGAAACGGTCGCCTTGGAGACGCCGAGCGCGGCCGCGGCGCCGCTGAACGAACGATGCTCGACCACGCTGGCAAAGGCAGCCCAGGCCTCGAAATCCGGCAGCTTCATTCGACCTCCCAGTTTGTTGGGTACTTATATATCGGAAACGATCGGTTTCCAACGTTTCCATTTACGCACCAATCGCAATGCCTATCTTGGCAACAACACCAAGTGGGAGATCAGCGATGATCGAGAAACGCTCCTTCGAAACCCTGGGTCACGCCGACCATGGCTGGCTCAACGCCCGTCACCATTTCAGCTTCGCCAACTATTATGATCCGGCCCGCATGGGCTGGGGGGCGATCCGTGTCTGGAACGACGACGAGATCGCCGCCAATTCGGGTTTCCCGGCGCATCCGCACAAGGACATGGAGATCATCACCTATGTCCGGCAGGGCGCGATCACCCATCAGGACTCGATGGGCAACAAGGGCCGTACCGGCGCGGGCGACGTCCAGGTGATGAGCGCGGGCACCGGGGTTCGGCACGCTGAATACAACCTCGAGCCCGAGACGACGACGCTCTTCCAGATCTGGATCCTGCCGCGCGCCTCCGGCGGCCAGCCCAGCTGGGGCGCCAAGCCTTTTCCCAAGGGCGATCGCTCGGGCAAGTTCGTGACGCTCGCCAGCGGCTTCGCCGAGGATAGCGACGCGCTGCCGATCCGGGCCGACGCCCGGGTGCTGGGCGCCACGCTCAAGGCCGGCGAGAGCGTCGAACACACGGTCGGCGATGGCCGGCACGCCTATCTCGTCCCCGCCGTGGGCGCGATCGAGATCGACGGCCAGCGCTTCGAAGCCCGCGACGGCGCGGCGCTTTCGGGCGGCCAGACCGTCACCATCAAGGCGCTGGAAGACGCCGAGATCGTCCTGGTCGACGCGGAATGACTCAAATCCCCTCCCGCTTGCGGGAGGGGCCCAAGAAGGAAGTTCAAATGAGCAAGATCCTGGTTCTCTACTATTCGTCCTACGGCCACCTCGCGAAGATGGCGGACGCCGTCGCCGAGGGCGCACGCAGCGCGGGCGCCGACGTCGACGTTCGCCGCGTCCCCGAAACCGCCCCGGCCGAAGTGGCGGCCGCCGCCGGCTTCGTCGCCGACACCAGCCACCCGCTGCTCGAGGACGTCAACGAGCTCGCCAACTACGACGGCATCATCGTCGGCGCGCCGACCCGCTTCGGCCGGATGGCGAGCCAGATGGCGGCCTTCTGGGATCGCGCCGGCGGTGTCTGGTACCAGGGTCAGCTCAACGGCAAGATCGGTGGCGCCTTCACCTCGACCGCGACCCAGCACGGCGGGCAGGAGGCGACGCTCTTCTCGATCATCACCAACCTGCTCCACTTCGGGCTGACGATCGTGGGGCTCGACTATGGCTTCCAAGGCCAGATGGGAGTCGACGAAGTCAAGGGCGGGTCGCCTTACGGCGCCACTACCATCTCGGACGGCGACGGCAGCCGCCTGCCGAGCGAAGTCGAGCTCGAAGGCGCGCGCTATCAGGGTCGCCGCGTCGCCGAGCTCGCCAACAAGGTCGCGGCGCCTGCCCGCGAAGTCGAGACCGCGTAATCCCCCTCCCCTTGCGGTCTCGCAGCGGCGGCGGCCGGAGCCAAATGGGTTCTGGCCGCCGCTTTCGCTTGCGGGCGTGGGACCGGCGGCCGGGCCGGGAAGCTGGCGTGCGCCGCCGCGAAGCGTGAGCGCGCCGCCTGCGCCTGCAACCCCATGTCGCTGCTGCGACCCACCCAGCGCCAGTGCCACGGCTAGCAGCCGACTCCCTGCTTGTTGCCCGCGGGGAAGGACAGCTCGAACCCGAAATCGGGTCCGCGCCGCATCAGCCATCTGCCGGCCGAGGTCAGCGCGAAACATTGCTCGGCGGCCCGGCAGCCGGTGTTGCGCTGGACGAAGTCGATCGCATAGCCGGTGGCGTGCTCGCTGTGCCCTGGCGGGGCGATGAAGCGGGCACGCAGCGCGGCAATCGAGCCGCAATCGCTCGCTCCACCGCAGAAGACACGGCGCTGATGCGCGATCGAGCGGAAGCAGGATACCGCCCCCAGATCGATACCCTCGCCGCGCGCGGCGGCGAGCAGGCGTTCGAGATCGGCGGCGGCGTCATAGGCCAGGGTGCAGCCGGGCAGGCTGCCGACCGGCACGAGGATCGCGGGGTTCGCCTCGCCATAGGGCAGGTGATTGTAGAGGCGAACCACCTTGCCGGCGGGCGCGGCCTGTTCCTCGGCGGGCGCCCCGGAGGGGAAGGCGAAGAGGAGGAGAAGGGCCAGAGCCGAAAGACGCACGGGCAACCTCATGACGCTGCCGGAATGGGCATCGGCTGCGAAACGCGGCATCGAGGAAAAGGATCATGATTCCTGCCCTGTTCACCTCCTCCGGATCGCGCTGAGCTTGTCGAAGGGCGCCTGTTCTCCGGATCGACGGGAAAGTGGAGAAGGGCGCTTCGACAAGCTCAGCGCGGACGGGAATGGAAGCATATGGCAGACCCATGCTGGCGCTCGCACGCCCACGGTGGCATGGGGGCGGCATGCTCCAGGACCGCGTACTCTTCATCGACGGCGAAGCGATCGTGATCGACAAGCCCGCGGGCCTGCCGGTCGACCGTCCGCGGGATCGCTCCGAAAGCCTCGAGGACCTGCTCGACCAGCTGACCTTCGGTTTCCAGCGCCTGCCCCTCCCCGTTCACCGGCTCGACCGCGACACCAGCGGTTGCCTGCTGCTCGCGCGCAACCCCAAGGCGCACAAGCGCTTCGGCCAGGCGTTCGAAGCGGGGACCGTGGTCAAGCGCTACCTCGCCATCCTCGACGGCGAACCTGCCAGGGACAGCGGCGAGATCGATCTGCCGCTGGTCAAAGTCTCCACCGCAGAGGCGGGCTGGCGAATGACCGGCGACGCCAGGGGCAAGCCCGCGCGCACCCGCTGGGAAGTGGTCGAACGCGCGGCGGGCAAGGCGATGCTCGCCTTCTTCCCCGAGACCGGGCGCACGCACCAGATCCGCGTCCATGCCGCCGAAGGGCTGGGCCTGCCGATCCTGGGCGACCCGGTCTATGGCAAGCGCGGCCCCGCGGTGATGCTCCATGCCGCGGAGCTCACCGTTCCGCGCGACGGCAAGGCCCCGGTTCATGCCGAGGCGCCGCTGCCGGTGCGCTTCCACAACGCCGGATTCGGCCGTGGCTGAGATTCCCGACGAGGCGATCGTCGAGGAGAAGTTCCTCGCCGCCTCCGGGCCGGGCGGGCAGAACGTCAACAAGGTCGCCACCGCGGTGCAGCTGCGCGTCGACGTGTTCAAGCTGGGCCTCGCGCCCTGGGCCTATCAGCAGTTGAAGACGCTCGCCGGCAGCAAGCTCACCTCGGGCGGCGAGCTGGTGATCACCGCGCGCAAGTTCCGCACGCAGGAGGCCAACCGCGCCGACGCCCGCGAGCGCCTCGCCGAGCTGATCGACAAGGCGCACGAGCGCCAGGCCAGGCGAATCAAGACCAAGCCGAGCAAGGCCGCCAAGGCGCGGCGCGTCGATGCCAAGAAGGGGCGGAGCGAAGTCAAGGCCGGGCGCGGCAAGGTGCGGCTGGACTAGGCTCCTTCTAAGCCCCTCCCCTGAAGGGGAGGGGCTTGCTACATGTCACCCATGTACGCCTTCGAAATCACAGCCGAGACCAAGTCGGACCTCTACCGCGACCTCGCCGCCGCGCTCGATTCGCTCACCGCGGGCGAGCCGGACCCGATTGCCAATATGGCGAACGTATCCGCGCTGATCTGGCAATATCTGCCCGATCTCAACTGGGCGGGCTTCTACCGCAACCTGGGCGGGGAGCTGGTGCTCGGGCCGTTCCAGGGCAAAGCGGCGTGCATCCGCATTCCCTTCGGCAAGGGCGTGTGCGGTGCCGCCGCCGCGACGCGCGAGACGCAGCTGGTGGAAGACGTCCATGCCTTCCCCGGACACATCGCCTGCGATGCGGCGAGCCGGTCCGAACTGGTGGTGCCGATCGTCCATCAGGGCGAGCTGATCGGCGTGCTCGACCTCGACAGCCCGATTCCGGCGCGCTTCGATCACGGCGATGCCGCGGGATGCGAGGCGCTGGTGCGGATATTGGCGCCGCGGATCGCCGGGTAGGCGGGCGCAGGGAAACATGATCCGTTCGTGCTGAGCCTGTCGAAGCACTGTCTTTCTTCGCGCCACGCGCATGGCGTCGAAGAAGAGCGGCCCTTCGACGAGCTCAGGGCGAACGGAGAAAGATCCGTCCTCGCTACCGCCGCCCGCCGAACGTAACCAAACTCTCCGCCCCGTCCGCAGCCAGCGCGGAGACCCCGACGAAGTGATCGTCGACGATCACGCCCTTGAGCAGCGTCTCGGTCCCCTGCACGTCGACGTGCCTGGTCCAGTCCTGCGCATCGGCGCGGCGCCAGTGGACACGGTAGCCCGCCGCGCCCGGCACGGCCGCCCATTTGACGTTCGTGTCGGTCGAGAGCGCGCCGCCGATCGTCACGCTCTCGGGTGCGGCCGGGGCCTTTGCCAGCCGGCGAATCGTCGCGACGTTGATCGCGGTCACCTTGGCCAGATAATCGAAGTCCATCTTGTCGACGGTATCGCCATAGACCCTGCCGTTCTCGGTCCGCAGGTCCTGGTGCTGCTGATCGTAATTCTCGACGCCCACCGTGAATCGCACTGCCGGATAGCCGAGCTTGAGGAACGGCGAATGATCCCCGCCGCGGCCGAAGCGATCGGTACGGCGGACGAGGAACACATCGAGCCCTCCCGGCAGCGTTCCCGCCACCTTGTCGATCGCCTTGGCGAGCGAGCGCGAGGGGCCGTCGTCCTCGCCGCCGTCCGCGCGGCGCGCGAGCTGGCCCTCGATCGGCTCGACTTCGCGAATGCCCTCGGAGAAGACGCGCACCCGGTCCGCCACCCGCTCGCCGCTCTGTCCAATCGTGTTGCCGACGATGTCGTTGTTGAGCACCGCCGAGACGGTCCAGCCCTTCTCCTTCGCGGTTTCCGCGAGCAGCTGACCGCCGAACAGTCCCTGCTCCTCGCCCGAAAGCGCGGCGTAGACGATCGTCGCGGAGAATTTCTCCTTCGAGAGAATCCGTGCCGCTTCGAGCACCAGCGCCACGCCCGAGGCATCGTCGTTCGCGCCCGGCGCATCGGCGGTTGCATTCATGACGTCGCTCACGCGGCTGTCGATGTGGCCCATCACGATCACGACGCGCCTAGGATCGGCGCCGCGCTGGAATCCGAGCACGTTCACGACGTCGACGCCGTTCGGCGCACGCGCGTTGGTGAAGCCGCGCGCGATGTTGGCGACTTCGATGCAGTCGCACGCATCGCCGATCCGCGACAGCTCCGCCCCGAACCAGCGCCGCGCGGCGCCGATCCCGCGCGTCGGATGATCGGCCGAGGAGAGCGTGTGGCGCGTGCCGAAGCTGACCAGCTTCTCGACATCGGCCCTGAGCCGCGCGGGATCGGGCGCAGTCTGCGCGGCAGCGGGGGTGGCGAGAAGGGCGGCAAGTGGGAGAAGGAAGCGCATGGGCGATTGGTGGCGGGAAACGCCCGCAGCCTCAAGCCCTACCCGTCACCCGCCGCTTTCGCCGGGGTGACGAATGGAACGCGATGGGTGGAGGCCTCAACTCAACCGATCGATCGCCGCAACGTCGAGCGAGCCCGGGATGATCATCACCGGTACGCTGAACGTGCCCGCGTCCGCGCCGGTGAAGTGCGTGACCAGCGGACCCGGCGCGCCGCTGGGCGCTGCGCCGAGCACCAGCGCCGCGATCTCGGGGTTCGCGGCGATCATCTCGCGCACTACCTTGGCGCCATCGCCCTCGCGCACCGTGATCGAGGGGTTCAGCCCCGATTCGGTGAACAAGGTGCCCGCGGCACGCGCGACCAGCGCCTCGGCGCGCTGGCGCGCCTCCTCCTCGATCGTCGCCATCACGCCGCCCCACTGGACGAAGTCGGGCTTGGGGATCAGCGCGAGAATCTCGACGTTGCCGCCCGTCTTCACGGCGCGGCGCGCGGCGAAGCGGAGAGCGATCTCGGATTCGGTGCTCTCGTCGATCACCACCAGATAGGTACGCATCGTAAGAAATCCCCTGTTCGACGCGTTAGCTGCACCGCGATCGGGGCCCGCGCAAGCCCAAGCCCCTTGACCCTAGGGAATGCCGCGGCAAAGGAGGGCCATCCTCATCCCCAGGACCTAACGACGGGAAACTCCATGTCGATCGAAATCAAGATGCCGGCGCTTTCACCCACGATGGAAGAGGGCACCCTCGCCAAGTGGCTCGTCAAGGAAGGCGATACGGTCAAGTCCGGCGACCTGCTCGCCGAGATCGAGACCGACAAGGCGACGATGGAGTTCGAAGCGGTCGACGAAGGCGTGATCGGCAAGATCCTGGTCGCCGAGGGCACCGACAATGTGAAGGTGGGCACGGTGATCGCGATCATCGCCGGCGAAGGCGAGGACGTTTCGGCTGCGGCGCCGGCTGCGAGCCCTGCACCCACTCCGGCACCCGCGCCCAAGGCCGAGGCCGCGCCTGCTCCGACCCCGACGCCTGCACCAGCGCCGGCCCCCTCGCCTGCCCCCGCTCCCGCCGCGAGCGGCGACCGCGTCAAGGCGAGCCCGCTCGCCAAGCGGCTGGCTGCCGAAAAGGGCGTCGATCTGGCGGGCGTGACCGGCTCGGGGCCCAACGGCCGCATCGTCAAGGCCGACATCGAAGGCGCCAAGCCCGGCTCTGCCCCCGTCGCCCAGCCTGGCGCCGCGCCTGCCCCAGCCGCTGCACCCGCTGCCACTGCCGCGCCCGCCGAGCACAAGCCGGTCTGGTACGACGAGAGCATCCCGCACGAGGAAGAGAAACTCTCCAACATCCGCAAGACGATCGCGCGCCGCCTCACCGAGTCGAAGCAGACCGTCCCGCACATCTATCTCACCGTCGACGTCCGCCTCGACGCGCTGCTCAAGCTGCGCGGCGAGCTCAACAAGGCGCTCGAGCCGCGCGGCGTGAAGCTCTCGGTCAACGACCTGCTGATCAAGGCGCTGGGCGTGGCGCTGATCCAGTCGCCCAAGTGCAACGTCACCTACACCGGCGACAAGCTGATCAAGTACAGCCGCGCCGACGTGTCGGTCGCGGTTTCGACGCCCACCGGGCTGATCACCCCGATCATCCGCGACGCGGCGAACAAGAGCGTCTCCGCCATCTCCACCGAGATGAAGGAGCTCGCCGCGCTGGCCAAGGACAATAAGCTCAAGCCCGAGCAATATCAGGGCGGCACCGCCAGCCTTTCGAACATGGGCATGTTCGGGATCAAGCAGTTCGACGCAGTGATCAATCCTCCGCAGGGCATGATCATGGCGATCGGCGCGGGCGAGAAGCGGCCCTATGTGGTCGACGACGCGCTCCAGATCGCGACCGTGATGAGTGTGACCGGCAGCTTCGATCACCGCGCGATCGACGGCGCCGACGGCGCGGCGCTGATGAAGCTGTTCAAGGAACTGGTCGAAGCCCCGATGGGCATGATCGCCTGATCGGGGTCGCGGCGTGCGCCTGCTCATCGAAGTGATCCACATCGCGCTCGGCCTGGGTGCCGCGGTGCTGATCGCTTGGGCGGCCGCCTGGTCCTATCCGCGCGCGACCGACGATATCTGGCTGGTCGCCTATGCCTGCATGGTCGCGGTGGTGCTGATGGGCATGGGCCCGGTGCGCCGCGCCTATGCGATCGATCGCAAGCGGCTCGCCCGAGCGAGGAATGTTTCGAATGGATGAGCTCAAGCGCCCCGAGGGCCAACCCGCGATCCGGGTGACCACCATGCCCGCGGATGCCAATCCCTATGGCGATATCTTCGGCGGCTGGCTGATGAGCCAGATGGACATGGCCGCGGGGCTTGTTGCCTCGCGCCATTCGAAGGGCCGCGCGGTGACGATCGCAGTCGAGGGAATGAAGTTCCACGCGCCGGTGGCGGTGGGCGACGAAGTATCGGTCTATGCCGATCTGGTCCGCGTCGGCCGCACTTCGATGACGATTGACGTCGCCGCCTGGCGCCGCGCCCGCCACGCCGAGGAAAGCTGCCTGGTGACGCAGGCGCAATTCGTGTTCGTCGCGATCGACGAGAACCGCAAGCCGCGGCCGGTTGCGGCCGAAAGCTGAGACACAAGCAGAGAGTTGGAAAGACCCAATGGCTGAATCCTATGACGTGATCGTGCTCGGCTCGGGACCCGGCGGCTATGTCGCGGCGATCCGCGCGAGCCAGCTCGGGCTCAAGACTGCGATCGTCGAGCGCGAGCTGCTGGGGGGCATCTGCCTCAACTGGGGGTGCATCCCCACCAAGGCGCTGCTCCGCTCGGCCGAGATCTTCCACTATATGCAGCACGCCAAGGACTATGGCCTGGCCGCCGAGAAGATCAGCGCGGACCTGGAAGCCGTGGTCAAGCGCTCGCGCGGCGTCGCCAAGCAGCTCAATCAGGGCGTCACGCACCTGATGAAGAAGAACAAGGTCGCGGTGCACATGGGCACCGGCAAGCTGACCGGTAAGGGCAAGCTCACCGTCACCGCCGAGGACGGCAAGACGACCGAGCTCGCCGCGAAGAACATCATCCTCGCGACCGGCGCGCGCGCGCGCGACCTGCCCAATCTTCCCGCCGACGGCGACAAGGTGTGGACCTATCGCCACGCGATGACGCCCAAGGAGATGCCGTCCAAGCTTCTCGTTATCGGCTCGGGCGCGATCGGCATCGAGTTCGCCAGCTTCTACAACGACATGGGCGCGGACGTTACCGTGGTCGAGATGCTCGACCGGATCGTGCCCGTCGAGGACAAGGACATCTCGGCGCATCTGGAGAAGGCGCTCAAGAAGCAGGGTATGACGATCCACACCGGCGCGGCAGTGGAGAAGATCGCCGCCGACGCATCGGGCGTGAAGGCGTCGATCAAAACCAGGGACGGCAAGGTCGAGAACGGCCAGTTCAGCCACGTCATCGTCGCGATCGGCATCGTGCCCAACACGGTCGACATCGGGCTCAAGGAGCTGGGCGTCGCGATGGACGACCGCGGCTTCCTTAAGACCGATGGCGCGTGCGAGACCAACGTCGACGGGCTCTGGGCGATCGGCGACATCACTGCGCCGCCCTGGCTCGCGCACAAGGCGAGCCACGAAGGCGTGATCGCCGCTGAGGCGATCGCCGGCAAGCACCCGCACGCGATGGACCCGCGCAACATCCCGGGCTGCACCTACTGCCACCCGCAGATCGCCAGCGTCGGCCTCACCGAGGCCAAGGCGAAGGAAGCCGGCTACGAGGTCAAGGTCGGCAACTTCCCCTTCATCGGCAACGGCAAGGCGATCGCGCTCGGCGAGCCCGAGGGCTTCGTGAAGACGGTGTTCGACGCCAAGACCGGCGAACTGCTCGGCGCGCACATGATCGGCGCCGAAGTCACCGAGATGATCCAAGGCTACACCGTCGGCAAGACGCTCGAGACCACCGAGGCCGAGCTGATGGAGACGGTCTTCCCGCACCCCACGATCAGCGAGACGATGCACGAGGCAGTGCTGAGCGCCTACGGACGCGCGCTGCACATCTGAGTGCCGGGGCGGGACGACCACGAAGAGATCCTGCGCCGCTTCCGCGCGGCCGTGAACATGTCCGCGGACGAGATCGCCGCATGGCTCGAGAGCGACGAGAGCCGGGCGGTGGGCTTCCGCCGCGCAGGTGCCGAGGAGAGTGTCGGCCACGCGGCGGGGCGGCGGATCGTGGAGATATTGGGCAAACCCGAGGCCGCGCTCGACGGCGCCGACTACGCCCATATGCGCAAGGTGGTCGGCTATATCCGCCGCCACTGTGCGCAAGGGCCGCACGACGAGTACCGGATACCCATCTCGCGCTGGCGCTATTCGCTGATGAACTGGGGGCACGATCCCCTGAAGGATCGGGTCCTCTAGCGCGAGAAGACCGCGGCGACGACTGCGATCCGGTCGGCTGCGGTATAGGGAGGGCGGTCCAGCTCCTCGCCGAAGACATCGGGGTCGAGCTCGCGATAGGCCAACGACACGCCCCGGGCCTGCGCCACCTCGTGCAGCGCCGCTCCCAGCCGGTCCTCGCCGCGCACGATCGCGCTGCCCGTATAGAGGATCATCCGCCCGCCCTCCCGAAGCCGCGCAGCACCCTCACGCGCCATTTCGATCGAGAGGTTTCCGCCAAGCAACCCTCCCCCGTCGCGATAGGTGCGGCGGGAAGGATCGGCCATGTACGGCGGATTGGCCAGGATGCAGTCGAACGCGCCTTCGAGACCCGCGACACCCGACCCCAGGGTCCAATCCACTTCCACTCCGGCTGCCTCCGCATTGATCCGCGCCAGCCGCAATGCCGCTTCGTTGACGTCGGTGGCGGCGATGTGCGCGCCGGGGCAGTGCGCCGCGGCGACCAGTGCTCCCACGCCGCTGCCGGTTCCGATGTCCAGAATTCGCGCGCCCTCGACTGCCGGCGCGCGGGCAAGCTCGGCGGCGATCAGATCGGCGAAGCGATAGGAGTCGGGACCGAAGAACACCGCATCCGCGCGCTCGGTCGGATAGGCGGAGTGAAGATAGAGCTGGCCGTGCAGCGAGGAGACCCGGAACCGGCTCCGCAGCCGCCCGTCCGGCATTTGCTCCAGCGCGTCACCGCGCTCCAGCATGTCGAGGATATCCGGATCGACCACATGCGGCTCGAACGCCATGCTCCAGCCGAGCACATCCGCTAGATCGCGCGCAGTGTGTCGATCGGGGCGGGCAAGGACCCGCGCATGCGTCGCGGGTGTAGGAGTGACGAAGCGATAGCCGCGGGCACGCAGCGTGCGCAGGAGAGCCGGCAACGCGGATATGGTCTCGCTCATCGCGGTTCTCCCGAAAAGTAAAAAGCCCCGGAAACCCGTCTGGATTTCCGAGGCTTTTGAATGGTGGGCGTGGCAAGGATTGAACTTGCGACCCCTGCGATGTCAACACAGTGCTCTACCACTGAGCTACACGCCCTCCGGGAGCGCGGCCTTTAGCGAGGCTTGGTGCGGCGCGCAAGCACCCGAATGCGCCAAAAATCAATTGAGCCCGACATTCTCCGCTTCGAACAGCCGATCGACCTCCAGCACCAGGTCGCGCAGGTGGAACGGCTTCGAAAGCACGCGTGCCTGCGGCACCTGCTTGCCTGCCTTGAGCGTTACTGCGGCGAAGCCGGTGATGAACATCACGCGCATGTCCGGCGCCATCTCGCTCGCGCGCTGTGCGAGCTCGATCCCGTCCATCTCGGGCATCACGATATCGGTCAGCAGCAGATCGAACCGCTCGTTCTCGAGCAGCGGAATCGCCTCCGTCCCGCGATCGACGGCGCTGACCGCATATCCCGAGCGCTCGAGCGCACGGGTGAGGTATTCCCGCATCACGCGGTCATCCTCGGCCAGCAGAATACGGATCATCGACCTACCTACCCAGTCACAGGGCTTCACCTTATGCGCCAACGCCTTAAGATTTTCCAGCGCGATTGGCCGCAAACCATTGCCGCAACAGCGTCCCGTGATAGGCATGGGCCGTGACGCCATCGCCTTCCTTCGCGCGATTCGGGCCGCTGGAGCCGATCACGCCGGTAGTGCTTTCGGTGCCGCACGCGGGGCGCGACTATCCGCTTCCGCTCCGCTCGGCGATCCGGGTGCCGCTCACGGCGCTCCGCGTGCTCGAGGATCGTTATGCCGATGCCTTGGCGCTCGATGCGCGCGGCGCCGAGACGCTGCTTCTGGCGCAGCGCGCGCGCGCCTGGATCGATCTCAATCGCGCGGAGAACGAACGCGATCCGCGGCTCGACGACGGCGCCCTTTGCCTCGGCCAGCCGCTCTCGGCCAAGCTGCGCAGCGGTCTGGGGCTGGTGCCGCGGCGGGCCGGCAACTCCGGCGACATATGGCAGCGGCGGCTGGGCGGCGAAGAAGTGGAAGCGCGGATCGCGGCGGACCATCGCCCCTATCATGCGGCACTAGGTGCGGCGCTCGCGTCGGCGCGCGCGCGCTTCGGCATCGCAGTGCTGCTCGATGTCCATTCCATGCCCCCGCTCGGCGCCGCCACAACGGCGCCCCGGCTCGTGCTGGGCGATCGATTCGGCAAGTCGGCAGGGTCGCGCTTTATGGGACGGATCGAAGCCGTCGCGCGCGCGCATGGCGTGGCGACTGCGGCCAACGCGCCCTATTCGGGCGGCTATATCCTCGAGCGCCACGCCGATCCGCGGGGCGGAATCCACGCGATCCAGCTCGAGTTCGATCGGACGCTGTATCTCGATCCGGCGCTGGACGGTCCGGGCCCCGGCCTCCCCTCCACGGCGGCGCTGCTCCGCGCCATCATCGACGCCGTCGCCGACGAGGCGCTTCCCGGCGCAATCGCCGCTGAATGAGCGCATAAAAAAACCACCTCGCGCACTAGGCACGAGGTGGCCAAGGTTCAGGGAGGAGACACGCCCGAGGGCGTGCCGTACGACCCCGCGAAAGGGGGGACACGAAGCCGTACAAGACGAATATAGGTGAGACTCCAGGGAGTTCAAGGCCCGCGCGACAAGTTCGGGCGGCCGTGCCCGCGGAGCGACCAGCCGTTGAGATTCGAGCCGGAGCCATACGCTGCCGGTGCATCGTCACGGCGAAAAGGGCGACGCGGCGGCTATAGGGGGCGACGTCAGCGCTGCCCGCTATTTCCTCTCCTTATCAGGGCAGAGGATACCGGAGCCAGACGCTTCGGCGCCTGGCGGAAGTTGGAGAGGGGTAGCGCAGAGTGAAACTCCGCGCGCTCGCCATGCGAGCGCACACCCCTCTCCCAGCTCCGACTAAGCCTTGCTTCGCAAGACCCAAGTCTGCGCAACCTCGCCCCTCCGGAGGGGCGAGGGGAGAAGGTCAGGCCGGGTTGACGAGCTGCGGCTCGGGCATCTTGCCCATGCGCATCTGGCGCCCGAAGATGTCGCGCATCATCGAGAGCGAGAAGAGGTGCGCATAGATGAGCGGCAGCATGCCGTTCTGCACGATCTTGCGAAGCTGGTCGCCGCGCAGCTCGTTCAGCTTGTTCTCGTCGACCATCATGAAGCCGCGGTAGACGAACGGCTGCGCCGCGCCCTCGGGCTGGATCGAGACTTCGCCGTCGATCAGCAGGTCGAGCTCCTTGAGCTCCTTCATGAACAGCGAGGTGCGGGCGCCCGCCTGCTCGAACTGCTCGTTGAACTGGAGGATGTTCTTGGTGAGCTGGCTCGGCTCGCCATTCTCGAACAGCTTCTCGCCTTCCTCGAACGCGCCGATCGTCTCCGAGGTCGGATCGAAGCACAGCGACAGCTCGTCGCTGTCCGGACGAAGCCGTGCGAGGAGGTACGGATAACGGCGAACATAGGCCGGAACGTAGAAGTTCTGGTCGACCAGCTTGCCTTCCTCGTCGAAGAAGGTGTTCACGCCCTCGTTCAGGCCCATCAGCGCGAGCGGAACGGGATCGTCGCCCACCGAGAAGACGATCGGCATGTAACGCTGCACCAGCGGGAATTCCTCCACCGTCACCGGCACCGCATGCTGCTTCGCCAGGAACAGGGCCTTGTCCGTGGTGCGGACGCGGAATTCGCTGTGCACCTGGCTCGAAAGCGGCTCGATGCGATTGTAGAAAAGCGGAAGCGACTGCTGTGGCGCGCTGGCCATCATACTCTCCTGAAGAATGAATGCAGATTAGATGAAATGATTCCGCGAGGGTCTATGGCGTGCGCACGCCCGGTGCAAGCGTCACCAGCTTGCCGGGATTGAGAATCCCCTGCGGATCGAGCGCGCCCTTGATAGCGCGCAGCGCTGCGATGCGTGCGGGCGAACTAAGCCGTTCCAATTCGGCACGTTTCATCTGGCCGATCCCGTGTTCGGCGGAGATCGATCCGCCGGCCGCCACCACCATATCGTGGACGAACCGCGTGATCGCCGGCCCTTCCTCGGAATACCAGCGGACGGGATCGATTCCCGCGGGCGCGCGGACATGGAAATGGACGTTGCCGTCGCCGAGGTGGCCGTATGCGACTGCGTGGGTGCCCGGGAAGCGCGCCTCGGCCGCGGCGCCGCCTTCCACCATGAAACGCGGCATGTCCTCCACAGGCACCGAGATGTCGTGCTGGAGTGCGGGGCCGGCTGCACGCTCGGCTTCCGAGATCGAGTGGCGGATGCGCCAGAACGCCTCGGCCTGCGCCTCGCTGGCAGCGATCACCGCGTCGCCCGCGAGCCCCTGTTCGAGCGCGGTGCCGAGGAGGCGTTCGAGCAGCGCAGCGGGTGCTTCGTCGGCCGGATCGGTGGTGACCGCCTCGATCAGCACGTGCCACGGATGGCGGGTGTCGAGCGGTGCGCGACTGCCGGGAACATGGCCGAGCACCAGCGCGAGCGTCGCATCGGGGACGATCTCGAAGCTCTCGATCGTCTGGGTCCGCGCTTCCATCGCACGCAGCAGCGCGAGCGCGCTGGCCGGGCTTTCGAGCCCCACCCAGGCGACGGCCCGCGCTACGACGCCGGGCACGAGCCGCAGCGTCGCCGCGGTCACGATGCCCAAAGTACCTTCGGCCCCGATCAGAAGCTGGTTGAGATCATAGCCGCGGTTGTCCTTCTTGAGCGCCGCCAGCCCGTCGTGGATCGATCCGTCGGGCAGCACGGCTTCCACGCCCGCGATCAGGCTGCGCATGGTGCCGAAGCGCAGCACCTGCGTGCCGCCCGCGTTGGTGGAAACCAGGCCGCCGATCGTGGCGCTGCCGCGCGCGCCCAGGTCTAGCGGGAAGCGGCGCCCCTCTCCCTCCGCAGCGGCGCGCAGATCCGCCAGGATCACTCCCGCCTCGGCGACCGCAAGGTTGTTCTCAGCCGAGAGCGAGCGGATGCGGTTCATCCGCCGCGTGCTGAGGAGCAGCGCGGACCCGTCGGCGGGCGGAGTCGCCCCGCCCACCATGCCGGTGTTGCCGCCCTGCGGCACGATGGACACCCCCGCTTCGCCCGCCAGCCGCACGATCGCCGCGACTTCCCCGGTGCTGCCGGGAGCGAACATCGCGGGTGCTTGTCCATGGAAGCGGCCGCGCCAGTCGGTCAGCCAGGGCTCGATGGTCTGGCGATCGGTGATCGCGGCCTTGGGGCCGAAGCGTTCGCGTACTTGCTCGACGAGCAGGGCTTGTGCTGGAGTCATGGTGGCGGGCAATTAGCACGCTCCATGCCAGTTCATCCACCGTTCAAACCTGCGCCCTAGAAGCATAGCCCGCCATGCCGAATCCGCTGACCGCCGCTTCCGGCTTCCTGCTGTTGCTCGCTGCTCCGGCCACTCCGGCCGTGGGCCCGATCGACTGGGAAACGGCCGCTGGACTGATGCGGCAGCGCGTGACCGTGCATGTGCCGCGGGTGAGCGTGACCTCCACCACCGTGATCCTCCGTTCGGCACCGCGCTCGGCGATGAAGGAGAAGAAGAGCTGGGACTGCGTGAAGATGGAGCGAGTCGCCGGCTTCACCGTCAATCGCTTCGACAGCGTCGATCTGCTGCTCAAGGACGGGACGCAGCTTCGGGCAAAGCTGGGCAAGAACTGCCCCGCGCTGGGCTTCTATTCTGGCTTCTACATGAAGGCGACCGAGGACAAGAAGATGTGCGCGGGCCGCGATTTCATTCGCTCGCGCTCGGGCCGGGCGTGCGGCGTCGATCAGCTGGTGACGCTGGAGCCGGATGACTGAGGGGCGTTTCAGCAGCACCGAATCGGCTCCGACCTGCTCCGCGAGCGCCGCTGCGACTTGACATCGGCGAGCAAATCCGCAAGCGCGTGAAGGCTTTGGCGGCGTGGGAAACCGCGCCCATTTCCGGAAAACCGCATGAGCTTTGCCGATCTCGGCCTTTCTGACGACCTTCTGCGTGCGGTGACTGCCGCAGGCTATACCGATCCGACTCCGATCCAGAAGCAGGCGATCCCGTCGGTGCTGATGGGCCGCGACCTGATCGGCATCGCCCAGACGGGCACGGGCAAGACTGCCGCCTTCGTCCTGCCGATGATCGACATCCTGGGCGAAGGCCGCACCCGCGCGCTGATGCCGCGCTCGCTGATCCTCGAACCGACGCGCGAGCTCGCTGCGCAGGTCGCCGAGAATTTCGAGAAGTACGGCGTCCACCACAAGCTCTCGATGGCGCTGCTCATCGGCGGGGTGCAGATGGGCGATCAGGTCAAGGCGCTGGAGAAGGGCGTCGACGTCCTCATCGCCACGCCGGGCCGGCTGATGGACCTGTACGGCCGCGGCAAGATCCTGCTCACCGGCTGCAACCTGCTCGTGATCGACGAGGCCGATCGGATGCTCGACATGGGGTTCATCCCCGACATCGAGGAAATCTGCACCCGGCTGCCGAAGAACCGCCAGACCCTGCTCTTCTCGGCGACGATGCCGCCGCCGATCAAGAAGCTGGCCGACAAGTTCCTGAACGATCCCAAGACGATCGAGGTCGCACGCCCCGCGACGACCAACACCAACATCTCCCAGCGAATCGTCGAGGTGCCCGCGAGCGGCTTCGAGAAGCGCAAGACGCTGCGCGCGCTGCTCGAGCAGGAGGAGGTCCGCACCGCGATCATCTTCTGCAATCGCAAGACCACCGTGCGCGAGCTCAACAAGAGCCTCAAGAAGTACAAGTTCCGCTCGGCCGAAATCCATGGCGACATGGACCAGTCGGCACGCATCGCCGAGCTCGACCGGTTCAAGGCGGGCGACGTCAACATCCTCGTCGCCTCCGACGTCGCGGCGCGCGGGCTCGACATCAAGGGCGTGAGCCACGTCTTCAACTTCGATGCGCCCTGGCACCCCGACGACTATGTCCACCGCATCGGCCGCACCGGCCGCGCGGGCGCGACGGGCACCGCCTATACGCTGGTGACTCCCGAGGACGCCGAGAACATCGCGCAGATCGAGAAGCTCACCGGCCAGAAGATCGAGCGCGTCGGCAAGCCCGCCGCCGCCGAGGGCGACGAAGCCGCCAAGCCCCAGCCGCGCAAACAGCGTGCGCGAGACGAGGACGCAGCCCCGGCCAAGCGCGAGCGCGGCGCCCGCAAGAAGGCCGAGGACCGGCCGGCAGGAAAACCCGCCGAGAAGCCGGCGGAAAAGCCCCGCCGCGCGGAGCGCCGCGGGCCGCAGACCGGCGACGAGGGCCCCGACGACGGCTGGAACGGGCCGATGCCCGATTTCCTCAACTATACGATCGAGGCCTGAACCCGGCGGCCGCTGCCATGGGCGACGCTGGACGCATTCCCTCCCCATGCGCCCAGGTCTGCCGCATCGATGCCGGCACCGGCTGGTGCATCGGCTGCGGCCGCACGATCGACGAGATCGTCCGCTGGGGCGCTACCGATCCCGAGGATCGCCGGCGCGTGATGGCCGAGCTGCCCGAGCGGATGAAGCGCCTTCCTCACCCGTGAGCTGGCGGCCGGTCTTTACGCTGTCGCGCTGATTGCATAGCCTCCCCCGAACACTGGGGGAAATATATGCGCCTGATCGCTGCCATGATCGCCACGCTGCTGCCGGCACCGGCTCTGGCACAGGAGCAGGGCGAGCCGACTCCGTCGATCCAGGTGGTCGGCACCGCGACCGTTTCCACCAAGCCCGACAGGGCCAACATCGTCTATTGGGTGAGCGGAGAGGGAAAGACCGCCGACGAAGCGAGCTCCCAGCTCGCCGCCAAGCACAAGGCGGTTTCGGAGGGCCTGACGGGTCTGCTCGGCCGCGACACCCGATTGTCCTCGGGCGAAGTCATCGTGATCGAGACGCGCGAGCCCGCGTGCGAAGGGCCGGGCAACTACAATAATCGCCCGCGCCTCAGCACCGGCCCCTGCGCGGTCACCGGCTATGTCGCCCGGCTGCAGGGAACGGTGCAGACGAGCGCGATCGACAAGGCGGGCACCGCTGCCGGCCTGGCCGCGCGGCTCGGCGCCAGCGACGCGCGGCTCCAGGGCTTCTTCCTGAGCGATCCCGAGGCGGCCGAACGCCGCGCTACTACGGCGGCGATAGCAGATGCCCGCGCCAAAGCCGAGTCGATGGCGGCGGGTGCGGGTGTACGGTTGGGGGGCCTCGTCACTCTGAACGACCAGAATGCTGGCGGCGACATCGTCCTAGGCGCTCGCGAAATCGGTGCATTGCCCGGAGTGTCCATCGCAGGCAAAGCTCCCGTGACGATCGATGTCTCACCGCGTCCCATCGAAACGCGCGCGCGTGTCCATGCCCGTTACGCCATAGCGCGCTGACGGATCAGGCCGGCTCCTGCGCCGGCATCAGCGCATTGTCCTTCTCGTCCGCGCGCCTGGCGGCATCGCGGCTGCTGAGCCGCTCGAAATAATCGATGAAGGCGTCGCGCTTGGGCAGCGTGCCGAACTGCACGCCCCAGCCGATCTGCGATCCGACATAGACGTCCGCCGCCGTGAAACGGTCCCCGGCGATATAGGGATGCGCCCGAACTGCCTGCTCGATCACATCCACCGCCTGGTCATAGCTGCCATAGCCGAACATCCGTCCCTGTTCCGGCGAAGGAGCGAACTTGGCGAAATTGTTGGTGATCGCATGTTCGAGCGGACCCGCCGCAAAGAACATCCAGCGGTAATAATCGGCCCGTTCCTCCGGCCGGGGCGCCAGTTCCGCCTCCGGAAAGGCATCGGCCAGATAGGCGCAGATCGCCGCGCATTCGGTGACGACATGTCCCTTGTGGACGATCGCGGGGACCTTCCCCATCGGATTGATCGCCAGATACCGCCCGGCCTTCATCGTCGAGGCGAAATCGAGCACTTCGACTCGATAATCGGCGCCCGTTTCCTCGAGCATCCACCGCGCGACGCGGCCGCGCGACATGGGATTGGTGTAGAGAACCAGTTCATCCGTCATGACGTCACTTCCCCTTCCAGCGACTCGCGTCTTCAGAACATTAAGTGAACATCTGGCCAAGCCGCCGTCAAGATGCCGGCGCAGACCGCTAAAGCGCCGTTTCGAACAGATGGAGCAGCCGCGCCCAGGCGCGCTCGGCCTGCGGCTGGTTGTAGACGGGGCTGTCGGGCGGGCACCAGCCGTGGAGCGTGTCCGGATAGACTTCGATCTCCGCGGGCAGCTTCGCCGCGGCGAACGCCTCGCGCAGCTTGTCCTTGTCGGCGGGAGCGCGTGCATCGTCGTTCGCCGCGATCGCGACGAGGTAGCTCGCCTTCATCCGCGGGATACGCGCCAGCATCTCGTCGGTAGCCATCCCGCCGCCGTGGAAGGTCGCGCCCGCGCGCACGCGCGCCGGAGAGCCCGCAGCGGTGAGCATCACCATCGGCCCGCCCATGCAATAGCCGGTGGTGCCGATCCCGCGCTTCCTGTCCACTTCCTTCTGCTCGTCGAGGAAGGCGATGAACGCCCCCGCATCGCGGAGAGTCGCTTCCGAGGTCAGAAGCTTGCGGTATTCGAAGGCGCGATCGCGCACCTTCGCCGGATCCTCTCCCGGCCCCGTGTAAGGCGGCTTGGCGGAACGGTAGAAGGGATTGACGGTGAGCACCGCATAGCCCGACTGCGCGAGCCGCTCGGCCATCTGCCGGAACCCGGGGCGCAGTCCCATGATGTCCGGCCAGACGAGCACTGCGGGGTGCTTGCCGTCGCCAGGCGCGACGAAATAGGCATCGGCGATGCCGTCCGGCGTGCGGATCGTGACGTCCCGTCCTTGTACCGGCAATGCGTTGGCGGGGACCGGCAGCATCAGCCCGATGCCGGCGGCCGCGGTTGCGGCTCCGAAGGCCCGGCGCGACAGCGCTTCGCCGAGAAAACGTTCGTTGTCGGCGTCGGTCAGTTCATCACACATGCGCGCTCCTCCCTTGTCGCCCGGCTCGCGCCGAGTCGTGCGACAGGAGGCTACACGCGCAGCCGCCCCGCGTCATGCGCGGGGCTCGCGGATCAATGCTTGAACAGCGTCTCGGCGGTGTGCTCGACGGGCGCGGCTTCCTCCTCGCCCTCCTCGGCCTCGCGGCTGTGCGCGTCGCGCTCGGCGCGGAGCTGCTCGATCAGCGCCTCGCGGTCACCCTCCAGTCGCGTGTCGGTCGGCGCCTCGACGCCCGCCGCCTTGGCAGCCTTGGCGACCAGCGCGTCGAGCTCGCGCTGCGAGCACAGGCCCAGCGTCACCGGGTCCTTCGGCGTGATGTTGGCGATGTTCCAGTGGCTGCGGTCGCGGATCGCGGCGATGGTGGTCCGCGTGGTGCCGATCAGCTTGCCGATCGCGCCGTCGGAGATTTCGGGGTGGTTGCGAAGAATCCAGGCGATGCCGTCCGGCTTGTCCTGGCGCTTGGAGACCGGCGTGTAGCGCGGCCCCTTGGTGCGGCGGACCTGCTCGGGGCCCCGCAGGATCTTGAGGCGATAGTCCGGGTCCTTCTGGCCCTTCTCGATCTCCTCCATGGTGAGTTCGTGCGCGCGCACCGGATCGCGCCCGGTCAGCTTGGTCGCGGCGGTATCGTCGGCGATCGCCTGCACTTCCAGGATGTGCAGCCCGCAGAAGTCGGCGATCTGCTCGAACGAGAGCGAAGTGTTGTCGACCAGCCAGGAAGCGGTCGCATGCGGCATCAGCGGCTGGGCCACGGTCGAAGTCTCCAGAAACAATAAGGGCCGCCCATCACGGGCGGCCGGTCACGGTTCCGACTTAGTGCGGGATGCCCCGAAGGGCAAGGTTGCAATTGAACGCGCGCCCGATCAGGCCGCCTGATCCTGATCTTCCATCGGCCACAGCGCGGCGAGGAACTGGCGCGCGCTGGCTTCCCAGGTGAAGCTGCGGCCATAGGCGGCGCAGGCCCTTGGATCCTTGGTCAGCGCTTCGCCGATCGCCGCGGTAAGATCCTCGTCGGCCGCCCCGACTTCGGGCGTCAGCACGTCGATCGGCCCCGTCACCGGATAGCCTGCCACCGGCACGCCGCATGCCAGCGCCTCGATCATCACCAGCCCGAAGGTGTCGGTCTTGCTGGGGAAGACGAACACGTCGGCGGCGTTGTAGGCCGCGGCGAGATCGGTGCCGAACATAGGCCCCAGGAACTTCGCCTCCGGAAAGCGTGCCTCCAGCGCGCCGCGCGCGGGGCCGTCGCCCACCACCACCTTGGTGCCCGGGTGGGTGGTCCTGAGGAAAGCCTCGATATTCTTCTCGACCGCGACGCGACCGACATAGAGCTGCACTGGCCCCGCCAGCTCCGCCATCGCCGGATGCGGTTCGAGCCCCGGGCGGAAGTTCGCCAGGTCCACGCCCCTGCCCCAATGCTTCACCTTGGTGAGGCCGTGCGCGATCAGCGACTGGCGGATCGAGGGGGTGGAGGCGAGGATCGCCTGGCTAGGGGCATGGAACCAGCGGATGTAGCGCCAGATCCACTCCGCCGGCACGCCCGACCGCGCCGAGACATAGTCCGGGAACTGGGTGTGATAGGCTGTGGTGAAGGGCCGATCGTGGCGGATGCACCAGCGCCGCGCGGCGACGCACAGCGGCCCTTCGGTCGCGAGATGGATCGCGTTGGGGCGGAATTCCTCTAGCATCGCACCCACCTGCGCCACCCGCGCCAGCGCCAGCCGGATCTCCGGATAGGTGGGGCACGGCAGCGAATAGAAGAGATCGGGCGAGATCACCTTCACTACGTGCCCTTGCGTTTCCAGTACGCGCCGGACGGACTGGAGCGTGCGGACGACGCCGTTGACCTGGGGCTCCCAGGCATCGGTCACGATTGCGATGCGCACTTCGCCGGCCTCCGGTGCCGCCGTCACGCCGCCTCTAGTCTGGCCCCGGATTCCGGCGCATCGCGCGCCGCTATCTCGTCGGCCCAATGGAGAATTTCCATGGTACCGTCGTAATGCTCGACGAGCGCGGTGCAACCCTCAACCCAATCGCCGTCGTTGTAATATTGCACGCCCTCGATCTCGCGCATCTCCGCCTTGTGGATGTGGCCGGCGACGACGCCGTCGATATTGCGGTGCGCGGCCTCGTGCGCGACCACTTCCTCGAACTTGGAGATGAAGGAGACGGCGTTCTTCACCTTCTGCTTGGCGTATTTGCTGAGCGACCAATAGGGCAGGTTGAACATCCGCCGCACCCGGTTCAGCCAGCGGTTGAGCGCCATCATCCCTTCATAGGCCGCGTCCCCCAGGTGCGCGAGCCAGCGGTGCGAGAGCGTGATCGCATCGAACTCGTCGCCGTGGAGCACCAGCAGCCGGCGGCCGTCTGCGGTCTCGTGGATGTCCTGGCGCTTGATCCGCACCCCGCCGAAATCGAGCCCGGTGAACTGGCGGAACATCTCGTCGTGGTTGCCGGGAACATAGACGACGTCGGTGCCGCGCTTGGCGCGCTTGAGCACGCGCCAGACGATGTCGTTGTGCGCCGCCGGCCAGTAGAAGCGCTTCTTGAGCGCCCAGCCGTCGATGATGTCGCCGACGAGGTACATCTTCTCGCTGTCGACATGATCGAGGAAGTCGATGAGCATTTCCGCATTGCAGCCGCGGGTGCCCAGGTGGACGTCCGAGATCCAGATCGTACGATATTGACGCCGACCGCCCACCACCCGCTCCGGGATTGCCGGCTGGGTGGCATGGAAATCGGCGAGATGCGCAGCGTCGAACGGAAGCCTGGTGATCGTTGCCATGATCATTCCCCCGCGTGGAGACTGAGCGCCCTATGGCGGGGGAATGTTACAACTGGAATCGCGGCAGCTTCCGTATCAGTACGGAAATCAACCGATCGCGAGCCGACCCTCCCAATCCTCCCCGCCAGGGGGATGGGACAAATCCTAATCGGCGATCCCGATATGCCCCGGCTGGGCGGCTACGCGATTGATCCAGTCCCGCACGTGGCGATAGGGTGCGAGGGCGAACCCGCCCTCTTCGGCCACGTGCGTATAGGCGTAGAGCAGGATGTCGGCGAGCGTGAACCCGCCCCCCACCAGATAGGGCTGCCGCGCGAGGTGCGCGTCCATCAGCGCCAGCGCAGCCTCGCCGCCGGCGATCTTGGCGGGAAGCTGCGCGCGCTGAAGATCGTTCAGCCGATCCTCGCCCAGCATCGTCCGCCAGAAGCGCACCGTCGCGATGTTGGGCTCGTGGTTATATTGTTCCCAGAACAGCCAGTGCAGCATGTCGGCGCGGGCGAACCGGTCTTCGGGCACCAGCGGGCTGCCGTCCGCGAGATAGAAGGCCGCGGCGTTGCTCTCGGGCAGGAATCTCTCGCCGGTCTGAAGCACGGGGATGCGACCGTTGGCATTCACTTGCGACAGGAATTCGGGGGTCCGCGTCTGCCCCTTTAATATGTCGTATTGCCGCCGTTCGAGCGGCACGCCGACGTGCGCCGCGGTCAGTCGAATCTTGTAGCAGTTCCCCGACAGCGCATATTCGTGAAGGATCAACGGTTCCATTTGCTGCACTCCCCTTTTCGTAACCTCGGCTCCCTTCCGCCCGCTGCGCCCGCCGTCAAATCAATCCCCCACGCCGACGCATAAGGCCGGCTTATGCCCATGCCTCTCCTCGCGCTCTATAATGATCGTGAAGGGAAAGCCGGTGGAACTGCAGCAACTCTACGACGAACATCGCGAACTCTATCGGCTCGGAGACGAGCTGGTCGAAGCCGTGATCGCGCAGCCGCTGCAGGTCTGCGCGATCGTCGCGGCGCGCCGCCGGCTGTCTCAGGCAGTGCTGCGCCACATGGCGCACGAGGCGCGGATCGCGCTCGCCCCGCTTACGGCAAGCCCCGATCCCGCCGACCAGGCGATCGCCCGCCGCTACACCAGCGACCTGCTCGCGATGCGCCAGGAAAGCAGCGGCCATATCGGGCGCTGGACGACGAGCGCGATCGAAGCCGATCCGGCCGGCTATCTGGCGGGCACCCGGTGGCTGCTGGAGCGTATGAAGGCGCGCGGCGACTGGGAGGAAGCCCAATTCCTGCCCGCCGCGGCACTTTGCCTCGCGCGCGGCGCCACGCTCCGCAAGGCCGGCTAATCTCCGAGCGTCAGCACGATCTTGCCGATGTGCTCGCCCGCTTCCATCAGGCGGTGCGCCTCGGCGGCGCGGGCGAGCGGATAGGTCGAATCGATCACCGGCCGGAACCGGCCTTCGCTCACATGCGGCCAGACTGCGCGGTGAAGCTCATCGGCGACCAGGCTCTTGAACGCCGTGTCGCGCGGGCGGAGCGTCGATCCGGTGAGCACCAGCCGCTTGCGCATCACCTGCCAGATCGGCACCTCGGCCTGCGCGCCGCGCTGCGCGGCGATCGACACATGGCGCCCTTCCTCAGCCAGACACTCCAGGTTGCGCGGCACATAATCGCCGCCGACCATGTCGAGCACGATGTCCACGCCGCGCCCGCCGGTGATTTCCTTCACCCGCGCGACGAAATCCTCGGCCCGATAATTGATCGCTTCGGTGGCGCCCGCTTCGCGCGCGGCGGCGCATTTCACGGGGGAGCCTGCGGTCACCAGCACCTTGAGCTTGAACAGCTGCCCGAGCGCGATCGCCGTCATCCCGATCCCGCTCGTGCCGCCATGGACCAGCAACCATTCGCCTTCGGCGGCATAAGCGCGCTCGAACACGTTGGTCCACACGGTGAACAATGTCTCGGGGATGGCGGCCGCCTCGACCATCGAGAGCGACTCGGGGACCGGCAGGCAGGTGCCATAGGGCGCGACCGCATATTCGGCATAGCCGCCGCCTGCGACCAGCGCGCATACCGGTTGCCCGATCAGCGCGTCGGGAAGCTCCTCGCCCACCGCCGCGATCGTCCCAGCGACTTCGAGCCCTGGGATCGTCGGGGCGCCGGGCGGCGGCGGATAGAGGCCCAGCCGCTGCATCACGTCGGGCCGGTTCACCCCCGCCGCGGCGACGCGGATCAGCACCTCGTCCGGCCCCGGGCGCGGCACCGGGCGCTCGACGGGCACGAGCACCTCCGGCCCTCCCGAAGTCTCCGGGTCGATTGCGGTCATCATTTCGGGCACGCGCATCGGGTCGTCGCTTTCGGGAACGGCATCGGCCCGGCGTTATTGACATCGCCTGTGGCAGGGTCAACGTTCTGCGGGTGATGGACGCCGACGAAAATCTTCCGCGTCGCAAGGACGACCTGCTTCTCCAGCTCGCGCGGCAGGACCTCGATCCGCTTTCGGTCGAGGAACTGCACGAGCGCGTCGCGGCGCTGGAAGCGGAGATCGAGCGAAGTCGGGTGAAAATAAACCGCGCCATTAATCACCGCGCAAGCGCAGACGCTCTATTCAAGAGATGAGCGTAGCCTGCCCTGAACGCCTGCCTTGGCAGGCAGGCGAAGGGGCACCGGAGCCGGGCAAACACGCCAGTCAACTCCGGTGCGGAGCCAGTGCGCTTGATGCGAGGCTCAGCCATCCCGACATAGTGGGAAACGGGCCGCGTATCCTGTCGGCCCGAGTGGAGTTGTATCCGAATGCCTAGTTTCGCCTCCGCCCTCGAAACCACGCTGCACAAGGCGCTCGAGGCCGCCTCCTCGCGCCGCCACGAATATGCGACGCTCGAACATCTGCTGCTCGCGCTCGTCGACGACGAGCACGCGTCGAAGGTGATGAGCGCCTGCGGCGTGGACCTCGGCGAACTCAAGAACACCGTCGGCCATTATCTCGATACCGAGCTCGAAGCGCTGAAGGTCGAGCAGGCCACCGATCCCTCGCCGACCAGCGGCTTCCAGCGCGTCGTCCAGCGCGCGATCCTGCACGTCCAGTCCTCCGGGCGCGACGAAGTGACCGGCGCCAACGTGCTCGTCGCGCTGTTCAGCGAGCGCGAGAGCTACGCCGTCTATTTCCTCCAGCAGCAGGACATGAGCCGCCTCGACGCAGTGAGCTACATCAGCCACGGCGTCGGCAAGGGCGCCGCCGCAACCGAGGCGGCTCCGCCCAAGGGCGCCGACGAGGACAAGTCCGCCAAGGGCGAAGCCAAGCCCGGCAAGGGCGAATCCGCGCTCAAGCAGTTCACCGTCGATCTCAACGAGAAGGCCAGGGCCGGCAAGGTCGATCCGCTGATCGGCCGCGGCCCCGAGGTCGACCGCACCGTCCAGATCCTCTGCCGCCGCTCGAAGAACAACCCGCTCTATGTGGGCGATCCCGGCGTCGGCAAGACTGCCATCGCAGAGGGCCTCGCGCGCAAGATCGTCGAAGGCGACGTGCCCGACGTGCTCAAGGAAGCGGTGATCTATTCGCTCGACATGGGCGCGCTGCTCGCGGGCACGCGCTATCGCGGCGACTTCGAGGAGCGGCTGAAGCAGGTCGTCAACGAGCTCGAGAAGCTTCCCCATGCGGTGCTCTTCATCGACGAGATCCACACCGTGATCGGCGCCGGCGCGACCAGCGGCGGCGCGATGGACGCGTCGAACCTGCTCAAGCCGGCGCTGTCGGGCGGCACGATCCGCTGCATCGGATCGACCACCTACAAGGAGTTCCGCAACCACTTCGAGAAGGACCGGGCGCTGCTCCGGCGCTTCCAGAAGATCGACGTCAACGAGCCGACGATCGAGGATACGATCAAGATCCTCGCCGGCCTGCGCTCGGCGTTCGAGGGGCACCACAACGTCAAGTACACGCCCGACGCGATCAAGTCGGCAGTGGAGCTCAGCGCGCGCTACATCAACGACCGCAAGCTGCCCGACAAGGCGATCGACGTGATCGACGAGGTCGGCGCGATGCAGATGCTGGTCGCTCCGTCGAAGCGCAAGAAGACGATCACCCCCAAGGAGATCGAGGCCGTGATCGCCACGATGGCGCGCATCCCGGCGAAGTCGGTCTCGACCGACGACACGCGGGTGCTCGCTAATCTCGAGACCGACCTCAAGCGCGTCGTGTTCGGCCAGGACAAGGCGATCGAAGTGCTCGCCTCTGCGATCAAGCTCAGCCGTGCGGGGCTGCGCGATCCCGACAAGCCGATCGGCAACTATCTGTTCTCCGGCCCCACCGGTGTCGGCAAGACCGAAGTCGCGCGCCAGCTCGCCGAGATTTTGGGCATCCCGCTCCAGCGCTTCGACATGAGCGAGTATATGGAGCGCCACAGCGTCTCGCGGCTGATCGGCGCGCCTCCGGGCTATGTCGGCTATGATCAGGGCGGCCTGCTCACCGACGCGGTCGACCAGCAGCCCCACTCGGTGCTGCTGCTCGACGAGATCGAGAAGGCGCATCCGGACCTGTTCAACATCCTCCTCCAGGTGATGGACAACGGCAAGCTCACCGATCACCACGGCAAGACGGTCGATTTCAGGAACACCATCCTGATCATGACCACCAACGCGGGTGCATCGGACATGGCCAAGGAGTCGGTCGGCTTCGGCAACATCACGCGCGAGGACGTGCAGGAAGAGGCGGTGAAGAACCTGTTCACCCCCGAATTCCGCAATCGCCTCGATGCGATCGTGCCGTTCGGCTATCTGCCGCCGGAGATCGTCGCCCGGGTCGTGGACAAGTTCATCCTCCAGCTCGAGCTCCAGCTCGCCGATCGCGGCGTGCACATCCAGCTCGACGACGAAGCCAAGGCCTGGATCACCGAACGCGGCTACGACAAGCTCTATGGCGCACGCCCGATGGGCCGCCTCATTCAGGAGAAGATCAAGCAGCCGCTCGCCGAAGAGCTGCTGTTCGGCAAGCTCCTCCATGGCGGCGAGGTCAATGTGAAGCTCAAGGACGGCACGCTCGTCTTTGAGATCACCCCGGCCGCGCCGAAGAAGCCCAAGAAGGGCGGCGGCAAGCGGGCCGAGAAGATCGACGCCAAATAGGCGCAACGCCCAACGATGAAGCGACGGGCCCGGCAACTCCGGGCCCGTTTCTTTTTGGGACGCGCCGCGCCCCTGCATAACCGTTCCGCATACCCCGCCCCAGCAGCCGCATGGAAGGTGTCGTATTTGTCCAATACGCCGCCATTCCGCGCCGCTAGTGCCCCGCGGCTTCAAGGCGCCGCACGACGGAGCGCCGGGAGGAGGAACGAAGATGAGCGGGACGAGGCAGCGGCTCTATGTCGCGGGGGGATTGCTGGCGGGCATGGTCGCGGCGGGGGCGCTGGCACAGAGCGGCGCTCCGGCACCGGAAGCACGCTATGTGATGGACGTCGGCACGATCGCCGGCATGATGGGTAGCGGCGACAATCACGAGCTGACGCTTCGGCTCGGCTCGCGGCTCGCTCCCACCGGTGGCGCACCCAAGGCCGATCACTTCATGCCGGAAAGCGCGCGGCTCGGCGCTTCGGTGCCGCTGGTCACGCCGCCCGCCAGCCATCAGGAGCCCAGCTATCCCAGCAACTTTCAGCAGCCCAAGGGCCGGCTGCTGGTCTATTGGGGCTGCGGCGCCAAGGCCGGCCCGGGCCAGCCGGTGGTGATCGATTTCGCGAAGCTCGCCAAGGGGCAGGTTCCGCCCAACCTCTTCTCGACTCGCGTCCCGGCCGAAACCGGCCCGACGCAGGCCAACAGCCGCACCTATGGCCACTGGCCCAACGGCGAGAAGAGCAGGCAGATCAGCGCGCAATCGTCGCTGGTCGGGCAGCATCGGATCGCGGGCAACTACGGACCCGAGATCGCCTTCGGCCTGAACCAGGATTTCATGGCCGGGCTGCGCCCCCGCACCGCGGGCGGCGCGCAGGGCGCGACCGACCTCAGCTGGAACGGCATCAATGGCGCCACCGGCTATTACGCCTGGGTGATGGGAGGCCAGAACATGGGCCAGGACCAGGGCGGCGACATGGTCTGGTGGTCGTCCTCGGCCACGCAGGAATTCGGCGGCGGCCTGTGGGACTGGCTCTCGCCCGCCACCGTCAACCGGCTCGTCGGGCAGAAGGTGGTGATGGCGCCCAGCCAGACCAGCTGCACCATCCCCGCCGAGGTCAAGCAGGCGGCCGGCGAGATGATGATGGGCTTCCTCTACGCCTATGGCCCCGAGGCGAACTTCGCCTATCCCGAGCGACCGGCCGATCCGAAGGTCGCCTGGCATCCGAGGTGGACCGCCAAGGTCCGCTATCGCTCGATGGCGAACTTCATGACCGGCATGCCCAGCATGGGCGACATGCTGAGCGGCCGCGGCGAGGCGGAGGAAGGCCAGCAGCCACCTGAGGGAGAGGCGCCCAAGAAGAAGTGCAAGCGCGGGCTCGGCGGCATGCTGCGCAGCGCGGCTGGAGTCGGCTGCTAGGCGGCACGCTTACGGAAGGGTATGTCGCGCCGCCAATAGGTCAGCGCGCGCCATACCCATTCGATGGGCCCATAGCGGAAATGGCGCAGCCACAGATGGGCGGCGGCGAGTTGCGCGGCGATTGCTGCCAGCCCCACCCACAGGCGCGTCGCCTGACTCCAGTCGTCCCACAATTCTAGCCCGAAGCCATAGAAGACCGGCACGAAGACGATCGACTGGAGAATGTAGAAGGTGAGCGTCAGCCGGCCCGCGCCCGCGAGCGGCCGGAGCAGCGCGCGAGCGCCGCTCTGCCAAAGCGCACACAGCACCAGCAGCCACAAGCAGGTGCCCGAAAGCTCGAACCAGCTTCCGATCAGCATCCCGAACAGTCGGTTGGCGGCTGCGCCATACCCTTGCGCGGCGAACCATGCGGACAGGCCGTCGCGGAAGAAATAGAGAAGCAGCGCCACCGCGCCCGCGACGCCGAACGCGATCCACCGCTGGCGCCCGAAATCGCCCAGCCGCGCGAAGAAGCCGACCCGCCCGAACACCATTCCGATCAGATAGAGGCCCAGGATCTGCAGCATGCGCCCGGATTCGAGCATGAACCACCATTTGGGGATCTGGCCCTGCCAAAGGTTGACGCGCAGATATTCGCCCAGCGTGCCGTGCAGATAGACCTGCATTGCCGGATCGTTCCAATGGTTCGGCGGCTGCATCGCCCATCCGTTCCCGGTCATCGCGGCGAAGAGCTGCGCGAGAAGCACCGGGCTGGCGAAGCAGAAGGCCGCCGCTGCCACCAGCACGCGGTTGCTGCGCACCCGGTGCGCGAGGAGCAGCAGGAATCCCACGCCCGCCAGCAGCTGGATGATGTCGCCGCGGTAGATGATCGAATGGACAAGGCCGATCGCCTCCAGGATCAGCAGCCGCCAGGCGAAGCGCCGCGAGAAATCGGTCCCGCGCTGCGCGGCGCGATCCATCAGGATGAAGAAGCTGAAGCCGAAGCACAGCGCGAGCAGCGAGAAGCTCTTGCCCATGAAGAGCAGATAGACGGTGTCGGCGATCGGGCCCGGCTGCGGCTTGAACCAGTAGAGCTCGTAGCTTTCGATCATGTGGACCAGGAACAGCGCCATCAGCGCGAAGCCGCGCACCACGTCGACCACTTCCAGCCGCGCTTCCGTGCCGCTACCCATCCCCGCCACCGCGGCGCGTTCCTGCATTCGATCCCTTCCCGTCCGATGGTGACGGCTCCTAGCCGTGCAGTCGCGTCCGGGAAAGGACGATCCCGTTTCCGCTTGTTTTCCATTTTGGCGGGCGAGGTTCGTGCGATCCGCTTGCTGGCTGCCGCACGAGGGCCTAGGGTCGGGCCTGGAGGGAGTTCGATGCGTAAATCCAGACAGGCGATGCTGATCGGCGCCGCGGCACTCCTCGCGCTGGCAGCCTTCTCCTCCTCTCCGCCGCGCGCGGACATCCGCATCCTCGCGCACCAGAGCGGCGATCGCACACCGCAGCGGATGCAGGCGGCGGTCGATGTCGGGATCTTCGCTGTCTCCGTGCTGATCACCTGGAGCAAGCGCCTGGCCCGTTGACCGTGGAGATAGGCCGCTTACACTCGTGTCAATGAGCGATCCCGAACACGTCTGGCGCACTGCCTACCGGCACCCGGGACCCTGGGACCAGAGCTTCCCGCCCGCTACCATGGTCCAGCTGTTCGAGGAGAGCGCCCGCGCGCACCCGCAGGCACCGCTGCTCGACTTCATGGGCCGCAGATACAGCTATGGCGAAACGCTGAACGGCGCGCATCGCGTCGCCTGCGGGCTCAAGGCGCTCGGCTACGGCCGGGGGGACCGGATCGGTTTGTTCCTGCCCAACGTGCCGCACTATGTCGCTGCCTATTACGGCATCCTCAAGCTCGGCGCGACGGTGGTCAATTTCTCGCCGCTCTACACCGTCGAGGAGCTTGCCGCACAGGTTGCCGATTCGGGCACGCGGCTGCTGTTCACCCTCTCCGCCACCGCGCTGCTCCCCACTGCAATCGAGGTGCTCGAGCAGAGCGCGCTCGAGCGGCTGGTAGTCGGATCGGTCGCGGGCGCGCTGCCCCCGGCCAAGTCGCTCTTCTACCGGCTGTTCCGCGGCAGCGAAGTCACCGCGCGCCCGAACGACCCGCGCATCTCCGCCTTCTCGCAGCTGATCGCCAACGACGGCGCGTGCGAGGACATTGCGCTCGATCCCGAACAGGATCTCGCGCTGATCCAGTACACCGGCGGCACCACCGGCACGCCCAAGGGTGCGATGCTCACGCACCAGAATCTGTCAGCCAACGCGCGCCAGGTGGCGATGCTCGACCCCGAAATGGGCCAGGTCGCGGACCGGATCCTGGGCGTGCTTCCCTTCTTCCACGTCTTCGCCAACACCTGCGTGCTCAACCGCACGGTGATCACCGGCGGCGAGATCGTGATGCTGCCGCGGTTCAACGCCAAGCAGGCGCTTGCCGAGCTGCGCCGCACGCGACCGCGCGCAATGCCGGGCGTGCCGACCATGTACCAGGCGCTGCTCGACGCGCCGGGAATGAAGCCGGACGACTTCAGCTCGCTGCGCTTCTGCATCTCGGGCGGCGCGCCACTTCCCGCCGCGCTCAAGGAAAACTGGGAGTCGATCACCGGCGCACGCGTCATCGAAGGCTATGGCCTGTCCGAAAGCTCGGGCGTCGTCTCGACCAATCCCTATGAGGGGCTCAACAAATCCGGCACGATCGGCCAGCCGATCGCCGGCACGCGCGTGCGGCTGGTCGACAAGGAAGATCCGACCCGCCCGCCGCCGCCGGGCGAGCCCGGCGAGATCGTCGTCTCCGGTCCGCAGATCATGAAGGGCTATTGGAACCGGCCCGATGCCGATGCGGCTGTGTTCGTCGATGATCCCTTCGACGATGCTCAGGGCAGGCACTGGCTGCGCACCGGCGATGTCGGCACGATCGACGAGGACGGCTATATCCGCATCGTCGACCGGCTGAAGGACATGATCGCGGTCGGCGGATTCAAGGTCTTTCCCAGCCAGATCGAGGCCGTGCTCTATCAGCACCCCGCGGTGAAGGAAGCGCTCGTGATCGGGCTGCCGGACGCCTATCATGGCGAGCTTCCCCACGCCTATGTGACGCTCGCCGAGGACGCCAAGGCGAGCGGGCCCGAAATCTGCCTCTGGCTCAACGGCAAGCTCGGCAAGCACGAGCGCGTGTCGGAAGTCGTTGTGCGCGAGAGCCTGCCCAAGACGATGATCGGCAAGCTGAGCCGCAAGGACTTGATCGCCGAAGTGCTGCGCGAGCGCAGCTGAACGCCGCGGCGCTCGGCTCGGCGATTCCCGCTTGCAGTTCCGTCGTTTACGGAACAAATCAGGAACGATGAACAAGCTCTCGCGCCTCGAAAAGCTGTCGATCCTCGCCGATGCCGCAAAATATGACGCTTCCTGCGCGTCGAGCGGCGCGCCCAGGCGCGACTCGCGTGCCTCGGGCGGGATCGGATCGACCACTCCCGTCGGCATCTGCCACAGCTATGCGCCCGACGGCCGGTGCATCTCGCTGCTCAAGATCCTGATGACGAACATGTGCATGTTCGACTGCGCCTATTGCATCAACCGCTCGTCCTCGAACGTCCGCCGCGCCGCCTTCACCCCCGCCGAGATCGTCGAGCTCACGCTCGATTTCTACAAGCGCAACTATATCGAGGGGCTGTTCCTCTCCTCGGGCATCGTCCGCAGCCCCGATTACACGATGGAGCGGATCGTCGAAGTCGCGCGCAGCCTGCGCGAGGACCATGGCTTCCAGGGCTATATCCACCTCAAGATGATCCCCGAAGGCGACCCCGATCTGGTGGCGCGCGCGGGGCGCTATGCCGACCGGCTCTCGATCAACATCGAGCTGCCCCGCGACGAGGCGATCGCTGCGCTCGCGCCCGAGAAGGACGGCGCGCGGATACGGCGGACGATGGCGCAGCTCGGCCGGCGGATCGGCGCTGCGCACGCCGAGCGCAAGGAATCGCCCAAGGCGCCGGTCTTCGCACCGGGCGGGCAGAGCACCCAGATCATCGTCGGCGCCGACGCTTCGGGCGACGACCACATGCTGCGCACCAGCGCGGGCTTCTACCGCGACTATGGTCTGCGCCGCGTCTATTACTCGGCCTTCTCGCCGATCCCGGACTCGAGCCGCGCGCTGCCCGCCGCGGCCCCGCCGCTGATGCGCGAGCACCGGCTCTATCAGGCGGACTGGCTGCTGCGCTTTTACGGATTTTCGGTCGACGAGATCGCCGGCACGATGGCCGAGGGGCGGCTGGCGCTGGACATGGACCCCAAGCTCGCCTGGGCGATTGCGCGGCGCGATGCCTTTCCGGTCGACGTCAACATCGCGCCCCGCGAGCTTCTGCTGCGCGTACCGGGGCTCGGCACGCGCGTGGTGGACCGGCTGATCGCTGCGCGCAGGCATCGCCGGCTCCGCCTGGACGATGTCGGCCGGCTGTGCCGCTCGATCCGCAAGGTGCGCCCCTTCATCGTCGCGGCCGACTGGCGCCCGACTCGCCTGCTCGACCGCACCGACCTGCGCGCGAACCTCGTTCCTCGCGCCGAGCAGCTGCCGCTGTTCGCATGAACCGCCTCACGCTCGCCGCCGACGACGATTTCGCAAGCTGGCGCGACGCGGCGCGCGGCGCGATCGCGGCCGGCATCGCTCCCGAGGAAATAATCTGGGAAGTCGCGGGGACGGAGGCGCTCGACCTGTTCGGCACGCCGCCGCATGCCGCCAGGCCCCGCGCGGACGGCCATTCGGACCTTCGCGTCCCGCGCGAACTGCTTCCATTGATGCGGCTGGCGCTGATGCACCGCGCGCCAGCCCGCTTCGCGCTGGCGTACCGCATCCTGTGGCGCCTGCGCGACGCACCCTGGCTCGCGCACGACCCCGCCGATGCCGACATGATCGCGCTCCGCAGCCTCGCCAAAGCCGTGAAGCGCGACATCCACAAGATGCACGCCTTCGCCCGCTTCCGGAAAGTCGGCGAAGCGAACGGCCGCGAGCAGTTCGCCGCCTGGTTCGAGCCCGAGCACCACATCGTCCGCGCAACCGCGGGCTTCTTCCGCGACCGGTTCACCGGGATGGATTGGGTGATCGTGACGCCCGCCGCCAGCATCGCGTGGGACGGCGCGACGCTTTGCCAAGGCCCGGGCGGCACGCGCGCGCAGGTCCCGGGCGAAGACGCCGTGGAGGCCGAATGGCGCGCCTATTACGCCAGCATCTTCAATCCCGCGCGCCTCAAGCTCGATGCGATGCGCCGCGAGATGCCGAAGCGCTACTGGCGGAACCTTCCCGAGGCTCCGCTCATCTTCCCCTTGGCGCACGAAGCCGAAGCGCGAGTGGAGCAGATGGTGAGCAAGCAGGACGGGCCCGATCTCTTCGCACCGCAGGAAGCGGAAGCCGGGCCGCGCTTCGATGACCTCGACTCGCTCTACGCCGCGCTGTGCGAGGAAGAGGAGCCCCCCTCGCCCGGCTTCTCGGACCGAATCGTTCTGGGTGAGGGCCCGCTGCGCGCGCCGCTGATGCTCGTCGGCGAGCAGCCCGGAGACCAGGAGGACGAACTCGGCCATCCCTTCGTCGGACCCGCTGGCCAGCTGCTCGACCGCTGCCTCGAAGAAGCAGGCATCGCGCGCGACGAGACCTTCCTCACCAACGCCGTCAAACGCTTCAAATTCGCGCAGCGCGGCAAGCGGCGGCTCCACCAGACACCCACCGCCGGCGACATCGCCCATTATCGCTGGTGGCTGCGCGAGGAGATCCGCCTTGTCGATCCGGCGGTGGTGGTCTCACTGGGCGCCACCGCGCTCCACGCGCTGTCGGGCCGCAAGCAGGCGCTGGGCCCCGTGCGCGGTACCGCGGTCGACTGGGACGGCCGCGCGCTGCTCCCGACGGTCCACCCCAGCTTCCTGCTCCGCCTGCCCGATGCCCAGGCACGCAGGATCGAACACGAGAAATTCGTCCGCGACCTCGGCAAGGCGCTCAAGGCCGCGCGCGCCTAGGCCGCCGCGGTACAATTTGAGCGTTGCAACTTCGCCGCTTTGCGGAGATGGCACGCGCCAGCAAATCGGGAGGGTTATCCGTGAATCGTACGCTGATCGCATCGGTTGGGCTCGCGCTGGCGTGCGCGGCGGGATTGGCGGCTGCGCATGCGCGCCAGGATGCCGCGCCTTCGCAGGACGCCGCCTGGCACAACCGGCAGATGCTCGCGCTCGCCCAGCTCAAGGCGGCCGACGGCTGGCGGCCGCTTCAGGGCGGGCTGATGTGGCGGCGGATCAAGGGCAACGGCACCGGCAAGCACCCGACCGTCAACGACACGGTAACGATCCATTATGCCGGCACGCTGATCGACGGCACTGAGTTCGACAGCAGCTGGTCGCGCGGCGAGCCTGCGACCTTCCCGCTCGGCGCGCTGATCCCTGCCTGGCAGCTCGCGGTGCCGATGGCGGGCGTGGGCGACACGATCGAGATCGCCAGTCCCGCCGACCTCGCCTATGGTCCCGAGGGCAAGGGCCCGATCCCCGGCGGCGCGACGCTGATGTTCAAGGTCGAGCTGCTCGGGATCGAGGGGCAGTAATCCGCGGCGCGGCGGGCGTCAGTCGCCCGCCACCGGTCCGGGACCCTTCCCCGTGAACATCACCGCCTTCAGGTTCATGAACTCGTGCATGCCCCACGGCCCCAGCTCGCGGCCGTGGCCCGAGAGCTTGACCCCGCCGAACGGCGCCTCGGGCGTGGAGGCGAGCAGCGAATTGACCGCGGTCATCCCCGACTCGATGTCGCGCGCGAACCGCTCGACCTCGGCTTCGTCCTCGGTCCACACCGCCGAGCCAAGGCCGTAGGGCACATCGTTGGCGAGCGCGATCGCCGCGTCGATGTCGGCGGCTTTGTAGACCAGCGCCACCGGGCCGAAGATCTCTTCCTTGGCGACGTCGGTCTCCGGGTCGAGGTCGACCAGCACGCCCGCAGTCATCCACGCGCCTTCGCGCTCGATCTTCTCGCCCCCCGAAAGCAGCCGCGCGCCGGCCGCCTTGGCCCGTTCAACCTGCTCCAGCACCGTATCGCGCTGCGCCACGCTGGAGAGCGGGCCCATTTGCATCCCGTCCTCCATCGGATCGCCGATCTTCACGGCCTTCATCCCGGCTTCGAATTTTTCGAGGAACGCGTCGTACACGTCAGCGTGCACGATCATCCGCTTGGCGCAGATGCAGCTCTGGCCCGCATTCTGAACGCGCGCCGTGACTGCGGTCTTCACGGCCTTGTCCAGGTCGGCGGAGGGCATCACGATCAGCGGGTCCGATCCGCCGAGTTCGAGCACTACCTTCTTGAGCGCGCGGCCCGCCGCCTGCGCCACCTTGGCTCCTGCCCCCTCGCTGCCGGTGAGCGTCACGGCCACCACGCGCTTGTCGGCGATGATGTCGGCCACCTTGTCCGATTTGATCGCCAGGTTCTGGAAAAGCCCGTCGGGCGCGCCCGCGGCACTCGCCAGCTGCTGCATCAGCGCAGCGCAGCCCTGCACGTTGGAAGCGTGCTTCAGCAGTGCGACATTGCCCGCCATGATCGTCGGCGCGAGGAAGCGGACCACCTGCCAATACGGAAAATTCCACGGCATCACCGCGAGCACCGGCCCCATCGGCAGCCAGCGCGCCTCGACATGCCCGCTCGCCGTCTCCACGCGGGTCGGCTCCAGATAGGCGGGGCCATGCTCGGCATAGTGGCGGAAGCCGGTGATGCACTTTTCCACCTCGGCGATCGCGCCTGCGATCGTCTTGCCCATTTCCTTGACTGCAGTCTCGGCGAGATGACGCTTGTCGGCCTCCCACCGGTCTGCAATCGCGGTCAGCAGGGCAGTGCGCTGCTCGAGCGGCGAATTGCGCCACGACTGGAACGCCGCCTGCGCGCGCGAAAGCGCCATCTCGACGCCGTCCGCATCGAGTTCCTTGTATTGCTCCAGGGTTTCGCCGGTCGCCGGATTGATGCTGGTGAACATGCGGAGATCTCCTCGATGCCGTGGCAACGCGGGAGCTAGGGTGCCGGTGCCCTGTGCGCAATTCCATCGGAGCAGGTTGCCTTGAGCCCCCCGCCTGCCGCATAGCGGCGGCATGGCAGAAGAAGCGGATATTTCGGAGCTCTCGTTCGAGGAAGCGCTCAAGGAGCTCGAGCGAATCGTCGGCCGGCTCGAGAGTGGCGAGGCACAGCTCCAGGAAGCGATCGACCTCTATGAGCGCGGCGACCGGCTGCGCCGCCAATGCGCCGCGCGGCTCGACGCCGCCCAGGCGCGCATCGAGGCCATCCGCACCGATGCCGAGGGTCGTCCAGCGGGCAGCGTGCCCTTCAACGCCGGCTGAGGTGAGGCTCGTGGCCGACGCCTCTCTCCCGCTCGAGGCGGCGATGCGCGATGTCGCGGGAGAGATCGACCGGCAGTTCGATCGGCTGCTGGCGGTTCCCGAGGATCCGCGCGAGAAGCTCTATCGTGCGATGCGCCATGCTGCGATCGGCGGCGGCAAGCGGCTTCGGCCGCTGCTCGTGTTCGCCACCGCACGGCTGTTCGGCGTCGATCGGAGCTGCGCGGCGCGGGTCGCCACTGCGATCGAGTGCATCCACGTCTATTCGCTCATTCACGACGATCTGCCGTCGATGGACGACGACGACATGCGGCGCGGCAGGCCCACGGTGCACCGCGCTTTCGACGAAGCGACTGCGATCCTTGCCGGTGACGGCCTGCAGACCTTCGCCTTCGAGTTGCTCGCGGCCGAGGCGACGCACCCGGATCCCTTCGTCCGGGTCGAGCTGGTGAGCGCGCTCGCCCATGCCGCCGGCGCCGCGGGCATGGTCGGCGGGCAGATGATGGATCTGGCTGCGGAGGCGGCGAGCTTCGATCTCCCCACCGTCACTCGGCTCCAGGCGCTGAAGACCGGCGCGCTGATCGGCTGCGCAGTCGAATGCGGTGCAATATTGGGCCGGGTCGGGCCCGAAGGCCGCAAGGGGCTGCGCGGCTATGCCCGCGACCTCGGCCTCGCCTTCCAGATCGCCGACGACATCCTCGATGCCGAGGGGGACGAGGCTACCGCAGGCAAGAAGCTCCGCAAGGACGAAGCCCGCGGCAAGGAAACCTTCCTGACCCTGCTCGGGCTCGAACGCGCCCGCGAGCAGGCCGGGTTGCTCGTCGACCAGGCGATCGCCCACCTCCACGCCTATGGCTCCGAGGCCGATCTGCTGCGCGACATCGCCCGCTTCACTCTGGAACGCGACCGATAGGAAGCCCCATGACCATCCGCACCGGCGTCTATCCCGGCACCTTCGATCCGATCACGCTCGGCCACATGGACATCATCCGCCGAGGGGCCAAGCTCGTCGATCGGCTGGTGATCGGCGTCACCACCAACCCTTCCAAGTCCCCGATGTTCTCGGTCGAGGAGCGGATGGAGATGGTGAAGCGCGAGGTCGCCGGCATCGCGGGCGAGATCCATGTCGTGAGCTTCGATTCGCTGCTCATGGATTTCGCCGAGCGCGAGGGCGCGAGCATGATCGTTCGCGGTCTGCGCGCAGTCGCCGATTTCGAATATGAGTATCAGATGGCGGGGATGAACCAGCAGATCAACGACCGGATTGAGACGGTCTTCCTGATGGCCGATGTCTCGCTTCAGCCGATCGCGAGCCGGCTGGTCAAGGAGATCGCGCTTTACGGCGGCGCGATCCGCAAGTTCGTGACGCCCGCGGTCGAGGCCGATGTGGTGCGCCGCGTCGGCGAGATCGGCCGCAAGGGCAGCTGAAACGCCGCCGCCCCTTTTCGGCCAGGTTCGAATGCTCTAAACCTGCGGCAAATCCGGGTTTTCCAGTGGGGAAGTTGATGCGTTTCGTTTCTGCCGTGGCTGCCGTAGCCGCCATGCTGATTGCCGTTCCGGCCGCCGCACAGGGCGCCGCCCCCGCCGCCAAGCCCGAGATCGAGACGTTCAAGGACGTTGCCGCGACCGAGCGCGCGGCAACCGCCACGCCCGCGGCCGATCCGGAGAACACCTGGATTCTCGACCTCTCCACCGGCGGCCGCGTCGCGATCCGGCTCCGCCCCGACGTCGCCCCCAAGATGGTGGAGCAGGTGAAGACGCTCACCCGCAGGAAGTTCTACGACGGCACGGTCTTCCACCGCGTGATCGAAGGCGGCGAGAACATGGCGCAGGGCGGTGATCCCACCGGCACCGGCCGCGGCGAATCGGACCTTCCCGATGTGCCCGCCGAGTTCAACAACCTGCCGCACGTGCGCGGCGCCGTCTCGGCCGCGCGCACCCAGGATCCCAACAGCGCGAACAGCCAGTTCTTCATCATGTTCGGCCCGCGCCTCGGCTTCGACCGTGACTATACGGTGTTCGGCCGCGTGATCGAAGGCATGCAGTGGGTCGACAAGATCGAGCGCGGCGAGCCGCCGGCCAACCCCACCCGCATTCTCCACGCCTATATCGCGGCCGACAATCCGCCCCCCTATCAGCCGGCGCCGGCTTCCGCGCCCGCGTTGCCGGAGGGCGAGACCAAGGTCACGCTGCCGCAATAAGTGGACGTCGACCTTTTCGATTTCGAGCTGCCGCCCGAGCGGATCGCGCTCAGGCCGGCGGCGCCCCGCGATTCCGCCCGGCTGCTCGTGCTGGACGGCACCGCGACGCGCGACGCCGTGGTGCGCGACCTGCCCGAATATCTTCGCCCCGGTGACCTGCTCGTCTTCAACGACACGCGGGTGATCCCCGCCCAGCTCGAAGGCGTGCGGGGCGAGGCGAAGATCGGCGCGACGCTCCACAAGCGCGAAGGGCCGCGGCGCTGGCGCGCCTTCGTCCGCAACGCCAAGAGGCTGCGCGACGGCGACACGATCGATTTCGGCGAAGGCGTGCTGGCCACGGCCTCGGGCCGCGCCGAAGACGGCAGCTTCGCGCTCGACTTCGCAGGCGATGAACCGGTCGAGCTGCTGCTGGCACGCTGCGGTCGGATGCCGCTGCCGCCCTATATCGCCTCCAAACGCCCGACCGACGCGCGCGACGCCGACGATTACCAGACGATGTTCGCGAGCGAGCCCGGCGCGGTGGCGGCCCCCACCGCGGCGCTCCACTTCACGCCCGATCTGATCGCCGCACTCGAAGCCGCGGGTATCGGCCATGCCACGCTGACGCTCCACGTCGGCGCCGGCACCTTCCTGCCGGTCAAGGCCGAGGACACGGACGATCACAGGATGCATGCCGAATGGGGCCGCATCGATGCCGTGACTGCCGATCGGCTCAACGCCGTGCGCGCCGCGGGCGGGCGCGTGATCGCGGTCGGCACCACCAGCCTGCGGCTGATCGAAAGCGCCGCGGGCGAGGACGGCGTGATCCGCCCGTTCGAAGGCGACACTGCGATCTTCATCACGCCCGGCTACCGCTTCAAGGGCATCGACGGGCTGGTCACCAACTTCCACCTGCCGCGCTCGACGCTGTTCATGCTGGTATCGGCGCTGATGGGGCTCGATCGCATGCAGGCGGCGTACCGCCATGCGATTGCCACACACTATCGCTTCTACTCCTACGGCGACGCCAGCCTGTTGCTGCCCTGACCTGAAAGGACCTGCTCCGATGCGCTTCCTCCTGCTGCTCGCGAGCTTCGCGGCGTTTCCGGCAGCAGCGCAGGAGCGTCCCGCTGCGCCCCCGGTGCCGGCGGTGCCGGCCGGCCCGCAGCAGCCCGCGCCCACGGTGATGGCCGAGCCCGCGGCGGTGATGATCGCCGCGTTCGACGCGGACGGCGACGCCCGCGTCACCCGCGCCGAGTTCGATGCCGGGCTGCGCCGCAGCTTCGACAGCATCGACACCGCACGAAAGGGCGCGATCGGCTATATCAGCTTCTCCGACTGGTCCGAGCGCTGGATGGGCGACCGCAACACGCTGCCTAGTCCCTTCGAAACCGACCGCGACGGCGACAATCTGGTGAGCTTCGACGAGCTCGCCGCTCGCTTCGGCCTGCTCTTCACGCGCTTCGATACCGACAAGGACGGCGTGCTCGTGCGCCGCGAACTGCTCACCGTCCGCCCGCCGGTGATCGTGCCGCGCCTGCGCCGGCGCTGATCGCGCAACACAGGTCCTAGCATCTCATGGCATTGGCCGTTTAAACCGCACCGATGGCCGCCAGTCACGACCACCATCATCATCACCACGGCCCCGCCGATTTCGGCCGCGCCTTCGCGGTCGGCACCGCGCTCAATCTGGGCTTCGTGCTGGTCGAGGGCACGGCCGGATTCCTCACCGATTCGGTCGCGCTGCTCGCCGACGCCGGCCACAATCTTTCGGACGTGCTCGGGCTGCTCGTCGCCTGGGCGGGAGCGGAGCTCGCCAAGCGGCCCGCGTCCAAGCGCTTCACCTATGGCTGGCGGGGCTCGTCGATCCTCGCCGCGCTCATCAACGGGCTACTGCTGCTGATGGCAGTGGGCGCGATCAGCTGGGAGGCGGTCGGCCGCCTCGCCGATCCGCCCCCCGTTCCCGGCGTGCCGGTGATGATCGTCGCGGCGGTGGGCATCGTCGTGAACCTCTCGACCGCGATGCTCTTCGCGCGCGGGCGCAAGGGCGACGTCAACATCCGCGGCGCCTTCCTCCACATGGCGGCCGACGCGGCGGTCTCGGCGGCAGTCGTGATCGGCGGCGCAGCGATCCTGCTCACCGGCGCGCTCTGGATCGACCCCGCGATCAGCCTCGCCGTCGTCGCGGTGATCCTGTGGAGCACCTGGGGACTGCTGCGCGAAGCGCTGGTCATGGTCCTTCAGGCGGTGCCGGAGGGCATCGATGCCGATGCAGTCGAGCACACGCTCGCGAACCTGCCGGGTGTCGCCCGCGTCCACGATCTCCACATCTGGCCGATGAGCACCACCGAGGCCGCGCTCACCGCGCATCTGGTGATGCCCGGCGGCCATCCGGGCGATTCGTTCCTGCTCGACCTCCAGCACCGGCTGGCGCATGATTTCGGGATCGATCATACCACCGTCCAGATCGAAGTCGCCGACGGCGCGGAATGCCGGATGCATGGAAACGGGCATGGCCACGGACACGGGCATGGCTGAGCCGATCGCGCCGCCGGGCGCCGCCGTTCCGGTCCGGTTGGTAATCTTCGATTTCGACGGCACGCTTTCGGACAGCGGCGACTGGTTCCTGTCGGTGGTGGACGATCTCGCGCGCCGCTTCCGCTTCCGCACCGTCGCGCAGCAGGAAGTGGAGATGCTGCGCCACCGCAGCTCGCGCGAGGTGATCCAGTATCTTGGCATCGCGCGCTGGAAGATGCCGCTGATCGCGCGCCATCTGCGCAAGCTGATCGGGCGCAACGCGCACCAGATCGAGCTTTTCCCCGGCACGCCCGACCTGCTCGAGCGGATCGCGGCGATGGGCGTGAAGATCGCGCTGGTGACCTCCAATTCCGAAGCCAATGCGCGGGCGATCCTGGGTCCGCAGCACGCCGCGCGGATCGATTGCTATGCGTGCGGCTCCTCGCTCTTCGGCAAGGCCCCCAAGTTCCGCCGGGTATTGAGGCGCATGGCGATTCCAGCGGCCCAGACGCTCGCGATCGGCGACGAGACCCGCGACGTGGATGCGGCGCGCGAAGTGGGCATGCGCGCCGGATCGGTGCTCTGGGGCTATGCGAGCGAGACCGCGCTTGCCGCCGCTGGCCCGGACGCGCTGTTCCGCGCTCCGCAGGACATCCTCGATTACGTGGGCGCGCACAGGCCCTGAGGCTGCGCACAACGTCTCCGCATCTCGAGCGACCTCAAAAGATCCACCCCGGCATCTCCGATGCCTGCCGGATCCAGCGCGCCACCTGCTTCTCGTCGAGCGGCTCGTCCTCGTAGATGTGGAAGTAGCGCGTGTTCGGGTCCTTGGACTCCACCGGCGGGGGCGGATCGAGCGCGGTGCCGCGGAAGAAGGTGACCTTCACGTATTTGTCGAAGCAATGATAGCTTAGGAACCAGCCCTTCCCTTCCGTGCCGTAGAAGGGCGAGTTCCACCGCACCGCCTTTCGCACATCGGGGACGGTGCGCTCGATCAGGGCGTCGAGCCGGCGTCCGGCCTCGCGCTTCCACCCCGGCATCGCGGCGATATAGGCCTGCACCGGCGCGTCGCCGTCGCCCTTCGGGATCTGCGGATTCCCGCCCGACAGCAGCTTCACCTCGGCCGGGGCCTTCCATTCGGTCGCGTCCTTGGCCTTGGCCATCTCGATCACTCCCTCGCGTCGGCGCGGCGGCGGCCGCGTGCCAGATAGGGCAGCACGAACAGGTACAGGCCGCTCCCGAACAGCAGGAAGAGCGGGATCAGCACGAGCGCATAGACCCAGCCGGGCACCGGCTGCTGCCCCAGCGCGAAGAGATTGGCGACGAAGCCGAGCGTGAAGGCGATCGCCAGCCAGCGATGGCCCTGGCGAATCCAGGCATTCCAGTTCATGCGCGTTCCCCTTTCAGACAAGCGTCACCTGGCGCGAGCGCGCTTCGCGCCGGCCGGAGCAGCGTTGAGCGCGGCGGCCGCGCGGATCAGCGCCTTGAGCGCGGGCTCGTCGATCTCGTCGCCTTCGTGGAAGTCGATCGCGCGGCGGACATTGCCCTCCAGGCTCGAATTGAACAGCCCCGCGGGATCGTCGAGCGCGGCGCCCTTGGCGAAGGTCATCTTGACTGCCTTCTTGTAGGTTTCGCCGGTGGAGATGATGCCGTTGTGGTACCAGGTCGGGACCCCGCGCCACTTCCATTCCTCGACGACGTCCGGAACGGCTTCCTTCATCAGCGCGCGGATTCGCGCCAGCGTCTCGCCGCGCCAGTCGCCCAGCTCCGCGATCCTCCCGTCGATCAACTCGGACGGGGATTTGCCTTCGTCGTTTGCCATGTCGCTCTCCCTTTCCGTTCAGCCGCTCGCAGCCGTCAGTCGATCCGCGCCAGCAGTTCGTCGAGCTTGCCAAGGAACTGCTTCCACCCGGCCTGCGCACCGCCGAACGCCTGCTTCTGCTCGGGCCGGAAACCGGCCTGCTCCACCCGCAGATGCGTACCTGCGCCGGTGGGCGCGAGCGTGAAGGTCACCACGCTCTCCAGATTGTACGCCGGGTCCTCGTGATCGAAATTCCAGCTGTAGGAGAGCGTCCGGTTGGGCTCGATCTCCAGCACTTCGCAGTCGAGCACCCCGCCCCATTCGCCGCTGAGCTTGAAGCGATGTCCCACCGCGGGGACGAAATCATTCTTCATCAGCCACTCCTCGATCAGGTGCGGCTGGGTAAGCGCGCGCCAGAGTCGCTCGGGCGGGTGCGGGAATTCGCGCTCGACGATGGCGGTGCGTGTTTCGGTCGCTGCCTGGTTCACTGGTCCATCCTCTTCAACAAGTCCTCGAGATCGTCGAAACGCGCCTCCCAAAAGCCGGTCATCCGGCTCGTCCAGTCGATCAACGGCGCCAGCGCATTGCGCTGTGCGCTGTAATGGGTCTGGCGGCCCGAGGGCCGATCGCGCACGAGCCCCGCCTGCTTTAGCGCCAGCAGATGCTTCGAGACCGCGGGCTGCGACACGCCTGCCTGGGCAGTGAGCGCAGCGACGGTCTGCTCGCCCTCGCGGCACAGCCGCTCGAAGATCGCCCGCCGCGTGGGATCGGCGAGCGTCCGGAACAGCGTGTCATGGGCCTGGGCCATCTGTTCAAATAACTCCGTGGCTATGAATTGATCCATAACCCCGTGGATATGAATGAGTCAAATGCCAATGCGTGACTCAGCCGCCGCCGATGCCCTCGATCACTTTCCCTGTGCCGCCGCATTCGGAGCATTCGTCGCCTTCGATCCGTCCCGATCCTCCGCAGCGCGGGCAGAGATTCTCGCAGCTCCCCGGCGTGCCCGGCGCAGCCTCGTCGCCCGGGTTGGTGGGTTCGCTCGCCACCGCCTGCTCCTCAGTCCAGGTGCACCGCCAGCCAAACGGTCGGGCGATCCTTTGCGGTCCAGGTCACCCAATGCTCCTGGCCGCGGCCGATCCACAGATGGTCGCCGGGGCCGAGCGTCGCTTCGTGCGAATCCTCGACTCGGATCCCCGCCGCGCCCTGGAGCAGCAGCACCCATTCGTCGTTATCCTGCACCATCGGCGAATCCTCGGGCGTCGCCTGGCCGCGCGACACGATTCGTTCGATCCGTATCCCCGGCCGCGCGAGCAGCTCGGTGAAGGCTTCGTCGCGCTTCGCCGAGGGCAGCTTGTCGAGCAGGTTCGTGACCTTGAGCTTTGGACGTGGCTTGGGCTTGGGCGCTGGCTCCGGTTCTGGTTTCGATTTCGCTTTGGGGCGCGCCTTCACCGATCCCGCCGACTTGCTCCAGGTGGCGCGGGTTGTATCCCGCAGATACGCCTCGAGCTCCTCGGCACTGGCGGTGAGCGTCTCGCCCTCCATCCCGAACACCGGATCGCCGCCGGGCGCACGCAGCCCATATTTGCCGAAGTCGCCGCCCGGCTTGCGGCGGCGCGACGAAACGAGCCGCAGCCCGCGGTGCATGGCCATCTCGCGCAGCTGCTCGGTCGTCTCGTTCGCCATCGGTGATCCTCAAGCTCCTTCTCCCCCTGCGGGAGAAGGAAGGGGTCCGCTCGCGCAGCGAGTGGGAAGGATGAGGGGGTAAGAGCCTATGCCCCTCACCCTTCCGCCGACTTAAGTCGGCTCCCTCCCTCTCCCACAGGGGGAGAGGGAACTAGACACCGCTGGCCTCTAACGCCAAGGCAACGCCCATGCCTCGTTTCCAGTTCACCATCCATGCCACCGACGGCAAGGCGCGGCTCGGCACGATCGCGATGCAGCGCGGCGAGATCCGCACGCCCGCCTTCATGCCGGTGGGCACCGCCGCCACCGTCAAGGCAGTCAAGCCGCAGGACGTGCGCGCCGCGGGTGCCGACATCATCCTGGGCAACACCTATCACCTGATGCTTCGTCCGGGCGCCGAGCGCGTCCACCGGCTCGGCGGGCTCCACAAGTTCATGGGCTGGGATCGGCCGATCCTCACCGATTCGGGCGGCTATCAGGTGATGAGCCTGTCCGAGCTGACCAAGCGCAGCGAGGAAGGAATCGTCTTCAAGTCGCACCTCGACGGGACGCGCCACATGCTCAGCCCCGAACGCTCGATGGAGATCCAGCGGCTGCTGGGATCGAACATTGTGATGGCGTTCGACGAGCTCGTCCCCACCACTTCGACCCGCGACGTCCAGGCGGCGGCGATGGAGCGCTCGATGCGCTGGGCAAAGCGCAGCCGCGCCGGCTTCGACGCGGGCGGCGAGCATGCCGCGAGCAACGCGATCTTCGGCATCCAGCAGGGCGCGCTCGACGAAGGGCTCCGGAAGGCATCGGCCGACGCGCTGCTCGACATCGGCTTCGACGGTTATGCGATCGGCGGCCTCGCGGTGGGCGAAGGCCAGGAAGCGATGTTCGGCGTGCTCGACTATGCCCCCGGCCAGCTCGACACTGCCAAGCCGCGCTATCTGATGGGCGTGGGCAAGCCCGACGACATCGTCGGCGCAGTCGAGCGCGGCGTCGACATGTTCGATTGCGTGCTCCCCACCCGCTCGGGGCGCACCGGCCAGGCGTTCACGCGCACCGGCCCGGTCAACATCCGCAACGCCAGGCACGCCGAGGATCAGGGGCCGCTCGATCCCGAATGCCCCTGCCCCACCTGCACCGGCTATAGCCGCGCCTATCTCCACCATCTGGTCCGCGCGGGCGAGATCCTGGGCGCGATGCTGATGACCGAGCACAATCTCTGGTTCTACCAGCGGCTGATGCAGGACCTGCGCGCAGCGATCGGTGAAGGCCGGCTCGCCGCCTTCGCCAACGATTTCCGCGCACGCTACGCGGGCAAGGGCTGACCAGGCAAAAGGGGCCCCGCCCTAAGGCGGAGCCCCTGCTTGTCAGCGGGTTCTCGCGGTTACCCGCGGCGGCCGTTCCAGTCGCGCTTCTCGATCCGGATCTGCGCCGCCAGCCGATCGAAGCGGCGGTCGAGATCACGGCGCTCGGCCATGGTCAGGCCATGCCCCGAGCGGCGATACTGCGCCTCCAGCCGGGCGAGGCCGCGGAAATCGTTGCGCAGACGGCTGGCTTCGCGGCGGCTCAGCGCACCCGAGCGGATGCCCTGGTTGATCTTCGCATCGAGCCGTGCCTGGCGCGCGTTGATGTTCTGCCAGCCCGACTGGTAATAGCCGTGCGCCGGAGCCGGGGCCGCGTTGGCGGCAGTGGCAGGAAGCGCCGCGGCAGCGATGCCGAGGCCGGCGACGAGCAGAGCAAACTTCTTCATGGCGAACTCCTATTCGATACTGAACCGCGGCTGCGGTCGAACATCGTTATGGGAGCCGCCTGTCGCGAACCTGTCCCGGGCCATGCCCTTTTGTGTCGCGGATTGTCGCAGATCCGAAAGCTTCGTTCAGGTTCCGCCGTCGATGCGAACCGAGGTCAGGCCGCTAGCAGCCGCTCGGCCTGCGCCCTCGCCTCCGGGGTGATCTCGGCGCCGGAGAGCATCCGCGCGATCTCCTCGCGCCGTTGCTCCGCGTCGAGCGGCGTCACGCCGGTGCGGGTCACGATCCCGTCGTGGCGCTTGGCGATCAGCAGATGCCGGCTCCCGCGCGCCGCAACCTGCGGGCTGTGGGTCACTACAAGCACCTGCGCGTCGCCCGCGAGCCGCGCCAGCCGCTCGCCGATCGCGCTCGCCACTGCGCCGCCCACCCCGCGGTCGATCTCGTCGAAGATCAGCGTGCGTGCGCCGCCTTCTTCCGCCAGCGCCACCTTGAGCGCGAGGATGAAGCGAGAGAGCTCGCCGCCCGAGGCGATCTTGATCAGCGGCGCGAAGGGCGCGCCGGGGTTGGTCGAGACTTCGAACTCCACCCGGTCCATGCCCTGCGGCGACCATTGCCCCTCGTCGAGCGGCTCGACCATGGTGCGGAAGCGCGCCGCATCGAGCTTGAGCGGCTTGAGCTCGGCCTCCACCGCGACATCAAGCCGTGCCGCCGCAGCGCTGCGCGCCGCCGATAGCGCATGCGCGGCCTCGCGGTACGCGCGATGCGCCTCCTCCAGCGCCAGCGCGAGCGCTGCGATCCCCGCGCCGCCGCTCTCGACCCGCTCCAGCCGGGCGCCCAGCTCGTTAAGCAGCGCCGGGAGACCGTCGGGCTGGATGCGATGTTTCCGCGCGAGCCCGCGCAGCTCGAACAGCCGTGCCTCGTCCGCCTCCAGCGCCGCGGGATCGAAGGCGAGCGCCTCGCCCGCCGCATCGACACGGTCCTGCGCCTCGCTGCCTTCGGTGATCGCGCGGTCGATCGCCGCGAGCGCCTCGGCCAGCGCCTCGTGATCCTCCGCGATCCGCTCCAATATCCGCGCAGCCTGGCGAAGCCGGCTCAGCCCGCCTTCGGACCCTTCGAGCAGCTCGGCGACGGCCTGAAGCTCGCCCGCGATCTTCTCGCCGCGCTGCATCGTCGCACGGCGCTCCGCCAGCCGTTCCTCCTCGCCTTCCTCCGGCGCCAGCGCACGCAGTTCCGCGACCGCATGCTCCAGCCATTCGCGGTCGCGCTCGGCCGCGTCCTGCTCGGCACGCGCCACCGCCAGCGCATCCTCCGCCTCGCGCCACGCCCGATGCGCCACCGCCACCGGACCCGAATCCAGCCGCCCGAACGCATCGAGCAGCGCGCGATGCCCGCGCGGATTGAGCAGCCCGCGGTCGTCATGCTGGCCGTGGATCTCCACCAGATGCGGCGCCAGCTCGCGCAGCAGCCCCGCCGACGCCGGCTGATCGTTGACGAAGGCCCGGCTCCCGCCGTCCGACTTGACGATGCGGCGGATCAGCAGCGGCTCGCCCGGCTCGAGCTCGAGCCCGTTCTGCGCCATCAGATTGGCGACGCCGCTGTCGCGCGCAGGCGCCTCGAAGCTGGCGGTCACCACCGCCTGGCCCGCTCCCTGGCGCACCAGACCGCTGTCCGCCCGCGTCCCGAGCGCGAGCCCCAGCGCGTCGAGCAGGATCGACTTGCCCGCTCCGGTCTCCCCGGTGAGCACGCCCAGCCCCGCACCGAACTCGAGGTCCAGCGCCTCGATCAGCACCACGTCGCGGATGGAAAGCGCAGTCAGCATGCGCTGCCCTTATCGCAGGAACGAAGGAAGAACGGAAGCCGCGCGCATCGGCCTCCCCGTCAGCTCGCCGGGACCTGCGCCTTGGCGAGCTTGTCGCGGTTGTCCTGCATCAGTTCATAGGCGCGCTTGTACCAGTCGGTATGCGGGTAGTTCGTACCCAGCACCGCCGCGGACTTGTTCGCCTCGCTGGGCAGGCCGAGCGCAAGATAGGTCTCCGTCAGCCGCATCAGCGCTTCGGGCGTATGGGTGGTCGTCTGATACTGCTCCACCACCGAGCGGAACCGGCCCGACGCCGCGAGCCACTGCCCGCGCGTCTGGTAGAAACGGCCGATCTCCATTTCCTTGCCCGCCAGGTGATCGCGGACCAGGTCCATCTTCAGCCGCGCATCGGCGGCATATTTGGTGTTCGGATAGCGCCGCGTGAGCTCGCCCAGCGAATCGAGCGCCTGCTGGGTGATCTTCTGGTCGCGCGTCACATCGGCGATCTGCTCGTAATAGCTCAGGCCGATCAGATAATAGGCATAGGGCGCGTCGCGGTTGCCCGGGTGCACCGCCAGGAAGCGCTGGGCCGAGGCGATCGCCTGCGAATAATCCTGGTTCAGATAATAGCTGAACGCACTCATCAGCTGCGCGCGGCGGGCCCACACCGAATAGGGGTGCTGGCGCTCGACTTCGTCGAACAGCGCCGCCGCCAGCTTGTACTGGTGCCGGTCGAGCCGGTCCTTCGCCGCGGAATAGAGCGTGCCCACGTCGCGCGCGACATAGGGCAGGTCGTTGCTTCCGCCGCGGCCTGCACAGCCGGCGATGGACAGGGCGAGCACGGGGAGCAGCGCAAAGGCGAGCGCGCGAGTGGTGGGGATACGCATGGGCTGAGGTCTTAGCCGAGCCCGGTGGCGGCAAACAATCCTTTTCGCGGCACCATTGCGGCGGAGCATCCCGGCGCCTAGCTCGTTGGCGTTTCGATAATCCAAATCCCCCGGAGGAACGAGTGACCGCGACCCTGCTTGCCACCCATCGTGTCGAAAAGCCCTGGGGCCGTCACAAGCTGTGGCCCGGCTTCGCCGATCCGGCAGCCGATGGCGAGCCGGTGGGCGAGATCTGGTTCCAGACTCCCGGCGATGCCGAGCCCGACCTGCTGATCAAATATCTGTTCACGTCCGAGAAGCTTTCGGTCCAGGTCCACCCTGACGACGAGCAGGCGCACGCCCGCGGCCTGCCGCGCGGCAAGGACGAATGCTGGGTGATTCTCGACGCCGAACCCGATTCGACGATCGCGCTGGGGACCAAGGCGCCGGTCGACCGCGAGACGCTGCGCGCCGCCGCGCTCGACGGATCGATCGAGGATCTGCTCGACTGGAAACCCGTCAAGGCCGGCGACTTCTTCTATTCGACCTCCGGCATAATCCACGCGATCGGGGCCGGCATCACGCTGATCGAAGTCCAGCAGAACAGCGAGACGACCTACCGCCTCTACGATTACGGCCGCCCGCGCGAGCTGCACCTCGACGACGGGATCGCCGTCGCGAACCCCGTTCCCTTCGTCCCCCACCCGATGCCCGGCAAGGTCGCGGAGGACCGCACGATCCTGGTCGAAGGCCCGAAGTTCGTGCTCGAGCGCTGGGAAGGCGGGCACCGCAAGCTCACGCTTCCCGAGGGCGTGACCGGCTGGCTGGTGCCGGTCGCTGGCGAAGGCGTGGTCGACGGCGTCGCATTCCGCGCGGGCGATTGCCTCACCCTCTCCGGCGAAGCCGAGCTCCATGCCGAAGCGGGGAGCGACCTGCTCTTCGCCTATCCCGGGGCGCAGCGCATCTGAGAGGCATTTGTAACGCGCCTCACGCCCGCGCTGCGGTGCCGCCGCTCCCCCGCGCATTGCGCGAGGGTGAACGCGAAGTAGTTTGCAGTTCATGCAACCGCAGTCGGGGGCGGCACGTTGGTATCGCGACCGAAACAACAGGAGTTGGGTCGATGCCTATGTTGTTGGCCGCCGCCGCCGCGCTAATGGCGGCGCCTGCATTCCCTGCCGCCGCCATGCCCACTGCCGCGCCGTTCGCTTCGGCCGCGACTCATGCGGTGGATGCGCCGCAGAACGGCCGCGGCAAGGGGAACAAGAACGGCTGGAAGAAGGGTCGCGACTATGACTGGAACCGCGTGCCGCCCGGCCACCGCTATTACTACGCCGACGAATTTTATCGCGACGGCCGCTACTATCGCGAGCGCCGGCTGAGCCGGAACGACCGCATCTACCGCGGAAGCAACGGCCGCTATTATTGCCGCCGCTCGGACGGCACGACCGGCCTGCTGATCGGCGGTGCCGCAGGCGCGCTGCTCGGCAACACGCTGGCCAACGGCCGCTCGGCGACGCTCGCCACGCTTCTCGGCGCTGCCGCCGGCGCGGCGCTGGGTGCCTCGATCGACCGCGGCGAGATCCGCTGCCGCTGACGCCATCGTCGCGCAGGCGAGGAGGGCCCGGCGAGCCATCGCCGGGCCCTTTTGCTTCGGGCGGGAGCGGTTGCTCTCCCCAGGCGGGGAAGACGTAGCGCTCGCTCCGCTTCACACTCCCCCTTCTTCAACGGGAGAAGGAGGCGAATTCCTTGGTAAAGTAGGATTTGTTCTGCTTTCGTTCACGCATGAACGAGCCTGCTACCCCGTACCGGCCCGCGCGAGTCAATTGCCTCTCAAATACGCGAATCGAGTCAAGCACGAGTCAACCGCCGCGCCGCTCGAAACGCCCCGGACCCGTAGAAATCCGCGGTTTCCATATTCAACCGAACGGTTGGATATCGCCCCGGCTGCCCGCTTGACCAATCAACCGGTCGCCTCGGCAATCGGCGGCTTGCGTGGCTCAGATCAGCCCGCCGGTCAGGAACAGCCGCAGCCCGCTGATCAGCAGCACCAGCAGGTTGAGGTTCCGCCCCGACGCGCTTCGCGAGAACATGCCCACTGCCGCGCCCACCAGCGCGATCGGAAAGGCGATCCAGTTGAGCATCGGCACGAACGGAAACGGGATGATCCCCACCAGCGCCACCAGCAGCGCGACAAGGCCGATCAGGATCGAGACGAGATTGAGCATCTGCCGAGCTTGGCTCCCCGCGAGTGTATTGGCAACATAAAACAGCCTAAGCTCTCTGCGGTTCCGGCCGGCGGCAACCCTTTCTTAACCTTTGCCGCGGATACCCGGAGCCATGATCCGCAGCATCGGCTTCCTCCTTCTGGTATTCGCGCCGCTGGCGTTCGCCTGAATCGCGCGTCGGCGCGCCGCGCGGATCGACTCGGTTCCCCTCGCCGCCATAACGCGCTACCGGCACTTTCATGCCTTCTTTGCTTCTCGTCATGCTCGGCGGTGCCTTCGGCGCCGGGGCGCGACACCTCGTCGGGCGTATGACGCTCGCGCTCTTCGGCCCCAACTATCCCTGGGGCACCCTCACAGTGAACCTCATCGGCGGATTCGCCATGGGGCTACTGGCGGGTGGGCTGATCCGCTGGGGGCAGAGTGACGAGCAGATGCGCCTGCTCCTCGGCGTCGGCGTGCTCGGCGGCTTCACCACTTTCTCGGCCTTCTCGCTCGATGCGATGCTGATGCTCCAGCGCGGCGAATGGTCAGGAGCGCTCGTCTATGTGCTGGCGTCGGTGGTCGGATCGATCGTAACGCTCTCGCTGGGGCTCGGGATTGCGAGGGCCGTCGCATGAGCAGCAAGGAAACCGACGTCCGCCAGTTCACGGTCAGCGCCGATGACGACGGCATCCGGCTCGATCGTTGGTTCAAGCGGCATCTGCCCGACGCCAGCTTCAACATCGTCTCGCGCTGGGCACGCACCGGCCAGCTCCGCGTCGACGGCGCGCGCGCGACGCCGGGCGACCGGCTCTCAGCGGGCCAGGTGCTGCGCGTGCCTCCCGCCGAGCCGCCCAAGGCGCCGCGGCCCAAGCGCGACCGTCCACCGCTCAGCGACGAGCAGACTGCGTTTGCGCAGGAAATGGTGATCCACAAGGACGCTCAGGCGATCGTGCTCAACAAGCCGCCGGGCCTCGCGACGCAGGGCGGCACCAAGACTACCGAGCACGTCGACGGACTGCTCGACGCGCTCCAGTTCGAAGCCGAGGGGCGCCCCAAGCTCGTCCACCGGCTCGACAAGGATACCTCGGGCGCGCTGCTGCTCGCGCGCACCGCGCGCGCCGCCGCTTTCTTCTCCAAGGCATTCTCGGGGCGCACCGCCAAGAAAGTCTATTGGGCGCTCGTCGTCGGCGTGCCCGACATCGAAGACGGGGTGATCGATCTGCCGATCGGCAAGCAGCCAGGCACCGGCGGCGAGAAGATGCACGTCGACGAAGAGGAGGGCCAGCCGAGCCGCTCGCGCTACCGCGTGATCGAACGCGCGGGCAACCGCGCCGCCTGGGTCGAGCTCCAGCCCTTCACCGGCCGCACCCACCAGCTGCGCGTCCATATGGCGGCGATCGGCCATCCGATCGTCGGCGACGGCAAATATGGCGGGCCGGAAGCGTTCCTCCCGGGATCGGTTTCGCGCAAGATGCACCTCCACGCGCGGCGCATCCGCATCGATCATCCCGACGGCGGCAAGATCGACGTGCAGGCAGAGCTCCCGCGCCACTTCGCCGAATCGATGCACACCATGGGTTTCGATCTGGCGCTCGGCGATGCGCTGGCTGCCGACGACGGCCCCCCTCCCCCCAGTCGCGAGCAGCAGAAAGCCAAGGCCCGGGCCCACGCCAAGACCGTACGCAAGGAGCGCCGCGGCGAGCGGCGCGGTCGCGGCGAGAGCGCCGGCGCCAGCGGTCCCAAAAGTTCCGCGCGCAGCGGCGGCAAGCCCAGCACCCGCGGCAGCGGACGGCCGGGTACGGCAGGCCCGCGGACCGGTGACAAGCCGCGAGGCGGCGGGGGACGGAGCCGCTGAAACGCCCATGAACCGGCTCGCCATCTTCGATTGCGACGGAACGCTGGTCGATTCGCAGGCGAATATCTGCCGGGCGATGGAAGCCTGCTTCACCGCGCACCGGCTCGACCCGCCCGGTCGCGACGCAATCCGCCGCATCGTCGGGCTCAGCCTCGTCCCCGCGATCGCCGAGCTGCTGCCCGAGGCCGAAGCCGATCTGCACATCGTGCTGGCCGACGAATATAAGCGCGCCTTCCACGCGATGCGCGGCAGCGGCACGCTCGATCCAGAGCCGCTGTTCGACGGAGTCGCCGAAGCCGTCGAGGCGCTCGACGAAGCGGGCTGGCTGCTCGGCGTCGCGACGGGCAAGTCCGATCGCGGCCTCGCGCTCATTCTCGAGCATCACGGGATGCGCCACCGCTTCGTGACGCTCCAGACCGCCGACCGTCACCCTTCCAAGCCGCATCCCTCGATGATCGAAGCCGCGATCGCCGAGGCCGGCGCCGTGCCGGAGACCACCGCGATGATCGGCGACACCAGCTTCGACATGCTGATGGCGGTGGCGGCAGGGGTGCGCCCCATTGGTGTTGCATGGGGCTATCACACCAGCCATGAACTGATTCAGGCCGGGGCCGTGCATGTCGCCAATGATGCGCACGCGCTTCCCGCGCATCTGGAGGCCGCTCTATGACCGATGCGGAACGTTTGGCGCGTACGCGCTATTTCACGATCGTGGGCGTGAACCTGTTGACGGTCGCCGGCGCGGTGCTGGGGCTGCTGATAGCGGGACGTGCACAGGCAACGGAGCACACTATATTGGGCGGCGCGCTGATCCTCGCCTCGCTCTATGCGATGGCCGTGGTGCCGCGCGCGCTAGCCCGCCGCTGGAGGACCCCGGAGCAGCCGTGAAGCGATTCTGGAAAGAAGTGACGGTAATCCCCGGCAACGGGATCGCGCTTGACGGCAAGCCGGTGCGCACGCCCGGTCGCGCGCCGCTCGAAGTGCCCACGCCTGCGCTTGCCGAAGCGATCGCCGAGGAATGGCGCGCCGCGGGCGAGACCGTCGATCCGCGGTCGATGCCGCTCACCGGCCTGGCCAATGCTGCGATCGATCGCGTCGCTGCCGATCCGGGCGCCTTCGCCTGCGGACTCGGTGCCTATGGCGAGACCGACCTGCTCTATTACCGTGCCGAAGCCCCCGACGAGCTGGTCCGGCGGCAGGAAGCGGCGTGGGACCCGCTGCTCGATTGGGCGCGCGATCGCTATGACGTGCATTTCGAGCCCGCCGTCGGCGTGATGCACCACCCCCAGCCGCCCGCGACGACGCTGCGGCTGCACGACGCGGCCGCTGCGCTCGATCCGTTCCGGCTCGCCGGGCTTTCGCCCGTGGTGACCGTCAGCGGGTCGCTGATCGCCGCGCTGGCATTGCTCGAAGGTGCCGCGGAAGCCGAAACCGTGTGGCGCGCCGCGCATGTCGACGAGGATTGGCAGACCGAGCAATGGGGCGAGGACGAGCTCGGCGCTCAGGCCCGTGCCGCACGCCGCGCCGAATTCGACGCGGCGGTGCGGTTTCTCGGCCTGCTGTGACTATTTCACCAAGCCGCGAATGAAGCCGATCAGTCCGGTCTGGCGCGAGCGCTTGAGCCGCTCGGCGTTCAGGATGGTGTGGACCGATTCATAGCATTGCTCGACGTCGTCGTTGACGAGCACATAGTCGTAACCGTCCCAGTGGCTCACTTCGTTGGCCGCGCGTGCCATGCGGGCATCGATCACTGCCTCCGAATCGGTGGCCCGGCGCTTGAGCCGCTCGTGGAGTTCGGGAAAGGACGGCGGCAGGATGAACACCCGGACCACGTCGCCCCCGGCGAGCTGGAAAAGTTGCTGCGCACCTTGCCAGTCGATGTCGAACAGCACGTCCCGGCCCGAGGCGAGGATCTTGTCCACTCCTGCCTTGGGCGTGCCGTAGCGATGGTCGAACACATGCGCCCATTCCAGGAACTCGTGGTTCGACACCATCTCGCGGAACTTCTCTAGGTCGACGAAATGATAGTCGACGCCGTCCCGCTCCCCCGGACGCATCGGGCGCGTGGTGTAGGAAACCGACATCTCGAGGAACGGATCGGCATCGAGCAGCTTGCGCGCGATGGTCGATTTGCCGGCCCCCGAAGGCGAGGACAGGACGAACAGAACGCCGCGACGGCGGAATTTATGGGGATCGTTCTCGAGACGGTGGGGCATGGGCGCCTTTGGCGTGCCGACAACGCCTCCGTCAAGTCATCGCCGCCGAGTCACACCGGCGGGTTCGAGCTCTGGGTGAGCTTGTGCACGCCATAGGCAACCGCGCCGAGCACGATCGCCGCCGGATCACACGCTTCGCGGTCTTCCACACCAGCACGCCCGCGACCGCACCCAGAGTACCGCCTTCGCCGTCCCGACGGTCGATGCGGTTGCCGATCCAGCCTGCGATTGCGTCGCCGATCATGTGAAATCCCTCGCTGTCATTGGTTCGAGGAATAAGCGGCTGAATCCGGGACTTGTTCCCCTCCCTGCAGAGGAGGGGAAGCGCCGGTCAGCGCCCGACCATCGTCTCGGGGCGCACGTATTTGTCGAAAGTCGCCTCGTCGACGAGCCCGAGCTGGAGTCCGCTCTCCTTCAGCGTCAGCCCCTTCTCGTGCGCGTTCTTGGCGATCTTGGCGGCATTGTCATAGCCGATCACCGGTGCGAGCGCGGTCACCAGCATCAGCGAGCGCCCGACCAGATCGGCGATCTGCTTCTCGTTCGCTTCCGTCCCGTCGACACAGCGCTCGGCGAAGCTGATCATGCCAACCCCGAGCAGCTGGATCGAGCGCAGCACGTTGGCGCCGATCAGCGGCATGAACACGTTGAGCTCGAAATGTCCCTGCATGCCCCCGACGGTTACCGCCTGATGATTGCCGATCACCTGCGCGGCAACCATCGTCAGCGATTCGCACTGGGTGGGGTTCACCTTGCCCGGCATGATCGAGCTGCCCGGCTCGTTCGCGGGAAGGGAGAGCTCGCCCAACCCCGAGCGCGGCCCGGAACCGAGGAAGCGGATGTCGTTGGCGATCTTGTTGAGCGCCACCGCCAGCGTGTTGAGCGCGCCCGAGAAGAAGACGAGGCCGTCCTTCGCGGCGAGCTGCTCGAACTTGTTCGGCGCAGGCTCGAAGGCGGTGCCGGCGATGTCGCTGATCGCCGCGCTCATGTCCTCGGCCCAGCCCTCCGGCGCGTTCAATCCGGTGCCAACGGCGGTGCCGCCGATCGCGAGCTTGCGGATATTGCCGTCGAGCGCGCCGATGATCCGCGCCTTGCAGCTGATGAGCTGCGCGGCATAGCCCGAGAATTCCTGCCCCAGAGTGAGCGGCGTCGCGTCCTGGGTGTGGGTGCGGCCGATCTTGACGATGTGATCCCAGGCCTCTGCCTTGGCGGTGAGCGACGCGGTCAGCTGGTCGAGCGCGGGCAGCAGCACGTCGCGCGTGGCGATCGCGGTTGCGACGTGGAGCGCGGTCGGAAAGCTGTCGTTCGACGATTGGCTCATGTTGACGTGATCGTTGGGATGGACGGGGCTCTTGCCGCCCTTGCTGCCGGTCAGCGCCTCGTTGGCGCGGCCTGCGATCACTTCGTTGACGTTCATGTTGGTCTGGGTGCCGCTGCCCGTCTGCCAGATCACCAGCGGGAACTGGTCGTCGAGCTTGCCCGCGACGATCTCCTGCGCCGCAGCCTCGATTGCATCGACGATCTTGGCGTCGAGCCCGTGCTTGCGGTTCACCCGCGCCGCGGCCTGCTTCACGATCGCCTGGGCGTGGACGATGCCCAGCGGCATCCGCTCCATGGCGCCGAAGGGGAAGTTCTCGATCGAGCGCTGCGTCTGCGCCCCCCAATAGCAGTCGGCGGGAACTTCGATGGCGCCGATCGAGTCGGTTTCGGTGCGGGTGGTCACGCTCAGCTTTCCTCCGTCCAATCGCCTTGCGGCGACGATTTTGCAGGCGCTCTAGCCGCTGCATCCGCAGGTTTCCAGCAGCCCTGTGACGAAGTGTTTCTACGCGCGTGCAGCGGTTGCGCGGTTCGGGGCTCTTCTCCAATCGACGGAGCGCCACCGGCCAGCATGGGCCGGGGCACCGCAAGGAGATTGTTTTGATGAGCTTTGTTCTGGCGATAGGCCTCATAGCCTCAGCATCGGAGCCCGCGCTCCCCCCGTTCGAGCATAGCACCCGGCTGGAGCACGCCGGCGGCGTCGTCGAGGCGCACTATCGCACCCGCGTCTCGCTGGTCAGCCGGCAGGTCGGCTCGGTCACCAACGGCGGCACGCCATCGACGCTGCGCTGCGTCTGGCGCGCCGACATCAGCGTCGAACGTCAGGCCCGCTACGGCGCCGATGTGCGCCTCGCCCGCGGCATCGATCGACAGGGCGTGGTGGAAGGCAGCCGACCGGGCTGGTGCGGCACGAACCGCGACGCTATCGCACAGGATGTCGCCCGGCGCGCAGACGAGATCCGGACCCATATGGTCGCCGTCGCGCAGGAAGACGAAACTGTGTTGAAGGCAGAGCTCGCGCGAATGGACGCGAGCCGCGAAGGATGATGATGCGCGCAATTCTGGTGTCGGCAGCTTTGATCGGAACTTTCGTCGCGGGATCGGCGCAGGCGCAGCGCCTGTCCGGAGGAGTCGAGGCAGCGACCGATGAAAGCCGTCGCGGCCTCAGCTGGAGCGAGGGCCGGCTGGTGGCTTCGGCAGATGCTCTCGTGGGGTTCGGCGCAGCGGAGGCGTCGGTCCGAATCGCAACGACGCGCGAATCGGAGCGGCATGCCGGTGCCGAAGCAGTCGCCGATCTCGAGCTGGGCGTCGGGTCCGACGTAGGGGCCTTCCACCTGCGCGGCCATGTGACCGGCCATCTGTTCACCGACGCGCGCGAGAACATGAACTATGTCGAGCTCGGCGGGAGTGGCAGCTACAGCCTGGGGCCGCTCCAGCTGAGCGCGGGCGCGGTCTATGCGCCGGAGCAGGACTCCATCGGCGGCGACAATCTCTATCTCTATGCCGGCGCGAACGCAGGCATTCCCATGACTCCGCTCTCGGCATCCGCCGCGATCGGACACACCACCGGAAGCACCGACGATCCGCTCCGCGCAGCCCGCCTCCGCCCGGGGGGCGACTATACCGACTGGCGGCTCGGCGTGGAGTTCAACCGGTTCCCCTTCACCTTTGGAATCGATTACGTCGGCACCGATGTCGGCGAACGGACGAGCCCGTCACCCTATGCGGACATCGGTCACACCGGTGACCGCGTGATTGCCCGGGCGCGCTTTTCCTTTTGATTTGCTTGCTGTGATTTCGGCGCCACAGCAGATAATTTTTCGCGCGTGAAACGACGATCGCGGCCAGGGCGCCATACAATGCTAGGATGAAGCTCAGCGCGTTCCCGGGCATTGCATTTCCGGCCGACTCCCGGCCGCCGCGCAAGAACCTGCTGCTTTCCGGCACGATCGAGGCCGAGGGGCTGAAGGTCCCTGTCCGCATCCGCAACCTTTCGGAAAGCGGGGCGATGCTCGACGGTGCCGCATTGCCGCGCCCCGGCACCAGGCTGGTGCTGCGCCGGAACGAGATCGAGGTAGCCGCCGAGGTCGTCTGGCAGAATGATGGCCGGTGCGGCATCGCCTTCGACAAATCCGCAGTGACCGTGGACGAATGGGTTTCGGGCAAGCGCGTGCCGATCTCACCCTTCGAAACGCAGCGTGGGCAGGCGCGTGTCGATGCGATCCAAGGCGCGGTGCGGAGCGGCGTCGCGCTGCCGGCGGAGCCCGAGGCGCCGAGTGCGCTCCCCTCACCCGCCGATCTCGAAGCCCGGATCGTCGAGGAGCTTTTCTATGTCCGCCGCCTGCTCGAAAGTCTCGGCGAAGCGCTGGTCGAAGATCCCGCCGTGCTCGCGCAGCACATGGAAGCGCTGCAGGACCTCGATCGTGCGAGCCAGGTGCTCGGGCATCTCGGCACCGTGCTGAACGCGAAGGACCGGCTCACCGCCGCCCAGGCGATCGCGATGCAGGATCTGCGCGCACGGCTCGTCCGCGGGCGCGATCGCTGAATCGCCGCCGGCAACCGGCCTTTACTTCTTCCGCTTGAAATCCACCGAGACGACGTTCGAGCCGTCCTCGGCCGGCTTGACCACTGCAGAGGCGGCGTCGTTCTCCGCCTCCTCGTGCTCGGCCTCTTCGTCGGTCTCGGTCGCCTGGAAGCGCAGCTCGAAATTGACTGCCGGATCGTGAAAGCCGGTGATCGCCGCAAAGGGGATCGTCAGCATCGCGGGCACCTGGTTGAAGCTGAGGCCGACCGAGAATTTCTCCTCGTCCACCTTCAGGTCCCAGAATCGATGCTGGAGGACGATCGTCATCTCGTCCGGGAAGCGCTCGATCAGCCGCTGCGGGATGTCGACGCCCGGCGCATGCGTCTTGAAAGTGATGTAGAAATGGTGCGCGCCGGGAAGCCCCTGCGTCTGCGCCACAGTGCCCAGCACGCGGCCGACGACGGCGCGCAGCGCTTCCTGCACGATCTCGTCATAGGGAATCAGGCTGTCGGGCACGGTACCGGTCATGAATCCTTGGGTAGCGGCTCCCAGCGGCTGGTCAAGATTGCATGGCGCGCCGCCATCGCTATGTGGGGCGGACATGCGCACCGCAACGATCAGCCGCAAGACGAGCGAGACCTCGATCGACGTCACCGTCAACCTCGACGGAACCGGCAGCTATTCGATCTCCACGGGGATCGGCTTCTTCGACCACATGCTCGAGCAGCTCTCGCGCCACTCGCTGATCGATCTCGACGTGAAGACAGTGGGCGATCTCCACATCGATCAGCACCACACGGTGGAAGACACCGGGCTGGCGATCGGAGAGGCCGTGGCCAGGGCGCTGGGCGACAAGAAGGGCATCCGCCGCTACGCCGATGCGCTCTCGCCGATGGACGAGACGCTGACCCGCGTCGCCGTGGATATCTCCGGCCGTCCGTATCTCGTGTGGAAGACCGAGTTCAGCCAGAAGCGGCTGGGCGAGATGGATACCGAGATGTTCGAGCACTGGTTCCACAGCTTTGCCCAGACTGCGGGGCTGACGCTCCACGTCGAGACGCTCTACGGCAGCAACAACCACCATATCGCCGAAGCCGCATTCAAGGGGCTCGCCCGGGCGCTCCGCGAAGCCGTCGAGATCGACCCGCGCAAGGCCGATGCGATCCCGTCGACCAAGGGCGTGCTGTGATCATCGTTCTGCTGCGCTACACCGGCGATGTGGCTCCGCACCGCGAGGCGCACATAGCCTGGCTGCGTGCGGCACTCGCCGAGGGCCGCCTGGTCGCCGCGGGCCGCCAGCCCGAGACCGGCGGCGTGCTCATCGCCCGCGGCGAACGCGCCGAAGTCGAAGCCTGGGCCGCGCAGGATCCGTATCTGCTCGCGGGCGTGGCGGTGAACGAGCTCGTCGAGTTCACTCCCAGCATGGCAGCGCCGGGGCTGGAGTCACTGCTGCCGTGACCGTCGCGCTGATCGATTACGGCGCGGGCAACCTCCATTCGGTCCACAACGCGCTCAAGGCGGCGGGCGCCAGCGAGCTGCTGATCACCGCCGATCCCGATGCCGTGGCGCGCGCCGAGCGGATCGTGCTTCCCGGGGTCGGCGCATTCGGCGCCTGCGCACGAGGCCTGCGTGCGATCGACGGCATGGTCGAGGCTTTGGAAGCGCGCGTGCTCGGCCAGGGCGCACCGTTCCTCGGCGTCTGCGTGGGGATGCAATTGATGGCCGAACGCGGCGAGGAGCTCGGCGTGCACCAGGGGCTCGGCTGGGTACCCGGAACCGTGCGCCACCTGCGTCCTTCGTCCGAAGTCCGCGTGCCCCACATGGGCTGGAACGATGTGGTCCCGGCGGCCGAGCATCCGCTGATCCGCCCGGGCGAAGCCTATTTCCTCCACAGCTTCGCCTTCGAGGGCGAGAATGTGCTGGCGACCACCGATCATGGTGGCCCCGTCGCCGCCGCGATCGGCCGCGACAACATCGCCGGCGTCCAGTTCCATCCCGAGAAGAGCCAGCGCTACGGCATCGCGCTGCTCGAAAGGTTCCTGAAATGGCGTCCCTGATCGTTTTCCCCGCCATCGATCTCAAGGGCGGCCAGGTCGTGCGCCTTGCCGAAGGCGATATGGACCGCGCCACCGTCTACGGCGATAACCCCTCCGCCCAGGCCGGGATCTTCGCACAGGCAGGCGCCGAATGGCTCCATGTCGTCGACCTCGACGGCGCGTTTGCCGGCGAGTCGGTCAACGGCGCCGCAGTGGCCTCGATCCTCGAAGCCTTTCCCGGCAAGGTCCAGCTCGGCGGCGGCATCCGCAACCGCGAGTCGATCGATCGCTGGCTCGATCTCGGCGTAGCGCGGGTGGTGATCGGCACCGCCGCGCTGGAAAACTCCGAGCTCGTCCGCGAGGCTGCGCGGGAAAACCCGGGTCGGATCGTCGTCGCGGTCGACGCGCGCGACGGCATGGTGGCGACGCGCGGCTGGGCCGATGTGTCGGACGTGCGCGTGGCCGAGCTTGCGAAGCGCTTCGAGGATGCCGGCGTCGCCGCCCTCCTCTTCACCGACGTCGGCCGCGACGGCCTCCTCAAGGGCTGCAATGTCGAAGCGACCGTCGCGCTTGCACGTGAGGTGGCGATCCCCGTCATCGCGAGCGGTGGCGTAAGCGGCATTGCCGACATTCAGGAACTTGCGGGGCATGTGATGGAGGGCGTCGAAGGCGTCATCACCGGCCGTGCACTCTACGACGGCCGCCTGGACCTTGCAGAAGCGATCGAAACGTCCCGCTTGCGGGCCTCCCCCGCCGATTTCGCATGACCGTCCGCGCGCGCGTCATCCCTTGCCTCGACGTTGCCAACGGCCGCGTCGTGAAGGGCGTCAACTTCGTCGAGCTGCGCGACGCAGGCGATCCTGTAGAGCAGGCGCGCGCCTATGAGGCCGCTGGCGCCGACGAGCTCTGCTTCCTCGACATCACCGCCAGCCATGAAGCGCGCGGCACGATCCTCGATGTCGTGCGCCGCACCGCCGAGGTCTGCTTCATGCCCCTCACGGTGGGTGGCGGCGTGCGGAGCGTCGAGGATGCGCGCGCGCTGCTGCTGGCGGGCGCCGACAAGGTCGCGGTCAACTCGGCCGCAGTGTCGCGTCCCGAAGTCGTCGCGGAGATCGCCGACCGAATGGGAAGCCAATGCGTCGTCGCATCCGTGGACGCACGCCGCAGCGGCGATCGTTGGGAAGTCTTCACCCACGGCGGCCGGCGCGCCACCGGCATCGACGCCGTCGAGCACGCCCTGCGTCTCGCCGATCTGGGCGCGGGCGAGCTGCTGGTCACGTCGATGGACCGCGACGGCACCCGCGACGGCTACGACCTCGAACTCATCCGCACCATCGCCGATCGCGTGACCGTGCCGGTGGTCGCGAGCGGCGGCGTCGGAAACCTCGGGCATCTGGTCGAGGGAATCCGCGACGGCCATGCCTCTGCCGTGCTCGCCGCGTCGATCTTCCACTTCGGCGAAGCGACGATCGCCGACGCCCACGCCGCCCTCGCCGCAGCCGGCATCCCCGTCCGCAGCCCCGCGGGCGCTTAAACCGGTCATCGAATTGCGTTAGAATCCGCCGGCGCCGCATTTCTGCGGCCGGCGAGGAGACGCGTATGATTGCCTGCCGTAGCAACCTCGCCGCGCTGACGCTCGCCGTCGCACTGCTCGACACACCCGCACTCGCGCAGGGCGCCAAGGCCAGCTCCCCCGTCGAGCTCGCCCGCAAGGCCGAAGCCCTCAAGCCGGGCGATTGGGTCTGGGCGCCCGAGATCGCACCCGCCGGACCGCTGCTCGTCTATGTCGATCTCTCGACCCAGCGCGCCACCGTCTATCGCAACGGAGTGCGCATCGCGGTCAGCACCGTCTCGTCGGGCAAGCCCGGTCATGCGACTCCCACCGGGGTGTTCACCATCCTGCAGAAGGACGCGCACCACCGTTCGAGCAAATACAACAACGCCCCGATGCCCTTCACCCAACGGCTGACCTGGGACGGCATCGCGCTCCACGCCGGCGGCCTGCCCGGATATCCCGAGAGCCATGGCTGCGTGCACCTGCCCTACAGCTTCGCCCAGGCGCTGTTCGGCATCACCAGCCTGGGCGTCACCGTGGTCGTGCAGGGCGATGCCGCCGATCACGTCCGAACCTCCAGCACCAGCCTGCTCGCGCCGATGGATACCTCGGGCAAGCCCCTCGCCAGCCAGCCGCTCCAAGACGAGCAATATCGCTGGAACCCCCAGGCGTCGCCGAGCGGACCGCTGACCATCATCATCTCCAAGAGCGACCAGCGCATCGTCGTGCTGCGCAACGGAATCGAGATCGGGCGCAGCGCCGCCGAGATCGCCGACGACGATCCGGGATCGCATGTCATCAGCCTCACCAAGGGTGCCGACGGGATGCCGCACTGGGTCTATGTGGGGCTGCCCGGCCACAGCGAGGACGCCGGCCGCTCCATCGACGAGGCAGTGCTCAACCGCGTGCGCATGCCGCGCGACTTCTATCAAAAGCTGCACTCGGCGATAGCGCCGGGCACCACGGTGCTGGTCACCCAATCCCCGGTCGGCGCGAGCACCGGGCAGAGGATCACGATCCTGGACGCGGTGAATCCCGCGCCCTGACGCGTGCGGCCGAAGGCGCCGGAGGATTGACAGCGCGCCCGCGCTCCCGCAGCCGAAGCGCCATGGCCGACTCCCTCGACGCACTCGAACAGGTGATCCGCGAACGCCGCACCGGCGATCCGAGCAGCTCCTATGTCGCCAGGCTGACTGCCAGGGGCCGCGCCAAGATCGCGCAGAAGGTCGGCGAGGAAGCCGTGGAGACGGTGATCGCCGCGATCGCCGACGACAAGGCGGGCCTCGTGAGCGAATCCGCCGACCTGATATTTCACCTCGCCGTGCTGCTTGCCGACGCCGGCCTCAGCCTCGACGATGTCCGTGCCGAGCTCGCCCGCCGCGAAGGCGTGTCGGGCATTGACGAAAAGGCCAGCCGAAATGCCGATTGACGCCACCCAGCCCTATGACGACCAGAACATCTTCGCGAAGATCCTGCGCAGCGAGATCCCGTCGAAGAAGGTTTATGAGGACGAATTCGCGCTGGCCTTCCACGATATCAATCCACAGGCGCCGCATCATGTGCTGGTGATCCCCAAGGGCGCTTATGTGAGCTGGGACGATTTCTCGGCCAAGGCGAGCGAGGCGGAGATTGCCGGTTTCGTCCGCGCGGTCGGCCATGTCGCGCGCGAGGCCGGGCTGGTCGGCCAGGGCTATCGCCTGCTCGCCAACACCGGGATCGACGCGCATCAGGAAGTCCCCCATCTCCACGTCCACATCTTCGCGGGGCGCCCGCTCGGGCCGATGCTTGCGCGCTGAGGGCGCGGATAGGACAGCTTCGTGACACTAAAGGATTGCATGGGCAGCTTTTGCGGCTAGGCTCGCGCCTTTCAAATCGGGGCGGCGCCCATGCGCGCCGCATAGGGGACCATCCAAATGATATTCGGGCGCGTAAAGCCACTCGATGCCATCCTCGCCACTGCCGAAAAGAAATCGCTCCACCGCTCGCTGGGAGCTTTCCAGCTCACCATGCTCGGCATCGGCGCGGTGATCGGCACCGGCATCTTCGTTCTCACAGCCGAGGCCGCGCAGAAGGCCGGCCCCGGCATGATGATCTCGTTCATCATCGCGGGCACCGTCTGCGCCTTCGCGGCGCTCTGCTACGCCGAAATGGCGTCGATGGTCCCGGTCTCGGGCTCGGCCTACACCTATAGCTATGCCGTGATGGGCGAGCTGATCGCTTGGATGGTCGGCTGGGCGCTGATTCTCGAATATGCCGTCGCCGCGGGCGCTGTGTCGGTCGGCTGGTCCGGCTATGTCGTGGGAATGATCGAGCATTTCTTCTCGATAGACATCCCCGACACTCTGGTGCTCGGCCCGCTCGACGGGGGCATGATCAATCTCCCCGCGATGTTCATCGCCGGCCTGGTGACCTGGCTGCTCGTCATCGGCACCAAGGAGAGCGCTACCGTCAACGCGATCCTCGTCGCGATCAAGGTCGCCGCGCTCACGCTGTTCATCGTTCTCGCCGTTCCGGTGATGAACATGGAGAACTTCACGCCCTTCTCGCCGCTCGGCTTCGGCGGCATCTCGGCGGCAGCAGCCTCGATCTTCTTCGCCTATGTCGGGTTCGACGCAGTCTCGACAGCGGCGGAGGAAACCAAGAATCCCCAGCGCAACATGCCGATCGGCCTGATCGGCTCGCTCGGCATCTGCACGATCTTCTATTTGCTCGTCGCCTCCGGCGTGATCGGCACGGTGGGCGCGCAGCCGGTGTTCGGCACCGGCGGCGAAGCGCTCGAGCCCGGCAGCCGCGAGCTCGCCGCCCAGTGCGGCGCGATCGGCGACGCCGCCGTGGTTTGCTCGAAGGAAGCGCTGGCCTGGACGGTGCGCGAGATTGGCTGGCCGCAGATCGGCAACCTGATCGGCCTCGCCGCAGGCTTGGCCCTGCCCTCGGTCATCCTGATGATGATGTTCGGCCAGACCCGCATCTTCTTCGTGATGAGCCGCGACGGCCTGCTTCCGCAGGCATTCTCGAAGATCCATCCGAAGTTCAACACGCCGCACGTGATCACGATTATCACCGGCATCGCCGTGGCGCTGTTCGCGGCGTTCTTCCCAGTGGGGCAGCTCGCCAACATCTCGAATTCGGGCACGCTCTTCGCCTTCGCCGCGGTATCGATCGCAGTGATGGTGATCCGCAAGACCGATCCGAGCCGGCGCCGGCCGTTCCGCACGCCAGCCGTGTTCATCACCGCGCCGATCGCGATCCTCGGCTGCCTCTATCTGTTCGTCAGCCTCGACCATAAGAGCATCACGCTTTTCCTGATCTGGGCGGCGATCGGGCTTGCCGTCTACTTCGGCTACAGCCGCTCGCGCAGCCACGTCGGCCGCGGCATCGTCGATGTGCCCGAGCATGAAGCCTATGAGGAGCTCGATCCGCCGGTCCCCGGCACCCACTGAGCCCGTCAGGCGCAAGAAAAAAGGGCCGGAGGAGCGATCCTCCGGCCCTTCTTCTTTGGCGCAAACCCAGAAGGCTCGTCAGCCTTTTTTCAGATCCTCCCCCGCCAGGGGAGGATCGACGCACCTCAGCCGAGCTTTTCGGCGGCCAGCTTCTTCAGGTCCACTTCGGCGCGCGCGCCATAATGCTGGATGATCTCGGCCGCGCAGATCGCGCCGAGGCGAAGCGATTCCTCCAGCCCCTTGCCCTGCGCCTGCCCGTGGAGGAAGCCCGCGGCGAACATGTCGCCGGCGCCAGTAGTGTCGACCAGCTTCTCGATCGGCTCGGCACCGACTTCGACGCGCTCGCTGCCCTGAAGCGCCATCGCTCCCTTCTCGCTGCGCGTCACCACCAGCAGCGGCACCTTGCCGTGGATGTGCTCCACCGCCTGCTCGAAGCTCTCGTGCGCGCACAGCGCGAGCAGCTCGCTCTCGTTGGCGAACAGGATGTCGATCATTCCTTCGTCGATCAGCTTGCGGAAATCGTCGCCGTGGCGCGAAATGCAGAACACGTCCGAAAGCGTGAAAGCCACCTTGCGCCCGTTGGCGCGAGCGATCTCGATCGCCCGGCGCATCGCGGCGCGCGGCTCCTCGGGATCCCACAGATAGCCCTCGAGATAGAGGATCGCGCCGTTGGCGATGATGTTCTCGTCAAGCGCCGAGGCCGGAAGGAACTGCGAAGCGCCCAGGAAGGTGTTCATCGTGCGCTGGCCGTCCGGCGTCACGAAGATCAGGCAGCGCGCGGTGGTCGGCTGGCCGGCGCGCACCGGCGTGTCGAAATGCACCCCTGCGGCGCGGATGTCGTGGCCGAATACCTGGCCGAGCTGATCGTCGGCGACCTGGCCGATGAAGGCGCACTTGCCGCCCAGGGCCGCGATTCCCGCCACCGTGTTTGCCGCGGAGCCGCCCGAAACCTCGCGGCCCGGTCCCATCCGGCCGTAGAGCGCGTCGGCCTCTTCGGGGGAGAACATCAGCTGCATCGATCCCTTGGCGACGCCGATCTCCTCGATGAAGCTGTCTTCGGCCTGGGCAAGGATGTCGACGATCGCATTGCCGATCGCGACCACGTCATAGGTCGGGCTGGTCAAGTCATTGCTCCAATTGGGTTGCGCGGACGCCCTAGTGGGGGGCAGAGACAAGCGCAATGATACAGGCATTCCTCCTGTCGCTCGGCCAGCTCGGCGATCGGCCGATCGTGATGGTCTTTCTCAAGTCGCTGCTCGTCACCCTGCTGCTGTTCGCCGCGGCAGGCGCAGGGCTGTGGTTCGCGATGGACGCGCTCGCCGAAGCCGCGGGAACGTGGTTGGGCATCCGCGACGAAGGAAACGTCTTCGCCAGCCTTGCCACGCTCGTGCTGCTCGTGCTCGCGTGGTGGCTGCTGTTCCGCGCGATCGCAGTGGCGGTGGTGGGCGTATTCGCCGACGAAGTGGTCGCGGCAGTGGAGGCCCGCCACTATCCCGCAGCGCATGCTGAGGCGCGCGACGTGCCCTTCGCACGATCGGCTGCGATGGGGATTCGCTCAGGCCTGCGCACGCTCGGGGTCAACCTTCTGCTGGTGCCGCTCTACCTTGTGCTGCTCGTCACCGGCGTGGGCACTGCACTCGTCTTCTTCCTGGTCAACAGCTGGCTGCTCGGGCGCGATCTGGGGGACATGGTCGCCGCGCGGCACCTGCCCGCGGCCGAGCTGCCGGCGTGGCGCCGCCGCACGGCGATGCACCGTTTCGCGCTCGGCGCGATCGGCACCGGCTTGTTCCTGGTGCCCCTGGTCAATCTGGTCGCACCGGTGCTCGGCGCCGCGATGGCGACCCACGCATTCCACCGCGGGAGACGAACATGAGGACTGTTATTGCGGGCGCGGCGGCGCTGTTGCTCGCCGGATGCGCTGGCAGCGTGGTCCCGGAGGCACGCCCCGCCGCGCATGTTCCGGTGCCGGCGACGACACCCGTTCCGGCATCGGTCGCGGCGATCAAGGGGCACACCGCGCAGCGGCTGATCGGCCAGTTCGGCAAGCCCCAGTTCGACGTGACGGAGGGAGTCGCGCGCAAGCTCCAGTTCGGCGGGCCGATCTGCGTTCTCGACGCCTATCTCTACCCGCCGGAGCGCGGCGAACCCGTGGTCACGCATATCGACACGCGTCAGCGCGACGGCTCGCCGATCGATCCGGCAAGCTGCCTCGCCGCCCTCGCCCGACGACCGGCGCCCTGAGCCGTTCGTCGCGCTGCACTTCGGTAAGGAAAGAGGCAAACTAGCGCGCCGGAAGACGCGCCAACGCCCATTGCGCCGCCTCGCGCACGGTTTCGTCAGGATCGTCGAGCAGCGCCCGCACCGGCCCCGCCAGCGCCGCGCTGCCGCTGTTGCCCGCCGCGATCAGGCAATTGCGCACCATTCGGTCCCGGCCGATGCGCTTGATCGGGGATCCCGAGAAGACCTGGCGGAACCCGGCGTCGTCGAGCGCGAGCAGATCGGCCAGCTCAGGAGCGGCAAGCTCGGCGCGCGGCGCGAAGGCCATGTTGGCCTGGGCTGCGGCGGCGAACTTGTTCCAGGGGCACACCGCCAGGCAATCGTCGCACCCGTAGATACGGTTGCCGATCGCTTCGCGGAACGCATGGGGAATCGGCCCCTTGTGCTCGATCGTCAGGTACGAGATGCAGCGCCGCGCATCGAGCCGGTAGGGCGACGGGAAAGCGTCAGTCGGGCACGCCGTCTGGCACGCGTCGCAGCTTCCGCAGGTCGAGCGCCCCGGCACGTCGGGCGACAGCTCCAGCGTGGTGTAGATCGCGCCCAGGAACAGCCAGCTGCCGTGCGTGCGGCTGACAAGGTTGGTGTGCTTGCCCTGCCAGCCCAGCCCCGCGGCCTCGGACAGCGGCTTCTCCATCACCGGCGCAGTGTCGACGAAGACTTTCACATCGGCATCCGGTGCGGCCTCGACCAGCCAGCGCGCCAGTTCCTTGAGCTTGCGCTTGATCAGGTCGTGATAGTCGGCGCCCTGCGCATAGACGGAGATTCGCCCGACCTCCTTCTCCTCCGCCAGCGCCAGCGGATCGGCCGCCGGGGCATAGCTCATGCCCAGCGCGATCACCGATCGCACTTCGGGCCACAGCGCGGCGGGGCTCTCGCGATGATGCGCGCGCTCCTCCATCCAGATCATCGATCCGTGGCGGCCCTCGTCCAGCCACTGGCGAAGCCTGGCGGCGGCGGCCGGCGCCGCATCGGCGCGCGCGACGCCGCAGGCGGCGAACCCGATTTCCGCTGCCTTATCCTTTATCCGCATCTCCAATGGCTTGCCTTGGATCATCCCCGCCCGCTACCACAAGTCGATCAGGGAGGGCACGGATTTGAGCAGCCAACTGGCGGTCAGCGCCACGAGCCTCGTCAAGCGTTTCGGCGATCGCCGCGCAGTCGATGGCGTGAGCATCGCCGTGCCCCAGGGACTGATCTACGGCGTGCTGGGTCCCAACGGCGCGGGCAAAACCACCACGCTGCGCATGCTGCTCGGCATCATCGAACCCGACGAAGGCGAGCGGATGCTGCTCGGCCACGATCGTCCGCGTGAGGCCAGCGACCGCGTCGGCTACCTCCCCGAAGAGCGCGGCCTCTATCCGGGGATGAAGGCCAAGGAAGCAATCGCCTTCATGGGCGCGCTGCGCGGGCTGCCCTGGGCTACGGGGCGCAAGCGCGCCGTGGAGTTGCTCGACCAGGCCGGCCTCGGCCATGCCGCCGACGACAAGATCCGCAAGCTCTCCAAGGGCATGGCCCAGCTCGTCCAGCTGCTCGGCGCCGTGGTCCATGAGCCCGACCTGCTCGTGCTCGACGAACCTTTCTCGGGGCTCGATCCGGTCAACCAGGAACGGCTCGAGAAGCTGATCCGCACCCAGCGCGACCGGGGCGCGACGATCCTCTTCTCCACCCATGTCATGGCGCATGCCGAGCGGCTCTGCGACCGGCTGTCGATCATCGCTGGCGGCAAGGTGCGGTTCGAAGGCAGCGTCGACGACGCCCGCGCCACCCTGCCGCTGCGCGCCCACTACACTCCGCATCACCACGCCGAGACCGCCGGTGCGCTGCTCCCGCCCGACGCCGAGCGCGAGAACGGAAGCTGGCGCTTCACCGTGCCGCCGGAGGGGATCGAGGCGCTGCTCGTCAAGCTGATCGACGCCGGCTACGGCATTTCGGGCCTCTCGATCGAACGGCCGGGGCTCCACGACGCCTTCGTCAAGATTGTGGGCGAACAGGCGCTGGAGCAGGCGGCATGAACAATTTCGGACGCACGCTGCGCCAGACGCTGACGATCGCCCGCCGCGACTTCGTCGCCACGGTGTTCACCCCTACCTTCCTGCTCTTCCTGCTGGCGCCGGTGTTCATGTTCGGCTTCGGTGCGATCGGCGGTGTAGGCGCGGCGAGCATGGCCAAGTCCACCGGCGGCAAGGTCCGTATAGTGGCGATCGTGCCCGACGCGGACCGCCAGGCGCTCGCTCGGGCAGACGACGAGCTGCGCCGGCTGTTCCGCCTCGACGAAGCCCCGCCCCTGCTATTCTTCGAACGCCCCGGCGACGACCCCGAGCTCCAGGCCCGCGCGCTCTTCGAGAACCAGGACTTCGACGCGACGGCGGCACTTTATGGCCCGCTCGGCCGGCCCAAAATTCTCTATGCGCCGCCCAGCCTGCGCCACGCCAACTATCTCGAGCAGCTCGCCGAACAGGCAGGCCGCAGCGCGCGGCTTGGATCCTCCGAGCGGCTGGTGCGCGCCGACATCCAGTCGGTGCGGCGCGAGGCGATCTCCACCAGCGGCAAGGGCCAAGCCGCCTTCTTCACCGTCTTCGGCCTGTTCCTGCTCAGCCTGATGCTGTCGAGCCAGGTGGTCGGGACGATGGCCGAAGAGCGATCGAATAAGGTGATCGAAGTGCTTGCCGCCGCTACGCCGCTCGAATCGGTGTTCCTCGGCAAGCTGGTCGGCATGTTCGGCGTCGCGCTGCTGTTCCTGCTCTTCTGGGGCAGCGTCTTCACTCAGATCGGCCAGTTGGTGCCGGCGAACGTCGCGGCCGGTCTCGCCGATATCGCCCCTGCGACCGGCGCGGCCTTCCCGCTGCTCTTCTTCGCCTATTTCACCATGGCCTATATGCTGCTCGGTGCCGTGTTCCTCGGCATCGGCGCGCAGGCGGCGACCCCGCGCGAGATCCAGATGCTCTCACTGCCGATCACCATCTTCCAGATGGGCATGCTCGGCCTCGCCATCGCGGCGGCCAGCGCACCCACAAGCTGGGTGGCGCGCGCCGCCGAGATCTTCCCGTTCAGCTCACCCTTCGCGATGGGTGCGCGCGCAGCGAACGAGCCCGAGCTCTGGCCGCATTTCGCCGCGCTCGCCTGGCAGGCCTTGTGGGTCGCGATCACGGTCACGATCGGCGCCCGCCTGTTCCGCCGCGGCGTTCTCAAGTCTGGCGGCCCCAAATTCCGGCTGAAGGCGATGTTCGGGCGCTGAGGCACTGTTGACATTATTGTCAGTTATGCTCTCCTCCGCGCCAGAGGAGAGGCAATATGGCAACGCTTGCGACGAGTGATCCGTCGGAGAAGGTCGTCGATCCGCTCGACGTGAGTCGGCCCGAGCTCTACCGCGACGACATCTGGCACGCGCCGTTCCGCCGGCTGCGTACCGAGGCGCCAGTCTATCGGTGCGAGCACAGCGACTTCGGCCCCTATTGGTCGGTCTCCACCTACAAGCCGATCGTCCAGGCCGAATCGCTCCCCGACATCTATTCCTCGCAGGCAGGCGGGATCACCATCGCCGACCTCCAGGACGGCGACATCAAGATGCCGATGTTCATTGCGATGGACCGGCCCAAGCACACCGGCCAGCGCCGCACCGTCGCGCCGGCCTTCACGCCCTCCGAAATGGTACGTCTCACGGACAATATCCGGACGCGCACGGCAGAAATCCTCGACTCGCTACCAGTGGGCGAAGAGTTCGACTGGGTAGACCGGGTGTCGATCGAGCTCACCACGCAGATGCTCGCGATCCTGTTCGATTTCCCATGGGCCGATCGCCGGCTGCTCACCTATTGGTCAGACTGGGCGGGCGACATCGAGATCGCCAAGGACCCGGTCCGCAAGGAAGAGCGGCGCAAGATCCTGTTGGAATGCGCCGCCTATTTCGGCGAATTGTGGAAGGCGAAGCTGGGCAAGGAGCCGACGCCCGACCTGATCTCGATGATGATCCACTCGGACGCGATGGCCGAGATGGACCAGTATGAGTTCCTCGGAAATCTGATCCTGCTGATCGTCGGCGGCAACGACACCACCCGCAACTCGATGAGCGCCTATGCTTGGGGGCTCGGGCAATTCCCCGGCGAGCGCGCGAAGCTAGAGGCGAACCCGGGGCTGATTCCCAATGCCGTGCAGGAAATCATCCGCTGGCAGACTCCGCTCGCCCACATGCGCCGCACCGCCACGCAGGATGCCGAGCTGGAAGGGCAGCAGATCCGCGAAGGCGACAAGCTCGTGCTCTGGTATCTCTCGGCCAACCGCGATGAGAGCATCTTCCCCGATCCGGACCGGATCATCGTCGACCGCGAGAATGCCCGTCGCCACCTCGCCTTCGGCCACGGCATCCACCGCTGCGTCGGCGCGCGCCTCGCGGAGCTGCAGATCAGCGTCCTGCTAGAGGAAATGGCAAAGCGCCGGCTTCGCGCCAACGTGCTGCGCGAACCGGACCGCGTCGCCGCCTGCTTCGTCCATGGCTATCGCAAGATGCCGGTGGAGCTCAGCCGCTACTGAGCGCCGCTGGCATAGCGGCGCCGGATCGTGCAGGATCGAAGCACGATGGCGCTTCCCGAAATCTTCCAGGCAAATTCGTTCGAGCCGCTCCCGCATCTCGTGGCGTTGCTCACTGCCTATCTGTTCGCGCTTCCGATCGGCTGGAACCGCGAGCGGGCCGAGCGGAGCGCGGGGCTGCGCACTTTCCCGTTGGTCGCGGTGGCGAGTTGCGGGATCGTCCAGGCCGCGGAGTCGCTTACGGTCGGCTCACCCGAAGCGATGGCGCGGATCGTGGAAGGCATCATCACCGGCATGGGCTTCGTGGGCGGCGGCGCCATCCTGCGCATGAAGGAATCGGTCAAGGGCACGGCCACCGCCGCGAGCCTCTGGGCCACCGGAGCAATGGGCGTCGCGGTGGGCCTCGGCAGCTACGACGTGGCGCTGATCCTGTCGCTGGTGACGATCGTCACGCTGTGGATGCTGTCCCCCCTCAAGCGCCGACTGGACTCGGAGCCGCCGGCGGAAGACATGCGCGAAGGGTTGGAAAACGACGCGCTTTGACCCCACATCTGCGACCATGCAGATCGATCGCCGAACCTTGTTGAGCGCCGCCGGAGTCAGCGCGCTCACCGCCCCATGCGGCAGCGGGAGCGCGGAGGCCGCCCAGCGCTTCGAGTTCAGCCTCACCGACGCCGAATGGAAGAAACGGCTGAGCCCACAGGCGTATCGCGTGCTGCGCAAGGGCGCGACCGAGTTCGCCTTCTCCAGCCCGCTCAACAAGGAGCACCGCGCGGGCACCTTCGCCTGCGCCGGCTGCGGGCTGCCGCTCTTCTCTTCCCGCACCAAGTTCGACAGCGGTACCGGCTGGCCGAGCTTCACCACGCCGCTGAGCAAGGCGGTGACGACACGGAGCGACCGAAGCCTGGGAATGGTCCGCACCGAGGTGCTGTGCCGCCGCTGTGGCGGGCACTTGGGCCATGTCTTCGACGATGGCCCGCGGCCGACGGGTAAACGCTACTGCATCAACGGCGTGGCGCTGCGCTTCCAGCCGCGGTGAGCAACTGAGGCTACTTACCCCAAGCCCCCGTTCGCCCTGAGCCTGTCGAAGGGCGCTACGCCACAAGCTGTCGCTCGCCGAAGGCCCCCTTCGACACACTGCGGGCGAACGGCTTTGCAGGAACTCTTGGAATGAAGAATGCGCGGAGCGCGTGATCACGAGGACGGCGACTTCGCCGGCCTCGGCTTAGTTGACGCCGAGCGCGACCGGGCTGATCGCGAGCGAGGCGACGATCACCGGCTTGGCGGGATCGGCCTGCACCATCTGCGGCGCCTGCCACTCGGTTTCCGGCTCGGCTTCCGGAGCGCCATCGGCATAGATGAAGCCGTTGACCGGATAGGTAGAGGTGCCGAGCCCGCCGACAGGCGCATACCACACGCGGACTTCGCTCCAGTCACCCTCGGGCGAGACGTCCACCGCGCGCACGTCGCGCTCGATGCCGCCGGGGCGCGACCAGTTGGCGTGGGTGAGCAGCACCTCGCGATCGCTCACCACTTCGGAAACCATCGCGACATGGCCGAACGGGTTGCGCGAGGTCTTCTTGAACGACATCACCGAACCGGTCTTGGGCGTATTGCCGCGTGCATAGCGGCCCTCGGCCTGCTGCCACCAGGTCCAGGCATTGCCGCGGATCTTCACTTCGGAGATTTCACGCGCATAGCGGGCGCACTGCCAGAAGGTGCCCTTCGCCTGGGCGGGCATGGCAGTCGCCAGGCAAAGCGCTGCCGTCAGCGCGAAACGCGCTGCGAAACCACGAAAATTCATGCGACCCCCCGGCCGAAACCAAGTGCGTTGAGTGTTGCTAGGCCCAACATAGAACGCAGGTACAGTCCTGCGACTCATCGATCCGACGAACCGTTGCGACGAACCGATGGGTTGATGGAACCCGCTCCCCTAAGGGTAAACACCTGGTAAATTTCTACGGATTGCGAGGGCTAGCGCGGGTTTGCCATCGGCGAATCGCCACCGGTATTGTTGCGTAGCTGCATCGCCGCGCAGCTTTTCCACAGCCATCGACTCGCTTCATCGCAAGCCATGTTGCGCCGCAAAACCTTCTGGGTTCCTATAATGAACGGGGCCCAACGGCGAATTCAGCGGCGCGTCAACCATTCCGTCGCATGATCCCGCCCGAGGGGATGAGCGGGTGGGAGTGACGTTGATGGCATCGAGAATGAAGCCGGCTGAAGGCGCGATGACGCTGGCCGAAATGAAGGAATTTGCGGGGTTCAGCGCAGCGACGCAGCGCTATGTGCGGCGAGCGCTCGACATCGGGCTCGAGCGTGAGGACGCACTTGTCCGCTGGTCGCGCGACGTAGTGGAGGCGGCCAGCATCCGTGCCCATGCGCACATGTACGATCGGCTGCCCGAGATCCGCGCGCTGCTGCCCGACGAGAGCGACCTTGAATCCGTCGAGCCGTTCATGGCGCCGCTGATCACCGTGTCGGCGTTCGATCTCGCCCAGGGGCGGCTCACCAGCTTCTCGGCCTATCGCTTCCTCTACGAGCGGCTGATCGGCGCAGAAGTGCGGCCGTGGCTGCCTGCGGCCTTCTGCGCGGCCGCGGCACTGCCGAACCTGCACCCGGATCTCCGCCGCAAGCTGCTCCAGTCGATCAGCGAAGCTGCGGCTACCGCTTCGGGCTGGTCGAACCGCCAGCCGGCATTCTTCCCCCAGTGGGTGGAAAAGGTCGACGGCGCGGCGCTGCCGAACTGAACCGCCGCCCTCCCGTCCGCGGGAGGGGATTTCAGCGGCACGCCCGCCACCCCATTTCCCCCCGTTCGGCCTGGTCCAGGTGCAGGTGATCGCGGTGCGCCGCGTTGTAGTCCGGCGAAAGCGTGGTCGAGAACAGCTTGCATGCACCGTCGCGCACCTCGCGCAGGAATGCGCCCTTGGCGCCCTCGTCGTGCCAGTCCCCGAGCACGCGGATCCGCGTTCCGTCCGAAAGCCTGAAGCCGGCGACATCGAGTGCGTCGGCGGTGGCATGCTCGCTCCAGTCGCCTTCGCTGCGCCCATACATGCGGCGGCAGGAATAGCTTCCCAGATGCTCGATGCGCGTTACCTGCGCGCCGAAATGCTTCTGCGCCGCGGGCTGCACGACGTTCCATTCCCATACCGCCAGCGCCGCGGCGACCGGGCAGGCGACGCCCAGCCGCTCCGGGCTGAAGCCGATCCGGCGTGCGCCGCCCGGGGCGAAACCTACTGCGTCCGCATAGCCGCAGCGCTCGCCCTGCTGCACGGGCGCGAGCACCGTATATCGTACCCCCGCAGATCGGAGCAGCGCGCGACACTCCGCGAAATCGTCGGTCAATCCCGCCAGCTTGCGTCCGGTGAAGGCGCCGATCGGCTGGCCCAAATCCAGCCGCGTCCAGGGCAGGTCCTGCGGCCGGTTGCGCACCACTGCATAGAGCGCGAATGCCGCGCCCAGCAGCACTGCGAAGAGCAACGCCGCGCTGATCGCCCGGCGGAGCGTCTTCACGCGCGGATCGCCCGGTCGAGCCGCTCCGCGGTCACCGGATAGCCCAGGTCGTCGGGAATGCAGAGGTGCTCGGCATCGTCGCGGATCTCGATCCAGGGCGTGATCGTGCGGATCGGATGCGCGATGGCATCCGCAGCCGCATCCTCGAAGCCGGAGAACAATGCGAGCCGCTCCAGATTGCGGCGGGTGGGGAAGATGATTGTCGCTTCGCCCGCATCGGCGGCATCGAGCACTGCCCGCGCGCTGGCCCAGAAGACCCGCACATTCTCGTTGCCGTCCACTATCGGCTCCGCGCCTTCCGGTGCGCGGGCGAGATAGAAGCGCGTGTCGAAGATCTTGTGGTGCACGCCTTCGGGCAGCCAGCGCGCGAACGGCACCAGCCGGTCGAGCGCCAGCGTCGCCCCATATTCGGCAATCAGCGCGCCGATCGGCTCGCCCGCATAGAGCCGCCGACGGAGGTCAGCGATCGCCGCGGACGCCACGTCGAGCCCCACCGCGACGCCCGCTTCCTCCAGCGTTTCACGCACCGCAGCGATGCGCGCGGCGAGCTCGTCGGGATCGCCTTCGAGCAGTTCGGCGAGCAGCCGGTCACCGGGATCGACGCGCCCGCCCGGAAAGACCAGCGCTCCGCCCGCGAACGACATCGCCCTTGCCCGCTCGACCATCAGCAGCTCGGGCGCGCCGGACGCGGCATCGCGTATCACGATCACGGTTGCCGCGGGAATTGCTTCAGGCTCGGACATGCTCCCGATCTAGGGACGCCGAGCGCCGGTCACCACCCCGAGATCTTGAGCCGGATGCGCGTCAGCCTGTCGTGCGCAGTCATGAACAGCGTGCGTCCGTCCTCGCCGAACGCGCAATTGGCCGTGGCCTTGCCCGGCATGATGATGCCGAGCAGCCGCCCGTCGGGCGCGATCACGTGCACCCCGCCGGGGCCGGTGGCGAAGAGATGGCCCGTGGCGCTCACCTTCAGCCCGTCGGGCATGCCCGGCAGCTTCTCGGCGAGCTCGCGCCCCATGTCGCGGAACACGCGCACCCCCCGCGCCATGCCGTCGTCGCCCAGATCATATGCCAGCACATGCGGGCGCTTCTCGTCGGACATCGCAATGTAGAGCGTCTTCTCGTCGGGCGAGAGGCCGATGCCGTTGGGGCGCGAGAGGCTGCCGTCGATCAGCGCAAGCTTGCCGTCGGTCCCGAGCCGATAGACGCCGTTGTGCGGCAGCTCCTTGATCGGCGATTCGTCACCGCCTTCGAGTCCATAGGGCGGATCGGTAAAATAGAGCGCGCCGGTGCGCGAGAAGATCAGGTCGTTGCAGCTATTGAAGCGCTTTCCCTGATAGCGATCGACGACGATCGTCTTCTTCTTGGTGGCGAGGTCGACGCGGGCAATCGCGCGCGTGCCGCTGTCGGCCATCACCAACCGGCCCTCCGCGTCGAGTGTCAGGCCGTTCGCGCCCGGCTCGCGGATCGTCGGCGGCACCTTCCCCGCCAGCCCGGACGGAGAGAGGAAAGGCTTCGCTCCCTCCCCTTCTTTCCAGCGGTGGACGACGTTCCCCGGTACGTCGGAGAAGAGCAGATAGCCGCCGCCCTTCACCCATACCGGTCCCTCGGACCATTTATACCCGCTCGCCAGCACCTCGATCCGGGCGTTCGCATCGAGCACCGAATCGAGCTCCGCATCGACGCGCCTGATACTTCCCACCGTCTCTCCCCTTGCCGCCGTGGCGATCGGCAGCGCCGCCATCGCGCCCAGGCACGTACGCCGCGTCACTCGATCGAACATTGCATTCTCCTCATACGAAGGGCCAGAGGATCAGCGCCATCGCGAAGGTCGCCAGCCCCACGATCGTGGCGCTGATCGTCCAGCTCCGGAAGGTCTGCGCCTCGGTGAGCCCCAGATATTGTTTCACCAGCCAGAAGCCGGTGTCGTTGACATGGCTCACCACCGTCGCGCCAGCTCCGATTGCCACCGTCACCAGCGCGATCTTGTTGGGCGAGAGGCCGGCGCTCGCGATCAGCGGCGACGCGAGCCCGGCAGCCGTCACCATCGCCACGGTCGCCGATCCCTGCGCGATACGGACGAAGGCGGCGAGCAGGAAGGCGAAGACGATCACCGATAGCTGCGCCGACGCAACTGCTGCAGTCACCTGCTGCCCCGCGCCCGACTGGATCAGCACTTCCTTGTACGCCGCGCCCGCGCCCACCACGAGCACCATCAGCCCAGCGGGCTCGAGCGCCTTGGTCATGATGTTGCCGATCGTCGCCAGCGGGGCGCCTACCTTCAGGCTGAGCCACAGGAAGACGAAGATGCAGGCAAGGATCAGCGCAGTGAAGGGGTGGCCGGCGAAGAGAAGCGCGGTCTTTACGGGCCCATCTCCCAGCCACTGCCCGGCTACCGCCGCGAGCAGGATCAGCCCCAGCGGCACCAGCATCGCGACGAGTGCGGGCGCGAAGCCGATCGGCGCGGTCTGCGGCGCATCCTCGTCGAACATCGGCGGCAGCCCGATCTCGCCGAAGCCGGGCGCCGAGTGGAACATCCGCGCGAACACCGGCCCGGCCAGGATCGCCGCAGGAATGCCGCAGACGAGCCCGTAGAACGCCAGCCGGCCGTAGTCGGCGCCGATCAGCTCGGCGACGGCCACCGGCCCGGGATGCGGCGGCAGCAGCGCGTGCATCGCCATCAGCCCCGCGAGCAGCGGCAGCGCGAAATAGGTCACCCGTCGCTCGGCGCGTACTGCGAGCGTGGTGAGCAGGGGCGCGAGGATGATAAAGGCGACATCGAAGAACAAGGGAATGCCGACGACCACGCCGATCGCGGTGAGCGCCCAGGGCATGCGCCGTTCGCCGAACAGGTCGAGCAGCCGGTGCGCGATCGCGTTCACGCCGCCGCTGGCCTCGAGCAGTCCGCCCAGCATCGCACCGAGACCGATCACCACGGCGACGAAGCCGAGCGCCTCGCCCGTTCCCTTGCGCACCGCGGCGAGCACCGCCTGCGGATCGGCGCCGAAGGCCAGGCCCGTACCGAGCGCGACGATCAGCAGCGCGAGGAACGCCTGGAGCTTGAAGCGCAGCACGAGCACGATAACTGCCGCGATGCTGGCGGCGACGATCGCCAGCGTGTGCCAAGGTTCGGCGATCATGCGATCCTCACTTGCGTTTCGATGGAAGCGGCGGGCGTTTCGCGACCCAATCCGGTGAAGGCGCCGTGCACGCGGAGCGTCCCGCGCAGGCGAATGTCGCCCGAAGAGCCGCCGACCATCAGCTCCACATGTCCGCCCGGGTAAGTCCAGCCCTGCGGACTCCAGCAGGCGAACTGCGCCGGCCTCAGCGTGAAGGTCACGCGGCGGCGCTCGCCGGGGCCAAGCGCGATCCGCGCGAAGCCGCGCAACTCCTTCACCGGACGCGATATCCCCAGCACCGGCGCGCGGACGTACAGCTGGACGACCTCGTCCGCTGCCGCCTTCCCCGAATTGGCGACGGTGAAGGACACCTCGGCCATGCCGTCCGCGGCGATCTCGGAGGAGCTCAGCGCGAGCCCCGCATAGTCGAACCGCGAATAGCTCAGTCCGTGCCCGAAGGGGAACAACGGCCCGATGCCGACATCGTGATAGCGCGCGCTGTCCACCTTCAAATCCCGGTTCGCCGGGCGGCCGGTGGGATATTGCGCATATGGGAGCGGCAGCTGCCCGGTGATCCGTGGAATGCCGATCGGCAGCTTGCCTCCTGGCGAAACCGCGCCGGTCAGCACGTCGGCGATCGCCGGGCCGCTCTCGATTCCCAGGAACCAGGTCTCGAGCACCGCCGGGATACCCTGCAGCGCATATTCGAGCGCCAGCGGGCGGCCGTTCATCAGGATCGCGACGATCGGCTTGCCTGTCGCCTTGAGCGCGTCGATCAGCGCCTGCTGCGGCCCGGGAAGCTCGATCGAGGCATAGCTGCGCGCCTCACCGGTATAATCATAGTCCTCGCCCAGCACGAGCAGCACCACTTCGGCGCGGCGCGCAGCCTCCACGGCCGCCGCAATGCCCGAGCGGTCGCGGTCGCGCGGGTGGACGCCGGGCACGAACTCTGCCTGCGGCAGCGCCTTGCGCAGCGTAACGCTGTCCTTCGAATCGCCGCGCCCGCGCCACGATCCGAGCGGCGACGAATCGTCGTCGGCAAGCGCGCCGATCAGTGCGAGCCGCTTGCCTGCGGCGAGCGGCAGCAGATTGCCTTCGTTCCGCAATAGCACGATCGAGCGCTGCGCCGCCCGGCGTGCCGCAGCGCGGCGCTCGGGGGTGATATCGTCGCCTTTCCCGCCAAAGCCGTAAGGCTTGTCGAACAAGCCGAGCGCGGCCTTGGCCGCGAGGATCCGTTCGACCGCCTGGTCGATCAGCGGCAGCAGCCCGGGGTCGCGCTCCACGGCCCGGCCCAGATGATCGGCATAAGTTCCGCTCGCCATGTCCATGTCGACGCCCGCGCGCAGCGCCAGCGCTGCGGCCTCGACGCCGTCCGCGGCGACGCCATGGTCGATCAGCTCCCGGATGGCATTCCAGTCGCTGACAACAAGCCCCTGATAGCCCCAGCCTTCGCGCAGCAGCCCGCGCACCAGCCCGGCATGGGCCGTCATCGGCACGCCGCCGACGTCGTTGAACGCAGTCATCATGCTGCCCACGCCCGCGCGCTGCGCGGCCGCGAAGGGCGGCAGATAGACTTCGTGGAGCGTCCGCTCGGACAGGTCGGCGCTATCATAATCGCGCCCGCCGGCCGCCGCACCATAGCCTGCGAAATGCTTTGCGCACGCCATCACGCGCACGCCCTCGGCCAGATTGTCGGTCTGAAAGCCGCGCACCTGCGCTTCGGCCATGCGCGATCCAAGATACGGGTCCTCGCCCGCCCCCTCCACCACCCGGCCCCAGCGCGGGTCACGCGCCACATCGACCATCGGCGTGAAGGTCCAGTGCAGCCCCGCGGCCCAGCTCTCCTCCGCCGCGACGCGCGCGGCTTCCTCGGCCAGCGCGACATCCCAGCTCGCCGCGAGCGCGAGCGGCACGGGGAAGATCGTGCGGTATCCGTGGATCACGTCCATCGCGAAAAGCAGCGGGATGCCGAGGCGCGATTCCTCCACCGCGATGCGCTGGACTCGCTTGAGCGTCGAGGCGCCCGCGACGTGGAGCATCGATCCGATCTCGCCGCGCCGCACGCGATCGAGCATCGCCTTGTCCAGCCGCGAGTTGAGCGCCTTCTGCCGCCCGCCGGGAAGCTGGGTCATCTGCCCCAGCTTCTCGCGGAGGGTCATCTTGCCGATCAGCGCCTTGATCCGCTGGCTGTGATCGCGCTGGCCCGCTGCCTTGGCGACGGGCACCCAGCCTTGCGCGGCGAGCAGCGCCCCCGCCGCCAGCACTTGCCGTCGATCGAGCTTCACGCGCGCGTCAGCCGGATCGCACGTCCTTCTCGCGCCGAACGGTAGATCGCCTCGATCACCCGCATGTCCCGAAGCCCCTCCTCGCCAGGGACGATCGGCTCACGCCCAGTCATCGCGCATTCGGCGAGATGATCGAGCTGCCCGACGAACTGGTTCTTGGGCAACGGCGGCGGGGTGCGCTCGCTGGTCTGGCCGTTCGCGCGCACCCACATCCTCTGGCCTTCATAGGAAGTGGCGGGCTCCAGACCCACCCAGCCCTTGGTGCCGGTCACACGGTAGGCGTTGTGTCCCGAGCTGTAGCTCGACACGCAATTGGCGATCAGCCCGGACGGGAAGCGCATCTGCCAGTCGATCCGGTCCTCGGCCGTCTTGAAGCGCGGATCGCTCTTGTCGGTCGATTCCATCGCGCTGATCTCGATCGGCTCCTCCCCCGAAAGATAGCGCGCGGCGTTGAGGCTGTAGATGCCGATGTCCATCAGCGATCCGCCGCCGGAGAGCGGCCGATCGAGCCGCCACTGGTTCGGCTGGATGTTGAAGCCGTGTTCGGCGGTGATCAGCTTGGGCTGCCCGACGAAACCGCTCCTCACCAGCTCGATCGCCTGGATGTTGTGCGTCTGGAAGCGGCTGCGATAGCCGATCATCAGCTTCTTGCCGGCCTTCTTCGCCGCGGCGATCATCGCCTCGCACTCGGCCGAGGAGATCGCCATCGGCTTCTCGCACAGCACATGCTTGCCGGCCTGGCTCGCCCGGATCGAATATTCGGCGTGCATCGAATTGGGCAGCACGACATAGACGATGTCGATGTCGGGATTGTCGCGGATGCTGTCGTAATTTGCGTAGCTGTAGCGATGCGTCTTGGGGATGCCGTATTCCGTGCCGTAGCGCTCGAGCTTCTCGGGCGTTCCGCTAACCAGCGCCGCCAGCTTGGCGAATTCGCAATCCTTGAGCCGCGGCATGATCTGGCGGGTGGCGTAACTGCCCAATCCCACGATCGCGTAGCCAAGCTTGCGCCGGGGTTCCCCTTGCGCGCAGGCGGCGCTGGGCAGCATCGCGCTCGCCATCACACCCACACCGATGCCGCGCAGAACCTCGCGGCGAGTCCGCTCATCCCAATCCATCAGGCGCTCCCTCTCAACGATGCAACCCGAGGCGGACCGCTGTCGCGCGAAGGTTGATCCCGCGCCGCCGCCCGCTTGATAGCGCTATCCCCGACCCGAGGCACTGCAAAGGCCAGCGCGCCGGTGGTGATGACAGACTATGCACGATCGTTTCCCGCAGCGGAAGCTACGCCTAAAGTCGAAGATGACGCCGATGGCGATCCGCCCTACAGCGGCAGCACCGCCCGCGCGAGCAGCCCGCCTTCGGGGCGGTTCTCCAGCGTCACGTCCCCGCCGTGCGCGCGCGCCACTGCTCTGGCGCTCGCCAGCCCCAGCCCGAATCCGCCGGTCTTGCGGTTGCGCGAGCGCTCGCCGCGGAAGAAGGGCTCGAATGCGCGCTCCAGATCCTCGGGCGGCATCCCGGGCCCGCGGTCGGCCACCTCGATCACTACGAACCCGTCGCGCCGGTAGAGCGACACTTCCGCGCCGCGCGCATATTTGATTGCGTTGCCGATCAGATTGTCGAGCAGGGTCTTGAGCGCCACGGGGTGGCCTTCGATCACCAGCGGCTCACCCTGCAGCAGCGTCGCCGCCTTGCCGCGATCGCTGGCTTCATCGACCACATTCTCGGCGAGCGAGCGAAGGTCGAGCGCGCGCCGCGCCTCGAGCTGGCTGGTGTCGCGTACATAGGAAACCGCCGCCGAGATCATCGCCTGCATCTCACCCACATCCGCCTCGCACGCCGCACGCACCGAATCGGGGACGTTCTCGAGCCGCAGGCTCAGTCGCATCAGCGGCGTGCGCAGGTCGTGCGCGATTGCGGCGATCACGGTGGTTCGGTCGTCCACATAACGGTTGAGCCGCGTCTGCATCTGGTTGAACGCCGCCGCGGCCTCTGCGATCTCGCCGGGTCCGCCGATATCGAGTGGCGCGGCCTTCGGGTCACGCCCCAGCCGCTCGGCCGCTGCGGCAAAGGCCCGGATCGGCCGGCCGAAGCGCCGCGCGAGCATCCAGGCGAACGGCGCGACTGCGATCACCGACACCACCAGCCATATCAGCACGAACCAGCGCCACGGCTCGAAGCTGTTCGTCGACCTGACCTTGATCCAGCTGCCGTCGGCGAGCCGGAGTGCCGCCGAGAAATCGCCCATCACCACCACGTCGCGCGCCGCTTCGCGGCTCACCGGTGGCAGCGGGCGGGGTACGCTCGCGCGATCATACTGCCGCTCGGGCTGTAGGAAGGGCGTCGGGAAGCTGATCTCGACGCGGCTGGGCGCGACCCCGAGCGCGGTGGCGATCGCAAGCTCGATACGCTCGGCGCGCGGTGTCCAGGGTGCAGGATGGACCGACTCGCGCTTCCTTACGGTGAAGACCTCGTGAGGATCGTGCCCCTGCGCCATGGTATCGGCAATCTGGCCGACGGTGTAGAGCTTCGCGGAGGGCGCCTGGGCTGCGATCAGCAGCACCAGATTCATGAACTGAATCACCGCCACGCATACGAGCATCAACACGAACACCCGCACGAACAGCGGCGCACGCGCCGCCCCCGCGGGTAGCTTCATGCGCGCACGACTCGCGGCACGAACAGATAGCCTTCGTTGCGCACGGTGCGGATGATCTCGTCGCCGCTGGCGCGCAGCTTGCGGCGCAGCCGGCTCACCTGCACGTCGATCGCGCGGTCATAGGCGTCCGAATCGGGCCCGCGGGCCGCGGCGAGCAGCGCCTCGCGCGAAAGCACGCGCCGGGGCCGCTCGATGAAGACGCGCAGCACTGCGAACTCGCCGTCGGTTAGCCCCACCAGCACGCCCTGCGGATCGAACAGCTCATGGCTGCCCAGGTCGATCCGCCAGCCGTCGAACGTATAGACGTCGCCCGAGCTGGGCGCCTGCGCGCCGCGCTTGCGCAGCGCAGCGCGGACCGTCGCCAGTATCTCGCGCGGGCTGCACGGTTTGGGAAGATAATGGCCGGCGCCGACCTCCAGTCCCAGTATGCGGTCCTGCTCTTCGCCGAGTGCGCTGAGCATGATCACTTCCGGGCCGCCGGGGCGGGAAATGCGGCGGCATGCGGAAAGGCCGTCCTCGCCGGGCATCATCACGTCGAGGATCACGAGATCGACGTTGGTGCGCGCGAGCACCTCGTCCATCTCCTGCGCGCTCGCGGCGGTCTCGACATGATAGCCGCGCGCGCCAAGGCTGTTGGCGAGCAGCACGCGGATGTCATGGTCGTCGTCAACGACGAGCAGCGTCGCCGAATCGCTCTGGGTCGGGGTCAACATCTGTTCCTATTATGCCAGACATGCGCGCGATTTGCTGCCCGTATGTTTCCGCGCGTCAAACGGCCTCACTCCTACGCCAGCCGGAACACCGCCCGCCTCCGCCCGTTGAACCCGAAACCACCTTGCTTCCGGGGAACAGACGATGGCAGCCAGCAATACGCGCACTCGTAAGCGCTCGAGCCGCTCGACCGCCAAGGCCGCAAACAAGGGCCGGCGGCTCGACGGCAAGGCAGTGGCGCTCGGCACCCTTTCGCTGGGTGCGATAGCCGCGGCGATCGGCGCTGTCCTGCTCGGCCGGCGACGCAGCGCCGGCGACGGATCGTTCGGCTCCGGCGAGCATCCTCCTGTCGATCTGATGGGTGACGAGCACCCGGGGTTCGAGGACCGGGCGCCGGAGGCGTTCCGGCCCGATCCAACCGCACCCGTGCCCCAAGGTGAGCGTGACGCATTGCGCCCGGCGCTGGCGGGCGCCGCAGCCCCGCGGCTGGTCGCGGGTCAGGCGCGCGAACACGAACGCACCGACGCCGCGCCCTCGTGAGCGGGCTTCGGAAAACCGGAATTTCAGGAAAATCGGGCGGCTGGTGGAGCTGAGGGGAATCGAACCCCTGACCTCTGCAGTGCGATTGCAGCGCTCTCCCATCTGAGCTACAGCCCCGCCGCCGGCCCCGGGTCGCGCCCGGGAGGCGCACCCCTTAGCGATACGCGAAGCGCGTTGCAACCGGCTTGACTCGCGAGCTCCGGCCCTGTTCCCCACCGTGCCGGAAGTGCCGCAAATGCGACGAATTTTCGGAACCCTCTTCCCCCTTCGCTCGCTGAATCCCGCGTGAGGCGGGAGCGCCGTTCGTGCGCTCGCTCGCCCGGAAACCAGAGAGATCAGGAGAGAGGATGATGGACGACCGCACCACGCGCTGGGGCTCGCGCGACGACTATTATCGCGGCGGCAATGCCCCCGACTATACCGAAGATTACGGCTCGGGCCGTGACTACACCTATTCGAGCGCGCGCGAATACGCCGCCGCCGGCGAGCTGGGCCCCGATCGCGCCCGCTATGGCTATGGCCGGCGCGGGCGCGCGCGTAGCGAATATCCCCGCAACGAGTATCCCCGCAGCGAGTATCGCAGCCGGGATTGGGATCGCGGGGCCTGGGACCGCGACCGCTACCAGCATGGCAGCGACCGCGGCTACGGCGGCCGCTACGACGAGGATCGCGGCTTTCTGGAACGTGCCGGCGACGAGGTCCGCTCCTGGTTCGGCGACGAAGACGCCGAGCGCCGCCGCGAGCGGGATCAGCGCTACGACGAACGCATGGGCCGGCAGGAGCGCTGGCGCGAGGCGGGCGGCCGCGACGATCACTACACCGGCTGGCGGCGCCAGCGCATCGCCGAGCTCGACCGCGACTATGACGAATACCGCCGCGAGAACGCGCAGCGCTTCCACAGTGAATTCGAGACCTGGCGCACGGACCGGCAATCCCAGCGCGACTGCCTGCGCCGGGTGACCGAGCATATGGAAGTGCTGGGTTCGGATGGAAGCCATGTCGGCACGGTCGACAAGGTCCGCGGAGACCGGATCATCCTCACCAAGAGCGACACCGACGCCGGCGGCCACCACCACTCGATCCCCTCGCGCTGGATCGATTCGGTCGATGACAAGGTGAAGCTCCGCAAGACCGCCGACGAAGCCAAGGCACATTGGCGCGACGAGGAGCGCTCGGGCGCCTTCTTCGGCGAGACCCGCAACGAGACCCGCGACCCTGACCGGCAGGACTGGTCGAGCGAACACAATCTGAACCGGAGTTTCTCCGGCACCTATTGAGCCGGAGCAACAAGCAGATGGTAGCGGAACTGGGCCCGGGGTCGTTCCCGGGCCCTTTCTTTCAATCCGCGAGAAATCCCGTGAGGGCTTTCGCGAACTCCGCCGGCTGGTCGAGCATCACGAAGTGCCCGCTTTCGCCCACGTCGATGAAGCGGACGTTGGGCGCCTTGGCATATTCGCCGCGATAGAAGGGCTCGGCCCGCATCTTGGGCAGCCGCGCGCTCCAGGGATAGACAAGCGTGATCGGCGTGGCGATCGCCGCCAGATCGAGGCGAAGATCGATGGTCGCGACTTCGTAGAAGGCCTGGGCCGAGACGCGCGGGTCGGCAGCGAGGATCCATTTGGCGACCTGGGCCTGCGCGTCCGGCGTGATCGCCTGGGTCCTGGCGATACCGGCTGCGCCCGCGGGGTCGCGCGGCTTGTCGAATTCGCCCGCCATCTGGTCGCGCATCGCAGCCGCAGTGGGTTCCATTGCCGCCACCGTCGCACCCGGTGCGAAGATCACGCCTACATAGGGAAAGGCGTCTACCACCATCAGCCGGTTCACATCCCCTGGATGTGCCTTGGCGAGCATCAGCCCGGCAAGGCCGCCCATCGAATGGCCCACCACCGCCGCCTTCCCGAGCTTCTCCGCCGCGATCAGCCGGTGGATGTCCTCGACCACACCCTCGATCACCCCCGGCTTCAGATTGGCGCGCGGATCGTCCCCGCCGAAGCCGTTGACCTGCACGAGATAGACGCGGTGCTTGCCGACGAGATCGGGCACCACACCCGCCCACACCTCGCGCGGCGAGGAGAGGCCAGGGATTAGGATCACCGGTGCGCCCTTCCCGATCACCTCGACCGAGATATGCTCCATCTGGATGCGCGAAGCGGGCGCCTGCGCGGCATGCGCCGGCTGCGGGCCCGGCGCGGCGACGCCGGCAGCAGCGGCCAGCGCGAAGAACAGGTTGCGGATCATTGCGCCTTCTCCCTGGACGGGTTGAGGAAGATCTCCTCGATCGTGAGGCCGAACACGTCGGCGATCTTGAAGGCGAGCGGCAGCGACGGATCGTAGCGCCCCGTCTCGATCGCATTGACGCTCTGGCGCGAGACCTCGAGCCGTTCGGCCAGGTCCTGCTGGCTCCAGGCGCGCTCGGCGCGCAGCACGCGGAGGCGATTGTTCACTGGCTCCCTCCCGCCAGCCGGTCGCGCAATGCCATCATGCATTGGACGATGCCCATCGCGCCGCACCAGAAAGGAAAGGCAAGATAGGTCGGCGGATGCCCCACCATCCCGCTGTTCTCGAGGAAGCCCCAGACGGTAGTGGCCATCAGCAGCACGCCGGTGCCTCCGAGCATCGAGACGACGAGCCGATCGCGGAGATACTCGTCGGCCTCCTCCCTCAAATAGAGGCCCATCACCACTATCACCCCGAGCAGCGGCAATGTCGGCAGGATCGAAAGCAACGCGAGCGTCGCACCTTCGAGCTGCCGGGTATCCGCGACGCGGTTCGCGGCAAACAGGATGAGGACGTAGCCCGCCATCAGCGGCACGAAGCGCCGGATATAACGTCGTTGGGCAGGATTGCGGTGCTGCATGTCAAGCTTCCTTTCGAATCAGACAAGCTAGCTTTACATAACCGCGCCCAGTTCTGTCAACTTAACTTGACATGCAGACAAGCATCCGCGTCAATTTTCGATTGGTACGCCGGAAGGGGTTCGAAACGCGCCTCACACGCATTCCAAACGAACTGTCACGGCGTCGCGTTGGAGTGGCCGGAGAGTGTATCGTGGGGATCGCGATCGAGCTGCCAGCTACCTGCCTTGCGGATCATCGGCGTGCCGCAGCCGACGCAGCGAGATCGCCAGATGCTGCCGTCGTGCCATGCCTTGCGGCGGCTGCGCAGATGTTTGCCGCGAACGCACCCGAACAGCTGGAGGATGTGCATGCTCGCCTCCTGTTCCAGACAAGGCCCCTCCGGAACGGCGATCATGCCACGTTGCTGCTATGTGTCTACGGAAATCGCACGCGTTCAGCGTGCCAGCTGTCCCACCATCTCAGCAGCGAGCAGGCTCAGCGTGTCGTCGCGTGCGCCCATCACCGCGATCCGGTCGCCGGGTCGCGCCTCGGCCACCAGATGCGCCGCAGCGGAAGCCCTGTCCGGGATGTGGAGCGCATGATGCCCCGTGGCGGCTACATCGGCCACGATGTCCGCGCTGGTGACCTCACGTGCCACCGTGCCGCCATGATAGACCGGGTCCGGGAGCACCAGCAGGTCGTCCGCGCCCAGCTTGCCTGCGAACATCGCCACGAGCTCGCGCCGCATCACCTTGAGCGGTCCGTATCCGTGCGGCTGGAACAGCAGCAGCAGCCGGCCGGGAAAGGCGTGGAGCGTGTCGAGCGTCGCTGCGATCTTGTCCGGGTTGTGCCCGAAATCGTCGATCACCGCGACGCCGCCCGCTTCCCCCACCAACTCGAAACGCCGTTTCAGCCCCGCAAACCCCGCGATCGCGCGCACCGCCTCCTCCAGCGGCACGCCGGCCGCCCGGACCGCGCCGATCGCCGCGAGCGCATTGGAGACATTGTGCCGCCCCGGCACCTGCAGCGTCACGCGCACCGGCGCCGCTCCCCTCTCACTCAGCGTGAAGGAAACGCCGAAACGCTGCTCTTCCAGGTCGCGTGCGACCAGGTCCGCCTCGCCTTCGATCGCGAAGGTCAGCAGCCGCTCCGGCGGCAGCGCCATCGCCAGCGCCGCGCCCTCGCCATTGTCGCGGTTGACCACTGCGGTTCCGGCCTTGGCGATGAAACCGCCGAACAGATCGCGCAGCTCCTCCATCGACTTGTGGTCGAGGCTCACGTTGTTGAGCACCGCCACCTTGGGCCAATAGAGCGCGATCGAGCCGTCGCTCTCGTCGACTTCGCTCACGAACGCGTCGCCGGCGCCCACCAGCGCGCTCGCGAACGGCGCATCGGGGGTGGCGAAATTCTTCATCACCGCGCCGTTCATCACCGTGGGATCGCGCCCGCACGCATGGAGCATCCAGCCGATCATCCCGGTGACGGTCGATTTGCCGCTGGTTCCCGCCACGCCGATCGATAGCGGCGCAGCGTTGAACAGCTTGGCCAGCAGCTCGGCGCGGGCCATCCGCTCGGCGCCCATGGCTTCGGCCGCGACGATATCGGGCACGCTCGCCTCGACCGCGGCCGATGCGACCACGATCTGCCCGGGCGAGGTGATCCCGCTTCCGTCCTGCGGAAACAGCGCGACGCCGCGGCGCGCGAGATAGTCGAACTTCGCGGGCAGCTTGGCCTGGTCGAGGCTGCGGTCCGATCCGGCGACGGTGGCGCCCTGCCCCGCCAGGATCATCGCGAGCGGCATCATGCCCGATCCGCCTATGCCTACGAAGAAGTAAGGTTTGCCGTGGTGCATCGCTGCGCGCTATCGGCGGATTCCGCGGGTGGGGCAAGGCATTGCCCGTTCGCCCGCGCAGGTTTTGCGCCGCATAGTGTCGGGGGTTAGTCGATGCGCATCGGAGTCGTGGCACCGGGCCGGTCTGTCAGCAGGGAATCCTCGCTGCGCATGGCGGCGTTCATGGCGCTCACCTATCCTCGGCACGACATCGTCTTCCACCCGCAATGCTATGCGGTCGCCGGCCATTTCGCGGGCTCGGACGAGGTTCGCGCCGCCGCCTTCCTCGAGTTCGCCAACGATCCCGCCTTCGATGCGATCTGGTTTGCGCGCGGCGGCTATGGTTCGAACCGCATCCTCGACATGGTGATGCCCAAGCTCGGTCCCGCCGCGCACGCCAAGACCTACATGGGCTTCTCGGACATGGGGTTCCTGCTCGGTGCGCTCTATGCGCGGCGGATCGGCCATCCGGTCCATGCGTCGATGGCGAGCGGACTCGGCCGCGAGGATACGGGCGAGGATGTGGGCTGGGCGCTCGGATGGCTGATCGACCGCGATCGGCGCGCGCTCGAGCCGAGCCTGGCCGACGGGCGCCCCGCCGTCGCCTTCAACCTCTCGATCCTGAGTGCGCTGATCGGCACCAAATGGCTGCCCGATCTCACCGACCATGTCCTGATCATCGAGGAAGTGTCCGAAGCGCTCTACCGCGTCGACCGGATGATGTTCCAGGTCGCGCACGCGACTCAGCTCAGGGGCATCGCCGGCATCCGCCTCGGCGCGGTCTCGGACGTGCCCGTCAACGATGTAGATTTCGGCGAAACCGACGAGCAGATCGTCACGCGCTGGTGCCGCGACATGGGCGTGCCCTATCTCGGCCGTGCCGAGGTGGGCCACGTCAAGCTCAACCGGGTGGTGCCGTTCGGCGTGGCGTGAGCCCGCGCGGCATGGCCGAACCGGCCACGACTTCGGCCGCGAGCGCTTCGTAGAAAGCGCAGATTCCGGCCAGGTCGGCCGCGGTCACTTCCAGCTCCTCCCCCACGGCGAAGCTCCGCAGCCCGTTCGCAAGGTCCGGTCCGCTCCAGCCGGCGGTCATGCTCCGCCCGCTGCGGAGGTCGCCGCGCGTGACGATGCCGCCGCTGTAGAACAGGCAGTCGCGCGAGCGGGCGAGCGCGTGGAGCCGGGCCAGGTCCGCCTCGCGATCGATGCCCGTCGCGGTGCGGAACTGGCGGAGCTTGTTGGCGGTGTTGCGCTGCCCGGGCCGGGCCGGGAAGCCGATGCGGAGCGACGCTTCATCCAGCAGCAGGTTGAGGAAACGGTCGAGCTCGCGGAGCCCGTTGCCGATCACCTTCGCCCGGTATCGGCCCGCGATGGTCGCTGGCGCGGCGTCCCGCAGCGGCCTGAGTCCGGCGCCCAGGAAGCGGGCGCCGCGATCGAGCGTGGCGTGCGCTCGCGTCAGGCCTCCGCTCACCCTTGGGCTGAGGTCGATCGTGCGGCGATGGCCTGCTCCACGGCCTCGCATCCCGCCGCGCTGGCAACGGCGAGGTCGAGCGGGCGCCCGCCGAGGATGTCGTCGTGGTTGTTGAGGAAGGCCATCGCTCCGTCGCGCCCGCCCAGCATCTGCCAGGCGAGCAGCGTCACGCGGCCCTGCCGCTCGGCGCTTTCGGGCGAGAGCCGCGCCACGTTGAACTTGTTGCGGAACAGCTTGCGCTGGGGGCGATCCGGCGCCTGTTCGGCTGAATCGGTCGGTTGCTCGTCGCTCATCGCCTGTTTCCTCCTCTCCGCGCGCCGGGGGCCATGCCGGCCACCCGCTCGCGATAGACCAGTCGGCCCTTGTCCATGTCATAGGGCGACATTTCCACCTGGACCCGGTCGCCTACCAGCGTCCGGATGCGGTACTTGCGCATCTTGCCCGCGGTGTAGACGATGATCCGGTGATCGTTTTCCAGCCGGACGCGGAAACGCCCGTCCGGGAGCAGTTCCTCGATCATGCCGTCGAACGTGAGCAGTGCTTCCTTCGCCAAGCCTCAGCCCTCCGCCAGCGCGAGGCGCGGCATGCCGAGGGTCGCCTGCACGGTCAGAATGCGGTCCGCATAGCATCGGGCGAGGCTGCGGTGCGCCACGCGCGCCTCGGGGCTGGCCGCCGCGTCGGCGCGCATCAGCGATATCTGCTGTCGGGAAAGGAGATAGTTGAGGTCCATGAGATCTGCTCCTGCAACTGTAAGCGGGAGCACGAGTCTCTCAGCCGCTGGCGCCTACGATGGGTATTCTGCCAGCGATTGCTTCGATATGGGGGCCGGAGGCCCGAAAGGGAACCCTCGTCGGGCAAATAGGCGCGCTGAAGCCGCTTCCGATATGGATTCATCTGCGAGACCATAGGCCGGCAGCCTCCATTGCGCAGCCGGGGCTGAATCAAGTGAAAGGATAAAGCGGGTCTCCTTCAGTTTGGGGCGAGGCGGGCAATCGCGACTCAGCTTGCCTATATCGCGAAGGCGCGGGCATAAGCCGCGCTCCCAGAATCACCCCTTTGTCGAAAGTCTGCACCCGTGTCCGAGATGTTCCGCATAACGCTGCCCGACGGTTCCGTCCGCGAGGTAGCCCCGGGGACTACCCCGGCGGACATCGCCGCGGCGATCGGTCCGGGTCTCGCCAAGGCCGCGATGGCCGCGCGCGTCGACGGCGAACTGCGGGACATCATGCGCCCGTTCGAAGGCGACGCGAACCTCGCGCTGGTCACTTCGAAGGACGAGAAGGACGCCCTCGAGCTCGTCCGCCATGACTATGCGCACATCCTTGCCGAGGCGGTGCAGAACCTCTTCCCCGGCACGCAGATCACGTTCGGCCCCGCGACCGACGACGGCTTCTATTACGATTTCGCGCCGAAGGACCGCCCCTTCACCGAGGAGGACCTTCCGGCGATCGAGGCCGAGATGCGCAAGATCATTGCGCGCGACGAGCCGCTGATCCGCGAGGTCTGGACCCGCGAGCAGCTCATCCAGCGCTGGAGGGCGCAGGGCGAGACCTTCAAGGCCGAATGGGCAGCCGAGCTTCCGGAGGACGAGGAGCTGACCGTGTACCGCGCCGGCAAGGGCGAGAACGCCTGGCTCGACATGTGCCGCGGCCCGCACCTCGCTTCCACGGGCAAGGTCGATCCGCAGGCGTTCAAGCTGACGCGCGTCTCGGGTGCCTATTGGCGCGGCGACCAGAAGAACGCGATGCTCAGCCGCATCTACGGCACCGGCTGGCTCAACAAGAAGCAGCTCGACGAGCACCTCCACCGTCTCGAGGAGGCCGCCAAGCGCGACCACCGCAAGCTCGGGCAGGAGATGGACCTGTTCCACCTCCAGCAGGAAGCGCACGGCAGCGTCTTCTGGCACCCGAACGGCTTCGTCATCTGGCGCGCGCTGGAGGCTTATATGCGCCGCGCGATCGACGCGGCGGGCTATGCCGAGGTCAAGACGCCGCAGGTGATGGACGCGCGCCAGTGGGAGCAGTCCGGCCACTGGGGCAAGTATCGCGAGAACATGTTCGTCATCCCCGACGAAGTTCCCAACACCGAAGACGAAGGTCCGATCGTCTCCGATGCCGCCGAGTGGATGGCGTTGAAGCCGATGAACTGCCCGGCGCATGTGCTGATCTTCCGCCAGGGCATCAAGTCGTACCGCGACCTGCCGCTGCGCCTCTACGAGAACGGCTGCTGCCATCGCAACGAGCCGCACGGCGCGCTGCACGGGCTGATGCGCGTCCGCCAATTCACCCAGGACGACGCGCACATCTTCTGCCGCGAGGACCAGATCGTCGACGAGGTGCAGGCTTTCTGCAAGCTCGCCGACCGCATCTACCGCGACTTCGGCTTCACCTATTCGATCAAGCTCGCGCTGCGCCCCGACAAGCGCTTCGGCACCGAGGAGATGTGGGACAAGGCCGAGGCGGAGCTGCGCGACGCCGTGGTCCGCGCCGGCCTGGCGACCGAGGAATATGGCTGGGAGGAGTTGCCCGGCGAAGGCGCCTTCTACGCGCCCAAGCTCGAATGGCACCTGACCGACGCGATCGGCCGGACCTGGCAGGTCGGCACGATCCAGTCGGACCGCGTCCTCCCGGAACGCCTCGATGCGAGCTATGTCGGCGAGGATGGCGAGCGCCACCGCCCGGTGATGCTCCACCGCGCTATCTTCGGCTCGTATGAGCGCTTCATCGGCATCCTCATCGAGCATTTCGCCGGCAAGCTGCCCGCATGGCTCGCGCCGACCCAGGCGGTGGTCGCGACGATCGTCTCGGACGCCGACGATTACGCGCGCGAAGTCGCCGCCAGGCTCCAGGCCGCCGGCATCCGCGTCGAGACCGATCTTCGCAACGAGAAGATCAACTACAAGGTCCGCGAGCATTCGGTCGCCAAGGTTCCGAACCTGCTTGTGGTGGGCAAGCGCGAGGCCGACGAAGGCACCGTAGCGCTCCGCGTCCTCGGTAGCCAGGGGCAGCAGATGCTGAGCCTCGACGAGGCAGTGGCGAAGCTGGCGGCCGAAGCGACTCCGCCCGACCTCAAGTGAGGATCCGGCGCGGCACTTCCGCGGATCTGCCCCGCGCGCTGGAGATCTGGCGCGCGGCGGTCGATGCGACGCACGGCTTCCTGACGCCCGAACATCGCGCCGAGATCGATGTGCTGGTGTCGGAGCGGTTCCTGCCCAATGCCGAGCTCTGGCTCGCGACGGATGATGCGGACGTGCCGCAGGGCTTTCTGGTCATGGACGGCGACATGATCGACGCGCTCTTCGTGGACCCGGCGGTCCATGGGCGGGGAATCGGCACGCGCCTCGTCGAGCATGCGCTCTCCCTCGCGCCGGGCGCGCGGGTCGACGCCAGCGAGCAGGCCGACAATGCGCTGCCATTCTACGAGGCGCGCGGCTTCGTCCGGACCGGCCGATCGGACACCGATCCGGATGGCCGGCCCTACCCGCTCGTCCATTTGCGCTACGCCGGAACCTCTGCCGCTTCCAAATCTTCGCGCTGAAGCCTATATTCGCAAGCACAACCACAACAGGAGCTAGTCTTATACGTCCTCCCATGACCCGGCGCCCCCTGGCGCCACCGCCGATGAATGGTCCGCGGTTCAATGAATTCATTCAATCGCCCAAGGTCCGCGTCATCGACCATGAAGGCGAGAATCTCGGCGTGATGTACACGCGCGAGGCGATGGAGCAGGCGCGCGAGCTCGGGCTCGACCTCGTCGAAGTGTCGCCCAACGCCGATCCGCCCGTCGCCAAGTTCCTCGACGTCGGCAAGTTCAAGTACGAGGCGCAGAAGAAGGCCAACCAGGCCCGGAAGACCCAGAAGACGCAGGAGATCAAGGAGATCAAGATGCGTCCGAACATCGACGATCATGATTATGATACGAAGATGAAGGCAATCCACAAGTTCCTGGGCGAAGGCGACAAGGTGAAGATCACCCTGCGCTTCCGCGGCCGCGAGCTTTCGCACGGCCAGCTCGGCATGAACCTGCTCAAGCGCGTGCAGGACGATACCGCGGAAATCGCGAAGATCGAAAGCTATCCGCGCATGGAAGGCCGTCAGATGCTGATGGTGATCTCGCCCAAATGAGGCTCGGGCGGGGGTTGCTCGCTGCGGCCCTCGCCGCGCTTGTGCCGGCGGTCGCCGCCGCGCAGACCGTCCACAATCCGCCGATCACCGCCGGCACCAGCGAGCCGCTCGCGCGGCCGGCGGATTTCAAGCTGGTCTGGTCCGACGAGTTCGACAAGCCCGGCGCACCCGATCCGAAGAAGTGGCGCTACGACACCAGCCGCAACAAGGAAGGCTGGTACAACAACGAGCTCCAATATTACGCCGCCGACCGTCGCGAGAACGCCCGTGTCGAAGGCGGCAAGCTGGTGATCGAGGCGCGCAAGGAACGGCTGGCGGACAAGCCCGATTTCGGCGGGCAGGGCTATGCCTCGGCCAAGCTCGTCACCCAGGGGCTGGCCGACTGGAAATACGGCTTCATCGAAGTCCGCGCCAAGCTCGCCTGCGGGCGCGGCATCTGGCCGGCGATCTGGATGCTCGCCTCCGATGGCCGCGACGGCTGGCCGATGATGGGCGAGATCGACATCATGGAACATGTCGGCTGGGACCCCGGCCGGGTTCACGGCAACGTTCACACCAAGGCCTATAACCATGTCGCCAAGACCCAGAAGGGGTCGAACGTCATGCTGCCCGACGCCTGCACCAGCTTCCACGACTATCAGCTCGATTGGAACGAGGACCGCATCCTGATCGGCGTCGACGGCCGTGCGTACATGCGCTTTGACAACGACAAGAAGCGCAACCGCGAGACCTGGCCGTTCGGCACGCCCGAATATCTGATCCTCAACGTCGCCGTCGGCGGCTGGGGCGGCCAGATGGGCATCGATCCCGCCGCCTTCCCCTCGCGCATGGAAGTGGATCACGTGCGGGTCTGGCAGAAGCGCTAGAGCGCCGGCGGCTCCCAAAGCTCGATCGGATTGCCCTCGGGATCGTGAATGCGCGCGAACCGGCCGGTTTCGGGCGTGTCCCATTCGGGTTTGGTGGTGATCTCGATGCCCAGCGCGTTGAGCTGCTCGAGCAGCCCATCGAGGTCCCGGACGCGGAAGTTGAGCATCATCTGCTTGTCCGCGGCGAAATAGTCCGTGCTCGCCTTGAACGGCGCGAACACCACCGGCCCCGGCTCGGGATACCAGAACCAGTCGCTCGACTGGCCCTGCTCGTCCTTGCCGCAACCGCCGCCCACGCCCAGCGTCTCGCGATACCAGGCGGTCAACGCCTCGGGGTCCTGTGCACGGAAGAAGAACCCGCCCAATCCGATCACCGGCATGCGCATCCCCTTTTCAGGCGGCCTGGGCGGTCGTGCCCTCTCCTGCCGCGGCGTCGAGCAGGCGGCGCTCGATCGTCTTCAATCGCGCCGCTGACTCGATCTTATCACCGATCAGATCGGTCAGGTAGAAGGTGTCCACCGCGCGCTCGCCATAGGTCGCGACGTGCGCCGAATGGATCGTCACCTTCGATTGGAACAGCGCGTGCGCCAGGTGATAGAGCAGCGCCGGCCGGTCGCGGGCATGAACCTCGATCACGGTGAAGCGGTTCGAGGCGTTGTTGTCGATGAACACGTTGGGCTCGATCGCAAAGGCATCCGAGCGCAGCCGCGGCGCGGGCCGGGCCTTGAGCCGATCCTGAAGCTTGGCACGGTTCGCGAGCGCATCGGCGATGCAGGTCTTGAGCCGCACCAGCCGCGTCTCTTCGTCGAACGGGCGGCCGAGCGGGTCCTGCACCAGGAAATTGTCGAGCGCCATGCCGTCGCGCGTCGTGTGGATCCGCGCGTCGATGATGTTGCCCCCGGCGACATGGATCGCACCGGCGATACGGTAGAACAGCCCCGGATGGTCCGAGGCGTAGACCGTCACCAGCGTCGCGCCGCGCTCGGGATAGACCTGCGCCTCGATCGACAGCTGCGAATCCCCCGCCGCATCGATCATTCGGGCGTTGCGCTCGAGCACGTCCAGCGGCTCGGCGATCCAATAGGGTTCGGGCAGCCGCTTCATCAGCACCGTCATCCGCGGCTCGGGCCAGCGCAGAATTTCCGCAAGCGCCGCCTGCTTGGCAGCGATCCGCTCGTTGCGGCCCTTCTGCTTGTGCCCCAGCCGCAGCACTTCCTCGGCCGCATCGAACAGATCGCCGAGCAACTGGCGCTTCCAGCTGTTCCACACGCCGGGCCCCACCGCGCGGATGTCGACGATCGTCAGCACCAGCAGCATGCGCAGCCGCTCGGCGCTTTGGACATGGCCGGCGAAGTCGAGGATCGTCTTGAAGTCGGCCAGGTCGCGCTTGAACGCCGTGGCGGACATCAGCAAGTGCCAGCGCACCAGCCATGCGACCGTCTCGGTCTCCGCCGGGGTGAGCCCCAGCCGCGGGCACAGCCGCTCGGCCACCTGCGCCCCCAGCACCGAATGATCGCCGCCGCGGCCCTTCGCGATGTCATGGAGCAGCACCGCGACATAGAGCGCGCGCCGGGAGACGATCTGCTTGAAGATTCCGGTGGCGAGCGGATGGTCTTCCTTGAGCTCGCCCTTCTCAATCTCGTTCAGCAGCCCGATCGCGCGGATCGAATGCTCGTCGACGGTATAATGATGATACATGTCGAACTGCATCTGCGCGACGACGCGGCCGAAATCGGGAACGAAGCGGCCGAACACGCCGGCCTCGTTCATCCAGCGCAGCACCATCTCGGGCGTTCGCGGGCTCGTCAGCACCTCCAGGAACAGCGCGTTGGCGCGCGGATCGGCCCGAACATCGTCCACCAGCTTGGCGTCGCGCGCGGCGGCGCGCATCGCGAGCGGGTGGATCTCCAGCCCGTGCAGGTCGGCGAGCTGGAATATCTCGATCAGCCGGACGGGGTCTTCGCGGAAGAAGTCGTCGCGCGGAAGCGCAAGGCGGCCCCGCTCGAGCACGAAGCCTTTGAGCTTGCGGGGAGAACGGAACAGCTTGGGCAGGCCGAAACGGGCGCCGCGTGCGGCGAACTTCTCGTCGAGGTGCGCCAGGAACACGCCCGTCAGGTCACCCACCACCTTCGCCTGAAGGAAGTAGAAGTGCATGAAGCGCTCGACCTTCGACTTGCCCGGCCGGTCGGCATAGCGCATCCGCTCGGCGATCTCGCGCTGGACATCGAAGGTCAGCCGGTCCTCGGCACGGCCGGTGATCAGGTGCAGATGGCAGCGCACCGCCCATAGGAAATTCTCGGCACGGCGGAACTGGCGATATTCCTGCGTGGTGAGCAGCCCCGCCCCCACCAGCTCCGCGGGCTCGCGGACGTGATAGGCGAACTTGCCGATCCAGAAGAGCGTGTGCAGATCGCGCAGCCCGCCCTTGCCTTCCTTGACGTTGGGCTCGACGACATAGCGGCTGTCGCCCATCCTCTTGTGCCGCGCCTCGCGCTCGGCAAGCTTCTGGGTGATGAAGCTGCGCGCGCTGTCGCCCTGCACCTCGGCACGGAAGCGCCGCGCGGCCTCCTCGTACAGATCGGTGTCCCCCCACACATAGCGCGCCTCGATCAGCGCGGTGCACACCGTCACATCGGCCTTGGCCTGGCGCACCATTTCGTCGAGCGATCGCGACGAATGCCCGACCTTCAGCTGCATGTCCCACAGCGAATAGAGGATCGATTCGATCACCTGCTCGCACCAGCTCGTGACCTTCCACGGCGTGAGGAAGCCGATGTCGATGTCCGAATGCGGCGCCATCTCGCCGCGGCCGTAGCCACCGACGGCGATCAAAACCATTCGCTCGGCCGCGGTAGGATTGTGATTGGGGTGCAGCCGCTCGATCGTGAAGTCCCACAAAAGCCGCAGCAGCTGATCGATCAGGAACGCACCTGCCGCCGCCGTCTCGTGCCCGCGCGAGGGATGCTCGGCGAGCCGGCGTGCGATCTCAACACGGCCGGCGTCGAGCACCGACTTGAGCTCGATGGTCGCCGCACGCCGCAGCGCACTCGCGTCCGCCGCCTGCAGGCCGGCGAGCCGTTCCGCCACTGCCCGGCGGTCGATGATCTGCCGGCGATGCGGCACGGAATCGAAGCGGGTGGACATGACTCCGAGATAAGCGGCCACGCTCCGCAACGCTAGGCGTACTTCAAGCCCTTCCCATCGCCAGCATACTAATGCGAATCGTTTGCATTATCACTCGCGCGGTCTTAAGGGCCGCGCAAAGGGAGTATGCAATGGTTCCGATTTCGCTTCTTCTCGTGGCGGCAGTCAGCAACCCGGAAGGTCTGAACGATCCGGACGAGGTCCAGCAGCAGCAAGACGATGTTGTCGTTACGGGGACTCGGGAAGAAGCGAGCGAAGGCACCGACAGCTACACCACCGGCACCAACCGCACGTCGAGCCGGCTGCCGCTCAGCATCCGCGAGACGCCCCAGTCGGTGAGCGTGATCACGCGCACTCAGATCGACGATTTCGCGTTGCGCGACGTGAACACCTTGCTCGGCACCACCACGGGCATCAACGTCCAGCAGGCCGAGACCGACCGCACCTATTATTCGGCGCGCGGCTTCGACATCACCAACTTCCAGGTCGACGGCGTCGGCCTGCCCTTCGCCTTCGGCCTGCAGAACGGCTCGCTCGACACCGCCACCTACGACCGGGTCGAAGTGCTGCGCGGTGCGGCTGGTCTGCTCTCCTCCACCGGCAACCCTTCCGCGACGATCAACTTCGTCCGCAAGCGCCCCGGCCGCGAGTTCGCGGCCTCGGCGAGTCTCCTGTACGGCTCGTTCGACCAGATCCGCGGCGATGCCGACGTCAGCGTGCCGCTGACCGCGAACGGAGCGATCCGCATGCGTTTGGTCGGCGCCTATGAGGACAAGGACAGCTATCTCGACCGCTATCATGTCGAGCGCCTGATCGGATATGGCATGATCGAGGCCGACCTGGGGCCCGCGACGGTGCTCAGCCTCGGCTATCAGCACCAGCAGAACAATTCAGACGGCGGCATGTGGGGCGCGCTGCCGCTGTACGATTCCGCGGGCAACCCGACGAATCTCCCGCGCTCGGCGAACACCTCGGCCGAATGGTCGCGCTGGGACATCCGCGACCAGCAGATATTCGGCGATCTGACTCATGATTTCGGCAGCGGCTGGAACGGCAAGATCAGTGTCCTGCGCCGCGTGATCACCGAGGACGAGAGGCTGTTCTACGTCCTCGGCACTCCGGATGCCGTTACCGGCAACGGCATCACCAGCTATCCCGGCGCCTTCGAGGGACCGACGCGCGAACTGACCCTCGACGCCTATGTCTCGGGTCCGTTCGAGCTGTTCGGGCGCAGCCACCAGCTGGTCCTCGGCGCCAACTACGGCGTCAGCGACGTGCAGCAATATGCGTCCTACGACAATTCCCAGATCGGCGTGCCGCTCCCCGGCAACCGCCCGTTCGACGGAAGCTTCCCCTATCCGGACTTCCCCGATTTCGAGCTGCGCGCGGATTTCACGGTGAAGCGCGAGACCGCCTATGGCCTGTTCCGCATCGATCCGGCCAACGGCGTCAAGCTGATGCTGGGGGGCAACATCACGCACGTCACCAGCCATGGGCAATCCTATGGCGCGCCGCGCGAATATGGCTGGACCCGCGGGCTGCCCTTCGTCGGCGCCACCGTCGACCTGACTTCGTCGATCAGCGCCTATGCGAGCTTCGCGACGATCTTCAATCCGCAGAACGAAATCGGCGAGAACTTCCAGGTGCTCCCGCCGATCGAAGGCGACAATCTCGAGGCGGGCATCAAGGGCGAGTGGTTCGGCGGCAAGCTCAACGCCAGCGCCGCGGTCTTCCGCGCGCGCTCGCGCAACATCGCCGAAAGCGCATATTTCGACACCGGCATCGGCCAGCAGATCTACCGCCAGATCGACGCGACGTCCGAGGGCATCGAACTCGACGTCGGCGGGCAGGTCGCGCCTGGCCTGCAGGTCAGCGGCGGCTACACGCTGATGCGGATCGAAGACCCCGAGGGCGACGCGGTGCGCAACTATGTGCCGCGCAACACCGGGCGTCTCAACATCGTCTATTCGCCCCCCGCGCTCGATCAGCTCAAGATCGGCGCCGCGGTCCAGTATCAGAGCCGCACCTGGCGCGAGCAGCCGCTGGTGATCGCGGGCGAGCCGGTGATCACCGAGCAGAAGGAATATGCGCTGGTCGATCTGATGGCGCGCTTCGAGCTCGACGATCACTGGTCTTTGACTGCGAATCTGCGCAACCTCACCGACGTGAAATACATCACCAGCCTCTATTGGGAGCAGGGCTTCTACGGCGCGCCCCGCACGATCAGCGCCACGCTGGGATGGCGTTTCTGATGGAGCCGCTTCTCGCCCTGGGCATTGCCCTCTCCGCAGCCGGTGTCGGCATGCTTCGCGCGGGCTGGGGCCGGCGCAAGCCGGTGCTCACCACATCCGCCTGGGCCGCGCTCCTCCTGGGGACGATCGCCTCCGCCACGGTTGCGGGCGCATGGGGCATCGCCGTGGCATGGCTCGTCGCCACGCTGATGGCCGGCCTGCTGCTCGCCCATGCGGCCGCCACCGCTCCCGCGGGACGCGCCGCCGCCGGGCGTGAACCGCTCACCACCGAGACCTGGCGCTTTCAGGCGTCGGACCTCTGGCGCCGGCTGGCAGTGTTCGCGCTCGTGGTGCCGGTGGGCTTCGCCGCGGCACAGCTGTTCGCCTTCGGCGCGCAGGCGGCGGCGCGGCGTGCCGGCTGGACCGAAGCGGATACGATGGTGGTCGCGCTCCTGGGCCAGCCGATCGTCTGGACCGTGCTGGCCAGCATCCAGATCACTCGCCGCGGCCCGCTCCGCATGATCTTGCCTGCGCTCGTCTGCGCTCTGGCCGGAACGATTCTATGGTGGCCGCTATGAAGACCGAAACTTCCGCTCCCGCTCCTACGCTGGTGCAACGTGCGCTCTCGGGACACGCCTCGATCGGGCTGCTCGCGGGAGCGCTGATCTACATCCTGTGCGTCTCCGGGATGCTCGTCGTGGTCCACGAGCGCTGGCAGCGCTGGGAGGAGCCGCGGGCAGTGGAGACTCCCACGATCGCGCCCGCCGCCGTGCAGCGCGGGCTTGAAGCCGTGCTGGCGAGCGAGGCGGGCAAGCCGAAAACCACGCACCTCTATGTCCATATACCCACCGACGGGCTCCCCCGCACCGTCGTCACCACCGATACCGGCGCATCCTATATCGACGGCCAGGGCACCATCGCGGCACCCGAGGCGCATGCCTGGACCGAATTCGTCACCAACCTCCACATCTATCTGCACCTGCCGCAGATATTGGGGCTGATCGTCGTCGGGATCTTCGGCGTCATGCTGGCCACGCTGACGATCACCGGCATCGTCGCGCATCCGCGAATCTTCCGCGACGCCTTCCGGCTGCGCGCGCGCGGCGGACGTCAGCTCGCCCAGGCCGATTGGCACAACAGGCTGGGGGTGTGGACGCTGCCGTTCGCGCTGGCGATCGCGCTCACCGGAGCGTTCATCGGGCTGGGCTCGGTGGGCTTCACGCTGATCTCGAACGCCTATCACGGCGGCGACCTGGAGCGGACCTACGCGCCGATCTTCACCGGCGACATGCCCGAGCCCACGCCCGATCCGCGCTCCGCCCCAGCCCCGAACGTCGCCGCGGCGCTCACGACCATGGCGGCGCGCTTCCCCGAGCTGCGCCCGACCTATGTCGTCGTCCACGAGCCGCTGACGCGCAGCCAGCACGTCCAGATCATCGCCACGCACCCGCGCCGGCTGATCTACGGCGAGAATTACATGTTCGATGCGGCAGGCAGCTTCACCGGCATCACCGGCCTGTCGCAGGGCAGCGTCGGGCGGCAGATCGCAGCTTCGACCTATGGGCTGCACTTCGGCAGCTTCGGCGGGCTGGCAGTCGAACTCGCCTATATCGCGATCGGGCTGGCCATGTCGGTCGTCACTGGCACCGGCATGTCGATCTGGCTCCAGAAGCGGCGGCGCAGGGGCGCGGCGAGCCCACGGCTGGAGGCGCTGTGGAGCGTGACGGTATGGGGCGTGCCGATCCTCTTCGTCGCGGCCTATTGGCTGCGCGCCCTGGGCGGGCCCGAAATGCCGCTGGCGCTCGCCTTCTGGGCAGGGCTCGGCGCCGCCGCGGTCGCCGCGATGATCTGGCCGGCCCGAGCCGATCCGCGCGCGTTGCGGATCGGGCTCGGCGCGATGCTGATCCTCACCTCGATCGGGCATGCGGTCCTCGCTGCCAGCCCCTTGCCCGATGCGGTCGCGATCAATCTCGCCCTGGCGGCGAGCGGTCTGCTGATCCTGGCGATCGACGCGCCGGCCCTGCTCCGCGCGCGGCGGTCCGCACCGGCGCAGAACCCGGTCGCGGCGGGACTGCCTGCCGAATGAAAGAAAGAAAGCCGGGGCTGGATGCCCCGGCTTTTTTCAAACCCTCCCCGGCAGGGAGGATCCACGTCGCTCAGTCCGGCTTCTTGGCCACGCCCACCAGCGCCGGGCGCAGCAGCCGATCCTTGATCATGTAACCCGTCTGGATCTCCTGCACGACCGTGCCGGGCTCAGCGTCGGCGGTGGGAATCTCCATCATCGCCTGGTGGCGGTTGGGATCGAGCGCCTCGCCGGTCGCGGCGATCTTCGAGATGCCGTGGCGCGAGAAGACCGATTCGAGCTCGCGGCCGGTCGCTTCGAGGCCGGTCACTAGACCCTTGAGCTTCTCGTCCTCGCGCAGCTCGCCCGGGATCGCCGCCAGCGCGCGGGCGAGATTGTCGGCCACCGACAGGATGTCGCGCGCGAAGCCTGTCGCGGCATAGGTGCGCGCGTCGGCCGCTTCCTTCTCCGCGCGGCGGCGGACATTCTGGGTCTCTGCCTGGGCATAGAGCACCGCGGCCTTCGCCTCGGAAAGCTGTGCCTCGAGTTCGGCGACGCGGTCATGCTCGGCCACCTCGGGCGCGCCCTCGGCCGTCTCGTGCCGCAGATCTTCTCCCGCTTCCGTCACGTCCGCGGCTTCGTTCCTGTTCGCTTCGTTCGACATAATTCCCTGTTCGTTTCCGGGGGGCCTCAGGCCAGCAACCGGGCCAGCGTGGCCGCCGTGAAATCCACCATGGGCACGACGCGGGCATAGTTCAACCGGGTAGGGCCGATCACGCCCACCACGCCAACGACACGCCCGTCGAGCGCGCGCACCGGCTTGGCGATCACCGACGAACCGGACAACGCGAAAAGCTTGTTCTCCGATCCGATGAAGATGCGCGTCGCCTCGCCCTCGCGCGCGCTGTCGAGCAGCCGCGCGATCTCCTCCTTGCCTTCGAGCTCGTCGAGCAGCTGGCGGACGCGGTCGAGGTCCTCGGTTGCGCTCGCGTCGATCAGCCGCGCCTGGCCGCGCACGATCAGAACCGGGCGATCGCCGTCCTCGCTCCACACCGCCAGCCCACGCTCGACCAAAGTCGCCGCCGCCGCGTCGATCGCTGCGCGCTGCTGGTTCAGGTCACGTTCGATCCGGGCGCGTGCCTCGGCCAGCGTCAGCCCGTGCAGCATCGCGCTCACATAGTTGGACGCCTGCTGGAGCGACGCCGGGTCGATTCCGCCGGGGATGTGGACGACACGGTTCTGGACCGATCCGTCCTCGCCCACCAGCACCGCCAGCGCGCGATCGTGGTTCAGGGGAACGAAGCTGAACTGGCGCAGCACCGGCTCGTGCTTGGGCACCAGCACCAGCCCCGCGCAGGCGGAAAGGCCGGAGAGCGCCGCGGTGGTGTTGGCCAGCGCTTCCTCGACCGGTCCGGTCTGGCCGGCGCGCGCCTCGATCGCGGCGCGCTCCTCGGCCGAGGGCTCCATCGCGTGCATCATCCCGTCGACGAACAGGCGGAGCCCGGTTTCGGTCGGCATCCGCCCCGCGCTGGTGTGCGGCGCCGCGAGCAGGCCCAGCTCCTCGAGGTCCTGCATCACGTTGCGGATCGATGCGGGCGAAAGGTTTAGACCGGATATCTTCGAGATGGTCCGCGAGCCCACGGGGGCGCCGTTGTCGAGATAGGATTCGACCACGATCCGGAACACGTCGCGCGCGCGGTCGGTGAGCTCGTGAACCGGGGGCGTGTTCATGGTTCCTTATGTAGCGCACGCGACGCGAGGCTCAACGGCTAAGCCCCCTCCATTCCCCTCCCTGCAAGGGAGAGGTTAGGGGCGGGTGAGAAAAGAGCAGGCTCGATGTCCGGTCTTTTCTTCTCACCGGACGGGCTGAAATGCTCGCTGCGCTCGCAACCCGCCCCCCGGCTCCCCCCCTGCAGGGAGGGGAGATGGTTCCTCATGGATGCTCGCCGATCAGATTCTGGATCGGCAGCGCGTCGGGCGCGTTGCCCAGCGCCTCCGCCATCGCGCGGTTCTTCTCCATTTCGCAGCCGAAGTAGAAATAGAGGTGCTGGCTGTCGCCGATCGCGCGCGTCCAGGTGACGTCCACGCTGGGCATGTCGGTGGCCATTTGCCGGCAATTGGGCTCGCCCTGCGCATAGCGCACCTCGCCGCTGGCCGGGCGATAGGGAGCGAGCGCCGCCGCAAAGGCATCATATTGCGCGCGGGTGAGCTGGAAGGGACGCGTGCCGCTCACCGCAGTGAAGCGCTTGCCCTCGAACACGCCGGTGCCGTCGGGGCGCACCGTCACCGAATAGACCGGGCAGGCGCCGAAACAGGGGCCCGTTTCGTAGCGGATCGAGTCGCCTTCGATCGCGACCGGCGCGCCGGGTCTCTTGCCCGGGACGCATCCCGCCAGCGCAACCGCCGCCATTCCCATCCCCAGCCACTGCGTCCTCGTCATCCTGCCCTCCAAAGATCGCGCGCCGATACTGGCGCGTTCGCTCGCCAGCGTCTACGTGGCCGTTCCAACTTGCAGGAGATCGAAGCATGCGCCCATCCGGCCGCGCCCCCGACGAGATGCGCACCATCTCGATCGAGCCCAATTTCACGCGGCACGCGGAGGGTTCGGTGCTGATCGGCTTCGGCGATACGCGCGTGCTGGTCACCGCGAGCATCGAGGAGCGGATTCCGCCCTGGCTGCGCGGCAAGGGCGAGGGCTGGGTAACCGCCGAATATGGCATGCTGCCGCGCGCGACTCACACGCGCGGGCAGCGTGAGGCGGCCAAGGGCAAGCAATCGGGCCGTACTCAGGAGATCCAGCGGCTGATCGGCCGTTCGCTGCGCGCCGTCACCGATCTCAAACTGCTCGGCGAGCGCCAGATCACGCTCGATTGCGACGTGATCCAGGCCGACGGCGGCACGCGCACCGCCGCGATCTCGGGCGCCTGGGTGGCGCTGCGAATCGCCACCAACAAGCTGCTCGCCGCCGGATTGCTCGAGAAGGACCCGATCCAGCAGCAGGTCGCCGCGGTCTCGTGCGGCATCTATCAGGGCAACCCGGTGCTCGATCTCGACTATGACGAGGATTCGGCCGCCGACGCCGACGCCAACTTCGTCCTCCTGTCCGACGGCAAGATCGCCGAGGCGCAGGCGACCGCAGAGGGTGCCTGCTACGACGAGGAAGGACTGCTCCGCCTGCTCCGCCTCGCGCGGATCGGATGCAACCAGATCTTCGCCGCCCAGTTGAAGGCGGTGCAATGACAGATCCCAACGAAGGCATCGGCGGCGACGCCCCGCAGGCGATCCGCAAGCTGAAGCCCGGCAAGCTGGTGATCGCCAGCCACAATGCCGGCAAAGTCCGCGAAATCCGCGCGCTGCTCGGTCCCTATGGCGTCGAGCCGGTCTCGGCAGCCGAGCTCGATCTGCCCGAACCCGACGAGACCGGCACGACCTTCGTCGCCAACGCCGAATTGAAGGCGCTTCAGGCGGCGGATCTGTCCGGCCTGCCTGCCCTCGCGGACGATTCGGGTCTTTGCGTCGAGGCGCTCGGCGGCGAGCCCGGCATCTTCTCGGCCCGCTGGGCGGGGGAGACGAAGGACTTCGGCTTCGCGATGCGCCTCGTCGAGGAGAATCTCGCTGCCAAGGGGCCCGAGACGCCGCGCGACGCACATTTCGTCTGCGCGCTCGCGCTCGCCTGGCCCGACGGCCATGTCGAGTGGTTCGAAGGCCGTGTCGACGGCACGCTCGTCTGGCCGCCCCGCGGCGACCGCGGCTTCGGCTACGACCCGATGTTCCAGCCGCTCGGCCACGAACAGACCTTCGGCGAGATGGACCCGGAGGCCAAGCACGCGATGAGCCACCGCGCGGACGCGTTCCGGCAGCTCGTGGCGGCGGTGTTCTGAGTTAGGATTTCGGGAAGGCAAAGCAGGGCGGCGTCTCACCGCCCCGCTTCAATTCATTCGATGCAGGCCGGGCGGCGCGGGACATTGACCGTCACCGTCGCGCTTGCGATGCCGCCGTTGCCGTCTTCGATCGTGTAATAGACATAGACTGTGCCCGTCGTGTGGGGCTCGAACTCGACGAAGCTTCCCGCTGCCGCCGCATTGCCGCCTCCGCTGGCGGCACTCACGACGGTGATCGGATCGCCGTCGGGATCATAGTCGTTAGCGAGCACGTCGATGCCTACGATCGTTCCGCACATCACCGTCGCGGTGTCGTCGACGGCGACCGGCGCCGTGTTGAAGCCCCCGGCCATCGCCGGCATGGTCGCGGTCAGGGAACCGGCGAGCGCGAAGCACATCAAGAATTGTTTCAGCATTGCGATCTCCACTAATTGAAGCGCGATGCGACCCTTTTATGGGTCCAGCTTATCGCGATCTCCGGAGAGGGCACCAAAAAAAGCGGCTACGACGACTTTAACTCTATCAAGCTTGGTAACCGAGAGCATCCACCATTGGAGATATTCTAGAGATACTCCTCGCGAGCGGTCTGGTTTCCTGAGCTCTCGGCTCCTGCCTTCGTCGAAGCGTACAGGCGCCACAAGACGCGTCTTGAACGCCGCGAGTGCTTAGCCGAATTTCAGGGAATTCCGCTCGACGCGGCGGTGGTGGACAGGGCTTCCACAAAAAAGCCAAGTCTAAGACTTTGAAATCAAAGTAGTCTTACTAGGATTACCCTGACCTTTCCCACACCAATTACCACAGGCGCCGCCGCATCCACAAAATTCACGCCCTGCAATTACCTCTTGAGACACCTTGAGACCATTGTCTATACTCAAAATCACCGATAGCGGTGCGAGTGATTTTGGTCCGCTTTGCGCCCTCATCCCGGTCGATCGCCGGGCCAATTGCAGATCCTAAAAGCAGACGCTCGTTGAAGTCGTGACGTTCGACAAGAGTTGGCGGCAAGCGCGTTTGTGCTAGTCCCGGCGAATGAAATCGCGCGCCACATCCGTCCTCCGTTGGATTAGCGTACAGTTGGGCCGAGCAGCGACCTACCTGGACAAACTGACGCATCCAAGCAGCGCCGGGTCGAAGTTCATCGACCTTGCCCCAACCGAGGAGGCCGACAAAGAGGGCGTCTACGCCGAAGCTCTCAGCTTCGCCACGAACAACGAGAGGGTATTCAACATAGCGCTCACGGGTCCGTATGGATCGGGCAAGAGCAGCATCATAAAGTCTTTCCTGAAGCGATACCCGCGACCGGCGCTAAACATTTCCCTGGCAGCCTTCGTGCCGGGGGTCGATGCCGCGAGCGAGGAGGTCCATCGTCAGGAAATCGAAAGAAGCATCCTGCAGCAGATGCTTTACGGCGCTGACGCGAACAGGCTCCCGCTATCACGCTTCAAGCGGATCCGATCCCCCGGCTTCTGGTCGATCTTCAAGACACTCTTCATCCTGATCGGCACAGCCGCCACGGCCTACTTGTTCCTCAACCGCCAAGCCGTAATCGGCGGCACCTTCCTCAGCCCCCTGGCGGTAAGCAACTGGCTTCATTTGGGCAGCATCGTACTGGTGGGCCTCTTCCTGTGGATGACGATCCACCACTTCTACGTCGCAAGCTTCGGCCTGTCGCTGAAGAGCATATCGTTGAGGGACATTGAGATAAAACCCGCATCGGACGCCGGAGAGTCCATACTAAACCGTCATCTAGACGAGATTATCTACTTCTTCCAATCCACAGATTACGAGCTCGTGGTTGTTGAAGATCTCGACCGCTTCAACGACGCGGATATCTTCATCACGCTCCGGGAAATCAATAGTCTTGTTAACGCCAATGCCGGCGTAAAACGGCAGATCAGGTTCTTGTACGCGTTGAGGGACGACATGTTCGTCAACACTGACAGGACCAAGTTCTTTGAATTCATCATACCGGTCATCCCGATCATCAACGCGTCAAACTCGATCGACATGGTGTTGGATCAAGGCAAGCGGCTGGCGCTGATCGAGCGCCTCGACCGCCAATTCCTGCGTGAGGTCTCGAGATACCTCAGCGATCTCCGGCTGATCACGAACATATTCAACGAATACGCGATCTACGTAGCGAACCTCGAAGCCGACGACCAGAACCTGCTCGACGCCAACAAACTGCTCGCCGTACTGATATACAAAAATGTCTATCCGAAGGACTTCGAGGATCTCCATCGCGGAGAGGGAAACCTGGCTAACATCCTCGCTCGCCACGATGAGTTTGTTGCGCGAAGCGAGGCCGCCCATAGGTCGGAGATAGCCGCTCTAGAGCAAAGGACCGTTGCGGCTGAGCGGCAGACCCCCGCCGACCTGCGGGAGCTGAACCAAATCTACGCCATGGCACTTATCGAGCAGCTCCCGGAAAACGTCACCCAGATCAACGTTGATGGGCAGCCTTGGATCACGTGCCGACAACTGCCCGAACAGGACCCCTTCGAACCGTGGATCAGCGGTGGGAGGTTCAACTACCGCACAATGCAGGGTTACAGCCAGCAGGGCCAGCTGGCGGACATCGAGGACAGGGTCGATCCCAGGCGAACTTACTCTCAACGCAGGGACGAAATCCGGGGAAAATCAGATGCCGGGAAGCTGGAGAACCAGCGTCGGATAGCGGAACTGAGGGCGGCTATCGCGAAGCTCCGGACGATGAAGTTCAACGAACTTTTTCGCGTCAGCCCGGAGAGCGTGGACGATCTGTTTGGGGGTGCCGGAGAAAACGTCGAGCTTGCCCGCTTCCTCATCATGGAAGGCTATCTCGATGACACTTACTATCAATATACGTCGTTGTTTCATTCGGGCCGCCTATCGCCCAACGATAACAAGTTTCTCATTCAGATTAGGGCGTTCATCACGCCCGATCCCGACTTCCAGATCGACAATGCCAAGGAAGTCGTCGACGCGATGCGCGAGACGGATTTCGGGCAGGGGTACGTGCTCAATGTAAAGCTGGTCGACTGCCTGATGAGCGATCAGGGCCGTTACCCCAATCAGATTGCGAAGCTGCTTTGGCTCATGTCGACAGAGTTCGACAAGTGCGAGGCCTTTCTCGACGCCTATTATGCTCGCGGGAAGCTAACACCGGCGCTGCTCACTAGGCTCACCGCCTTCTGGAAGCGGTTCATCCCGACAGCACTCTCGAGTCCGCGCGGCGTCTCCCATGCCACCCGGCTAGTTGCGGGCCTGTCCGAAGAGGCGCTTCAAGCCCAGGCGGCGGGAAATGACCTTCCTGCATTCGTGTCGGAACACCTTCCGGAAATCCTAGCGCATGTGCCGGAACTACCGCCCCAGCGCCTCCAGCTGTTGAATTTCGAGGTAAAGAGCCTGCCCGCGATCGGCCAGCACCCCTCCCTGGCACGAGCAATGGTCGAAGCCGGGCTATTCGAGCTTACAATCGAGAACTTAGAATATGTCTATCTGCAGGTCTTGGGCGGCTTAGATCTCGATGCCTTGCGAACGAGAAACTATACCACGCTCCGGTCGATGGGCAGCGAACTGCTGGAAGCCAGGATCGAACGCGAATTTGAGGCCTACCTCGACGACGTTCTTCTGAAACTGGAGGCCAATACCGATGAGGACGTCTCGTCCATATTGGCGATCCTGCGGCGTGACGATATCGACCACGAAAGCCTGAGTTTATTCGTCGAGCGGCAGTCAGCGCTTGTCCCCAATTTGAGCGAAGTTCCCGAGAAGCTGCATGCGATGTTGTTCGAACTGCGCAGGATCAGTCCGGCCTGGGAGAATTGCCTCGCATTTCTGAGCGGTGGCGGATTCGATGACGCGCAACTGATTTCCTATCTGGAAAACGGCGGGTTACGGGCAGCCCTGCTAGAGAAGCCGATACCAGCCGACGCGGATTCACGACCGCTACGGGCATTTCTTTTTAACGCCGCGGCTCTCTCCGACCCCGCCTACTCAGACTACGTCGCCGCGCTGCCGCAGCCATTCGATCGGTTTCCGGAAGCCTTGGAACACTCGAAGCGAACGATCCTTATTAATCAGCGTAAGATTGCGTTTTCTAAGGAGGGTTTCGACGATCTCGCAAACGACGTGGATCTGCAGGTTCTCTTCGTGACCGCAAACATCGAGTCCTACATCAGCGAGCCGGACATACTTGCTCTCGACGACGGCTTCCTGGAGAGTATTCTCAAGATGGAGATCGCCGACGAGCAGAAGGCGGCGGTGATTGGGCTTATGGACCTAGTTGCGGTCGTCGAGCTGCCCGAGCGGGCCGCCCTCTTCGGCCCAATCATGGATCGCACCAACTCCGGCCTGTCGAACCTGAATGCCGACGTGGCGAAAAGCCTGATCGCCCACTCAGCACTAGTCTCGACGCGCATTTCAATCCTGAATAAGGTCCACGATATCCTGACGGACAACGACGTCCGCCAGGTCCTCGCTGGGCTTCCGCTTCCCTATTCTGAAATCAAGACCGGTTACCACACGCCGAGACTGGACAACAATTCCGAGAACAGGACGTTGCTCGGCTGGTTGGACTCGAGGAACATCATATCGTCGTGGAAGGTCTACAAGGGGTTCTTCACCGAAGATTTGCGCGTCAATCTCTACAGGCGCTGACGAGCGCATGCGGCGGAAAGTTACGTCTCGTAAAGGTGGAATGGCTCAAACTAGCGTCCGCTTCTCGCGTCTAGTCGCCCGAAAGCTGCCATTCCGCTCCCGGCCCAGAACCTGTCATTCTCGATGAAGGATCGCGGCGGCCGGAAATGGGCCGCTACTGGCCAGTCTGCTTTTGGGTCTCAGAACGAAGAACCAGACATCCGGCGGTCTGTCAGCTGACCCTCCGGTCAAAAATCCTTAGTCCTGCAGTTCATGAAAACTATCTCGACGAATAGTCGATCAGTTAGCCCACACGTATTGGCTCGTAGCCCATCACGGCACACCGGCGCACATCACTCATTTCACCGGTCCTGTATCTGGGCGGCCAACCTGCTCGCGACTCTCTAGATTAAGCACCGGCCCTGGAAAGCGACTTGGATCGGCAAGAATCGCGCAAACATGCTGGCCGACTTCGATGTCGGTCACCCAATCGGGCTGGGCGCGGTCGCGCTTGCCTTGGCCGTTGACCATCGAGACGATAATGAGTTCGCGGATCGCGGCGCCTTGGCGCTGCTCGCGCGCAAGTCCGCGATAGAGCATCCGCTGGGCAGCCTGCATTACCGAAAGCGGCGCCATCTTCGGAATGATGAAGTCGGCGGTGCCACCGCCGATACCGAGGAAAACACCATCGGCCGGCAGTCGCGGAATGAAGATTTGGGCGGCAATGAAGTGGCTGACCACGTTGGAGGCGAACAGCGCAGACAGTTCGTCCGGTCGCCAAGCAGTGAGTGGACGAATCTCGTTGGGGGCGTTCACAGCGATGATGGCGGCGTCGATCGCGCCGAATGATGACGTTGCGCCAGCCCAAATGGCTTCAGCGCCGGCTTCCGTAGAAATATCGCCGACAATCGCGGCGATACCGGGATCGTCGTCGAACCGGGCCAGCTTGTCCGCAGAACGACCCACCGCCACGACGCGCCAGCCGCAAGTACGGGTAGCGGCCACGATGCCCTGTCCGACATCACCCGCGGCACCCACTACCAAAATCGTCTTGTCAGCCACCTGCCCGCTCCCATTCCAACGGCTCCTGTCTATGCGGACAGGCAACCGGCTTCGAGGCGCCGTTAGGTTTCAGCGCATATGTGCTGAGGCAGCGCACCTGCTGTGAGTGAGCGGTACGCCGATATAGGTAGATATTTGATCTACCAATACGCTGAAGTCGTCAGGAGAGATATGACCAACCCCAGCGGGACTCTGCGTCGTTCCGAAGCGTCGCTCTACATCGACGGGGCATTCGTTGGCGGGCTGGGCGCGCCGGTGGGCGTCGAGAACCCATCTGACGGGACGATTTTCGCCACTGTGCAGGGCGCTTCGGCCGCGCAAGTAGAGTCGGCGATCAGCGCTGCGTGGCGGGCTCGGCAGAGCGGACTCTGGAGCGGCAGACCAGCAACGGATCGCGCGGTGCATCTATCCCGAATGATAGCGTGGTTCGCGGACAACAAGGATGTCATCGAAGATATTTTGGTGGCGGAGGCGGGCGTTGTGCGGGCATCGCTGGTGCGTGCCGGACAGCTGGACGCCGCGATCCAGCATGCAACCGACCTCATCGAGCTGTTCCTGACGCTACCCGAGATCGAAGACAATCCGCTTCCGCTTCGCGACCGATTCAAGGGAGTGTCCGCCATACAAAGTCTTCGGCGATACGAGTCCGTAGGGGTCGTCGCTGCAATTTCGGCCTATAATTTTCCGTTCGTCATCAGCATGTGGAAGACCATTTCCGCGTTGATCGCTGGAAATAGCGTCGTGCTGCGCCCAAGCCCGCTCGCGCCGCTTTCCAGCCTAGTGTTCGGAGAAGCCGCGCATGCCGCGAACCTTCCGGCAGGCGTCTTCAACGTGATCGTCGAATCCGGGGCGGAAGGTGCCATCCTGCTAGGGACCGATCCCCGGATCGACATGGTGAGCTTCACGGGCTCGACCCAGGTGGGCCAGCAGGTGATGGTGCAGGCGGCCGCGACCATGAAGCGCCTACAGCTCGAGCTGGGCGGAAAGTCCGCGCAGATATTCCTGCCCGACGCTACCGTCTTGGCTTCCACGGCTGGCAATCGTGCTTGCGTACCCCACTCAGGCCAGGTCTGTGTCGCCGGTACGCGAATCTTCGTCCCACAGGACGAGAAGGAAGCGATAATGGCGGCGATCGCACAATCGCTGGCTAGTATCGTGATCGGGCCTGCCGATGACCCGGCCACCGCCATGGGACCGCTGATCAACGAAGCCGCTGTCCGGCGATGCGAGGCTTTCGTCGCAGATGCGCTGGCCAGCGGGGCGCGGCTCATCTGCGGGGGCCGTCGCCCACCACACCTTGATCATGGACATTATTTCGAACCGACAATTCTGGATTTGCCGGATTGCGCCAATGTGGCCGCTCGCGAGGAGATATTCGGGCCTATCGCCTGTGTCATTGGCTATCGGGACATCGACCACGCTGTCGAGATGGCGAACGATACGCCCTATGGCCTGTCGGGCCATGTGTTCGGGAAGGACCTGAACCTTGCGATCGATGTCGCCTGCCGGCTGCGAACCGGATCGGTCAACGTGAACGGCAGCGCGCTGAGCGCCTTTGCCTCGGGCGGCGGGCAACGGTTGAGCGGCGTGGGCCGGGAGCGGGGGATTGAGGGTCTGCGCATCTATCAGGAGCTGAAATGCATCACCGTCGTGAGCTGACCGGCCGATGAGATACAGCCACATCATCATTGGCGGTGGATCCGCGGGATCGGTGCTTGCCAGCCGGCTCTCCGAGCGTGGGGCAAACCAGGTGCTGCTGATCGAGGCCGGCCCGGATACTCCACCCGGCGAGGAGCCGGCCGCGATTCTCGACAGCTATCCAGGTAGCGCCTATCTCGACGCGCGCTTCGTTTGGAGCGACCGGCGCGTGACGGTCGCCCCGACCGGAAACCTCCAGCCCGACGCCATGTTGCCCCCGCGCAAATATGAGCAGGGACGCGTGCTTGGCGGAGGCTCCGCCATCAACGGGCAGCTCGCCAACCGCGGATTGCCCTGGGACTTCGAAGACTGGGCTGCTCGCGGCGCGACGGGGTGGGGATGGGACGATGTCCTGCCCTTCTTTCGCAAGCTCGAGAACGACCTGGATTTCAATGGTCCGCTCCACGGGAATACGGGTCCGCTGCCCATCCGGCGGATCCCGGAGGCGGCTTGGCCCGGTCAGGCAAAGGCATTCTCTGCCGCGCTCACGGACGCGGGGTTGCCGTTCCTTGCCGACCAGAATGGCGAGTTTGGCGATGGGCACTACCCGTTGCCGATCTCAAATATCGACAACCACCGCGTGACCGCAGCGATGGCCTGGCTGACGCCCGAGGTTCGCTCCCGCTCCAATCTTCGGATCAGGACCGACACCACCGTCGAAGCGCTGCTGTTCGATGGCTTGCGAGCCATCGGGGTTCGAGCGGGGGGAGAGGAACTGTTTGGCGAAACCATCATCCTTTCGGCCGGCGCGCTCATGACCCCGGAACTCCTACTACGCAGCGGGATCGGCCCCGCTGACGATCTGGCTGGCATCGGCGTCGAAGTTCGGCTGAATGCACCAGGCGTCGGCCGAGGGCTTACCGATCATCCGTCGGTCGCTATCGCGAGCTACCTTCCGTCAACGGCGCGCTTGCGGGGCCAGCGTCGGCACATCATGCTCGGCGCGCGTTTTTCCACCGACCAGACGCGCTTTCCCGCGGGCGACATGGCCGTACTCGTTTCCACCAAGGCTGCCTGGCACGCGGTGGGGGAGCGGCTTGGGACGACAGCGTTCTGGATCAACCGACCACTATCGGAAGACGGCCGTATCCACCTGACATCCGCTGATCCTCGCCAGGCCGCGCAAGTCGATTTCAACCTTCTTTCCGATCCGCGGGACGTCGAGCGGCTGATGCTCGGTTTCCGGCGGATGGCGGCGCTTCATTTTTCGCCGCTGCTTGGCAATGCAGCCCTGGACGCCTTCCCTGCCAGCTACAGCGAGAAGGTGCGCCAGATTGGCACCATCAATCTGAAGAACCGCATTCTGACGCGGCTCGCGGCGCTGTTTCTCGACGGACCAGCTCCGATCCGGCGAGCATTCATCGAAAATCTCGTCATGGAGGGCGAGTCGATAGCCGACCTTCTATCCGACGACGCAAAGCTGGAGGCATTTGTGCGCTCCGCCGTCGCCGGGGTGTGGCATGCGAGTTGCTCCTGCCGCATGGGGGCCGCAGACGATCCCATGGCGGTCCTGATCCCCGATGGGCGGGTCAAGGGCATCGAGGGGCTGCGCGTCGTGGACGCCTCCGCTTTTCCTGCGATCCCCAGCGCCAATACCAACCTGGCAGTCCTGATGCTGGCGGAGAAGATGGCCGAGCAAATGAACGCGGAGAATGCGTGACTAGCGGCCGGTGAACGCCGGGACACGACGCTCCACCACCGCGGCCACCGCCTCGTGCTGGTCGTCGGTCTGCTGCACGATCGCCTGCATCCCCGCTGCGATCTCCAGCGCGGCGTGCAGGTCGAGTCTGGCGGAATCGCGCAGGAGCCGGGTGTTGAGCCGGATCGAGTGCATCGGATGCCGCGTAATCCGCGCCGCCAGGGCCTTCGCCTCGTCGAGCAACGCCTCATGCTGGACCACGCGAGACACGAGTCCGATCGCCAGCGCCTGCTTGGCATCGAGCGTGTCGCCGGTAAGCGCCATCTCCGCGGCCGCCGACTGGCCGATCGCGCGCGTCAGAAACCATGCACCGCCCGCCGCCGAAGTCAGGCCGAGCTTGATGAAACTTTCCGCGAACTTCGCCCGATCCGACGCGATCCGCATCGTGCACATGGTGGCAAAGTCCATTCCGGCACCCATAGCGGCGCCGTTTACCGCGGCGATAGAAGGCACCTCCAGATCGTGGAGAGCGCGCGCGATCGTCTGCACCCCGGTCAGATAGGTCCGGCGGATCTCGGCGGCATTGCCCGCGAAGTGATTGGCGCGGGCGTACATGTCCTTGAGGTTCCCGCCGGCACAGAAGACATCCCCGGACGCTGTCAGGATCACGCATCCTACGCTCATATCGGCATTGATGGCGTCGCATGCGGCGACCAGCTCGCGCGTAAGCAACGGGCTGAGCGCGTTGCGGGTGCCGGGATCGTCGATCGTGAGGATGACGAGTGGCCCATCGCGCTCGACGCGCAGCACCGTGTCGCCGCTTTCGGTCAGGTCCGCGCTCATGCGCCTATCTCCAGACCCCGCCCGCTCTGCATGCATCAATCGCTCGTCAGTCATGATTCCTCCCGCAGGCGCGCCGCCCATCACCAGTGTGCGGACTTCTAGCTGCATCTGGCGAACAGCCACGCTCTAAAATAGGTAGATATATAACCCGCATGGTTCTGATGCTTCGATCGGCACCGCACGAGAGAGAGATGAGATGCGCATCGTTTTCGGACTCCCCTCCCAGGAACAGATCGTTGCGACGGTTGCGGAAGGGGAAAGCCTCATGCGAGCCGCCGTCGAGCACGACGTGCCCGGCATCTATGGCGATTGCGGGGGGCAGTGCGCGTGCGCGACCTGCCATGTCTATATCGACAACGACTGGATCGAACGCGTGGGCACGGCCGAACCCGGCTCGACCGAAGAATCGATGCTCGAAGGCGCTCCGGCCGATGTCCAGCCCAACTCGCGGCTGGCCTGCCAGGTGATCCTTACCCCTGAACTCGACGGGCTGGTCGTGCTCGTGCCCGAAGGCCAATGAGAGAGGACGAGGCAATGGACAGTCAGATTCGCAACGCGATCGGGACGATCGATGTCAGCCGTCCGGGCATCTTCCGCGATGATGCCTGGCGGCCACTGTTCGCAAAGCTCAGGGCCGAGGATCCGGTGCACTACTGCGCCGACAGCCGCAGCGGACCCTATTGGTCGATCACGCGCTACGAGGACATCGTTCGCGTCGACACCGACCCCGTCAGCTTTTCTTCTCATTTCTCGCGCGGCGGCGTGACGCTCGATGACCGCAAGACGAGCCAGAGCTTCATGCAGATGGATCCGCCGGACCACACGCGCAAGCGCAAGAGCGTCACCGGCATCGTCGCGCCGAAGAGCCTCGGCCAGATGGAAATCCTGATCCGCGAGCGTGCAGGCCGCACCCTCGACGCGCTGCCTCGAAACGAGGAGTTCGACTGGGTCGAGAATGTATCCGTCGAGCTCACCTCGATGATGCTGGCCACGCTGTTCGGACATCCGGTGGAGGATCGCCGTCGGCTGGTGCGCTGGTCGGACATCATTACTGCCGACCTCGAGGATCCGGAGAGTCCCATCAGCACGGAGGAAGAACGGCAGGAGGTTCTCAAGGAATTCTACATGTCGATGGTGGAAGTCTGGCAGCGGCGACAGAGCGAGTCGCCCGGCTTCGACATCATCTCGATCCTCGCGCACGACCCGGAGATGCGCAACGCGTCACTGCAGGAAGTCACCAGCGTCTTCGGTCTCTTCCTCGTCGGCGGAAACGACACCACCCGCAACTCGATGTCAGGCGGAGTATGGGGGTTTGCGCAGAACCCCGATGAGTGGGCGAAGCTCAAGGCAAATCCGAACCTGCTCGGCAACGCCGTGTCCGAGATCATCCGCTTTCAGACACCGGTCATCTATGAGCGCCGGACCGCGACGCGCGACGTCGAACTTGGCGGAAAGACCATCGCGGAAGGCGACCGGGTCGCCATGTGGTATATTTCGGGCAATCGCGACGAGAGCGTGTTCGATGAGCCCGATCGTCTCCGGATCGAACGACCGAACGCGCGCCAGCATCTCTCATTCGGCATGGGGCCGCATCGCTGCATCGGCTCGCGCCTGGCGGAAATGCAGTTGCGCGTGTTGTGGGAGGAAGTGCTGGCCCGCGGACTCGAGATCGAGGTGCTTACACCGCCCACTTACGCCTTTTCGAACCTCGTGCGCAGCCCGACCCGGCTGCCGGTCCGTATCAAGGGCTGAAAGCAGACCAGCTCATAATTTACCGGACAGTTCATGACCCGATCAGTCTTTCGCCCTGACCTCTTGCGAGGCAAGTCGGTCTTCATCGCCGGCGGCACCAGCGGCATCAATCTTGGCATCGCAGAGGCCTATGCCGATGCGGGGGCAAGCGTGGCCGTCGCCGGCCGCAACGCCCAGAAGGCCGAGAACGCCGCGAACCATCTGCGCGCGCGGGGCGGCGACGCTATCGGTGTCAGCCTGGATGTGCGGGACTATGCATCGGTGGAGGCCGGTCTTGAACTCGCGCGGAACAGGTTCGGCGAATTCGATGTCGTCATATCCGGTGCTGCCGGGAACTTCCTCGCCCCCGCGCTCGGCATGTCGGCGAACGGATTTCGCACCGTCATCGACATCGATCTCAACGGCACCTTCAACATATTCCGCGCTGCCTATGCGCTGCTTCGCAAACCCGGTGCGTCACTGATTGCGATCAGCGCGGGCCAGGCGACGAACCCGATGATGTTCCAGGCACATGTTTGCGCAGCGAAGGCTGGCATCAACATGCTCGTGAAGGTCCTGGCGATGGAATGGGGGCCGGCTGGCGTTCGGGTGAATGTGATTTCGCCAGGTCCAATCGGCGGTACCGAGGGCATGGCTCGGCTTGCGCCCACAGCAGAGGACGAAGCCTCCTGGAAGGCCCGCATCGCGCTGCGTGATTTCGGACAGAAAAGCGATGTCTCCGACATGGCGATGTTCCTCGCAAGCGACGCATCGGCCTATGTCACAGGCTCGATCTTCCAATGCGACGGCGGCTGGACGCTGGGTGATTCCTCTGGCGAGGCCCTCGGCGGCGAGACGCGATAGCAGGATGGAGACGAACATGATCAACCCGATGTCGCTCGATGGCCGCAGCGTGATCGTCACCGGCGCCGCGCAGGGAATAGGACTGGCGACTGCCCATCTGCTGTACGCGCTCGGCGCGCAGGTAACGCTGCTCGACCGCAACGAGGAGAAGCTGCTGGAAGCCGCCTCGGCGTTCGATGCGCAGCGCATTCTGGTCCAATGCGGCAGCATCACCGACCGGGAGTTCGTGGGTCGTGCCGTGGCCGCCCATGGTGCGCGGTTCGGTGCGGTCGATGGCCTGGTCAACAATGCAGGAATCACCCGCACGGCGATGATCGAAAAGATGACTCTCGAGGATTGGCAGGCCGTGATCGATGTCAATCTCACCGGCGTCTTCAACATGCTGCAGGCGGTCGGGACAACGATGATCGCCAGAGCCAAAGAGGGCGACCCCAATCCCGGCGCCATCGTCAACATCTCCTCCGACGCTGGACGCAAGGGAACGATCGGCCAGATCAATTATGGCGCCGCAAAGTCCGGGGTGCTCGGGATCACGATGAGCGCCGCACGCGAATGGGGCCGGCACGGGATTCGCGTGAACAGCGTTGCCTACGGCGTCGTCGAAACCGAGATGACCGAGGTCGCGCGCAGCGAGAAATTCCGGGACAGGTATCTTTCGAACATCCCGCTCGGCCGCTTCCTCAGCCCCGACGAAGCCGCCTACTCGATCGCCTTTCTGCTTTCGCCGGCCTCGGCCTTCATCACGGGGCAGCACCTCAGCGTTAACGGCGGCGGCCACATCACCGCCTGATCTTACTCCTGACTGGAAGATAAAAATGGAATTTCGGCTCACGGATACCCAGCGTGAACTTCAGGAAGCCGCACGCAAATTTGCGCGCGCGGAGCTGCCGGACCTGGCGCGGGAGCTTGAGGAAAAGGCGATTCCGGTCCCGGACGAGATGCGCCGGCGCTATGGCGAAATGGGGTTTCTCGGCGTTAACCTGCCCGAGCAGTATGGCGGTCTGGGGCTGGGCCACTTTGAGGCGCTGCTCGTCCTCGAACAATTCGCGATGATCTCGGTAGCGGTGGCGTTTCCGGTGTTCGAGAGTGCCACCGGCCCGGTCCGCACCGTCGAGCATTTCGCAAGCGACAGTCTGAAGGCCCGCATCCTTCCGGAAGTGATCAAGGGCGAGAAGATTGTCGCGGTCTCGATGTCCGAGCCCTCGGCCGGTACCGCGCTCACCGATCTCAAGACGTCCGCGCGCTATGACGGTGATGATATTGTCCTGAGTGGCCAGAAGCGCTGGTGCTCGGGCGGCGGTCATTCGGACTATTACATCGTCTATTGCCGCTTCGACGGCGAACCCGGTGCCAAGGGCATCGGCGCGGTGCTGGTCGGAAAGGAGCGCGCCGGGATGAGCTTCGGCCGCCCCGAGCAATTGATGGGCTTTCGCGGCATCCCCTCGGCCGACATCTTCCTCGACGATGTCCGCGTGCCGAAGGACAATATCATCGTCCCCAAAGGCGGATTCGCCCAGCTGATGACCGCCTTCAGCCTCGAACGCTGCGGCAACGCCACCATGGGTCTCGGCATTGCCGCCGCCGCGCTGGAGGAAGCGACCGCCTATGCCCAGGAACGCCACCAGTTCGGCAAGCCGATCGTCGATTTCCAGGCGATCCAGATGAAGCTCGCCGAGATGGCGATGAAGGTCGAGGCCTCGCGCCTGCTGATCTATCGCGCGGCGGTCAACGCGTCGCAGGGCCTCCCCTCGATCCTCGATAGCTCGCTCGCCAAATGCTTCTCGAACGAAATGGTGATCGAGGTCGCCTCGAAGGGCCTCCAGATCATGGGCGGCTATGGCTATTCGAAGGAATACCGCATGGAGCAGCGCGTCCGTGACAGCTACGCTTGGGGCATCGCCGGCGGCACCACCGATGTGCAGAAGACCAACATTACCTCCGCGCTGGTCGGCCGCCGCTTCAACCAGCGCGCGTGATGCCCGTGCTTGAAGATCACATGATCGACGATCGCGTTTCGATCGCTAGGCTGGGCGCCGTCGCTGATATTCGATTGCGGCGCCCGGCCAAGATGAATGCCCTGGATGGGCCAATGTTCGATGCGCTCATCGCGGCCGCGGAGTCGGTCGCAGCTGATCCGACGATCCGGGCGGTGGTTCTTTCCGGAGAAGGCAAGGCGTTCTGCGCCGGAATAGACCTGGAAAGCCTGCAGGGTTTGATGAGCGACGAGGGCAAGCGCGCCATGCAGTCGCGCAGTCACGGGTTCGCCAATCGCTACCAGCAAGCTGCCTTGGCGTGGCGCGAGGTTCCGGTTCCGGTAATCGCCGCACTGCATGGCGTTGCCTTTGGCGGCGGATTGCAGATCCCGCTCGGCGCCGACATTCGCATCAGCGCGCCAGACACGAAATTCTCCCTGATGGAGGTTCGCTGGGGAATCGTTCCCGACATGGCAGGCACCATCCTGCTGCGTTCGATCGTTCGGGAGGATGTGCTGCGCGAGCTGATCTATACCGCGCGCGTGTTCACGGGGACCGAGGCGGCTTTGATCGGCATTGTGACCCAACTGGCCTCCGATCCTCACGCCGCAGCGCTCGAACTGGCCCAATCGATCGCGAAGCAGGGTCCTCGCGCCGTTCGGGCGGCCAAGCAACTCTTGAACGAGACTCAGGCGGTTTCGCCACAGGCCGCGCTGCTGCTTGAATCCGAAGTCCAGATTCAACTTCTGGCAGGCCCCGATCAGATCGAAGCATTGAGCGCGCATGCCGAACAACGGGTGCCTTGCTACACCGATCAGGTTGACCGCCTGCCGGAATGTCGGGCGACTGACGCCAAACTCCGCCATCAGATCTCTTTCCGACCCCAGAAACACACCGGGGTCTCGGGAGAGCGACAGACGCCGCAGCGCCTGGGCGACGCTTTGCGTAAGCGGTCGGTGCTGTGGGCCCGGCATAGGCCTCTTTGGAGGCATCACTACCACGACTGCAAGTCGCTCGATCGGGACAAGCGCTGACAAACAAACGACTGCTTTCCGGGACGGCAATGCGGAGGGCGAACGGCAGCTTTTAGGGCGCAAAGCTGCCTTACGGAAAAGGCTCTCGACGAGCTTCCACGAAGGCTCGTAAGCTCGACAAGAGGATGAGCCGGCTAACACCAATCTTGACTGTTTCGATCTCACCCGCCGCAATGAACTCATAAAGTTTGGATCGTCCTACCCCGATCATTCGGCAGGCATCCGGAATTCGGACCACTAGGGGCTCTATTGCCGATGGTTCGGAAACCTTACTCAATGCAGCTTCCTCAATTTGTCGATCGCTGGGTCGTCCGAAGGCGGCGCTTCCTTGCCCGCCAGGCGATCGGCCATCTCATCGATGAAATTCTGGAAATGGCGAGCAGCTGCCGCAAGGCCAGCGTCATCGGGTCTCGGCATCGTCGAAGCGAGGATCAGCTGGTGACGCAGCATCCGCGCAAAGGCTTCCCAGAAGATGCCCTGCCGACGCGACAATGCGTCGAGCCGACGCTCGATGCCGGATGCCCGAACTTCGAGGGCCTCAAGGTTCTGACTGCCCTCGCGCCGGTTGAACCAGGCATCGAGCGCCTCGACCAGAATGTCGGACTTCGCCTTCCCGGTTACCCTGGCCCGCTGGGCCAGACGCTTGCTCAGTTCCTCGGACAGGAACAGCTGATGGCGGGTCTTGAACGTCTTCATTTGCTCGATCTGCTTGTGGTTCCGACCGGTCTCAAGAGGCTCGCAAACCCCCTGGCGGGCGGTGTCCATCATTGTCGCGATCTGGCGCGACAAGGGTAGAGGGCCGGGAGCACGCTAAGCTTTCTATTTCTACGATTTGGCGCCCGGTCACATACCGATCGACGGTCCGCTTCGACCGCGGCCCACTTCCCAGCTCATCGAGTCGCCGTGCGGAATGCCGGAGATTTGCTGGCCGATGTGCCGCTCCAATTCCGGTCGCCATGGCACCAGCACGAACTCGCGTGATTTCTCGACCAAGGCGTATCGGTTGGAACCTGCCTCGACCGAGCGGCGATAGATGCCGTCGATCCGCACGCCGGATGCCGCTTCGCGAACACCCATGCCCATCTCGTTGCTGAGCTGCCCGGCCAGCGTCCGTATCTCGCGCTGCCGAAGCGCCTCGGTCGCGCCGGGGCGGACCCGCAACCGCTCACCGTCGATATCGGCCAGCTGCTGATCGAGCAGCCATTGCTGGCGCAGGTACAGCGCCCGGTTGAGGTCCTTGCCAAAGCCATGGGCGGCAAGCTTCAAGGGTTCTTGCGCTGTGAGTTCCTTGTCGAGCCAGGTCGGTGCGTCGAGCGTCGCCTGCTGCTCGACCGGGATGGGTGACAACGTCGTGATCATCATGGGCGACTTGGCAGCCCGACCGCGCTCATAATCGCGCACGCGATCGAGATGATCGGGCGCGATCGTCCAGCTGCCGCCGGGCATGCGCTCGACATTGCCCGTCGCGCGCCGGATCACCTCCAGCCGGCGGACATGTGTCCTGGCAAAATCCTCGCTGGCGTTGCGGTCATGCCGGAGATGGATATCGACGCTGTAGCGCCCGCCATTGGCCCCGGCGATCTCGGCGATGGTGCGGTCAGATTTCCGGGGTTCGATCTGGCGCGGTTCGAGCTTCACCAGGCTGCCGCGCGACAGCGGCTGATCGTCGGTGCCGATATCGACATAATGGGTGCGCCCGTCGATCCCGTCGACGATCAGGTATCGGCGATCATGATGATCGCCCGCCGCGCCACGCTGGACTACCTGACCAATGATCGGCTCGCGGTCGCGGCCAGGATCATGGATGGAAGTCGGTTGGAGGCCCCTGCCCTGCGGCAACAGCGCCGTCGCCTTGTGCATCGTGCGGATGATGTCACCGCGCCGCCCGAGATCGGTCAGCGTCTTCTCGAGGTCGGGCGCCAGCGACCAGGTCAGCTTGCCGGTGGGCTCGGCGAGTTCCATTCGCTCAAGCTGGCGGGCACGACCGATCAGCAATTGCTGGAAGCTGTTGTCGCCGCCCAGTGCGCCACGATCCTGGCGAAGGTCGAGGACGTTGCCTTCGGTGCGCTGGAGGATCGCGCGATCGAGCCGGGTGAGGCGCTCGGCATCGACCTCGTGCGCAAGCTGCTCGCGAAGCTCCAGTTCGCTCTGGGGGCCAAGCGCGCGGGTCATGATCTCGGAAGCGCGATGGCGGATGCCATGCGCGATATAGTCCCCGGCGATGTTGAGGGTCTTGCCGTCCTCGGTAACCCCGCGAACGATGACGTGGGTGTGCGGGTGGCCGGTGTCGAAGTGATCGACCGCGATCCAGTCGAGGTTGGTGCCGAGGTCCTGCTCCATCTTCGCCATCAGGTCGCGGGTCACGGTCTTCAGCGTGTCGAACTTCGCGCCATCCTCAGGCGAGACGATGAAGCGGAACTGGTGGCGATCATGGGCCCCGCGTCCGGCGAACTCCTTGCCATCGACCCCATCGGCGAAGGTCGAATAGAAGCGGCCCGGCTCGCCCTCCCGACTGACGCCATCGCGTTCGAGATAACGGAGGTGCGCGCCAACTGCTCCGGCCTTGCCGGCGAGCTTCACGACCCGAGCCTTGACCGCAACCCGGCGCGGCCGAACGCGAGCGCCGGTCCGGCCATCGACCGACCAGCCCGATCCGCGCGGGAACGCCGCCGCGAACTTTGCGCCGCGGCCTCGTGCATTGAATCGCCCGGTTCGCGGCGTCGGCGATCCCGTGTTAGGCGATGATCCGCCTACCCTGCGGGGATTGCCGCCGAGCCGCGCGGTGCGCGCCAGGATCTTCGCCTGCATGCCCGGCTTGCGCCCGCCCCGAGCGCCAATGCGTCCGGGCCTGATCTCGAATTGGTCATCGTCCTGTGCCATCTTCGAGGATATGCGGACGGTCGAATGGGGGCTGCAAGTGTCTCGCGGAAAAGTCGGCCTATCCCATTGGGTTAGCCCCGCAATTTCTAACAGGGTCTCGCGAACTGCGGCTTGGGAGGCGAACAGGCTCTCTAAAAAAGGATGTGCAGACAAAGCGTTAGCGCGAAAAATGCGGCGAGCCGTTTTTCGCTTTATCTTGCAATAACTGCCGTCTCTCAGCCGTCACTCCTTCCATCCCTCTCTGCTCCTTCCTTCTCCCCGCTACTCAACACGCTGCCACTTCTGCAGGCATGAAAAGGCACCGGAAGCGCCAGCGGCGCTCCCGGTGCCGGAACGGCCTCACTGTCGAAGCCGTTCGAACGCATCATCGGCATCCCAGGCGCTCAGGAAGCTGCGATGCTGACGCAGATCGTGGACGCATCCATCGCCACCGACGAGCGCAATTCCGACATGAAATCGTCCATCGAAATCACTCAGGATGGCGATCAGATCGAGCGCTTCGGCTTCGTCATCGAAGGTTTGATATTCGCCGATCCATGCCTCGCGCTGACGCGCGTTCCAGCAGAAATCAGCAAGCTCGCTGTCGATGAAATAGCGAGCAATCCTCGCCGCATCGGTTGCGTCGAGACCGGCGGTATGTCCGCCAATAGCGCCGCAACGGGATCGATCTTCGCGATTTGAACAGCGGACATCATGTTCATGACAGGCTCCTTTCGTGTCGCCTCAAGGTCGAGACGCAAGGCCCGAACCGGCGCGTGGAAGCGGCAGTCAGGGACGCCCGCAGGGCGCCGCGAAGCGGGGCGTGGGGGAGCCGATTTGCGCAGCAAATTGGGGGAACCGCGCATCCTTGACGGCCGCTTTCACGCGCCGGTAGCCTCGGAATTCTCTGACGTGCCCCCGCCCCCCCCCAATGGCCAAACGCAAGTGGGACGCCAGCGCTTCCAGTGACGCGCTCGACGCTGCGTCAGGCCGCCCCGATCCAGTCAACATTGATCCGATCAAAACCGGAGCGCACGCCTTCAACGATAACGCGCTTGCCTATGAGATCGACGGGAGAATGGTCGATGTCGAGCGCAAAGACGCTACCATCATCAAGCGCGAGGATGAGTCCCCGCGCCGAATCTGACAGGCTTCCACTCAGACGAACTCGTGTTCCCGCTGGCATTCAGGTTCCTTACCGGGCGGCAGAAAGGATTGCGAGCGGAAGCTCCCCTTAGCTGACGCTCGCCATCCGCGGGCCGTCAATCATGACGAAAGCCTCCCCGGCGCCGTTCGGCGCCGGGGAGGCTTTGCGTTCAGTCGGCGGGGTTCCAGATGACCGCGAACCGGTCCTCGGCTTCGCCTGCGGCGCGGCCGAGATTGGCGTAGAGCCGGCGCGGTCCGAACTCCGGCGCCGCCAGGCTGAGCGACACATAGTCCTGACCCGAGGTCTGCGAACGGCGGTTCCAGCCCGCGCCGATCTCGACGCCTTCCGACGTCACCCGGTAATCGGGCTGGCTGTCGCCGGTCTTGTTGTCGTTCGCGACGATCTCGATGTCGGCGCGGATGCTCAGCGTCTTGAGCGAGCCCTTGAACGAGCCGTCCTGTCCCTTGGTCACATATCCGATTGCAGCCATTGTCTTCACTCCTTGCTTGCGGCCCGGGACCGTCCCGAGCCGACACGCCGACCCAGTGGACGGGACAAGGGGCGTCCGAACCGAAGGCCGAAGCGACAGCGGAGGACCGGAGCAAAGCGCTATTTTGGTGCGCGAGGAGCAGCTTCAGCTGCGGGGAAAATAGTGCGGCGCGATGGTTTCGAGACGGCCCGACCGGCCATAGGTCATTGGCGTTCGAGGCCGGAGTCGGTCCTGCCCGCGCGGAGTGATGGCGATCGGCGGTGCGTCGTGACCGGCGGATTCAGGCGGCTTGTGACAAGGTCGTCAGACGCTCAACGCATGCGGTTTCGACAACCGATTTGAGCATGGCGACACGCTCGCCCAGCCAGCCCAGCTGCTCGGCGGTGATGCGATATTCGCGCGAGTAGCGGGCCTTGATATAGGCCTCGCGCAGCCGGGCATAGGCTTGTCGTTCTTCCTTGGTCGACGACGGCCAGACCTGCTTGAGGCGCGGCTCCATGTCCTCGGCCAGCGAGCGAAGCCGGTTCAGATTATGCGTCTTGGGCGTGTAGAGTGTGCGGACCAGGAACAGGCACTGGTAGAGGCGCTCGGTCGCCTGATGGAGCAGGAACGCTGCATCCTTGGTGTCGCCCTCGCTCATGTAGAAGTGAGCGCCTTTCAATGCCTTTTCGGCGCTTTCGAACCGATCCTCGAAATAGTCCCGCGTTTCGGCCAGCGCATCCGCCGGAGAGAGTGGTTGCGGCTCGGCGAACGGATGCCCTTCCTCCTCGAACAGCACCACGCCGTCGCGCAGGATGTCCATGAAGAAATAGCGGCCCAGCCGCAGCTTCTCGTTCACATCGTCAAGGCTGTGATAGACGAGGCTGACGGGCGTGCGCAGCCGCGTGCCTTCGGCGAGAACCTCGAGCAGATGATCCTCGGTCTTGAGCCAGAATTCGGGCACGTCGGTCAGGTCTTCGTGATCGACGACGACCAGCAGATCATAATCAGAGAAATAGCGCCCGACGGGATCCTCGACCCAGTCGCCGCGCGCATAGCTGCCGAACAGGATGATCTTGAGCAGATGCCCTTCGCCCCGGAAGCGCGGCTGGGTGCGGTGCTCGATGGCGCGCGCGAAGCCTTCGCGGATCAGGTCGACCACGAGCGCCAGCTCGCGCTGCTTGCCTTCGGGCAGGTGATCGAGGGTCTGCTTCATCGCCGCCAGACTCGCCGCAAAGCCGCGCGAAGCCAAGTCCCAATTCGCTCCGATCCGCCGGGATCAGGCGCATCGGTCAAACCCACCAGATGCGTCATGGCGTCGGCCATGCGCCGCTCGACCCCTGCGACGTCGATGCCGAGTTCGACGGCGATCTCATCGTAGGGCTGGTCCTGGAACCGGTGCCGGTCGAACACCGCGCGGGCCGGTTCGGGCATCGTGTCATGCGCGCGGCGAAGACGGCGCATCTCTGCTCTGCAATGGCGGTCAGCCATGTCACTGCTCCTTCCGCGCGCCGAGCGGGAGGCGAGGCGCGCGCCAAATTTCGAGGGTGAAGGAAGCGGGCGGCGGCCCTGCCGCCACCCGCCTCGCGATCACGCCGCTAACGGCGGGGCATCTTCCTCGGCTTCGGAGGCGAGCGGCTGCGCCTCGCCATTGGCCTCGGGAGCGGGCGCTGGTGCGTCGCTTTGCGGATCGGCGGATGCCGCTGCCACCACACGCACGTCGGCACCCTCCTCGGGTTCCGTCGGCGCGAGCGCCGCGACCGCCTTGGCATGCGCCCGGACGCTCCCGACCCCGCCACGCTCGGTGTAGGCTGAGGGCGGGAACGCCAGCCAGCGCGGCACCCAGTTCTCGACCTTCGTCCGGCCATCGGTCCCGGCAAGGCTGTCGGCGATGATCGCCTTCATCGCCTTGGTCTTCTCGCTCGCGTTGGCCTTGGCGACCTCCGCGCCCGCGACCTCGCCGATCATGCCGACAAGGACCTCCTTGTCGCGGATCAGGTCGAGGAACGCGTCGTCGGCACGCCAGTAGCTGGCCATATCCACGCCGATCTGGAGGCCGACCGCCTCGACGGCGGCGCTGCCGCTGGCGAGGGTCTCGCCCATGACGATGGCGATGACCTCCATGACCGCCGCGTCGTCCAGTTCGAGCAGCCGCCGGAAAATGCCGACCAGCCCGAACCCGTCACCATTGCCGCCGGTCACGGTCGGCTCGTCGGACGAGAAACCGAGCAGGGCGAGCACCGCGCGGCGGCACTCGTCAAAGCAGGTTTCGCCGATGCACGTCTCGACGCTCTCGCGCACCGCGTCGTTCTGCGACGACTGCGGCTCGGGCTGGACGCGCCACAGATGCGAGCCGCCGATGGCGTGCGCGACCATCAGGCGCAGCGCGACCGAGGGATGGCCAGTGAGCGCTGCGCGGACGGCGGCGTGACGGTGCAGGTCGATGTAAGTCTGCATCCCAGAGGTGACTTCGGGCCGGGCGGGCATGGCGCTCGCGGCCTCACCCTCCCCGCCCCGCGCCGCACGCGCGGCTTCCTTGCGGCTGACATAGCCTTCGTGGATCACGACCTCGCCGGTCGGGCGGACATCGATATAGACCCGCCCGCCCTTTCGCTTGCCAGCTTTCTCATGCTCCCAGGACGAGAAATGTTCGCCCAAGGGCACGATCACAGCGTCGGACCATCCGTCAGCGATGAAGGCAGCGCGGCGTTCCTCTATCGCCGCATTCTGCGCGGTCCAGAAGGCGTCGCTGTCGGCGAAATAGCGATCCTCGCCAAACAGGTCGGCGATGACCGCAAGACCGCTCGCCTCGACGTCGAACAGCGCATATTTGACCGCAATCGACTGCCCGCCGAACAGCCACGCCTTCAACTGGTGTCCGGTCGGGGCGCGGGCGTTTTCGCTGTCCACGAGCGCCAGCCAGTCCTTCTGCTGCGCCTTGCTGGCGAGCGTCAGGTGACGGACGGTAACCGCGTCGATCTTCTCGGCGGCATAGAGCGCCCGAATTCGCGGGAGCAGATTGCCGAGCGCGAGCGCGCGCCGGATCAGCAATTCGGGGAGTCCGAAGGTCAGCCCGATCTCCTCGACGCTACGCCCCTCGCGCACCAGCCGGGTGAAGGTTTCCCAGCGAGTCACTTCGTCGGCATCGAGCCGCGCCATATTCTCGATCATCGACGCCTCGATGGCGTCGGCGTCGTCGCCTTCGTCGAGGATCGCGCAAGGCAGCATGTCGATCTGCGGATCGGGATCGGCACCACTCGCGGTATCGGCGGCGGCGCGCTCCTCCGCCACGATCCGCGCCGCATGATAGCGGCGGCGTCCCGCGACGATCTCGAACATGTCCGGCGCGCTTCCTTCGACGGGCTCAGGACAGAGGTTGGGCCGGACCAGCAGCGTCTGGAGTACGCCGCGCTTGCGGACCGTCGGCAGGATATCCGACACATCGGGGTTCTTCCTGCCGTGCCGCATGTTCGCCTTGCCGACAGCCAGCTTGTCGAGTGGGATGAATTCGAGTCTCATGGCCTTGCTCCTTCGTGAGCGCCGGTCCCGCCCCTCCCCCGAGTTTGGACGGGACCGGCAATTCGGCGGCGAACGGCCGCCACGTCGTCCGCCGAGCGGATCACTCCCGCTCGGCTGGAAGTCCTGTGGCGGCGCGCGCCAGCGCGACGCGGTTGAGAAGAGTCTCCGCCCAAAGGATCGAGCCCGAGCGGCGTGACCAGTCGGCCCAGACCGACAGCCGGAAGTTCGTGCAGAACAGAGTGTCCCGCTCGATCCTGAGGCCGAACGGCAGATGGATGCGCCTGATCTCCGACAGGCTGAACGTGCCAAGCTCGGGGCAGCCGAAGCCAAGGTCGGCCAGTCCAAACAGCGTGTCGCCATCGTCATGGAGCTCGGTCGCGAGCCATGTCGCGGCACCCAGCGGATTGAACAGCTTGATCACCGGAACCGGGTCGAAGCGATCAGCGTCGGGATCGGCGGCGCGGGAGGCTGCAGCGTTGGCGCGAAGCGCCGCGTGCAGTTCGGGCGGAAGCGCGATCATGCGACCACACTCCCGTCCTGCGCCTTGGCGTAGCGGGCGAGCAGCCAGTCGGCGGCCTTGCTCGCCATGCTGGCGGCACGGAAGATCGCGCGATTGTCTTCGCGCAGCACCTCGAGCCACGATGCGAGATAGTCGGCATGGCGCACGGTCGAAGCGATCCCGAGGCTCGCGCAGAGAAAGGCCGACCCCATCTCGGCGACATATCCTGACAGTCCAGCGCTAATGTGAATTCCAGCGCCATTTTTTCGAACCTGTTTCACGCCGCCATCTCCTCGGCCTGAGGCTGCTGGGCATGCATCCAGTCGGCTGCGGC
>JAESFO010000162.1_pt1 | contig 160240 bp, 133 predicted proteins | sample 9269421 | NCBI WGS metagenome assembly JAESFO01 (sample SAMN14502839, study PRJNA617101) | algae metagenome | isolation source: Nostoc desertorum CM1-VF14 and co-occurring heterotrophs from rocky... | place: USA: Clark Mountains, San Bernardino, California | collected 2000-06-05 | reverse complement strand
GGCGACATCGGCTGGGCCACGCGCAAGCGCAAGGCCGCCACGCGCGATCCGAAGGCGCGCTACGTGCAGATCGCCGACCGCATCTGCGAGCGCGGCTGGTTCGGCCAGAAGACGCAGCGCGGCTACTACCTCTACCCCGAAGGCGCACGCACCGGCCAGCCCGACCCCGAAGTGCTGGCCATCATCGACGCCGAGCGCCAGCGCGCGGGCGTCACGCCGCGCGCCTTCACCGAGGAAGAAATCATGCGCCGCTACATGGCCGCGATGATCAACGAGGGCGCCAACGTGGTGCACCAGGGCATCGCGCTGCGCCCGCTCGACGTGGACGTGACCTTCCTCTACGGCTACGGCTTCCCGCGCCATCGCGGCGGCCCGATGAAGTACGCCGACACGGTGGGCCTCGCCAAGGTGCTGGCCGACATCCGCGAGTTCGCGAAGGAAGACCCGCTGTTCTGGCAGCCCTCGCCGCTGCTGGTCGACCTGGTCGAGCGCGGCGCCGATTTCTCGAGCCTCAATCAATCCAATTAAGGACAACGCCATGCGCGAAGCCGTCATCGTTTCCACCGCCCGCACCCCGCTCACCAAGGCGCACCGCGGCGAGTTCAACATCACCCCGGGCCCGACGCTCGCGGCCTTCGCGGTGAAGGCGGCGGTCGAGCGCTCGGGCCTCGACCCCGCGCTGATCGAGGACGCGATCCTCGGCTGCGGCTACCCCGAAGGCACCACCGGGCGCAACATCGCGCGCCAGGCCATCATTCGCGCGGGCCTGCCGATCTCGATCGCCGGCACCACCGTCAACCGCTTCTGCGCCTCGGGCCTGCAGGCGATCGCGATGGCCGCAGGCCGCATCGTGGTGGACGGCGCGCCGGCCATGATCGCGGGCGGCGTGGAGAGCATCTCGCAGATCCGCAGCCGCAGCGCCACCGACGCGGGCGACAGCGGCATGGACCCGTGGATCGTCGAGCACAAGCCCGCGCTCTACATGGCGATGATCGAAACCGCCGACATCGTGGCCCAGCGCTACAACATCAGCCGCGAGGCACAGGACCGCTTCTCGGCCGAGAGCCAGCGCCGCACCGAAGAGGCGCAGCTGGCCGGCCGCTACAAGGACGAGATCGTGGCCTGCACCACCACCATGGCGGTGACCGACAAGGAAACGAAGGAAGTCAGCTACCGCGAAGTCACCGCCACCGAGGACAACTGCAACCGCCGCGGCACCACCTACGAGGCGCTCGCCAAGCTCAAGCCGGTGATGGGCGACGACAAGTTCATCACCGCGGGCAACGCCTCGCAGCTGTCCGACGGCGCCTCGGCCTGCGTGCTGATGGAAGTCAAGGATGCGGAGCGCGCCAACCTCAAGCCGCTCGGCGCCTTCCGCGGCCTCGCGGTGGCCGGCTGCGAGCCCGACGAGATGGGCATCGGCCCGGTGTTCGCGGTGCCCAAGCTGCTGGCACGCCACGGCCTCAAGGTCGAGGACATCGACCTCTGGGAGCTCAACGAAGCCTTCGCCTCGCAGTCGATCTACTGCCAGGACAAGCTGGGCATTCCGTCGGAGCGCCTGAACGTGAACGGCGGCGCGATCTCGATCGGCCATCCCTTCGGCATGACCGGCGCGCGCCTCACGGGCCACGTGCTGATCGAAGGCCAGCGCCGCGGCGCGAAGTACGCCGTGGTCACGATGTGCATCGCGGGCGGCATGGGCGCGGCGGGCCTGTTCGAGATTTACTGAGACCGAGAATTCATGGACCTGAACTTCACCCCCGAAGAGGAAGCCTTCCGCGCCGAAGTGCGCGCCTTCCTTGCCGACAAGCTGCCCGCGCGCCTTTCCGACAAGGTCAAGAGCGGCAAGATCCTCGAGAAGGCCGACATGGCCGAGTGGCACGCGATCCTCAATGCGCGCGGCTGGCTCGCCAACCACTGGCCCGAAGCCTACGGCGGTCCGGGCTGGAGCGCGGTCGAGAAGTTCATCTTCGAGAACGAATGCGCGCTGGCCTTCGCGCCGCGCATCGTGCCCTTCGGCGTGAACATGCTCGGCCCGGTGCTGATCAAGTACGGCAACGAGGCGCAGAAGCAGCACTGGCTCCCGCGCATCCTCAACGGCGACGACTGGTGGTGCCAGGGCTATTCGGAACCCGGCGCGGGCTCCGACCTCGCTGCGGTCAAGACCTCGGCCGTGCGCGGCATCGACGCCCAGGGCGACCATTACATCGTCAACGGCCAGAAGACCTGGACCACGCTGGGCCAGCACGCCAACATGATCTTCTGCCTGGTGCGCACCAACCGCGAGGCGAAGAAGCAGGAGGGCATCAGCTTCCTGCTGATTGACATGGCTTCGCCCGGCGTGGAGGTGCGCCCGATCATCACGCTTGACGGCGAGCATGAGGTGAACGAGGTGTTCTTCTCCGACGTGCGCGTGCCGGCCGAGAACCTGGTGGGCGAAGAGAACAAGGGCTGGACCTGCGCCAAGTACCTGCTGACTTACGAGCGCACCAACATCGCAGGCGTGGGCTTCTCGGTGGCCGCGCTCGAACAGCTGAAGGGCATTGCGGCCACGCGCATGAAGAACGGCAAGCCGCTGGCGGAAGACCCGGCCTTCGCGGCACGCCTGGCGCGCGTGGAGATCGACCTGGAGAACATGAAGACCACCAACCTGCGCGTGATCGCGGCGGTGGCCGGCGGCGGCGTGCCCGGCGCCGAGAGCTCGATGCTGAAGATCCGCGGCACCGAGATCCGCCAGGAGATCTCGTCGCTCGCGCGCCGCGCGATGGGCGTGTATGGCCGGCCCTTCGTGGCCGAGGCGCTGAAGGACGGATACGACGGCGAGGCCTTCGGGCCCGCGTACGCATCGGCCGCGGCATCGCGCTACTTCAACAACCGCAAGCTGTCGATCTTCGGCGGCTCCAATGAAATCCAGAAGAACATCATCTCCAAGATGATCCTCGGCCTCTGAAATGAAATACGAACAGCCGGACGGAAGTCCGCTCCCGCATTCGGCCCACCCACGGCTCACTGAAGAGACTTGAAATGAACTTCGAACACACCGAAGACCGGCGCATGCTCGCCGACAGCCTGAACCGCTTCATCGCCGAGCAGTACGCCTTCGATGCGCGCGACCGCATCGCGCAATCCGAGCACGGGTTCAGCAAGGAGATCTTCCAGCAGTTCGCCGAACTCGGCGTGATCGGCGCGCTGTTCAGCGAGGCCGATGGCGGCTTCGGCGGCAGCGGCTTCGACATTGCCGTGGTCTTCGGGGCGCTCGGCCGCGGCCTCGTGGTCGAGCCCCTGCTCGGCGCGCTGATGGTCGGCGAGGCGATCAGCGCGGCCGGCAGCGGCGCGCAGAAAGACAAGCTCGGCGACATCATCAACGGCGCCACCGTCGCAGCCTTCGCGCACGACGAGGCCGACACGCACCATGAACGCACGCGGGTCGCGACCCGCGCCGAAAAGAACGCCGACGGCTGGGTGCTGAACGGCGCCAAGGCCGTGGTGCCGCAGGGCGAGCAGGCCGACCTGCTGCTGGTGTCGGCGCGCACCGCAGGCGACGTCGACGACGCGGCCGGCATCTCGCTGTTCCTCGTGCCGGCCAAGACCGCCGGCGTCGCGGTGCGCGGCTGCCCCGCGATCGATGGCGGCCGGGTCGCGGAGATCACCCTCGACGGCGTGAAGCTCGGCGCCGATGCGCTGCTCGGCAGCGAAGGCCAGGGCCATGCGGTGCTCGAACGCGCGATCGGCCGCGGCGTGCTCGCGCTCTCGGCCGAGGCGCTGGGCGCGATGGAAGCGGCCAAGACGGCCACGCTCGAGTACCTGCGCACGCGCAAGCAGTTCGGCCTGCTGATCGGCAGCTTCCAGGCCCTGCAGCACCGCATGGCCGACCTGCTGCTCGAGATCGAGCAGGCGCGTTCGGCGGTCATCAATGCCGCCGCCGCCATCGACGGCAGCGACCGCATCGCGCGCGAGCGCGCGCTGTCGGCCGCCAAGTTCAGCATCGGCCGCATCGGCGCGCTGGTGGCCGAAGAGAGCATCCAGATGCATGGCGGCATCGGCATGACCTGGGAATTGCCGCTGCCGCACTACGCCAAGCGCCTGGTGATGATCGACCACCAGCTCGGCGACGAGGACCACCACCTGCAGCGCTACATCGCACTCGCAAAAAAGGAAGCCGCATGACCACACCCAAGACCGTGCTCGTCTCGCAGGAGGGCGCCGTGCGCATCCTGACCAACAGCAACCCCGGTGCGCGCAACGCGATCACGCCGACGCTGTATGCCGAGCTGTCGGCCGCGCTGGCCGACGCCGAACGCGACCCCGAAGTGGGCGCGGTGGTGTTCACGGGCGCGGGCGACTTCTTCTGCTCGGGCGGCGACCTGAACCTGCTCGCCACGCGGCGCGAACTGCCGGTGGCCGAGCGGCGCCAGATCCTCGAAGGCCTCAACAACCTGATCCGCGCGCTGCGCGACTGCAGCAAGCCCGTGATCGCGGCCGTCGAAGGCGGCGCCGCGGGCGCGGGCCTGTCGATGGCACTGGCCTGCGACATGCTGGTGTCGGCGCGCGATGCCTTCTTCACCGTGGCCTACGTCAAGGTCGGCCTCACGCCCGACGGCGGCGCGACGGCGTTCCTGGCCGAGTTCGTCTCGCGCCAGGTGCTGACCGAGCTGTGCCTGACCGGCGACCGCATGACGGCCGAGCGCCTGAACGAACTCGGCGCGGTCAACCGGCTGACCGACAAGGGCGCGGCGCTGGCCGAGGCGGTTGCGCTGGCAGCCAAGGTCGCCACCGGCCCGCAGCGCGCCATGACGCGCATCAAGGGCCTGTGCCGCCAGGCGCACCATGCCACGCTCGAGCAGCAGCTCGATGCCGAGGCGGTGTTCATGGTCGAGTCGCAGGGCGATGCCGAGGCGGCCGAGGGCATCGGTGCCTTCCTGGGCAAGCGCAAGGCCGATTTCGTGGCGCTGCGCCGGGGCGGCGGGAACGCCAGCTGACGAAAAGACTCCCACCGTCTCCCATGCCTGCCTCGCACGCCGTGCGGGGCTTTCCTGTTTTCCGAAAGACATCCTCTCTGCCATGGCTTCACTGAATTCATCCCTGCCGCTGGCCGGCGTGCGCGTGCTCGACCTGTCCCGCATCCTTGCCGGCCCCTGGTGCGGCATGGTGCTGGCCGACATGGGCGCCGAGGTCATCAAGGTCGAGCATCCGGGCCGCGGCGACGACACGCGCGACTGGGGCCTGCGCATCGGCCAGACCGAGACCGCCTACTTCAACAGCGTGAACCGCAACAAGCGCTCGGTCACGCTCGACCTGCAGACGGCCGAAGGCCAGCAGATCGCGCGCGATCTCGCCAAGCAATGCGACGTGGTGCTGCAGAACTTCAAGTACGGCGGCATCGACAAGCTCGGCCTCGGCTATGCGCAACTCAGCCAGGAGGACCCGCGCCTCATCTACTGCTCGATCTCGGGCTACGACCGCACCGGCCCCGAGGCCGCACGCCCCGGCTACGACCTGCTGGTGCAGGGCGAGGCCGGCCTGATGGCGATCAACGGCGAGGCCGACCAGCCGCCACTGAAGTTCGGCGTGGCGGCGGTCGACCTGTTCACCGGCATGTACGCGGCGCAGGCCGTGCTCGCGGCGCTCTACCAGCGCGAGAAGACCGGGCGCGGGCGCCATGTCGAGATGGCGCTGTTCGACTGCGGCCTGATGATCACGGCCTACTACGGCCTCGAGGCGCTGCTGATGGGCGAGGACCCGCCGCGCTACGGCAACTCGCACCCGTCGATCGTGCCCTACGGCGTGTTCGACGCGGCCGACGGCCCGCTGGTCATCACGGTGGGCAACAACGCGCAGTTCGCGCGCTTCTGCACCGAGGTGATCGATCGGCCCGACCTCGCGGCCGACGAGCGCTTCAAGACCAACATCCTGCGCTCGGCGAACCGCGCGGTGCTGCTGCCCGCGCTGCACGCCGAGCTCGCGAAGCGCCCGCGCGCCCTGCTGCTCGAGAAGCTCACGGCCGCGGGCATTCCCTGCGGCGAGGTGCTGGGCCTGCACGAGGCGCTGCGCAGCAAGCGCGCGACCGACGCCGGCCTGGTTACCCGGCAACCGCATCCGGTGGCGGGCACGGTCGACGTGCTCGCGCCGCCCTACCGCTTCGATGGCGAGCGCCTGCCGGTGCGCAGCGCGCCGCCTACCCTGGGCGAAGGCACGCGCGACGTGCTCACGTCCCTGCTCGGCCTGTCGGAAGAACGGCTGGCCGCGCTGAAATCCAGCGGTGTCGTCTGAGACGACGCCTTTCCCTACATCCTGACTTTCCTGACACAGAACCCCATGGCTTTCTCCTCTTTCGCTTCCCTTCGCCATCCCTCGCGCCGCGCGCTTCTCGCACTGGCCGCCCTCCCGCTCGTGGCCGGCACCGCCCTCGCCCAGCAAGCATGGCCGACCAAGCCCGTCACCATCGTGGTGCCGTTCCCGCCGGGCGGCCCGACCGACGTCGCCACGCGCATCGTGGCGCAGAAGATGTCGCAGGGCCTGAAGCAGAACATCCTGATCGACAACCGCAGCGGCGCCTCGGGCACCATCGGCGCGGCCGTGGCGGCCAAGGCCGCGCCCGACGGCTACACCTTCGTGATGCTGGCCACGCCGACGCTGCTGGCCGACCACCTGTACGGCAAGACGCCCTACGACATCTTCAAGAGCTTCACGCCCGTGGGCACGGTGTACGACCTGCCGATCGTGATGGTGGTCAACCCGAAATCGCTGCCCGAGGTCACGGGCCTGCAGAGCCTGATCGCCAAGGCCAAGGCCGAAGGCGGCAAGCTCAACTACACGACCGCCGGCGCCGGCAGCTTCGGCCACCTGACGACCGAGCAGCTCAAGAACATCGGCAAGTTCGAGATGCAGCACGTGCCCTACCGCGGCAGCGCGCCCGCCGTGACCGACCTGATCGGCGGCCAGGTGCCTGCGATGTTCTCGGACCTGGTGGCCGTGATGCCGCACATCCGCTCGGGCACGCTGCGCGCCATCGCGGTGGGTTCGGGCAAGCGCGTGAGCCTGCTGCCCGACGTGAAGACGGTGGCCGAGCAGGGCTTCCCGGGCTTCGACGCCACCTCGTGGGGCGGCCTGCTCGCACCGGCCGGCACGCCGAAGGACGTGGTCGATCGCATGAGCGCCGCGCTCAAGACCGCGCTGGCCGACAAGGACGTGCAGGACAAGCTCCAGGGCGTGGGCTCTTTCGCGGCCTACGGCACCCCGGCGCAGACCGGCGAACGCATGCGCCAGGACTTCGAGCGCTGGGGCAAGGTCATTCGCGACAACAAGATCACGAACCAGTAAAAGAGCGCTTCGAGCGGGCCGCGTGAAAAACAAGACAGGAGACGACATGACGACAGGCAACGACAGGAAGACAACAACGAAGCCGGGCGGTGCGCCGTTCCGCCCCCGGTTTCCGGTCCGCAGCCTGGCCGACATCCGCCGGCTCGAAGCCACGCCGCTGGAACAGGCGCTCACGGTGCGCAGCACCTACGAGATCTTCCGCAGCGCGGGCGAGGCCTTCGGCGCCAAGACCGCGCTGACCTTCCTGCGCACCGGCAATCCGGCCGATGAACCGATCCGCTGGTCGTACGCCGACCTGCTCGCGCGCATCCACCAGACGGCGAACATGCTGCATGCGCTCGGCGTCGGGCCCGGCGACGCGGTCGCGGTGCTGCTGCCGGGCTGCCTCGAATACCACCTGGCGCTCTGGGGCGGCGAGGCGGCCGGCATCGTGCAGCCGCTCAATCCGCTCCTGACCGACGAGAAGCTGGTGGCGCTGATGACCGCGGCGCGCGCCAAGGTGCTGATCGCCTACGGCTCGGACAGCGAATCGGGCATGTGGTCGAAGGCGATGCGGCTGCGCGGCCAGGTGCCGACGCTCACCACCGTGCTGCGCGTGGCACCGCACGACGAGGCGCCGGGCGCGGCCGGCCCGCTGCCCGAGGGTGTGGCCGAGTTCGAGGCGCTGCGTGCCGCGCAGCCCGACGACCGCCTCGTGAGCGGCCGCGACATCGCACCCACGGACATCGCGGCCTACTTCCACACCGGCGGCACCACGGGTGCGCCCAAGCTCGCGCGCCACAGCCACGGCGCACAGGTGTTCACCGCCTGGGCCAGCGTGCAGGTCGCGGGCTTGAACGAGCACGGCATCTCGATCAACGGCTATCCGCTGTTCCACGTAGCGGGCGTGCTGCCGGCCTCGCTGGCCTCGCTCTCGGCCGGTGTCGAGGTGATCATTCCGACGCCTTCGCTGCTGCGCAACAAGGAGGTGGTCGCCAATTACTGGAAGCTGGTCGAGAAGTACCGGCCCACCTCGCTGTCGGCCGTGCCCACGGTGCTCGCGGCGCTCGCGAACGTGCCGCTGGACGGCGCCGACATTTCCTCGATCACCTACTGCCGCACCGGCGCCGCGGTGCTGTCGCCCGAACTCGCGGCGCGCTTCGAGCGCCTGTTCGGCCTGCATGTGCACGAGAGCCTCGGCATGACCGAGATGGCGGGCATCTCGACCATCACGCCGCCGGGCGTCGACGGGCCCGCGGGCTGCGTCGGCTTTGCATTGCCCTACATGCAGATGCGCATCGTCGCGCTCGACGAGAACGGCAACGCGAGCGACCGCGACCTGCCGCCCGGCGAGCAGGGCATGGTGCTGTTCAAGTCGCCCAACCTGTTCTCGGGCTTCGTCGATCCGGCCGACAACGCCAAGGCCTTCACGGCCGACGGCTGGCTCGCGACCGGCGACCTGGGCTGGCTCGACGGCGAAGGCCGGCTCAACCTCAGCGGCCGCTCGAAGGACCTGATCATCCGCAGCGGCCACAACATCGACCCCAAGGTGATCGAAGACGCGCTCGGCGCCCATCCGGCCGTGCAGCTGTGCGCGGCCGTGGGCGCGCCCGACGCGTACGCGGGCGAACTGCCGGTGGTGTTCGCGACGCTGGTGCCCGGCGCCTCGGCCACCGAAGAAGAACTGCTGGCCTTCACCGCCGCGCGCGTGGACGAGGCGCCGGCCAAGCCGCGCTCGGTGTCGGTGATCGCGCAGATGCCGACCACCAACGTCGGCAAGATCTACAAGCCCGAACTGCGCGCGATGGCCGCGGGCCGCGTGGTGGCCGAGCTGGTCGAGCAGGCCTGCGGCGAACTCGGCGTGGACCCGACGGCCCGGCCGCAGGTGGCGCCCGAAGGCGAGCGCCTCATCGACGTGCGCATCGATGCGGCCGCGGCCGGTGCGCTCGCGGCGGCGCTGCAGCAGCGGATCGAGGCCGCGCTCGCGCCGCTGCCGTTCAAGACGCGGGTGCACTCCGCATAGCGCCGCCCGCGGGCTTGCAGCACATCGAAGAACAACCAACCCTCGGAGACAAGAAAGAAACCATGAACACCGCACGCCACACCCGCCGCCGCGCAATGCACGGCGTCATCGCCGCGCTCGCGCTCGCCGCCACTGCCGGCACCGGCTGGGCGCAGCCGGCCTACCCGGCCAAGCCGATCCGCATGGTGGTGCCGTTCGCCGCGGGCGGCGCGACCGACGTGCTGGCCCGCATCATCGGCGAGAAGATGGCCGCGGGGCTGGGCCAGCCGGTCATCGTCGACAACAAGCCCGGCGCGGCCGGCATCATCGGCACCGACGCCGTGGCCAAGGCACCGGCCGATGGCTACACGATGGTGCTGGCGCTTTCCAATTCGCTGCTGACGAACCAGTTCCTCTACCAGAAGCTGCCCTACGACACGCAGCGAGACCTCACGCTGGTCTACCAGATCGCGGTGGCGCCGCTGGTGCTGGTGGTGCATCCGAGCGTGCCGGTCAAGACCGGGCCCGAGCTCCTGAAGTACGTGGCCGCGAACAAGGGCAAGGTCGCCTATGGCTCGTACGGCGTGGGCGCCTATCCGCACCTGGCGGGCGCGCACATGAGCCTGGCGCAGAACGCCGAGATGAACCACGTCGCCTACAAGGGCGAGTCGCCGATGCTGCAGGACCTGATCGGCGGGCAGATCCAGATGTCTTTCGCGAGCGCGCTGGTGGCCAAGCCCCACATCGAGGCGGGCAAGCTCAAGGCGCTGGGCGTGACGGGCGAGCGGCGCATGGCCACCTTGCCCAACGTGCCCACGCTGGCCGAGCAGGGCCTGGACGACGAGGCCTACCGCGTCGCCGGATGGCTGGCCATTGCGATGCCGGCCGGCACGCCGAAGCCCATCGTGGCGCGCATCGCCGAGGAAGTGCGCAAGGCCACGCGCCAGCCCGACGTGCAGACGCGCGTGGCGGCCATGGGCTTCGACCTGCAGGACAGCTCGCCCGAGGCGTTCGCCGCCGTCGTCAAGAAGGAAGGCCCGGTCTGGGAACGCCTGATCAAGGCGTCGGGCGCCAAGCTCGAATAGGCGCCGGTGTTCCTGGCGCGGCGTGGCGCGGGCGCCGCAGCTTAGGAAAACCCCGATGAAGGAAAGGGCATGCACCGTTAACATTCGCCGCTGCTTCCCCTTTCCCCCTCGATGACCACTCCCAACGAGTCCGGCCCGGTGCTGGACGCTGCCAGCCCCCTCCCCCCCGACATCGAAGCCGCCGACGAGCCCGCCAAGGTGCCGCTCGCCATCGAGGACTGGCTCACCGTCATCATCATGGGCGCGCTCGCGCTCATCACCTTCGCGAACGTGCTGGTGCGCTACTTCACCGATTCGTCGTTCGCCTGGACCGAGGAGTTCTCGGTCTTCCTGATGATCATGCTCGCGCTGGTGGCCGGCTCGGCCGCCGTCGCACGCGACCGGCACATCCGCATCGAGTACTTCTCCGAGGGCGGCTCGATGGCGCGGCGCCGCCGGCTCGCGCAGTTCGGCGCGCTGATGATCGCGATCCTGTTCGCGCTGATCGGCGCCCTGAGCATCCGCATGGTGTGGGACGACTACCGCTACGAGGAAACCACGCCCGGCATCGGGCTGCCGGCCTGGTGGTATTCGATCTGGCTGCCGATCGTGTCGTTCGCGATCGCGCTGCGTGCGGTGGGCCTGATGATCCGGCGCGGCCGCAAGGACGGCGCCCGGTGATCGCGACGCTGCTCTTCGTCGCCTTCGTGGTGATGATGCTGGTGGGCGTGCCCATCGGCGCCGCGCTGGGCCTGGCGGGCGCCGCCTGCATCGCGCTCGCCAACGCCGACGCGCAGTGGTTCGGCCTCCTGGCCGTGCCGCAGAACTTCTACGCGGGCCTGGGCAAGTACCCGCTGCTGGCGATCCCGATGTTCGTGCTGGTCGGCTCGATCTTCGACCGCTCGGGCGTGGCGCTCAGGCTCGTGAACTTCGCGGTGGCGATCGTCGGGCGCGGCCCGGGCATGTTGCCGCTGGTGGCGATCGCGGTCGCCATGTTCCTCGGCGGCATCTCGGGCTCGGGGCCGGCCAACGCCGCCGCCGTGGGCGCGGTGATGATTGCGGCCATGTCGCGCGCCGGCTACCCGGCCGCCTACTCGGCGAGCGTGGTGGGTGCCGCCGCGGCCACCGACATTCTGATCCCGCCGTCGGTGGCCTTCATCGTGTATTCGGTGCTGGTGCCCGGCGCCTCGGTGCCGGCGCTGTTCGCGGCCGGCATGATCCCGGGCGTGCTGGCCGGCCTGGCGCTGATGATCCCGGCCGTGCTGATGGCGCGCCGCCACAACATGGGCGCGCTCGAATCCACGCTACCGCGCCCGCCGTTCTGGGCCAGCCTGCGCGACGCGAGCTGGGGCCTGGCCGCGCCGGTGCTGATCCTGGGCGGCATGCGCGCCGGCTGGTTCACGCCGACCGAGGCCGCGGTGGTGGCGGTGTTCTACGGCCTGTTCGTCGGCATGTGCGTGCACCGGACCATCAAGGTGCGCGACCTGTTCGTGATCCTGCGCGAATCGGGCGAGCTCTCGGCCGTGATCCTGCTCGTGGTGTCGCTCGCGGGCATCTTCGCCTACTCGCTCTCGACGCTGGGCGTGATCGACCCGGTGACGCGTGCGATCGTGAACTCGGGCCTCGGCGAATACGGCATCCTCGCGCTCCTGATCCTGCTGCTCATCACGGTCGGCATGTTCCTCGACGGCGTCTCGATCTTCCTGATCTTCGTGCCGTTGCTGCTGCCGATCGTGCAGCACTACAAGTGGGACCCGGTGTGGTTCGGCGTGATCCTCACGCTGAAGGTCGCGCTGGGGCAGTTCACGCCGCCGCTCGCGGTCAACCTCATGGTCTCCTGCCGCATCGCGAAGGTGCGCATGGAGGAAACCGTGCGCTGGGTCGGCTGGATGCTGTTCTCGATGTTCCTCGTGATGGTGCTCGTGATCGCGTTTCCCGAGCTGGCGCTGTGGTTGCCGCGCAAGCTCGGGTACTGAGCGGACATGAAAAACGGACTACCGGACGCAGAAGGCGCAGAGGTTTCGCAGAGAGCGCAGAAAAGACAACCAAAATTTTTGATGTTTCTTTTGCGCCCTCTGCGGAACCTTTGCGTCCTCTGCGTCCGGAAGTCCGATTTCGCTTTCTACAACCTGGAGATAAATCAAATGAAGTTCCGTCGCACCCTGCTCGGCCTTGCCGCCGTCGCCACCGCCCTGGGCATGTTCTCGACCGGCGCCATGGCGCAGGCCGCCTACAAGGCCGAATACAAGATGTCGCTCGTGCTCGGCCCGCCGACACCCTGGGGCCAGGCCGGAAAGATCTGGGCCGACCTCGTGAAGGAACGCACCCAGGGCCGCATCAACATCAAGCTGTACCCGGGCGTGTCGCTGATCCAGGGCGACCAGACGCGCGAGTTCAGCGCGCTGCGCCAGGGCGTGATCGACATGGCCGTGGGATCGACCATCAACTGGTCGCCGCAGGTCAAGCAGCTCAACCTGTTCTCGATGCCGTTCCTGATGCCCGACTACGCGGCCATCGATTCGCTCACGCAGGGCGAGGTCGGCAAGGACATCTTCAAGACCCTCGACAAGGCCGGCGTGGTGCCGCTCGCGTGGGGCGAGAACGGCTTCCGCGAGATCACGAATTCCAAAAAACCGATCAAGTCGCCCGACGACCTGAAGGGCATGAAGATCCGCGTGGTCGGCTCGCCGATCTACTCCGACATGCTCACCGCGCTCGGCGCCAACCCGACGCAGATGAGCTGGGCCGATGCGCAGCCGGCGCTGTCGAGCGGCGCGGTCGACGGCCAGGAGAACCCGCTGTTCCTGTTCACCGTGCTCAAGATGCACACGGTGGGCCAGAAGTTCGTGACCACCTGGGGCTACGTGGCCGATCCGCTGGTGTTCGTGGTCAACAAGGAGATCTGGGCCTCGTGGACGCCGGCCGACCAGGCGATCGTGCGCCAGGCCGCCATCGACGCCGGCAAGCAGGAGATCGAGATCGCGCGCAAGGGCCTGGTCGAAGCCGACAAGCCCGTGCTCAAGGACATCGCCGCGATGGGCGTGACCGTCACCCAGCTCACGCCGGCCGAGCGCGAAGCCTTCGTCAAGGCCACGCGGCCGGTGTACGACAAGTGGAAGTCGACCGTCGGTGCCGACCTCGTGGCCAAGGCCGAGAAGGCGATCGCGGCGCGGAAGAAGTAAGCGGAACAGCCAGGCGGCGGGCAGCGATGCGCGCCGCGACAATGGTGCGATGCACACCCTGATCATCGACACCGACCCCGGCGCGGACGACGTGATCGCGCTGCTGTTCGCGATGGCGGCGCCCGGGCAGCTCGGCATCGAGGCACTGACCGTGGTGGCCGGCAACGTCCCGCTGGCCAAGACCTCGCGCAACGCGCGCCTCGCCTGCGAATGGGCCGGCCGGCCCGGCATTCCGGTGTATGCCGGCGCCGAGCGCCCGCTGCGGCGCGCGCCGATCCACGCCGCGCACGTCCACGGCCAGGAAGGCATCACGGGCGTGGCGGTTCACGAGCCCGCCGCCCCGCTCGCCGGCGGCCATGCGGTCGATCACCTCATCCGCACGCTGCGCGCCGCGCCCGCCCGCAGCGTGACGCTTGCCATGCTCGGCCCGCAGACCAATCTGGCGCTCGCGCTCGAGCGGGCGCCCGACATCGTCGGCGGCCTGCGCGAACTGGTGCTGATGGCCGGGGCGCACTTCAATGGCGGCAACATCACGCCGGTCGCCGAATTCAACGTGTTTGCCGACCCGCACGCGGCCGAGCTGGTGCTCGAGCGGTGCGCGGTGCGCAGCGTGCCGGTCACGATGCTGCCGCTCGACGTGACGCACCGCATCCTCACGAGCGAAGAACGTATCGCGCGGCTGCGCGGCATCGGCAATCGCGCGGGCCGCATCGTGGCCGACATCCTCGACGCCTACGCGCCGCAGGAGATGGCGCACTACGGCCTGCCGGGCGGGCCGGTGCACGACGCGACGGTGATCGGCTACCTGCTCGCGCCCGGGCTGTTCGAGGGGCGGCGGATCCACGTCGAGATCGACAGCCGCGAAGGCATGGGCTTCGGGCAGACGGTGGCCGACTGGCACGGCAGCCTGGGGCGGCCGGCGAACGTGAACTGGATCGTGGATGGTGATGCAGCAGGCTTTTTCGACCTGCTGACGGGGCACATTGCGCGGCTGCCTTGAAGGCGGGAGCGGGAGCGGGAGCGGGAGCGGGAGCGGGCAGCCGGACGCAGAGGACGCGAAGGTTTCGCAGAGGACGCGAAAGAATACCCATGAAAAAAGGGAAACCAGAATTACCTGGTTTCCCTTTGGCGACCCTCGCGAATTCTTCGCGTATGGCAGTCCGCGCTCAGTGCTGCAGGATCTTGTCCAGGAAGTCCTTGGTGCGCGGCTGGCGGTTCTCGGGGTGGTTGAAGAACTCGTCCTTGGAGCAGTCCTCGAGGATGCGGCCGCCCACGTCGATGAAGATCACGCGGCTCGCGACCTTGCGCGCGAAGCCCATCTCGTGCGTGACCACCATCATGGTCATGCCTTCCTTGGCGAGCGCGACCATCACGTCGAGCACCTCGCCGACCATTTCGGGGTCGAGCGCCGAGGTCGGTTCGTCGAACAACATCACCACCGGGTCCATGCTGAGCGCGCGGGCGATCGCCACGCGCTGCTGCTGGCCGCCCGAGAGCTGGCCCGGGAACTTGTCCTTGTGCGCCATCAGGCCCACGCGGTCGAGCATCTTGAGCCCGCGCGCCTTGGCCTCGTCCTGCGAGCGGCCCAGCACTTTGATCTGCGCGATCGTGAGGTTCTCGGTCACCGACAGGTGCGGGAACAGCTCGAAATGCTGGAACACCATGCCGACCTTGGAACGCAGCTTGGGCAGGTTGGTCTTGGGGTCGTGCAGCGGGGTGCCGTTGACGGTGATCTCGCCCTTCTGGAAGGGCTCCAGCGCGTTGACGGTCTTGATGAGCGTGGACTTGCCCGAGCCGGACGGGCCGCACACCACGACCACGTCGCCCTTGGCGATGCTGACCGAGCAGTCGTTGAGCACCTGCACGGGTCCGTACCACTTGGAGACGTTGTTGATACTGATCATTTGTTCAGCCATGGCTTTTCCTCTTCGATTCTTTCTTCACTAGCGAATGATGGCGATCTTCTTGTGCAGACGCTTGACGAGGTACGACAGCGAATAGCAGATCACGAAGTACACGACCGCTGCGAGCAGATACGACTCGTAGGGCCGACCGAAGTTCTTGGCCACGTTGTCGAAACCCTTGAGCAGATCGTACGCGCCGATGGCGTACACGAGCGAAGTGTCCTGGAACAGGATGATGGTCTGCGTGAGCAGCACCGGCAGCATGTTGCGGAAGGCCTGCGGCAGGATCACCAGCTTCATGTTCTGGCCGTAGGTCATGCCCACCGCCAGCCCGGCCGAGACCTGGCCGCGCGGAATGGACTGGATGCCGGCACGCATGATCTCGCTGAAGTACGCCGCTTCGAAGGCGATGAAGGTGATCACCGCCGAGTACTCCGGCCCGATGGGCCGTCCGATGACGAACGGCACCAGCAGGAAGAAGCCCAGGATGACCATCACCAGCGGCACGGAGCGCATGCCGTTGACGTAGAACGCGGCCGGCATGTCCAGCCACTTCTTGCCCGACAGGCGCATCAGCGCGAGGATGGTGCCGAAGAAGATGCCGCCCAGCGTGGCAACGACGGTCAGGAAGACGCTGAAGTACAGGCCATTGAGAACATAGTTCCGAATGACCTCCCAGGTGTAGACGGAGAATTGGAGATCCATGTCAGTGGCCTCCCGTTCCGCCGGCAACGACGAAGCCCGGGACGCGCGCCCGTTTCTCGACGAAGGCCATCAGGCGGTTGATGAGCATGGCCGAGATGACATAGAGCACCACCACGGCAATGTAGATCTCCGGGTTGCGCGCCGTCTCTTCGCCGGCCTGCAGGTAGAACTGGGTCAGTTCGGAGATCGACACCGCGAACGCCACCGAGGAGTTCTTGAAGATGTTCATCGATTCGCTGGTCAGCGGCGGCAGGATGATCCGGTAGGCCATCGGCAGCAGCACGTAGCGGTAGTACTGGAAGGTGGTGAAGCCCACGGCCATGCCGGCATAGCGTTGGCCGCGCGGCAGCGCCTGGATGCCCGAGCGCAACTGCTCGGCGATGCGCGCCGAGGTGAAGAGACCGAGCGCAAGCACCACCAGCACGAAGGGCGGGAAGTCGCGCATCGGCGGCACCAGCGCCGGCACCACGAAGTACCACAGGAATATCTGCACCAGCAACGGGATGTTGCGGAACAGCTCCACCCAGGCATTGCCGAAGCGCACGAGCCACGGGCTGTCGGGCAGCGTGCGCAGGATGCCGATGATCGAGCCGAACACCAGCGCGACAAGCAACGCCGCGAGCGCGACGGCCACCGTCCACCCCCAGGCGTCGATCATCCAGTTCAGGTAGGTGTACGCACCGCCCGTGCCGTAACACGACGGCACCACCGTGCCGTCGATGGTGTCCTTGCAGAACACCTGCCAATCCCAATTTCCCATCGGGCACTCCTCGGTCTGTTTACTCTTACGACGCACCAAACAAACGCCCGCCTCGAAGGGCGGGCGTCTGTCGTTCATCCATGCAGATTACTTCTTGACGTAGGCTTCCATCGGCTTGTTGTTGGGGCTGGCCCAAGCAGCCTTGGTGGCTTCCGACAGCGGCAGGTTCATGTTCACGTTGGCCGGCGGCACGGGTTGCATGAACCACTTGTCGTACAGCTTGGCAAGCGAGCCGTCCTTGATCTGGCGCTCGATGCTGGCGTTGACGGCCTTCAGGAAGGCCTCGTCACCCTTGCGCACCATGCAGGCGATCGGCTCGACCGACAGCTCGGGGCCGACGATGGCGAAGTCGCCCGGGTTCTTCGACTTGGCGACGTTGGCCGCGAGGATCGAGCCGTCCATCACGAACGCGTCGGCACGGCCGGACTCCAGCAGCAGGAAGCTGTCGGCGTGGTCCTTGCCCAGCACTTCCTTGAAGTCGATGCCTTGGGCACGCTCGTTCTTGCGCAGGGTCTGCACCGAGGTCGTGCCGGTGGTGGTGGCGATGGTCTTGCCGTTGAGGTCCTTCAGGTCCTTGATGCCCGAGTCCTTCTTGACGACCATGCGCACAACTTCCACGTAGGTGGTGTGCGCGAAATCGACGTCCTTCTGGCGCGTGGCGTTGTTGGTCGTGGAGCCGCACTCCAGGTCGACCGTGCCGTTCTGCACCAGCGGGATGCGGTTCTGCGAGGTGACCGGGTTGTAGCTGATCGCGAGCTTCTTGCCGACGTTCTTGCCCAGGTCTTCGGCGATGCGCTCGGCCATTTCGGTGTGGAAGCCGCCGTACTTGCCGCCGCCGATCGAGAACGACAGCGCCGACGAATCGCGCACGCCGAGGCTGATCGCGCCGCTGTTCTTGATCTTGGCCAGCGTGCCATCCTGGGCGAAAGCGCCGCCGGCGGCGACCACTGCGACGGCCAAGGCCAACACTTGTTTTTTCATACAGAGACTCCTGATGGGTGACAGAAAGGGGAAATTGAAACCAAACGAAATTCTAGACAGTTGGCCGACCGGGAATACCCGGGCCATCCCGGTGCAACGGCATTGTCGGACTGAAGTGAAGCAGCCTTCGTGCCTGTTCTCTCGCCGGGGACATGCGCATGTGGAGAATTGCACGCTCGGGGCGTTCGTTGGTTCGGTGTGACAGCGTTCGAAAAACTGCCGCGACTGTAGAGGTGCTCCGGCCCGTGCGCCAATGCCGTTTGCGGCGTCGGTTATGCATCGTGCTCATAGATTGTGCAGCGCACAAACCGCCTTCAGCGCGGCGGCTGCGCACTGACCAGGTACGACCAAAGGGCGTCCGCCGTGCGCTTGGGCTGCAGGCTTTCGGAGCCCAGCGCCTTGGCCGAGCGGCTGCCGGCCGGCTTGGCCGGGACCGGCGCACCGGGCCGCTCGCGGTAGGCGCGGATCTCCATCGTCGCCTCGAGGCTGTCGATCTCGGGCGGCAGCGCACTCACGAGCTTGCGGGCCTTGATCTCCTTGCGCACCGCGCTCTGCGGCAGGAAGGCGATGCCGTGGCCTTCGAGCGCCATCACCTTGAGGCCTTCGGCCATGTCGGTCTCGTAGACCCGGTCGAGGTGGATGGCGGTGCCCGACCCCTTGAGCAACTGGTCGACGACGCGCCCCAGGTAGGCGCCGGGCGCATAGCCCAGGTAGGGCAGCGGCTGGCCCGGCCGCCCCGGCAGCCGGAAGCGCGGCGCGCCCTCGGCATCGGGCCGGACCCACGGACTCACGACCTCCTCGCCCAGGCTCACCATCTCGTACTTGTTGGCGTCGAGCTGCAGCGGCTGGGAGGGGTGGTGGTAGGCGATCAGCAGGTCGCAGCTGCCTTCGACCAGGCGCAGCACCGCGTCGTGCACATTGAGTGCGATGAGCCGGCTCTTGATCGGGCCGAAATGCTCGCGCAGGCTGGTCACCCAGGAGGGAAAGAAAGTGAACGCCAGCGTGTGCGGCACCGCGATCTCGATCACGTCCTGCCCGGCGGCCGAATGGCCGCGCAGCATGGCGCGGGTGCTTTGCAGCGCCTGCAGCATCTCGATGGCCTGGCCGTAGAGCGTCTGGCCCGCCGGCGTGAGCCGCGTCGGATAGGAACTGCGGTCGACGAGGTCGGTGCCGGCCCAGCCCTCGAGCGCCTGGATGCGCCGCGAGAACGCGGGCTGCGTGACGTGCCTCAGTTGGGCCGAGCGGCTGAAGCTGCGCGTTTCCGCCAGGCTGATGAAGTCTTCGAGCCACTTGGTTTCCATACGCGGCGATTATGTGCGCGCGCCGCCCGCGCCGGGCCCCTGGTTGATACTGGCGTCCCGCGCTCGCCGCCAGCCGCCCACCGACCGCCATGACGCCCACCGACATCCTCGACCTCAGTGCCACCGAGCTCTCGCGCCGGATCGCCGCGCGCAGCGTGTCCTGCCATGAACTGATGCAGGCCGCGCTGGCCCGCATCGAGGCGCTCAACCCGCGCTTCAACGCCGTCGTGTCGCTGCGCCCGCCCGAGGAGCTGCTGGCCGAGGCGCGCGAACGCGACGCCGAACTGGCGCGCGGCGAACGGCGCGGCTGGATGCACGGCTTCCCGCTCGCGGTGAAGGACCTGAGCCATGCAGCCGGCCTGCCGACCTCGATGGGTTCGCCGCTGTCGCCGCGCTCGCCGGCGCGCGCCGACAGCCTGCATGTCGCGCGCATGCGCGCGGCGGGCGCCGTCGTGATCGGCAAGACCAACACGCCCGAATTCGGCCTCGGCTCGCACACCTACAACACGGTGTTCGGCATCACGCGCAACGCCCACGCGCCCGGGCGCAGCGCCGGCGGCAGCAGCGGCGGCGCGGCCGTGGCGCTGGCGCTCGGCATGCTGCCGGTGGCCGACGGCAGCGACATGATGGGGTCGCTGCGCAACCCCGCGGCCTTCAACAACGTGATCGGCATGCGGCCCTCGCGCGGGCGGGTGCCTGGCGATCCCGAGCAGGAGCTGTTCTTCCAGCAGCTGGCCACCGATGGCCCGATGGCGCGCACCGTCGAGGATGCCGCGCGGCTGCTGGCGGTGCAGGCGGGCTTCGATGCACGCGCGCCGCTCTCGTCGCCGGACGCACTGCCCTCGCCCGACGCGCTGCAGCTCGACGGCGAGACGCGCGGGCTGCGCATCGGCTGGCTCGGCAGCATCTGGGCCGACCTGCCGCTCGCGCCCGGCATCCGGGATCTCTGCGAGCAGGCGCTCGGCACCTTCGGCACGCTCGGCTGCGAGGTCGAACCCTGCACCCTCGACGTGCCGCGCGAGCACAACTGGAGCGCCTGGCTGCGCCTGCGCCAGCTGCTGGTGGGCGGCAAGCTCGGCGCCTTCATGAACGATCCGAAGCTGTTCGCCCAGCTCAAGCCCGAGGCGCGGTGGGAGATCGAACAGAGCCGGCATCTCGACGCGGCCTCGCTCTACCAGGCCTCGCTCTACCGGTCGAACGTCTATCGCGCATTCGCACGCCTGTTCGAACGCTTCGATTTCGTGGTGGCGCCGAGCGCGCAGGTGTTCCCGTTCGATGCCGAACTGCACTGGCCCGCCGAGGTGAACGGCGTCGCGAGCGACACCTACCACCGCTGGATGGAGATCGTCACGCCGTTCACGCTGGCCGGGCTGCCGACGCTCAACCTGCGCGCCGGCTTCGGCGACGGGGGCCTGCCGATGGGCATCTCGCTGGCAGGGCCGGTGAATGCCGACCTCGCCGTGCTGCGCGCGGGGCATGCCTACGACCGCGCATGCGCCTGGTCGACGATGCAGCCGCCCGCGCTGCGACCGGCGGGCTGATCGCCGCCCGGCGCGTGCGCCTTGCGGCGCGATGCAGAATGCGCGCATGAAAATGATCATCATCGGTGCCGGCCGCGTGGGGGAGAGCGCGGCGGAGAGCCTGCTGTCGGAGCGCAACGACATCACCGTCATCGACACCGACGCCGTGCGCCTGGCCCGGCTGCAGGAGCAGCTCGACCTGCGCGGCGTGCTCGGCAGCGGCATCGAACCCGAGGTGCTGCGCGAGGCGGGTGCCCCTGATGCCGACATGCTGATCGCCTGCGCGCCGCTCGACGAAACCAACCTGCTGGCCTGCAAGTTCGCGCGCGACCTCTTCAACGTGCAGACCACCGTGGCACGCGTGCGCTCGACCGCCTTTCAGGACACCGCGCTGCTCGAGAAGACCGGCTTCGCGGTGGACCAGGTGATCTGCCCCGAGCGTTCGGTCACCAACTACATCCACAAGCTGGTCGAGTACCCCGAGGCGCTGCAGGTGATCGAGTTCGCGCAGGGACTGGTCAGCATGATCGCGGTGCGCGCGGTCGAGGGCGGCCCGCTGGTGGGCCACAGCCTGGCCGAAATTCCCAGGCTGGTACCCGATGCCGACATGCGCATCGTGGCGATCTACCGCAACGACCGCGCGGTGGGCGTGCTTCACGGCGAGACCCGCATCCGCGCCGACGACGAAGTCTTCGTGCTGGCCGCCACGCAGCACATCCGCGGCGTGCTGGGCGGGCTGCGCCAGATGGACCGGCCGGTGGCCCGCGTCATGATGGCGGGCGGCGGTCGCGTCGGCATGCGCCTGGCGCGGGAACTGCGCGGCAACTGCGCCATCAAGCTGATCGAGCGCGACCTGACTCGCTGCGCGCTGCTGGCCGAGAGCCTGCCCAGCGACGTGCTGGTGCTCAACGGCGACGCCACCGATGCCGACCTGATGGCCAACGAGCAGGTGGCCGACATGGACCTGTTCATGGCCGTCACCAACGATGACGAGGACAACATCATGGCCTGCCTGCTGGCCAAGCGCCTCGGCGCACGCCGCGTGCTCGCCCTCATCAACCGCCGCGCCTATGCCGACCTGGTGCAGGGCACGCAGATCGACATCGCCATCTCGCCGGCGCACACCATCATCGGGGAACTGCTGGCCTTCGTGCGGCGCGGCGACATCGAGGTGGTGCACAGCCTGCGCCGCGGCGCCGCCGAGGCGCTCGAACTGGTGGTGCGCGGCGACCGCAAGACCAGCAAGGTGGCGACACGGCCGGTCGGCGAGATCAAGCTGCCCGACGGCGCGCAGATCGGCGCCATTGTGCGCGGCCCGGACGAGGGCCCGCGCGAGGTGATCATCCCGCACCGCGACACCGTCATCGCCAGCAACGACCACGTGATCGTCTTCGTGCCGCACAAGGGCATGATCCGCGACATCGAGCGGCTGTTCCAGGTCAGCGCGATCTTCCTGTTCTGAACGCCGCCGGGCGCCGCCTCATCCATTCATGTCTTCACCGCTGGCCATCGTTGCCCTGGTCGGACGCCTCGTCGTCCTGTTCTCGCTCCTGATGCTGGTGCCGCTTTGCGCCAGCTGGCTCGACGGCGGGCGCGCGCTGCACGCTTTCTCCTGGTCGCTCGTCGCCACGCTGGCCAGCGGCATCGCCATGGTCGCGCTCACGCGCGGCCACCTGGGCGAGCTGCGCCCGCGCGACGGCTTCGTGATGGTCGGCGTGATCTGGTTCCTGCTGCCGACCTTTGCCGCCGTGCCGCTGCTGCTGGCCATTCCGGGCCTGAGCGTCACCGACGCCTTCTTCGAAGCCATGAGCGGCTTCACCGCCACCGGCGCGACCGTGCTGGTCGGCCTCGACCACCTGCCGATCGCGGTGAACGTCTGGCGCTGCCTGCTCAACCTCGTCGGCGGGCTCGGCATCGTGGTGCTGGCCGTGGCGGTGCTGCCGATGCTCGGCGTGGGCGGCTCGCAGCTGTTTCGCACCGAGATCACCGGCCCGATGAAGGACCAGAAGCTCACGCCGCGCATCTCGGACACGGCCCGCGGGCTGTGGACGGTGTACTTTCTCGCCTCCGTCGCCTGCCTGCTGGCCTACCGCTGGGCCGGCATGGGCTGGGCCGACGCCTTCATGCACATGTGCTCGACCATGAGCCTCGGCGGTTTCTCCTCGCACGATGCGAGCCTGGGCTACTTCAACTCGCCGCAGGTCGAGATGGTGGCCGTGGTCTTCATGCTGCTGGCCGGCGTCAACTTTGCGCTCTATTTCCTGGCCTGGAAGCGCCGCTCGCTCGCCGTGCTGTGGCGCGACGCGGAACTGCGCACCTACGTGCTGGTGCTGCTCGGCAGCGTGGCGCTGATCACCGGCTACCTGCTCGCCAACGCGCCCGAAGGCGACGTCCTGCGCACGCTGCGGCGCACCCTGTTCCACGTGGTCTCGGTCGCCACCACCACCGGCTACGCCACGCATGACTACGCGCAGTGGCCCACCTTCGTGCCTTTCCTGATGCTGCTGCTGGGCTGCTTCGCCACCTGCGCCGGCTCCACCGGGGGCGGCATCAAGATGCTGCGCGTGCTGCTGCTGCTCAAGCAGTCGCAGCGCGAGCTGGTGCGCATCATCCATCCGAACGTGGTCAATCCGGTGGTGCTCGGCGGCATCACGGTGCCACCGCGCGTGATGCACAGCGTGATCGCCTTCATGATGCTCTACGGCATGACCATCGTCGCGTTGACCATGGTGATGCTGTTCAGCGGCCTGGACGTGGTGACCGCCTTCACCGCCGTGGTCGCGTGCCTCAACAACATCGGCCCCGGCCTCGGCGACGTGGGCCCGGCGGTCAACTACGCGAGGCTCACCAACTTCCAGACCTGGGTGCTGAGCTTCGCCATGCCGCTGGGCCGGCTCGAACTGCTGTCGCTGCTGGTGCTGCTGACGCCGCAGTTCTGGCGGCGCTAGCGCTGCCTTCTCAAACCGGCGTGACCACGCCGCGGCCCGCGAAGTGCCCTTCGGCATTGGCGAGGAAACGGTCGACCGACTTCTGCGTCGCCTCGGGCGACCAGCCCGCCATGTGCGGCGTGAGCAGCACGTTGTCGAGCCCGATCAGCGGCTCGGGCCGCTTCGGTTCGCCTTCGTACACGTCGAGCCCTGCGCCCGCGATGCGGTGCGCGCGCAGCGCCGCGGCCAGCGCCTCGGTGTCGACCACGCTGCCGCGGCCGATGTTCACGAGGTAGCCCTGCGGCCCGAGCGCGTCGAGCACCTCGGCGTTCACCAGATGCTTGGTCGCGGCTCCGCCCGGCGCCGCCAGGATCAGGAAGTCGGCCCAGGTGGCGAGCGACTTCAGGTCGCCGAAGTAGCGGTGCGCCACGCCTTCCTTCGGCTTGCGGTTGTGGTAGCCGACCTCCATGTCGAAGCCGGCCGCGCGCTTGGCGATCTTCTGCCCGATGGTGCCGAGCCCGAGGATGCCGAGCTTCTTGCCCGAGACGTTCGGCGCCTGCGGGATCGCCTCGCGCCACACGCCCTCGCGGCACAGCCGGTCGAGCTTGCGGAATTCGCGCACGATGCCGATCAAGAGGCCGAAGGCATGGTCGGCCACGCAGTCGTCGTTCGTGCCCGCGCCGTTGGCGGTGACGATGCCGCGCGCACGCGTGACCTCGAGCGGCAGGCCTTCGTAGCCCGCGCCCATGCAGCAGATCAGCTCGACCGCGGGCATGGCCGCGATCTCCTCGGGCGTGATGCCGATCACGCCGATGGTCAGCACGGCGCGAAATTTCTTGCCGTGTGTCGCGATGGCGGCCGCACGTTCTGCCTCCGTGGGGGCATAGGTCATGTCGTAGACCTCGGCGATCTGGGCCTGGTGTGCGCTCGAGAGGCTGTTGAGCACCAGCAGGGGAATCTTGTTCGACACGTCTGAACTCCTGGGAATCGATGGGAAAAAGAGATTGGCTGCTACAGCAGCGGAGCGGCTTCGCTTTTTTGCAGCGCCCACATCTGCGCATAGCGGCCCTGCTTCGCGAGCAGTTCGGCATGCGTGCCGCGCTCGATGACGGTGCCGGCGTCGAGCACGAGGATCTCGTGCGCATCGACGACGGTCGACAGGCGGTGTGCGATCACGAGCGTGGTCTTGTCCTGCGCGGCGCTCTTGAGCTCCGACTGGATCGCGCGCTCGTTGGCCGAGTCGAGCGCCGAGGTGGCCTCGTCGAAGATCACGATCGGCGGGTTCTTCAGCAGCGTGCGCGCGATCGCCACGCGCTGCTTCTCGCCGCCCGAGAGCTTGAGCCCGCGCTCGCCGACGGTCGTTTCGTACCCCTTGGGCGTGGCTGCGATGAAGTCGTGGATGCGCGCCGCGCGGGCCGCCGCCTCGACCTCCTTGCGCGTGGCGCCGGGGAGGCCGTAGGCGATGTTGTATTCGATGGTGTCGTTGAATAGCACGGTGTCCTGCGGCACGATGCCGATCGCACGGCGCAGGCTCGACTGCTGCACTTCGCGGATGTCCTGGCCGCCGATGGTGATCCGGCCATGCTGGACATCGTAGAAGCGGTACAGCAGCCGCGCGAGCGTCGACTTGCCCGAACCCGACGGGCCGACCACCGCCACCGTCTTGCCGGCCGGGATCTCGAAGCTCACGTGCTTGAGGATCGGGCGCGCGGGCTCGTAGGCGAAGCTCACGTCTTCGAAGCGGATGGTCGAGTCGACGCCGACGCCCTCACCCCCGCCCTCTCCCGGAGGGAGAGGGAGCAAAGACAACGGCTCTGCGCCCGGCGCGTCGCGCACCTCGCGGTCTTTCTCCATCAGCACGAACATCTTGTCGAGGTCGGTCAGGCTCTGCTTGATCTCGCGGTAGATCACGCCGAGGAAGTTGAGCGGGATGTAGAGCTGGATCATGAAGGCGTTGACCATGACCAGGTCGCCGAGCGTCATGCGCCCCTCGACCACGCCCGCGGTGGCACGCCACAGCATCAGCACCAGGCTCGCGGCGATCAGCATCTGCTGGCCGATGTTGAGCATGCTCAGCGTGCGCTGGCTCTTGATGGCGGCCTTGCGGTAGCGGTCGAGGCTGGCGTCGTAGCGGCCGGCCTCGAAGTCCTCGTTGTTGAAGTACTTGACGGTCTCGTAGTTCAGGAGCGAATCGACCGCGCGGCTCTGGGCCACCGAGTCGAGCTCGTTCATGGTCTTGCGGAACTGGGTGCGCCATTCGGTCACGGTGACCGTGAAGCCGATATAGAGCACCAGCGCGGCCAGCGTGATCCAGACGAACGCGGCGTCGAAGCGCACGCCCAGGATGGTGAGCACCAGCGCCAGTTCGATGAAGGTCGGCACGATGCTGTAGAGCGACATCGAGACCAGCGAATGCACGCCGCGCGTGCCGCGCTCGATGTCGCGCGTCATGCCGCCGGTCTGGCGCTCCAGGTGGAAGCGCAGGCTCAGCGAATGCAGGTGGCGGAACACCTCGAGCGCGATCTGCCGCGCGGTGCCTTCGGTGGCCTTGGCGAAGATCAGCTCGCGCAGCTCGCCGAACAGCGAGGTCGAGAAGCGCAGCAGCCCGTAGGCCAGCAGCAGCCCGATGGGCACCACGAGGATCGCGGCGGCCACGTCGGGCTTGGGCGCCATGGTGTCGACCAGGTTCTTCAGCAGCACCGGCACGCCGACGTTGGCCACCTTGGCGCCGACCATGAAGGCCAGCGCCGCGGCCACGCGCCACTTGTACTGCCAGAGGTAAGGGAACAGCCGGCGCAGCGTGGCCCAGTCGGAACGGTCGCTCCGTGCCGGCGCATGGCCCGGTGCGTGGGCGGAATGGGAAGAAGGAGGCGGGAGGGCTTCGCCGCTGCGGCGCATGAAGGACAATCGTGGTTGCTTGTTTGCTCCAGATTGTGCCCATGTCCGATATTTCCAGCAGCGCCGCTGCCGCCCCGTTGAAAAGCCTGCCCACCGACATGGAGCTGGTCCTGAAGGTCATTCCCATGCCGGCCGACTGCAACGCCAACGGCGACATCTTCGGCGGCTGGGTCATGGCGCAGTGCGACCTGGCCGGCTCGGTCATCCCGGCGCGCTATGCCAAGGGCCGGCAAGCCACGGTGGCGGTCAACGAGTTCATCTTCAAGCAGCCGGTCCGGCTCGGCGACATCCTGTCGTTCTATTCGAAGCTGGTGCGCATCGGGCGCACTTCGGTCACGGTGACGGTCGAGGTCTTTGCCGAGCGCTTCCGCGCGCAGGGCGAGTACATCAAGGTGACGCAGGCCACCTTCACCTACGTGGCCATCGACGACAGCGGCCGGCCACGGCCGATCGAGCAGCCGGCTGGTTGAAGGCGGGCACGGACAGCCGAACGCAGAAGAAAGACAAAAGCACGCAGAAGTCGCAGAAGGAAAGCCAATCGATGGAAGTCCTTCTGCGACTTCTGCGAAACCTTTGCGACCTCTGCGTCCGGCTGTCCGATCCCGCTTTCAGCCCGCCGCGTCCCGCACCCTGTCGAAGCGCTCGAACTCGCGGTTGATCCAGCGCCCGTCCTGCCGCTCGGTGCGGCGTATGTGGACCGCCTGCACGATGTCGCGCGTGTAGGCGTCGATCTCGATCGGCCCGCGCGGGCTCTCGAGCTTGAGCCCGCGGAAGGCGTCGACCAGTTTCTCGCCGCCGGCACTGCTGCCGCGCGCCGAGCGCATTGCGGCGTCGGTGGCCGCCAGCGCGTCGTGGGCCGCCACCGCGAAGTAGCCGGGCCGCAGGTGGCTGCCGTACTCGGCCTCGAAGGCGCCGGTGAAGGCCCGGTTGGCCGGCGAATCATGGGCGAACGAATAGTGGTGGCTGGTCACGAGGCCGTCCGCCAGTTCGCCGATGCCTTCGAGGTAGTGGTCGTCGGTGGCATCGCCCGTGGCGAGCAGGCGGATGCCGGTGCGGGCCATGCCCCGGTCGCGCCAGAACTTGAGGAAGGTCGCGGGCATCTGCCCGGAGGGCAGGAAGAAGAACACCGCCTGCGGCTTGAGCTCGCGCAGCCGCAGCATGTAGGCCGAATAGTCGAGCGTGGCGAGCGGCACGCGCAGCATCGCGCCCACGTGCCCGCCGCCCGCGGTGATGCCCGAGACGAACGCCGCCTCGGCATCGACGCCCGCGGCATAGTCGGCCACCACCGTGCAGACGTCGCGCAGCCCCTGCTGCAGCGCCCAGCGCGCGAGCGGCAGCGTGACCTGCGAGATGGTGAACGACAGCCGCACCGCGAACGGGCAGCGCGCCGTGATGCCGGAGGAAGCCGCATTCATCACCAGCAGCGGCACCTTGGCCTGCGTGGCGACGGCACCAACGGCATAGGCGTTGGAGCTGAAGTCGAGGCCCGCGAGCAGGTCGACGCGCTCGCCCTCGACGAGGTCCTGCGCATGGCGCCGCGCCTGCTCGGGCGCGCTGCCCGGCACGTCGCGCCGCAGCAGCTCGACCGGGCGGCCTGCGATGGCCTGGTTGTGCGCGGCCAGCCAGGCCGACATGCCCGCATCGAACTGGCGCCCGCCGCCCGCATACGGACCGGACCACGAGCCGATGAGCCCGATGCGCAGCGGCCGCACACGGGTATGCGCCACGGCAGGCGAGGCCACCAATGCGCCCGCGAGCAAGCCGAAAGTACGCCGGCGCGTGAGACGACTTGCTACTTTTTCAGTAGCTGCAGCGGCATGCTGGCCGGGGGTTGCGGCGGATCCTGACTTGACGGTTTGCACGTCGGCCAGTGTACGCATGCACCATCGCGGGGCAATGCGTGAAACTACGATCAGACTTTCGAGAAATCCGGCTTCCGCTTCTCCATGAACGCACCGAACGCCTCGCGCGCCGCGGGTTCGCGCAGCATCCGGCTGAAGCTCGCACCCTCCTCGTCCATGCGCTCGACCACCGCCGGCAGCTGCGCCTTCTTGAGCAGGCGCTTGGTCTCGATCAGCGCCGAGAGCGGCTTGGCCGCGAGCTTGCGCGCCTGCCCCTGCGCGATGGCGTTGGCCTCGGTGGGCGGCACGATGCGGTTGACCAGCCCCACCTCGAGCGCGGCCTCGGCCATGAAGGGCTCGCCGAGCAGCAACGCCTCGGCGGCGCGGTGATGGCCGAACATCTGCGGCACCAGCAGGCTGGACGCGGCCTCGGGGCACAGGCCCAGGTTCACGAAAGGCATCGAGAAAGCCGCGTTGTCGCCGGCATAGACCAGGTCGCAATGGAACAGCATCGTGGTGCCGATGCCCACGGCCGGGCCGCAGACCGAGGCGACGATCGGCTTCGGAAAGGCCGCGATGCCGCGCAGGAAGCGGAACACCGGCGAGTTCTCGCCGGCGGGCGGCGCGTTGAGGAAGTCGCCGATGTCGTTGCCCGCGCTGAAGATCGTCGGGTCGCCCTGGATCAGCACGCAGCGCACCGCGGCATCGCCCTCGGCCGCGGCAAGCGCATCGGCCAGCTCGGCGTACATGCCGCTGGTGATCGAGTTCTTCTTCTCGACGCGGTTGAAGGTCAGGGTCATCACGCCGGCTTCGGTGTGGACGAGGATGTCGCTCATGGAAAGGGTCCTTGGAGGTGGAAACGGGAGGAAAGAGGCGGCCGGTTCGTTCACAGCTTCTCAGGCCGACAGCGCCTCGCGCACGAAATCGAGCCGGTCCTGGCCCCAGAACATTTCGCTGCCGACGAACATGGTGGGCGCGCCGAACACGCCGCGGTCGATGGCTTCCTGCGTGACGGACTTCAGGCGGTCCTTGGTTTCCTGCGCGCCGGCCAGCGCGAGCAGCCCTGCGGCATCGAAGCCGGCGTTCTGCAGGACCGTGCCCACGGTGGCCGGGTCGTTCATGTTCTGCGGCGCGACCCACATGGCGTGGAAGACGGCATCGACATACGCACCGAAGCGCTCGGGCTGCGTCATCTGCACGCCGGTGGCGCCGCGCATCAGCAACAGGGTGTTGATGGGAAAGTGGGGGTTGTGCACGAAGGGCACGCCGTAGCGCCTGGCGAACCGCTGCAGGTCGGCCGTCATGTACGGCCCCTTGGGTTTGACCTCGGCCGGCGAGCGGTTGCCCGTGGCCTGGAACACGCCGCCGAGCAGGATCGGCTTCCACACCAGCGCGGCGCCGGTGTCGGCGCACACGTGCGGCAGCTGCGTGGCGGCGAGGTAGGCGGCAGGGCTGCCGAAGTCGAAATAGAAGTCGACGGATTTCGTCATGGGTGGGGTGCCTATTCCTTGTAGTAGACGATCTGGTTCGAGGTGGCGAGCAGCACGCCATTCTGGCTCCAGAGCTGCGCGGCCTGGTCGAAGAAGCCGTTGAAGAACTGCTGCCCGGCCGCGCGGCCCAGCAGGTAGCCCGTGCCGACCTCGGCGAGCTGCGCGGCGTCGGCATGGAAGTAGGTGGTGATCGAGACCGTGCCCGCGGGCACGCGCTTGGCGCGCCGCAGCCACACGCGCGGAAAGAAGACGTCGCTCATCGCGGCGAGCGAGGCGAAGTCGAGCGGCCGCGGCTCGGCCTCGCGCACCCAGTAGAGGCTCTCGCTGTGCTGCTCGCTGCCGTCCCACTCGGCCGGAATGAAGCCGCTGACCGGCCGCATCTCGTACTGTTCGAGCCAGGCCACGCCGGCCGGGCCGATGCTGAAGCGTTCGACCGATTCGGGCCGCGGCATATCGGCGGGCATCGGCAGGTCGCTCTGGCCCCAGGTCTCGCGCCGCGCGGCCGTCACCACGGTGGCGGTGGTCGTCATGTTGGCCGTGCCGTCGGTACCGGGCTGCGTGATCTGCACCGTCCAGTGCTGCGTCGAGCGGTTGGTGCGCACGGCCGTGGCCTGCACGTCGAACGGTCCGGCCTCGAGCGCAGCCGCGAAGTTGACCGTGAGCGCGATCGGTGTGCCGAGCAGGTCGGGGTGCTGCAGCACCGACTGCAGCGCAATGGCCGCGGTGGTGCCGCCGAAGGGCCCCACCATGTTCCAGTAATCGGCGCTGGTGGCGCCCGTGAAGTGGCCGGCGCGCAGGTCGCTGTGCTGCAGCGCCAGGGCCTTGTCGAAGGGGTGGGTGCTCGTCATGGTCGCAGTGTGCCTTCGGTGGGTGGACTCATGCAGTCGTCTGCGGGACGCCGGCCGCCGGGGCCGCCGTGATCGCGGCGAGCCGGTGCAGCTTGTCGACCGTGCCCGGCCAAAGCGTGGCGCTGAACTGCTCGCGGAAGAAGCCGAAATGGCCGATGCGCGGCGCCTGCACGTCGGCCGGCGCGATGCGCTCGATGGCGCGCGGCGCCTGGTCGTAGAAGCTCAGCAGGCTGCGCGTGCCGGCCAGCGTCATGAGCTCGTCGTCGGTCATCGACAGCGCCAGCACCGGAAAGCGCACGCGGCTGTAGCTGCGCGCCGCGCGCTCGCCCTCCGCACCCACGCTGTAGCGCGGGTCGAGGCACCAGCGGCGCCACTGCAGGATCACGCCGCGCGGCAGGTCGCCGACCTTGCGCAGCCGGCGGCCCGGGAAGTAGCCCCAGAGCTTCGTGGCCAGCGGCACCAGCACGAACCAGAAATACAGGATGCTGCGCTTCAGACGCGGCGCGTTCTCGCGCCAGTAGCCGCTGCCCGCGGCAATGCTCACCAGCCCATCGACCTGCTCGGGCCGCTGCAGCAGGCCCGGCAGCTGGGCGCCGAGGCTGTGGCCCAGCAGGTAGAGCGGCTGCGACGGCTGCGCGGCGCGCGCGGCATCGATGACCGCTTCGTAGTCGCGCGCCCAGTCGAACAGGTCGGCCTCGAAACCGCGCAGCGAAGCCCCCTCGCGCGAATCGCCCGAACCCCGGTAGTCGAAGGTCCAGACGCTGAACCCCTGCGCGGCGAGCCACTGCGCGAACGGCGCATAGAACGACTGGCGCACGCCCATCGCACCGCCGATCACGATGCTCGCGTGCGCCTCGGCCGCGGGCATGTAGCGGCGCACCGTGATCTGCTGCTTGCCGCCATCGACCGGCAGCTTCTGCGCGTGTGCCTGCATGGCGGCTACACGCGTTCGAAGATGCCCGCCGCGCCCTGGCCCATGCCCACGCACATCGTGACCATGCCGTACCTGAGCTTCTCACGCTGCAGCGCATGCACCACCGTGGCCGAGCGGATCGCGCCGGTCGCGCCGAGCGGATGGCCGAGCGCGATCGCACCGCCCATCGGGTTGACCTTCGAGGCGTCGAGTCCCAGCGTGTTGATCACCGCCAGCGACTGCGCGGCGAAGGCCTCGTTGAGCTCGAACCAGTCGATGTCCTCGTGCTTGAGACCGGCATAGCGCAGCGCCGCCGGAATGGCCTCGATCGGGCCGATGCCCATGATGTGCGGCGGCACGCCCTTGCTCGCGAAGCTCACGAAGCGCGCGAGCGGCGTGAGGCCGAACTGCTTGACGGCCTTCTCGCTCGCGAGGATCAGCGCGCCCGCGCCGTCGGAAGTCTGCGAGCTGTTGCCCGCGGTGACCGTGCCGCGCGCGGCGAAGACGGTACGCAGCTTGGCCAGGCCTTCGAGGCTGGTGTCGGGCCGCGCGCCTTCGTCGAGGCTGACCGTGCGCGTGCTGGCGATCGACTCGCCGGTTTCGAGGTCGGGCGCACGGTCGGTCACCTCGATCGGCGTGATCTCGTCGGCGAACTTGCCGGCCTTTTGCGCGGCCAGTGCCTTCTGGTGCGAGGCGAGCGCGAATTCGTCCTGCGCCTCGCGGCTCACCTTCCACTGCTGCGCCACCTTCTCGGCCGTGAGGCCCATGCCGTAGGCGATGCCGACGTCGCCGTCGCGTTCGAAGATCGACGGCGACAGCGAGGGCGCGTTGCCCATCATCGGCACCATGCTCATGCTCTCGACGCCGGCAGCGATCATCACGTCGGCCTCGCCCACGCGGATGCGATCGGCCGCCATCTGCACGGCCGACAGGCCCGAGGCGCAGAAGCGGTTGACCGTGATGCCGCCGACGCTGGTCGGCAGGCCCGCGAGCACCGCGCCGATGCGCGCGACGTTGAGGCCCTGCTGCGCCTCGGGGATCGCGCAGCCGCAGATGATGTCCTCGATGGCCTTTGGATCGAGGCCGGGCACCGCGGCGAGCGCGGCCTTGAGCGTGGTCGCGAGCAGGTCGTCGGGGCGGTGGTTGCGGAAGAAGCCGCGGTGCGACCTGCCGATGGGGGTGCGGGTGGCGGCGACGATGTAGGCGTCTTGGGTTTGTTTGCTGCTCATGAAGAAGCTCCTGGATTTTCTTGCTCCTTCCCCCTCCGGGGGAAGGCTGGGATGGGGGCTGGCGGCGTCAACTCGACCAGCCGATTGGCAATGGCCTGACGGACCCCATCAAGATTGGTGAACGGATCGTTCGATGCGAAGCGCAACACATCGAACCCCTGTGCGCGGAAGAATTCGTCACGTCGTGCGTCATAGCCTTGCTGCACCTGATGCTGCGAGCCATCGAGCTCGACGATCAGCCTCGGTGCCAAGCATGCGAAATCTGCGATGTAGTTGCCCAGCGGATGCTGGCGACGGAATTTGACGCCCAGCTGTTCGCCGCGCAGCCCGTCCCAGAGCTTTCGCTCCGAGTCGGTCATCTCGCGGCGAAGCACTTGTGCATTCGCGCGGGCCTTCGGTGTGGCTTGATTTCGCATCGTGCTTGGTTGGAGAGCCCCCATCCCTGCCTTCCCCCGGAGGGGGAAGGAGACATACGGCTCAATTCCGCACCGGCTTCCCCGTGCTCAGCATCCCCATGATCCGCTCCTGCGTCTTCGGATGCACGATCAGCGAGCAGAACGCCTTGCGTTCGAGCGCCATCAGGTATTCCTCGGTCACGAGCGAGCCCGCGTCCACGTCGCCGCCCGTGACCACGTGCGCGATCAGGCTGGCAATGTGGAAGTCGTGCGCGCTGATGAAGCCGCCGTCGCGCATATTGACCAGCTGCCCCTTGATCGTCGCGGCGCCGCTGCGGCCCGCGACGCGGAAGCTGCGGCGCAGCGGCGCACGATACCCGGCGTCGGCCATGGCCTTGGCCTGCTGCAGCGCCACGTAGAGCAGCTCGTCCTTGTTCGGCACGATCACGTCGCTGTCGAGCAGGTAGCCGAGCTTTTTGGAATCGAGCGCACCGGTGCCCACCTTCGCCATGGCGGCGGCCGTGAAGCCTTCGGTCAGGAACGGCAGAAGGTCGGTGCCGGTCGATGCGGCCGCGTTCTCGGCCGCGCGGCGCGCGATGTAGGTCAGCCCGCCCGCACCGGGGATCAGGCCCACGCCCACTTCGACCAAGCCGATGTAGCTTTCCATCGCGGCCACGCGCTTGGCCGAGTACACCGCCAGTTCGCAACCGCCGCCAAGCGCCATGCCGCGCACGGCCGCGACCACTGGCACGCTGGCATAGCGGATCTTGAGCATCACGTTCTGCAGCTCTTCTTCCGCGCCTTCGACGGCCCCGATGCCCGCGACCACAAAGGCCGGCAGCATCGCCTGCAGGTCGGCGCCGACCGAGAACATCTCGTCGGGCGACCAGATCACCAGGCCCTTGTATTCGGCCTCCGCCAGTTCGACGGCGGCACCGAGCGCTTCGGCCACGTCGGGGCTGATGGCGTGCATCTTCGAATGGATGCTGGCAATCAGCACTTCGCCGTCGAGCGTCCACACGCGCACGTCGCCTTCGTCGCTGATTGTCGTACCGGCGGTGTTGGCATCGGCCGCATTCGCGCCAAGCACGCTTTCGGGGAACAGCTGGCGGTCATGCACCGGCAGTTTGCGCTGCGGCACGAACTTGTTCTGCGACGCGCTCCACGAGCCTTCGGGCGTGTGCACGCCACCGGCTTCGGCCACGGGGCCCTCGAACACCCACTTCGGCAGCGGCGCGCTGCTCAGCGCCTTGCCGGCGTCGATGTCTTCCTGCACCCACTTCGCAACCTGGTTCCAGCCGGCCTCCTGCCAGAGCTCGAACGGGCCCTGCTTCATGCCGAAGCCCCAGCGCATCGCAAAGTCGATGTCGCGCGCGCTCTCGGCGATGTCGGCCAGGTGCACGGCGGCATAGTGGAAGCCGTCGCGCAGGATCGCCCAGAGGAACTGGCCCTGCGGCCCTTCGCTCTCGCGCAGCAGCTTCAAGCGTTGGCCCGCGGGCTTCTTGAGCATGCGGCCGTACACCTCGTCGGCCTTCGCGCCCGCGGGGACGTACTCGCCGCGCTGCAGGTCGAAGCGCAGGATGTCGCGGCCGGCCTTCTTGTAGAAACCCCCCTTGGTCTTCTGGCCCAGGTGGCCGAGTTCGAGCAGCTTGGCGAGCACGGGCGGCGTCGCAAAGTTGGCATAGAACGGGTCGGTCTCCGCGCTCAGGGTGTCCTGCAGCGTCTTCACGACGTGCGCCATGGTGTCGAGCCCCACCACGTCGGCGGTGCGGAAGGTACCCGAGCTCGCACGGCCGAGCTTCTTGCCCGTGAGGTCGTCCACCACGTCGGGCGTGAGGCCGAACTTCTCGACTTCCTTCAGGGTCGCGAGCATGCCGGCGATGCCGACGCGGTTGGCGATGAAGTTGGGCGTGTCGTGCGCGCGCACCACGCCCTTTCCGAGCGTGCTGGTGACGAAAGCCTCGAGGTCGTCGAGCACCTGCGGCTCGGTGGTGGGCGTGTTGATCAGCTCCACCAGGAACATGTAGCGCGGCGGGTTGAAGAAATGGATGCCGCAGAAGCGCGGCTTGAGCGCTTCGGGCAGCGCCTCGCTGAGCTTGGTGATCGAAAGCCCCGAGGTGTTCGAGGCCAGGATCGCTTGCTTCGCGACGTGCGGCGCGATCTTTTTGTAGAGATCGAGCTTCCAGTCCATGCGCTCGGCAATGGCCTCGATCACGAGATCGCATTCGGCGAGCTGGTCGAGGTCGTCGTCGTAGTTGGCCTGCTCGATCAGCACCGCGTCGGCCACGTCGCCGAGCGGCGCGGGCTTGAGCTTCTTGAGGTTGTCGATGGCGCGGCTGACGATGCCGTTCTTCGGACCTTCCTTCGCGGCCAGGTCGAACAGCACGACCGGCACGCGTACGTTGACGAGGTGGGCCGCGATCTGCGCGCCCATCACGCCGGCGCCGAGCACGGCGACCTTCTTCACTTGAAATCGGGACATGTTGATTGGTGTGGGTTGAATGGTGATCGCCGGACTCACTGGATGCGCAGCCAGGTTTGGGTGCGCCAGAACGGGCCCAGGTAGCCGCGCACTTCGAGCTTCTTTCCACCGTCGATCGGCGTGAAGCTCGCGCGGTATTCCTTGCCGTTCTCGGGGTCGAGGATTCGTCCGCCTTCCCAGACGTCCTTGCCCTCGGCCTTGGTGCCGCCGCGGATGATCTCGAGGCCCGCGATCGGCTTGCCCTTGCGGTCGTCGCTGCATTCCTCGCAGACCGCGTCGGGCAACGCGCCCTTCTTCAGCGACTTCTCGATGCGCCCGACGAGCGCGCCGTTCGCCTCGCCGATGCGGATCTCGGCCTTGGCCTCGCCGGTCTTGTCGTCGACGTTGCGCCACAGGCCCACCGGGCTTGTCTGCGCGAAAGCACTTGCACTCGCCAGCACGAGCACCGCGGCAAGCGCAGCGAAGCGGGGGAGCCTGGGGGTGGTCATGATCAAGCCAGTGCCGCGTCGGTGTCCATGAGCACCTTGCTGCCGGCGCGCGCGGTGCGCATCAGCGTCGCGGTCTCGGGGAACAGCTTGGCGAAATAGAAGCGCGCGGTCTGCAGCTTGGCGGCGTAGAACGGATCGTCGTTGCCGGCCGCGATCTGGCGCAGCGCGACCTGCGCCATGCGCGCAAACAGGTAGCCGAAGACGAAGTGGCCTGCCACGCGCAGGTAGTCGACCGCCGCGGCGCCGACTTCGTCGGGGTTCTGGAAGCCCTTGAATCCGATCTCGGTCGTGAACTTGGTGAGCTGGTCGCCAAGGCCCGCGATCGGGTTGATGAACTCGGCCATCTTCTCGTTCACGCCCTCTTCCTCCACCAGCTTCGCGACCAGCTTGCCGAACTTCTTGAGCGACGCGCCGTTGTTGCCGAGGATCTTGCGGCCCAGCAGGTCCAGCGACTGGATCGTGTTGGTGCCTTCGTAGATCATGTTGATGCGGTTGTCGCGCACGAACTGCTCCATGCCCCATTCCTTGATGAAGCCATGGCCGCCGAACACCTGCATGCACGCGTTGGTCGCGATGTGGCCGTTGTCGGTGATGAAGGCCTTGACGATCGGCGTGAGCAGCGCAACGAGTTCGTCGGAGTCCTTGCGCACCTTTTCGTCCGGGTGGTGGTGCGCCTTGTCGAGCAGCAGCGTGCAGAAAATCTGCAGCGCGCGGCCGCCCTCGGCATAGGCCTTGGCCGTGAGCAGCATCTTGCGCACGTCGGGGTGCACGATGATCGGATCGGCTTCCTTGTCTTTGGCCTTGGTGCCCGAGAGCGAGCGCATCTGGATGCGGTCCTTGGCGTAGGCCAGCGCGTTCTGGTAGGCCACCTCGGTCAGGCCCAGCGACTGGTTGCCCACGCCGAGGCGCGCGGCGTTCATCATCACGAACATCGCCTGCAGGCCCTTGTTGGGTTCGCCCACGAGCGAGCCGGTCGCGCCTTCGATCACGATCTGCGCGGTGGCGTTGCCGTGGATGCCCATCTTGTGCTCGAGGCCGGCGCAGAAGATCGGGTTGCGCTCGCCGAGCGAGCCGTCGGCCTTGACCTTGTACTTGGGCACCACGAACAGGCTGATGCCCTTGCTGCCCTTGGGCGCGTCGGGCAGGCGGGCCAGCACCAGGTGGATGATGTTCTCGGCCAGGTCGTGCTCGCCGGCCGAGATGAAGATCTTGCTGCCGGTGATGCGGTAGCTGCCGTCGGGTTGCGGTTCGGCCTTGGTGCGCAGCAGGCCCAGGTCGGTGCCGCAGTGCGGCTCGGTCAGGCACATGGTGCCGGTCCATTCGCCGCTCGTGAGCTTGCCCAGGTAGGTCTTCTTCTGCTCGGGCGTGCCGTAGGCATGCAGCGCCTCGTAGGCGCCATGCGACAGGCCCGGGTACATGGTCCAGGCCTGGTTGGCGCTGTTGAGCATTTCGTACAGGCACTGGTTGACCACGTAGGGCAGGCCCTGGCCGCCGTATTCGGGGTCGCACGAGAGCGCCGGCCAGCCGCCTTCGACGAACTTGGCATAGGCTTCCTTGAAACCCTTGGGCGCCGTCACCTCGTGCGTGGTCTTGTCGAGCGTGCAGCCCTCTTCGTCGCCGCTGATGTTGAGCGGGAACGTCACCTCGGCCGCGAACTTGCCGGCCTCCTCGATCACCGCGTTGATGGTGTCGGCATCGGTCTCGGCGTGGGACGGGAGCGCCTTGAGCTCGTCGGCGACGTTGAGCACTTCGTGCAGCACGAACTGCATGTCGCGCACGGGTGGGTTGTAGGTGGGCATCCGGGACTCTCCTGGTCGAAGCTGGGTAAAAAAGAAAAAAAAGAAAACGAAACGGGGTGCTCAGCGCACGGTCTTGAGCCGGCGCGCGGCCGGCTTGGCGGCGGCGGCGGGCGCGGCTGGCGCATCGGGCGTGGCGGCGCGCGCGAGGATGTTGTCGAAGCCGACGTTGGCGCGCGCGATGGAGCCGGGCACCTGCAGGAAGCGTGCTTCGTAGTGCAGCGCGAGGATCAGACCGTGGATCTCGAACGCGAGCTGGCGCTCGTCGGCCTCGGCGCGCAGGTGGCCTTCGCTCTTGGCCTGCACGATGGCGCGCAGCACGGCGGCCTGCCAGATGCTGACCGACTCCACGAGCGCATCGCGCACGGGGCCGGGACGATCGTCGAATTCGGAGGCGCCGCTGATGTAGATGCAGCCGGAGTCGATCTCGGCCGAGGTGCGCTTCATCCAGTTGGCGAACATCGCGCGCAGCCGCGGCAGGCCGCGCGGCGCCTCGAGCGCGGGATAGAACACCTCCTGCTCGAAACGCGCGTGGTATTCGCGCACCACCGAGATCTGCAGTTCCTCGCGCGAGCCGAAGTGGGCGAACACGCCCGACTTGCTCATCTTGGTGATTTCGGCCACCGCGCCGATCGAAAGCCCCTCGAGCCCGATCTGCGCCGCGAGCGCGAGCGCGGCATCGACGATCACGGCCTTGGTCTGCTGGCCCTTCTGGGCGGCGCGCGGCGGCTTGGTGGAGACTGCGGAAACGGACATCGGGGAACCCCAAATAAAACGAACGGTCGTTCTATTTTGCAGGGGCTTCCCGGTTTTGAGGTTGATTAACCTTCGACCGCCGTAGGTTAATCGAGGCGACGGCGGGCCGCCATCGGGCCCGTCGCGTTGTCAGAAATCCTGCGACACCGGCCGCAGCACCACCTCGTTGATGTCCACGCTGGCCGGCTGCTCGACCGCGTAGACCACGGCGCGCGCCACCGAATCGGCGGGGATCTGGCTGGCCTCGTAGAAGGCCTGTACGCCGGCGGCCGTCTCGGCGTCGGTGGTGCCGAACTTCAGTTCCGACTCGACCGCGCCCGGCGAGACGATGGTCACGCGGATGCCGCTGTTGCCGACCTCGACGCGCAGCCCTTCGGAGATCGCGCGCACGGCGTATTTGGTGGCGCTGTAGACCGTGCCGATCGGCGTGAACACCTTCAGGCCCGCGATCGACGCGATGTTGACGATATGGCCGCTGCCCTGCGCCTGCATGCGCGGCAGCACCGCGGCAATGCCATAGAGCACGCCCTTGATGTTGACGTCGATGGTGCGGTCCCACTCGTCGACCTTCCGCTTCTCCATCGGCGACAGCGGCATCACGCCCGCGTTGTTGACCAGCACGTCGATGCGGCCGAAGGCCTCGACCGCGGCGGCGGCCAGCCGTTCGAGGTCGGCGCGCCGCGACACGTCGGTGGCCACCGCGACCGCTTCGCCGCCGGCCTCGCGGATCTCGGCCACCACCTTGTCGAGCCGGTCGGTGCGGCGCGCCGCGAGCACCACCCTGGCGCCGCGCGCGGCGAGATGGCGCGCCGTCGATTCGCCGAGCCCGCTGCTCGCGCCGGTGACGATGGCGACCTTGCCGCGGACGTTGTCTTGAATGGATGTCATGGGAAGCTCCTGTGGAAGTTGATCGGATGCATGCAGTGTGGAAAATCCACGCGTTCCCGTAAATGAATCTCTCATGACTTCAGAATTCCAGAACAAGGAATACAGATGAGCAACCGACTGGAGGCCCTGCGCGTCTTCTGCGCCGCCGCCGATGCCGCCAACTTCCGCGAGGCCGCGGTGCGCCTGTCGGTCTCGCCGCAGGTGGTCACGCGCGCGGTGCGCGAACTCGAAGAGGAATTGGGCGAACCGCTGTTCCACCGCAGCACGCGCGGCGTGCAGCTCACCGATTTCGGGCGGCAGCTCGCGCAGCGTGCGCGCGCGGCGGTGGGCGGTGTCGATGCGCTCTTTCACCGCACCGACCGGCGCGCGCTCTCGCAGCACGCGGGCACGGTGCGCGTGACGGCGCCGAACGTGTTCGGGCGCAGGCTGATCCCACAGGCACTGGCGCCGACGCTCGCCGCGCACCCGGGCCTGGTGCTCGACCTGCGGCTGTCCGAGCAGCATGCCGACGTGGTCGACGAGCAGATCGACATCGGCGTGCGCGCCGGTCCGGTGCGCGATGCGCGCTTCGTCACGCGCGTGGTCGGAAAGATGGCGCTCTACGTGGTGGCCGCGCCGGCGCTGATCGCGCGCACCGGCGAGCCGCAGACGCTCGACGAACTCGCGCGGCTGCCGCTCACGGGCCTGATCGACCGCAGTGCGGGCCGGCCGTGGTCCTGGTTCTTCAGCAAGGGGCGGCAGATGCCGCTGACCGCGCCGGCGTTCGTGACGGACGACGTCGATGCCGAATGCACGGCGGTGCTGGCCGGCCTCGGCTTCGGACAGCTGGTCGGCCCGTTGGCCGAACCGCTGCTCGCATCGGGCGCGCTGGTGTCGGTGCTCGAGGCCGAGGCGCCCGAGCCCTGGCCGATCCATGTCTACCGCTCGCAGCGCGCGCCGGTGCCGGCGCGCGTGCGGCTGGTGTACGACGAACTGGTCCGCGCGCTGCGCTGAGGCGCGTGCAGCGTGTTGCGCCTCAGCGCTTGAACGGAATCACTTCCTGGCGCTGGTCGCCCAGCCCCTCGATGCCCAGCGTCATCACGTCGCCCTTCTTCAGGTAGAGCGGCGGCTTCATGCCCAGGCCCACGCCGGGCGGCGTGCCGGTGGTGATGACGTCGCCGGGCAGCAGCGTCATGAACTGGCTCAGGTAGCTCACGATCTTGGCGATGCTGAAGATCATGGTCTTGGTGCTGCCGGTCTGCACGCGCTTGCCATTGAGGTCGAGCCACATCGACAGCTTCTGCGGGTTGGGCACTTCGTCGCGCGTGACCAGCCAGGGGCCGATCGGGCCGAAGGTGTCGCAGCCCTTGCCCTTGTCCCAGGTGCCGCCGCGCTCGATCTGGAACTCGCGTTCGCTCACGTCGTTGATGGTGCAGTAGCCGGCCACGTAGTCGAGCGCGTCCTTTTGCGACACATAGCTCGCGCGCGCGCCGATGACCACGCCGAGTTCGACCTCCCAGTCGCTCTTGACCGAGTTCTTCGGCAGCATGACCGGATCGTTCGGGCCCTGGATGCAGCTGGTGGCCTTCATGAAGACCACGGGCTCCTTCGGGATCGGCAGGCCCGACTCGGCGGCGTGGTCGGCGTAGTTCAGGCCGATGGCGATGAACTTGCCGACGTTGGCCACCGGGCAGCCGAAGCGCGGCTTGCCGCGCACCAGCGGCAGCTTGTCGATCTTCTGCCGGCGCAGCTTGGCCAGTGCGGCATCGCCGAGCTGGTCGGGGCCGATGTCGGCGACCACGGCGCTCAGGTCGCGCAGGCGGCCTTCGTCGTCGATGAGGCCGGGCTTCTCCTTGCCGGGATTGCCATAGCGAACGAGTTTCATGCTGTCCTTTCTTGGGGAGTCGAAAAAAATCAATAGGTCGAGCGGCCGCCGGAGAGGTCGAAGACCGCACCGGTGGCGAACGAACAATCTTCGGTGCAAAGCCAGCCGACCATCGCAGCCACTTCCTGCACGGTGCCGAAGCGGCCCATCGGAATCTTCGAGAGCATGAACGCGATGTGCTCGGGCGTCATCTGCTCGAAGATGGCGGTCTTCACCGCGGCAGGCGTCACGCAGTTGACGCGGATGCCGGTGTCGGCCAGCTCCTTGCCCAGCGATTTGGTGAGCGCGATCACCGCGGCCTTGCTCGCACTGTAGGCGCTGGCGTTGGGGTTGCCTTCCTTGCCGGCCACGGAGGCGATGTTGACGATGCGGCCGTAGCCCTGGCTGCGCATCTGCGCCACCACTTCGCGGCAGCAGAGGAACACGCCGTTGATGTTGACTTCCATCACCTGGCGCCAGTCGTCGACGGGATAGTCCCAGAGCTTGGTGTTAGGGCCCGTGATGCCGGCGCTGTTGACCAGTGCATCGATGCGCGGCGAATGCGCGAGCGTGTCGGCCAGCGCCCGGACCACGGAGTCGTGTTCGGCCACGTCCACGCGCACTGCGAAGGCCTTCGGGCCCAGCGCGGCGGCCGCCTTGGCGGCGGCGGCTTCGTCGCGGTCCCACAGCGTGACGCTGCCGCCCGAGGCGATGAGCCGTTCGGCGATGCCGTAGCCCAGGCCGGTGGCGCCGCCGGTCACCACCGCATGGCGGCCATCGAAGTCGAGCCGGTTCATATCGTGATCCCGCCGTCGACGGTGAAGGCCTGGCCGGTGGCGAACACCGACTCGTCGCTCGCGAGGAACACCACGACGGGCGCGATCTCCTCGGCCTGCGCGAGCCGGCCCATGGGCTGGCGCGCGATGAATGCCAGGCGCGCGGCCTCGGGGTCGGCGTTGGCATTGATGCGTTCGCCGAGCGAAGGCGTGTCGACCGTGCCGGGGCACACCGCATTGCAGCGGATGCCGCGCGCCACGAAGTCGGCCGCCACGCTCTTGGTGAGGCCGAGCACCGCGGCCTTGGTGGTGCCGTAGACGAAGCGGTTGGGCAGGCCCTTCATGCTCGAGCAGACGCTCGCCATGTTGATGATGCTGCCGCGCCCGGCTGCCAGCATGCCGGGCAGCGCGGCCTGGATGGTCCAGTACTGCGCGCGCACGTTGAGCTGGAACGCGAACTCGAGGTCGCGGTCGGTGGCATCGAGCACGGTGCCGTTGTGCACCACGCCCGCGCAGTTGAACAGCACGTCGAGCGCGGGCACGCGCGCGAAGAAGGCGTCGATCGCGGCCTTGTCGAGCACGTCGAGCCTGGCGGTGCGCACGTTGGCGACGCCCGCGTAGCGCTCCAGCAGCGCCTCGTTGACATCGGTCGCCCAGACCTCTGCGCCTTCGGCCGCCATCGCGAGCACGCTCGCGCGGCCGATGCCCTGCCCGGCGGCCGTGACCAGCGCGGTCTTGCCCTTGAGTCTCATGCATGTCTCCTTGAATGGAAAAGTGGTGCACCGGCAGGGCGGTTCAGGGTTTGGCCCGATGGCGACGGCGCAGTGCGGCCCGTATTCTGAATTGGCCTTACCACTTGTCCAATTCAGGACAACCCTTAACCGCCCACCGTGCCGCTCCAGACCGTCGAACCCCAGCGCCTGTACCGCCAGATCGCCGACCAGCTGCGCGCGCTGATCGGCCAGGGCGAATTCGCCGTGGGAGCGCGGCTGCCGGCCGAGCGCGACCTGGCCAAGCAGCTGGGCGTGAGCCGGCCCTCGGTGCGCGAGGCGCTGATCGCGCTCGAGGTCGAGGGCTGGGTCGAGGTGCGCACCGGCTCGGGCGTGTACGTGCTCGACCGCGCCCACCGCGCGAGCAAGCCGGTGGCGCCCACCGAATGGGGCCCGCTCGAGTTGATCCGCGCACGCCGCGTGATCGAGGGCGAGACCGCCGCCATCGCCGCGGTCCAGGGCAAGCGCAAGGACGTCGACGCGATGAGCCGCGCGATCAGGACGATGCGCGAGCTCGCCGACCGCGAGGTGCTGCCGCTCGACGGCGACCGCGCGTTCCACCTGGCCATCGTCGGCGCCAGCGGCAACGCGGTGCTGGTCGAGACGGTGCAGAGCTTCTGGGACTCGCGCAACGGCCCGATCTTCACGCGGCTGGGCGGCTATTTCGAGACCGTGGCCTCGTGGCGTTCGGCGATCGCCGAGCACGAGGCGATCCGCGACGCGGTCGCCGCCCACGACGCCGACGCCGCACGCGCTGCGATGCACGCCCACATGGACAACTCACACCACCGATTCAGCGCGAGCTGGCGCCGCGCGAAAGCCTCCTGACCCGCCAGCACATTCCTCATTCCCTAACGGAGACAACCCGATGAACAGCAAACGCCACATCCTCAAAGCCATTGCCGCCTGCGCCCTGGCCGCCACCGCGCTCGGCACGGCCGGCCTCGCCGCCGCGCAGACCAAGCTCAAGTGGGCCCATGTGTATGAAACCTCGGAGCCGTTCCACAAGTACTCGGTGTGGGCCGCCGAAGAGATCAAGAAGCGCACCAACGGCAAGTACGACATCCAGGTGTTCCCGGCGTCGAGCCTGGGCAAGGAAGCCGACATCAACCAGGGGCTGACGCTCGGCACGGTCGACATCATCCTGTCGGGCGCGAGCTTCGCAGGGCGCAGCTATCCGCCGCTCGCGGTCTCGTACTTCCCGTTCATCTTCCGCGACGCCGAGCACCAGCTGAAGTACGCCAAGAGCGACGTCTTCAAGGAACTCGCCAAGGGCTACGACGACAAGACGGGCAACCACATCACGGCCCTCAACTACTACGGCGCGCGCCACGTCACCTCGAACGCAGCCCGCCCGGTGGCCAAGCCCGAAGACATGAAGGGCCTGAAGATCCGCGTGCCCGATGCACCGGCCTACCTGGCCTTCCCCAAGGCGCTGGGCGCGAACGCCACGCCGATCGCCTTCGCCGAGGTCTACCTCGCGCTGCAGAACAACACGGTCGACGCGCAGGAAAACCCGCTGCCCACCATCGAGGCGAAGAAGTTCTTCGAGGTGCAGAAGAACATCTCGCTGACGGGCCACATCGTCGACTCGCTGCTGACCATCGTCTCGGGCCAAACCTGGGGCAAGCTGTCGGCCGACGAGAAGAAGATCTTCAGCGACGTGATGCAGGAAGCCGCCGAGAAGACCGGGCGCGAGGTGATCGCGTCTGAAACGCGCCTGGTGGAAGAGTTCAAGAAGAAGGGCCTCAACGTGATCACGGTCGACAAGGCCGCGTTCCGCGAAGCGGTGCTCAAGAACACCAAGCCGACCGAGCACGGCTACCGCCAGCAGGACTACGACCGCATTTCGAACATCAAGTGAGCCACGGCCGAGCCCCCAGGAGATTGCGTTGACTGCAGAACAGAAGATCATCGACGACGACGGCCACTTCCATGCGGAAGACGAGGTCGTCGACCTTTCCGACACCATCGCCGAGGGCTGGATCGCGCTCGCGATCTTCTGGGCGCTCGGGCTCACCGTGTTCTACCAGTTCGTCACGCGCTACGTGATGAACGACTCGGCCGCCTGGACCGAGGAGGTGGCGCGCTACATGCTGATCGGCGTGGTGTTCATCGGGGCGGCGGTCGGCGTGGCGAAGAACAACCAGATCCAGGTCGACTTCTTCTACCGCCACATGCCCGCGGCCATGGGACGCTGGCTCTCTCGCGCGGTCGACGTGCTGCGCACGGCCTTCTTCGCCGCCGCCGTGGTCATGACGGTGCAGATGATGCTGAAGATCGGCAGCAACACCCGCATGACGATCGTCGATGCGCCGATGAACATCGTCTACGCGCTGTGCCTGTTCGGGTTCGCGGCGATGACGTGGCGCTCGGTCCAGGTGATGCGCATCCACTGGAAGCGCGGCTACAGCGTGCTCGAGCGCCCCGAATCCACGCTCGCGGACCGGTGAGACATCCCCAGAGAACACGCGCATGCTGAAAATATTCTTCCTGATCTTCATGGCGGGCGGCATCCCGGTGGCGGTGGCCATGGCCGGCGCCTCGCTCGCCTACATCCTCGTGAGCGGCAACCTGCCGCCGTTCGTGGTGATCCACCGCATGGTGAGCGGCATCGACAGCTTTCCGCTGCTCGCTGTGCCCTTCTTCATCCTGGCGGGCAACCTGATGAACAACGCGGGCATCACCACCCGCATCTACAACTTCGCGCTTGCGCTCGTGGGCTGGCTCAAGGGCGGCTTGGGCCATGTGAACGTGCTCGGGTCGGTGATCTTCGCGGGCATGAGCGGCACGGCCATCGCCGATGCCGCGGGCCTCGGCACGATCGAGATCAAGGCCATGAAGGAGCACGGCTATTCGACCGAATTCGCGGTCGGCGTGACCGCGGCCTCGGCCACGCTCGGACCGATCATCCCGCCGAGCCTGCCGTTCGTGATCTACGGAATGATGGCCAACGTGTCGGTGGGGGCGCTGTTCCTCGCGGGCATCCTGCCGGGCGTGCTGCTGGCCATATTGATGATGCTGACGGTGGCCTACTTCGCGCACCGCAACGGCTGGGGCGGCGACATCAAGTTCTCCAGCACGCGCTTCTTCAAGGCCATGTGCGAACTGGCCGTGGTGGTCGGCTGGCCACTCATGCTGTGGCTGTTGGTGGCCAAGCTGGGCACGCCGCCGCAGCTCACGGTGTTCGCGGGCCTGGCGTCGCTGTTCGTGCTCGACCGCATCTTCCGCTTCGAGGCGCTGCTGCCCATCATGACGCCCGTGCTGCTGATCGGCGGCATGAGCACGGGCCTTTTCACGCCGACCGAAGGCGCCATCGCGGCCTGCGTGTGGGCCATGATCCTCGGCTTCGCCTGGTACAAGACACTGTCGTGGAAGATGTTCGTCAAGGTCTGCCTCGACACCATCGAAACCACGTCGACCGTGCTGTTCATCGTGGCGGCCGCGTCGATCTTCGGCTGGATGCTCACCGCCACCGGCGTGACCACCGACATCGCGAGCTGGGTGCTCGGCTTCACCAAGGAGGCCTGGGTGTTCCTGCTGCTGGCCAACCTGCTGATGCTGTTCGTGGGCTGCTTCCTCGAGCCCACGGCCGCGATCACCATCCTGGTGCCGATCCTGCTGCCCATTGCCATTCAGCTGGGCGTGGACCCGATCCATTTCGGCCTGGTGATGGTGCTGAACCTGATGATCGGGCTCTTGCATCCGCCGATGGGCATGGTGCTGTTCGTGCTCGCGCGCGTCGCGGGCCTGAGCTTCGAGCGCACGACGATGGCGATCCTGCCGTGGCTGGTGCCGCTGCTGCTGGCGCTGGCGGCGATCACCTACCTGCCGTCGATGGTTCTCTGGCTGCCGAAAATGTTCTTCTAGTCCCACACCACAACGAGTTCCACGATGAATCCCTTCATTCGCCTTCATGCGGCCGACGACGTCGTGATCGCGCGCAGCCAGCTGGTCGGCGGCGCCACGGTCGAGGGCGTGACCGTGCGCGGCCTGATTCCCGCGGGCCACAAGGTGGCGGCGCGCGCCATCGGCGCGGGCGAGCCGGTGCGCCGCTACAACCAGATCATCGGCTTCGCGAGCAAGCCCATCGCGCCCGGCGAGCACGTGCACACGCACAACCTCGACATGGGCCCCGACAAGGGCGACTTCGAACGCGACTACGCCTTCGGTGCGGACGTGAAGCCTGCGCCCGCGAAGCGCGAGGCGACTTTCATGGGCATCCGCCGCGCGGACGGCCGCGTCGCCACGCGCAACTACATCGGCGTGCTGACGAGCGTGAACTGCTCGGCCACCGCGGCGCGCGCCATCGCCGACCACTTCTCGCGCAAAACCAACCCCGCGGCGCTGGCGGACTTTCCGAATGTCGACGGCGTGGTGGCGCTCACGCACGGCACGGGCTGCGGCATGGACACGCAGGGCATGGGCATGCAGATCCTCGAACGCACGCTCACGGGCTATGCCACGCATCCGAACTTTGCGGGTGTGCTGGTGGTGGGCCTGGGCTGCGAGGCGAACCAGATCAACGCCTGGCTCGCGACCGGCCACCTGGCCGAGGGCGAGAACTTCCGCACCTTCAACATCCAGGACACCGGCGGCACGCGCAAGACGGTCGACAAGGGCATCGCGCTGATCCAGGAGATGCTGCCTCGCGCCAACGCGGTGAAGCGCGAGCCCTGCAGCGCGGCGCACATCACGATCGGGCTGCAGTGCGGCGGCTCGGACGGCTATTCAGGCATCAGCGCCAACCCCGCGCTGGGCGCCGCGGTCGACCTGCTGGTGGCGCACGGCGGCACGGCCATCCTGAGCGAGACGCCCGAGGTCTACGGCGCCGAGCACCTGCTCACGCGCCGCGCGGTGCGGCACGAGGTGGGGCAGAAGCTTGTCGAGCGCATCAAATGGTGGGAGCACTACACCGAGATCAACCAGGGCGAGATGAACAACAACCCCTCGCCAGGGAACAAGGCGGGCGGCCTCACGACCATCCTCGAGAAATCGCTCGGCGCCGTGGCCAAGGGCGGCACCAGCAACCTCGAGGCGGTGTACGAATACGCGGAGCCGGTCGCGGCGCACGGCTTCGTCTACATGGACACGCCGGGCTACGACCCGGTGAGCGCCACCGGCCAAGTGGCGGGCGGCGCGAACATCATCTGCTTCACGACGGGGCGCGGCTCGGCCTACGGCTGCGCGCCCTCGCCGTCGCTCAAGCTCGCGACCAACTCGGCGCTGTGGCAGCGGCAGGAAGAAGACATGGACATCAACTGCGGAGAGATCGTCGACGGCACGAGCTCGATCCAGGAGATGGGCCAGCGCATCTTCGAACTGGTGCTGGCAACGGCGTCGGGTGAGCCGTCGAAGAGCGAAAAGCATGGCTACGGCCAAAACGAATTCGTCCCATGGCAAGTCGGCGCCGTGATGTAGCCCACCCCCGAAGCGGCTCACTTCGTGTAGCCGCCTCCCCCTCAAGGGGGCAACACCAGCGGCCCGGCAAAGCCGGTTCCGCGGTGTTCCACGAACGGGCCTCGCTGCGCGGCCATTGAACAATCCAACGGAGTCACCGATGCCCCAAACCCTTCCCGCTGCCACGCTGCGTGCGCACTGCGCCCGCATCCTCGAAGCCGCCGGCAGCGCGCCGGCCGAAGCCGAACAGGTCGCTGCCAACCTGGTGCTCGCCAACCTGAGCGGCCACGACTCGCACGGCGTGGGCATGCTGCCGCGCTATGTCGATGCCGTGGCCGAGGGCGGGCTGGTGCCGAACGCGGCGGTCAAGGTCAATGCCGACATCGGCACCCTGCTCGCCCTCGATGGCCAGCATGGCTACGGACAGATCGTCGGCGTGCAGGCGATGGCGCTCGGCATCGAGCGCGCAAAGCAGCACGGCAGCTGCATCTTCACGCTCGCGAATGCGCACCACCTCGGGCGCATCGGGCATTTCGCGGAAATGGCGACGGCCGAGGGCCTGGTGTCGATGCACTTCGTCAATGTGCTCTCGCGACCGGTGGTGGCCCCCTGGGGCGGCGGCGACGGGCGCTTCGGCACCAACCCTTGCTGCATCGGCATTCCGCTCGCGGGCGCCGAGCCCTTTCTGCTCGACTTCGCGACCAGCCGCGTGGCGCAGGGCAAGATGCGCGTCGCGCACAACAAGGGCGAGCAGGTGCCCGACGGCTACCTGATCGACGAGCGCGGCGTACCGACCAACGACCCGGGCGTGGTGGTGGTGCCGCAGTCCAACGGCCTGTTCGGCGCGCTGATGACCTTCGGCGAGCACAAGGGCTACGGCATGGCAATGGCCTGCGAACTGCTGGGCGGTGCACTGACCGGCGGCGGCACATGGCACCGGCCGGCCGACACGGCACGCACGGTGCTCAACGGCATGCTGACGGTGCTGATCGATCCCGCGAAGCTCGGCACAAAGCAGCGCTTCGAACAGGAAGCGACGGCCTTCGTCGACTGGCTGCGCCAGAGCCCGCCGGGCGCCGGTTTCGACCAGGTGCAGATCGCTGGCGAACCCGAACGCGCCGCGCGCGCGGCGCGCGAGCGCGACGGCATCTGGCTCGACGATGCGACCTGGGGCGAGATCGTGGCGGCGGGGGCCAAGGTGGGCGTGGCAGTCACGGATTGATGGTCTTGCTCCTTCCCCCTTCGGGGGAAGGTTGGGATGGGGGCCGGCGATGCGCCCGATGGTGACGCCGCCAGCCCCCACCCCTGCCCTCCCCCGGCGGGGGAGGGAGAAACGCATTCGCGCGCTCAGCTGTTGCTGCTGTCGTGCGCCGGCTTGCCGACCTGCACGCTGACTTCCTCGCCCTTGATCTTCGCCTGCACCGCCTTGATCGCCTTCTCGAGGCGCGCGCCGTAATCAGCATCGGCCTCGCGGAAGTAGCTCACGGCGCGGTCGATGATGTCCTGACGCGTGACCGCGCCCAGGCCGCCCGCGATGTTGTTGACGAGCCGCTCCTTGGCGGCCTCGTCCATCAGGCGGTAGAGGTCGCCGGCCTGCACGAAGTCGTTGTCGGCCGGATGCTGCTGCCAGGCGTGGCTGCCGGTCCAGCCATGGATCTCAAGCGGCGCATAGACCGGCTCGTTGCTCTGCTTGGGCGCGTCGCTGAAGCTGTTGGGCTCGTAGTTGGGGCCGCGGCCGCCATTGGCGTCGCCGCGCATGGCGCCGTCGCGGCCGTAGTTCTGCGCCGTGGTGGCGCGCGGACGGTTCACCGGCAACTGCGTGTGGTTGATGCCGAGCCGGTAGCGCTGCGTGTCGCCGTAGCTGAACAGGCGGCCCTGCAGCATCTTGTCGGGCGAAGGGCCGATGCCGGGCACGAAGTTGGCGGGATTGAATGCGGCCTGCTCGATCTCGGCGAAGTAGTTGTCGGGGTTGCGGTCGAGTGTGAGCACGCCGATGTCGATCTTCGGATAGTCCTTGTGCGACCAGACCTTGGTCAGGTCGAAGGGATTGAAGCGGTAGGTGCGCGCCTCGGCCACCGGCATGATCTGCACCTGCACGCGCCAGCTCGGGAACTCGCCGCGCTCGATGGAATGCAGCAGGTCGAGGTGGTGGTGGTTCGGGTTCTCGCCGCCCACGCGCTGCGCCTCCTCGGCCACGAAGGTCTCGATGCCCTGGTTGGTCTTGAAGTGGTACTTGACCCAGAAGGCCTCGCCCTGGGCGTTGACCCACTGGAAGGTGTGCGAGCCGAAGCCGTCCATGTGGCGGTAGCTCTTCGGAATGCCGCGGTCGCCGAACAGCCATGTGAACTGGTGCGTGGCCTCGGGCGAATGCGAGAAGAAGTCCCAGGCGTTGTTGGGCTCCTGCACGTGGCTGTACGGATCGCGCTTCTGCGAATGGATGAAGTCGGGGAATTTCAGCGGATCGCGGATGAAGAAGATCGGCGTGTTGTTGCCGACGAGGTCGTAGTTGCCTTCTTCGGTATAGAACTTGACCGCGAAGCCGCGCGGATCGCGCACCGTGTCGGCCGAGCCGAGTTCGAGCGCCACGGTCGAGAAGCGCACCAGCACCTCGGTCTTCTTGCCGACCTCGGAGAGGAACCTTGCCTTGGTCCAGCGCGTGAGGTCGGCCGTGACCTCGAAGTGGCCGAAGGCACCCGAGCCGCGCGCATGCACCACGCGCTCGGGGATGCGCTCGCGGTCGAAGCGCGCGAGCTTCTCGATCAGGTGGTGGTCCTGCATCAGCACCGGGCCGGTGGGGCCGGCGGTCTGCGACTGCTGGTTGTTCTCAACGGGCGCGCCGTTCTCGGTGGTGAGTGTGTGGGGCTGGGTCATGGGCTTTCCTCTCTGGTGTTGTGGCAACACGATCGATTTTGCCAATGAACGCGGAAGCGCAACATCGTATTCAGCTATCGCCTCCATAGGAGGCGGCGGCGCCCGCTCAGACGATCAGCGCGATCGTGGCCTCGAGGTGCTCCGACGGCGAGCGGCGGAAACCCGAGCGCGCGAAACGCTGCAGCTGTCCGACGACGAAGGCGGTGAGCGCCGCGGCACGCACCTGCGCGTCGACGGTCGGCGTGGCCGAGCCCTCGGCCGTGGCCGCTCCGCGCAGCACCTGGCGCAGCGTGGCTTCGATCTTGTCGAAGAACTGGTTCATGCGCTGCTGCAGCCGCTCGTTCTCGAACACCAGCGCGTCGCCGACCATGACGCGCGTCATGCCCGGATTGCGCTCGGCAAACTGCACCAGCAGCGTGAGGATGCGCGCGGCCTGGTGCGCGCCCGGAACGCCCTCGCGCTCGAGCACCTGGTTGACCAGCGTGAAGACGCTCTGCTCGATGAAGTCGATCAGGCCTTCGAACATCTGCGCCTTGCTCGCGAAGTGGCGGTACAACGCCGCCTCGCTGACGTCGAGCCGCGCCGCCAGTGCTGCCGTGGTCACGCGTTCGGCGCCGGGCTGCTCGAGCATGGCCGCGAGCGCCTGCAGGATCTGCACGCGCCGCTCGCCGGGCTTGGGACGCTTGCGCACCGGTGCAGTGGTGGCGCCGGCGGTGGTCGTGAGCGTCTCGGCGGGGGCATCGACGCCCGGGTGGCTTGTCTCTTCGTTTTGCATGGGCGCACGGCAAAGATGTAATCAATTGATTCTCGCACACGGTCGCGCAGTGAGCGCGCGCCAACCGGCTCGGGGAAAGCTCGTAGAGAATCGGCGCCTCCATCCCGTAGAAGGCTCTCATGGCTCACTCCCACAACGTTCTGGTCACCGGCGGCGCGGGTTTCATCGGCAGCCACACCTGCGTGGCGCTCGCTGCGGCCGGGTACGTGCCGGTGATCCTCGACAACCTGGGCAACAGCGACGTCCGCGTGCTCGACCGGCTGCAGCGCATCACGGGCACTCGACCGGAACTCATCGAGGGAGACGTGCGCGACCGCGCGCTGCTGGACCGGGTGCTGGCCAACGGCGAGTTCTCGGCCGTGGTGCACTTCGCCGGCCTCAAGGCCGTGGGCGACTCGGTCGCCGACCCGCTCACCTACTACGACAACAACGTGCACGGCAGCCTCGTGCTCGCCGCGGCGATGCGGCAGGCCGGCGTGCGGACACTGGTCTTCTCGTCGTCGGCCACGGTCTACGGCGAGCCCGACCAGTCGCCGATTCCCGAGGACGCCGCATGCAGGCCGGCCAATCCGTACGGACGCTCCAAGCGCATGGTCGAAGAGGCGCTGATCGACCTGCACCAGGCCGAGCCCGGCTGGCGCATCGCGCTGCTGCGCTACTTCAATCCCGTGGGTGCGCACGAGAGCGGCCTGATCGGCGAGCATCCGCAAGGCAAGCCGAACAACCTGATGCCTTTCGTGTGCCAAGTGGCCGTGGGGCGGCGCGACAAGCTCATGATTCACGGCAATGACTACCCGACGCCCGACGGCACCGGCGTGCGCGACTATGTGCACGTGATGGACCTCGCCGAAGGACACGTCGCGGCGCTGCGGCGCGCCGAGCGCGAGGCCGGGCTGGTCACCCTGAACCTCGGCACGGGCCGCGGCGCGTCGGTGCTGGAAGTGGTGCACGCCTTCGAGCGCGCGAGCGGGCGCGCGTTGGCCCACGAGTTCGGGCCGCGCCGGCCGGGCGACGTGCCCGCCTACTGGGGTGATCCATCGCGCGCGGAGGCCACGCTGGGCTGGCGTGCCCAGCGCGGGCTCGACCAGATGTGCGCCGACAGCTGGCGCTGGCAGCAGGGCAATCCGAACGGGTACGACACGCCCCCCGCGCACGGCTGAGCGGTTGGCCGGCCGTTTTGGCCGCCGCGACCTCGCCCCGCGTAACGAATGGAACGCCTGCGCAACGAATGTTTCGACGCTTGTTACCCTTGCGCCTCTTCCCCGTCGCTATCCTGAATTAGGGGATCCGCACGCCGAGGTCCCCGATCTTTGCCATCTCTTGCAGAGTAGGGGGAAATTTCTTGCAGACCGATCAAGCGCGATACGCGCATTGGGCCGCGGCGTGCCGGTTCCTACCGTTCACCGACGCCGCCTACCGCGCGTGGACAGGGGCAGAAGCATCCCGCTGCGAGAAGGATCACCCGGCGCTGCGCGCGGAGTTGGAGGCGCTCGCCTGGGGCGCTGGCATGAGCTTCGCCATCGCCGACACCGGCAGCGACGAGGCGTTGCACGCCACGATGGCTTCGCTGGCCGCGCAGGACTGCCGCCGGTTCGACGTGGTGGTGGCGTGCGCAGCGCCGCGCATGGAGGCGGTCAGCCGTGCGCTGTCTTCCGTTCGCGATGCCGTGCGCGTCCGCGTGGTCGCCGCGGAGGGGCCGGCAAGCACGCTCGCACTGCAGGCGCTCGCGTTCGCGCAGGCCTGCGAGCCCTGGTTCGGCGTGATCGCCGCGGGCGACCGGCTCGCCTCGCACGCGGTGTCGTCCGTGCAACTCACGCTGGCGAAATGGTCCGATGCCGCCGTCGTCTACGCGGACGAGGACTGGATCGGCCACGACGGCGTGCGATGCAAGCCGCGCTTCAAGTCGGCCTGGGATCCGGAGGCCCAGCTCGGCTTCGACCTGCTCGACGGGCTGTGCCTGATGAAGCGCACCCAGATCCTGGAAGCCGGCGGCCTGCGCGCGGAGTTCGAACCGGCTGCCCGCTACGACCTGCATTGCCGGGTGGCCCTCGCGCTGCACTGCAGCCAGATCCGCCACATTCCGTCGGTGCTGTATCACCGGCACGCACCTGCCGTGACCGATGCGGCCGAGACCCTTCGCGCCGTCGAGGAGTATGCGGCTGCGGCGCGGCGGGTGGCGGCACAGGCGGCGTCGCGACAGGCTGGCGTGGCGGTCGAGGTGCTGCCGTCGCCGATCGCGGGCTTCATCAACCATGTGCGCCGTCCATTGCCCACGCCCGCGCCGCGGGTGAGCGTGCTGGTCCCCACGCGCGACCGCGCCCAGTTGGTGCGGGCCTGCATGGACGGCCTGCTGGGCAAGACAGACTACCCCGATCTCGAAGTCATCGTGCTGGACAACGACAGCGTCGAGCCGCAGACCTTCGCGCTCTTTGCCGAGCTCCGCGCGGACCCGCGCGTGCGCGTGCTTCGCGTGCCGGGGCCCTTCAATTTCTCGTCGATCAACAACGCGGGCGTGCAGGCCTCGACGGGCGAGGTGCTGCTCTTCCTGAACAACGACATCGAGATCCTGGACGGCGGCTGGCTCAGGGAGATGGTCGCCGAAGCCATGCGCCCCGACATCGGCTGCGTGGGCGCGAAGCTGCTCTACGGCGACGGCACGGTGCAGCACGCCGGTGTCATCCTGCAGCATGGCCCCCTGGCGATGCACGTCTGCCGCACCGACGACGCCACCGACGCCGGCATGGACGGGCGACTCGCGGGCACGCGCAACTACCTGGCGGTCACGGGGGCCTGCCTCGCGGTGCGCCGCTCGGTGTTCGAGCAGGTGGGCGGCTTCGACAGCGAGCACTTGGCCGTCGCCTACAACGACATCGACCTGTGCCTGAAGGTGAGCGACGCGGGCTACCGCAACATCTGCACGCCGTTTGCCTCGCTGCTGCACCTGGAAAGCGCCTCGCGCGGACAGGACGACCGGTCCGATGAAAGGCAGCGCCAGGCGCACCACGAGCAGACGCACGCGAGCACCAAGTGGATCGATCGCTTCGAGCACGACCCCTATCACAACCCGAACGTCCAGCTCGACTGGCTCACGGGTGCGCACCTCGCCACCCACGCCGGCCAGCCGTGGCAGCTCGCGCGCTGAAAGAAAAATGAAAGAACCTACCCTCATCCTGCCGACCGTCGACAAGTCGCTCGACGTGCTGACCCATCCGGTGCTGGACCCGCTCTTCTGGACACCCCACCTGCTCGGCAAGGCGAGCGCCTGGTGGACCCACACGCCGTTCGCGTTCTGGATCGTGGCCGCATGCAAGCCGGGCCTGCTGGTGGAGCTGGGCACGCACAACGGGGTGTCGTATGCGGCCTTCTGCGAAGCCGTGGCCCGGCTCAAGTCGGCAACGCGCTGCTACGCAGTGGACACCTGGGCCGGCGACGCGCATGCCGGCCATTTCGATGCGCAGGTCTACCACGAGCTTCGCGACTTCCACGACAAGCACTTCAGCGCCTTCTCCGAGCTGCTCAAGTCGACCTTCGACGATGCGTTGCCGTACTTTGCCGACGGCTCCATCGACCTGCTGCACATCGACGGCTTCCATACCTACGAGGCGGTGAAGCACGACTTCGAGACCTGGCTGCCCAAGCTGTCGGACAAGGCCGTCGTCCTGTTCCACGACACCAATGTGCGCAGCGGCAATTTCGGCGTCTTCCGGTTCTTCGCCGAACAGGCGCGGCACTATCCCTCCTTCGAGTTCCTGCACGGCCACGGGCTCGGCGTGCTCGCGGTCGGCGACCGCGCGCCGGCCGCGGCCCTGGCGCTGTGCAACCTCGATGCGGAGCGTGCGGACGCCGCGCGGACCCGCTTCTCGCACCTCGGCACGCGCTGGTTCGTCGCCACCCGCGAGCAGCTCGGTTCGGCCGAACTGCATCAGCGCCTGCATGAGGCCAATGCCCTGCGCGCGCCGATCGAAGCCGAACTGGCGCAGGTGGCGGCCGCCCGTCTCGCCGAGGCCGAAGCCCGCGCCAGCGCCGAAAGCAGGCTGGCGGCCCTGTCGCAGGAGGCCGCCGACAAGGCCGCCCGGCTCGAGGCCCTGAACCGGCAGGCCAGCGAAGCGGAGGCGAAGGCGGCGCAGGCCGAGGCCGCCGCCCGCGCCACGGACTTCGCGCACGCGCAGGCGAACCGGCGCGTGGCCGAGCTGCGCAACGTCGTCACGCAGCTGGCGAGCGAGCTGAACCAGGCCCGCGACGAACTGAAGGAAACCAGCGAGGCCCAAAGCCTGCAGCAGCGCACCGCGCTGGCCTGGAAGAACCTCGCCGACCTGAAGGAAGGCCGGATCGAAGCGCTGACCCGGCATTTCACGCGCCTGCGAGGCGACCCCGCGCTGAGCGTGAAGGCCAAGATGCGCAGGCGCCTGCGGCTCCTGGCGCGCCGGCTTTCGGGCCGGCCGGTCGACCTCGGAGCGGTGGAGATGATCCGCTTCTCGCCCTACTTCGACCGGGACTGGTACCTGCAGACCTATCCCGACGTCGCCGCGGCCGGCACCGACCCTGCGGAGCACTACGTGACCCACGGCGCGGCCGAAGGGCGCAATCCGGGCCCACTGTTCTCGGGCAACGACTACGCAGCGCATTACCCGGACGCCGCGGGCTTCAATCCGCTGCTGCACTACACGCTGGTCGGCGCGAAAGAGGGCCGGCGCGCGGGCCTGACCGGCCTCGACGAGGCCGAGCCGCCGGCGCTTGCGCCCCTGCCGAGCCGGGTGTTCTCGATCTTCTACGTGTCGGGCGAAGCCGACACGCCCGGCCACCTGTACCGCGTCGCGCGCCATGTCGAGGCGGCGCGGATGAACGGCGTCCCGGCCGAATGGGTCCGCCACGAAGAGCTCGCGTCGCGGCCCGAGCTGACCTCGCGCAACGACGTGATGATCCTCTGGCGCACGCCGTGGAGCCCCGCGCTCGAGGCCGCCATCGCGCGGATGCACGCGCAAGGCAAGAAGGTGGTGTTCGACATCGACGACCTGATGATCGAGCCGGACCTGGCCGACACCAAGGTGATCGACGGCATCCGCTCCAACGCCCATCCGGAAGCCGCGGTGCGGGAGCTCTTCGCGAGCGTGCGCCGGGCCATGCTCGCGGCCGACGTCTGCATGGCCAGCACCCAGGAACTGGCCTACCACATGCGATGGGCAGGCAAGACCACCCACGTGCTGCCCAACGGCTTCGACGACCAGACCTTGGCGCTGTCGCGGCACAGCATCCGGCAATGGCGCAGCGCCCGGCCCGACGACCTGCTGCGGATCGGCTATGCAGGCGGATCGCGCACGCACCAGCGCGACCTCGGGCTGGCGATCGAGGCCATCGCGCGCGTGCTGCGCGAGAACGAGCGCTGCCGGCTGGTGCTGTTCCAGACCGCCTCGGGCATGCGCCTGGTCGACGTGGAGGAATACCCCGCGATGGCCGGCCTGGAGGATCGCATTGAATGGCGGCCTTTCCAGACCCTGGAAACGCTGCCGTGCGAGATCGCGCGCTTCGACATCAACATCGCGCCGCTGGAGTTCGGCAATCCGTTCTGCGAAGCCAAGAGCGAGCTGAAGTTCTTCGAGGCCGCACTGGTCGATGTGCCGACCATCGCGTCGCCGACTGGTCCGTTCAGGCGGGCGATCGAGCACGGCGCAACCGGCTTCCTGGCCGCCAGCGCCGACGACTGGTACCACTGCCTCTCGACGCTGGTGGCGGACGATGCGCTGCGCGCCAGGGTCGGCTCGGCGGCCTTCCTGCGGGCCATGGCCGCCTACGGGCCGCTGCAGCGCGCCGCGCAGCTAGGCCGCGTGCTCGATCAGCTGCAGGGCGATGCGCTGGCCGCACGGGCCTTCGCGCTCGATGCGCACCTTCGGTCCGCGCCCGTTCGCCAGCCCGTGCTGATGCCGTACGACGTGGTCTTCGAGCACCGGGCCGCCGCGCTGGAGTCGGCCGAGGTCTCGGTCGTCATCCCGCTCTACAACTACGCGCAGTTCATCGTCGAGGCGTTGGAGTCGGTGCGCTCGCAGACCATGGCCGTGCTGGACCTGGTGGTGGTGGACGACCGTTCGACCGACGATTCGCTGGACACTGTGCTGGCTTGGGTCCGGCAGCACGCCGCGCGTTTCAACCGCGTGGTGGTCGCGCGGCATGCCTCGAACTGCGGGCTCGGGCTGACGCGCAATGCAGCCTTTCAACTGGCCGACAGCCCCTATGTCTTGCCGCTCGACGCCGACAACCGGCTGCGGCCCAAGTGCTGCGAGGAACTGCACCGCGCAATCCGCGCCGAGCGCGTCGCCTTCGTGTACCCGACCATCCAGCATTTCGGCGCCTCCAGCGCGCTGCTCGGCAATGCGCGCTACGAGCCGCAGCGCTTCGTGGCCGGCAACTATGTCGATGCGATGGCGCTCGTCTCGAAGGAGGCCTGGGCGATCGTCGGCGGCTACAACCACGTGCGCCACGGCTGGGAGGACTACGACTTCTGGTGCCGCCTTGCCGAGCAGGGCCAGCGGGGCTTCTGGGCGCCGCAGACGCTCGCCGACTACCGCGTGCATGCGGGCTCGATGCTCAGGACCGAAACCATGGTCCCGCAGAATGCCCGCCGGCTGATGGAGAACTTCAAGGCCCAGCACCCCTGGGTGTCGCTGATCGACGAACGGCTCGCGCGCAAGCCGCCGCCGCTGCAGGTGGCGCTGAGCGACGACGCCGCGAAGACGCGGCTCCAACGGTTGCTGCCGATCCTGCGCTGCCCCGCGACCGGCCTCAAGCTGGCCGCCGACGCCGGGCAAGGCGCGCTCGTGACCGTGGACGGATGGCGGACCTGGCCCGTCCTCGACGGCCGGCCGGTGCTCTGCGACGGACTCTCCGAGCCCGAGGTAAAGCCCGCGGACCATGTCAGCAATGAATTGCCGGGCGAAGCCCTGGCACTGGCCCAGAGCACCACGGGCTGGGTGCTGAACCTGAGCGGCGGTGGCTCGCAGGCCAAGCTCGACAACGTGGTCGAGGTCGAATACAGCCTGTTCAGGCACACGGACGTGGTGGCGGACGCCCATGCGCTGCCGTTCGACGATGCAGTCTTCGATGCCGCGATCGTCATGAATGCCTTCGAGCACTACCGTGAACCGCAGAAGGTGGCGGCGGAACTGCTGCGGGTTCTGAAGCCGGGCGGCCGCATCCTGGTTCGCACCGCCTTCATGCAGCCGCTGCACGAGAAACCGTGGCACTTCTTCAACTGCACCCGCTACGGGCTGGCGCAATGGTTCCGGGAATTCGAGACCGAGCGGATCCGGGTGTCGGAGAACTTCTGTCCGAACCACTCGATCAGCTGGCTCGCTTCGGAATGCGAGCAGGCGCTGCGCACCCATCTGTCCGACGCGGCCGCCGAGCGCTTCCGCGAGGCCCCCGCGGGCGAGCTGGTGGCGCTGTGGCGCGATCCGTCGCGGCGCGAGACGCCGCTCTGGACCGACTTCGAGCAGTTGCCGCAGGCGGCCCAGGAGGTGGGCGCCGCGGGCTTCGAGTTTTTAGGCCGCAAACCCGCGGCGGCCGGGGCGGCCTGAACGGCTTGAACGGCCGCGCGCCAGCGCGCGCGGATCAGCGCGCGCGGATCATCGTGCCGTAGGCCTGGTCGGTCAGGATCTCGAGCAGCATCGCGTGCGGCACGCGGCCGTCGATGATGTGCACCGCGTTCACGCCGCTCTTGGCGGCGTCGAGCGCGCCTTCGATCTTGGGCAGCATGCCGCCCGAGATGGTGCCGTCGGCGAACAGCTCGTCGATCTCGCGCGCGCTCAGGTTGGTGAGCAGCTTGCCGTCCTTGTCGAGCACGCCGGGCGTGTTGGTCAGGAGCATCAGCTTCTCGGCCTTGAGCACGGTGGCGAGCTTGCCGGCGACGACGTCGGCGTTGATGTTGTAGCTCTCGTTCTCCTCGCCGAAGCCGATCGGGCTCACGACGGGAATGAAGGCGTCGTCCTGCAGCGCCTTCACCACGCTGGGGTCGATCGCGACGATGTCGCCGACCTGGCCCACGTCATGCTGCAGGTTGGGATCGGTGCGGTCGGCCATCTTGAGCTTCTGCGCGCGGATCATGCCGCCGTCGCGGCCCGTGAGGCCCACGGCCTTGCCGCCGGCCTGGTTGATCAGGCCCACGATGTCCTGCTGCACCTCGCCGGCCAGCACCCACTCGACCACCTCCATGGTCTCGGCATCGGTCACGCGCATGCCCTGGATGAAGCTGCCCTTCTTGCCGAGCCGGTTGAGCGCCGCCTCGATCTGCGGCCCGCCGCCGTGCACCACCACCGGGTTCATGCCCACGAGCTTGAGCAGCACCACGTCTTCGGCGAAGTCGGCCTGCAGCGCCGGATCGGTCATGGCGTTGCCGCCGTACTTGATGACGATGGTCTTGCCGTGGAACTTGCGGATGTACGGCAGCGCCTGCGCCAGGATCTCCGCCTTGTCGCGCGGGGGGATGTTGAGGACGGGATCGGTCATGGGCGGGCAGGCTCCAAAACGGGGGTCGATGAAGAAGAAAAAACGGATTTCAAATTCTCGCGCAAACCGGTGGGCCGCCAGCGGGCGGCCGCTTCGTTCACGGCCGGAGCCAGCGCGGCACCTTGAAGCGCACGATCATGAGGTAGGCGCCCACGTAGGTGGTAACGAACAGCAGGCAGAACGCCATCAGCACGACCGTGTTGTTCCAGAACAGCACCGCGGGCACCACCGACAGCGCGGCGAACATCCAGAGATACGGCGAGGTGCGGTTGTTGCGCGCGAGCAGTTGCCGGGCCTCGTCGTCGGCGAAGGCCACGCGCACGATGCGGCGGAAGATCAGCTGGTGGAAATGCAGCGCATCGGCGGTGCCGGGCGACTGGCCACGCGCGAGCTTGCGGTAGATCGAGAACAGCGTCTCCCACACCGGGTAGATCAGCAGCAGCATCGGAAACCACGGCGAGACGACGGGATGGCGCTGCACCAGCGTGACGCAGGCCACGGCGATCACCATGCCCCAGACATAGGCGCCGCCGTCGCCCGCGAAGATCTTGCCGCGCGGATAGTTCCAGATCAGGAAGCCGAAGGTGGCGCCGACGAGGCAGATCACCATGGCCGCGAGTTGGCGGTCGCCCACCTGCAGTGCCACGTGCGAGATGGCCAGACACACGAGCACCGCCACCGTGCCGGCGAGCCCGTTGTAACCGTCGATGATGTTGAAGGCATGCGGGAGGCCGCCGATCGCCAGGGCCGCGAAAATCACCGCCCCGTACGGCACCAGCGCGAGCCCCTGGTCGACCGCCTCGATGCCGGTGCGCGCCAGGCCCAGGTCGAGCGCCCAGCACGCCAGCAACGCCGATCCGATGGTGAGCGCGAGCCGATAGCGCACCTTCACGTTCTGCGTGACATCCTCGACGATGCCGCCGATGACCGCGGGCAGGATGCACAGCAGCGTCAGCATCGAAGCCTTGACGGGCCAGGAGACGTTGAACGGATCGGTGCCGGTGATGCCTGCGGCCAGCCATGCCACGCCCATGCCGAACAGGATGCCCGCGCCGCCGAGCCGCGGCACATGGCCCTTGTGGAAGCGCTGAGGCATGTCGGCGCCATAGAGCCGCGCATGCCGGCGCGCGCGGCGCATGAACAGCTGGACCGCGATGGCGGAGACGAAGAAACTGATGACGATCAGGGCAATCATGGGGGTGTGGGGGGAACCCTAGAATTCCCGAGCGAAATTAGACCATGCCAGCGCCCTCCCCTCCCTCCCCCCCGATCACCATTTCGATCGTCAGCCACGGCCAGCTCGCGCTGGTGCGGCCGCTGCTCGACCAACTCGACCGCTTCAGCCAGGGCTCGATCGCCAAGGTGGTGCTCACGCTCAACATTCCCGAGGACGACCTGCTCTCGGGGCTGGAATGGGGATTTCCGCTCGAGCGGATCGAGAACGCCCAGCGGATGGGCTTCGGCGCCAATCACAACCAGGCGTTCCAGCGCTGCCAGACGCCCTGGTTTTTGGTGCTCAACCCCGACATCCGCTTCGACGGCGACGTGCTCGCGCCGCTGCTCGCACAGGCGGCGCCCGACGCCGGCCTGCTGACGCCGCGCATCCTCGAACCCGGCAAGCACGCCCCGGAGCAGCACCGCGCGATCATCACCCCGCGCGAGATCCTCACGCGGCGCCGCCCGGGCTACGCGCGCCCGGCGGTGCCGGCCTGGATCCCGGGCCTGTTCATGCTGTTCCGCAGCGACGCCTACCGGCAGATCGGCGGCTTCGACGAGCGCTTCTTCATGTACGGCGAGGATTTCGACATCTGCGCGCGCACGCAGCTGGCGGGCTGGCGGCTGCAGGTCGGCGAAGACCTGCTCGCACGCCACGAGGCGCAGCGCGCGAGCCGCAGCAGCCGCAAGCATCTCTACTGGCACGTGACCAGCCTGCTCAAGGTCTGGACCTCGGCGAGCTTCTGGCGCTTCCTGCGCGCGGGGCCGCGCCAGGGCTGACAAAAAAACACATCTCGCTTTTGCGCAGACAATCCGGGGCCGGAAAGCCACGCTCCCCGCGGCGCTTCTCCCCCCCACCGACCGACGATGACGACCACGAGCAGCCCGACCTCCCCGCAGCCGCAACCGCACCTGCTGCATCCCAAATACCGGCCCGACATCGACGGCCTGCGCGCCGTGGCGGTGCTCTCGGTGCTCGGCTACCACGCGTTCCCGCAGTGGATCAAGGGCGGCTTCATCGGCGTCGACATCTTCTTCGTCATCTCCGGCTTCCTGATCACCACGATCATCCTGGGCAGCTTCGAGGGCGAGGGCTTCAGCTACCGCGAGTTCTATGCGCGGCGCGTGAAGCGCATCTTCCCGGCGCTGGTGCTGGTGCTCGCCGCCAGCCTGGCCTTCGGCTGGTATTCACTGCTGCCGCACGAATGGGAGCAGCTCGGCAAGCACGTGGCCGCGGGCGCGGGCTTCGTGTCGAACTTCGCGTTCTGGAGCGAGGCGGGCTACTTCGACAATGCGGCCGAGACGAAGCCGCTGCTGCACCTGTGGTCGCTCGCGATCGAGGAACAGTTCTACATCTTCTGGCCCGTGCTGCTAGGCCTGGCGTGGAAGCGCAAATGGCGCGTGCTGTGGGTGGTGGGCGCGGTGGCGGCAGCGTCGTTCCTGCTCAACGTCACGACCATCCACAGCCACCGCACGGCCGCGTTCTATTCGCCGTTGTCGCGCTTCTGGGAACTGATGATCGGCGGCATGCTCGCCTACATGCGGCTGCACCGGCCGCCCCCGAAACCGGGTTGGGGCCGGCATGCGCAGTCGATCGCCGGCGTGGTGCTGATCGTGCTGGGGCTGATCTACATCCGCGGCGGCAAGGCGTTCCCGGGCTTCTGGGCGATCCTGCCGACCTTGGGCGCCTTCTATTGCATCGCGGCCGGGCCCACGGGCGTGCTCAACCGCTACGTGCTCGCCTCGAAGCCGATGGTGTGGATCGGGCTCATCAGCTATCCGCTCTACCTGTGGCACTGGCCGCTGCTGGCCTATGCGCGCATCCTCGAGGGCAAGCTGCCTTCCGACGGCATCCGCGCACTCATGCTCGCGGCCTCCTTCGTGCTGGCCTGGCTGACCTACCGCTTCGTGGAGCGCCACACCCGCAAGACCGAGAACCCGGTGATAACGGCCGGCCTCGTGGCCGCGATGGCAGGCTTCGTCGTGCTCGGCCTGCTCGCCACCACGCGTTACTACGTCGGGCGGCACAGCGACCCGTACTTCAACAAGACCGCCGCGGCGGCGAAGGACTGGGCCTATCCCGACGGCCTCAGCCCGATCAAGGTCGATGGCGAGGTGCTGCAGCAAATCGGCACCGGCAAGCGCCGCGTGCTGCTCTTCGGCGACAGCCACATCGAGCAGTACGGGCCGCGCGCGGTGGAACTGAACAAGACGGCGCCGGAGACGCTGGATTCCCTGTCGTTCATGACATGGGGTGCATGCCCGCCGATCCCCAACGTCGTCGACGAGCAGAACAAGCTCTGCGCCGAGCGCCGCGACGGCGGCATGCGCCTGGCCATCAGCGACAGGTTTGACGCGGTGGTTTTCGGCGGCTGCTGGAACTGCTATTTCTCGGAGACCGGCAAGCCGAACGCAGCGAACGCCGAGGCCGACCGCTATTACTACTTCGACGGCACGACCAAGCGCCGCTTCATGGGTGGCGGCGGCGCCGACCTTGCGCTCAACATGCTCGAAGCGGTGATGACGAACCTCGCCAAGCACAAGCAGGTGTACCTGGTGCTGGACAACCCCGTCGGCGAAGGCTTCGGTCCGGAGGAATTCATCCAGGGCGGCCGGCTCGGCACCATGCGGGTGGGGCGCATGACGCCCACGGCCCCGTGGGCCTCGGCCCAGAAGGCGCTGCATGAGCGCATGCGCCAGATGGCGCTGCGCGCCGGCGCGACCGTGATCGACCCAATACCGACGCTGTGCCAGAAGGACTGGTGCACGCGGGCGGATGCCGAGGCGACACCGATCTACAAGGATGCGGGCCACCTGCGGGCGGAGTATGTGCGCAACTTCGCGACCTACATCGACCCGGCCATGACGACGCCCGCGAAGCCGGGCCCCGCGGCGGCCCTGCCGGCACGCTAGGCGTACAGGCGCCGCAGGCTGCGGACGACCGGCAGCCGCGTGACGGCACCGATCAGACGCACGGCGGCGGGCGGGCTGTGCGCAAGCAGGAACAGCGTGAGCCGCAGCCGCAGCTTCTTCTTGCGGCCGACATAGGGATTGGCCAGCACCATCGCGCCGTACTCGTTGAGGATCGCGCTCATCTCCTCGCGGTACTGGTCGTCGTTCTTGATCGATTCGATCGCGTGGTTGACGAAGTACGGCTGGAACCTCGGCATCAGGAAATCCCGGAAATAGTAGCGCCCGCGCTGGTGCTCGTCGGGGAACATCGCGACCAGCTTCTTGAAGTACTTGAAGCGGCTGCGGACCATCCGGATGCCGAAGGACGTGCTCGCGGTATGGATGCACCACACCGTGACCGCCTTGTCGACGAAGTAGTTGCTGTAGCCCTTGCGGAAGATGCGAAGGAACAGGTCGTCGTCCTCGAAGCCCATGAACTGCGGATCGAACCCCTCCACCGCCTCGAAGGCCTTGCGGCTCACCAGCGCGGCCGACGGCAGCACGAACATGTCGTGGCGCAACAGATCGTTGATGTTGCGCTTCGGGTGCGTCGAATGCTCCTTGACCACGCCCGTGCGGATCACGTTCCCGTCGGCATCCGCCTCGTACAGGTCAGCGTAGACGAAACCGAACAGCCGGTCGCCATGCGGGATCGACGAAACGAGGGTCTCGATGTGGTTGGGCAGGTAGAAATCGTCCTGGTCGAGAAAGCAGATGTAGTCGGAGCTCGAGGCCTGCACGCCCGCATTCCGGGCCGAGCCCTGGCCGCCGTTCTCCTTGTCGATGATCCGGAACGGATAGCGCAGCGCGAGCGCGTCCAGCACCGCGCGCTCCTCCGGGCGCGAGCCGTCGTTGACGACGATCACCTCGTTGGCAGGAACCGATTGCTCGAAGACGCTCCGGACCGAGCGCTCGATGAAGTCGGCACCGTTGTAGAACGGGATCACCACCACCACGGTGGGCGAAGCGGCCGGGCCGCCGGCGGCGGTTGCGGGGGAAGGGTTCGTGGGAGTCATTGTTTTTCTGGATGGGCGCGCGCTTTTCGACGCAGGCTAGACGGATTCGAAAAGGTCGCGCACCACGCCGCGCACCCCGCGGCCGAACTTGTCGTAACGGCCGGTCATGGCTTCCCGGAAGATGGGACCGCAGCGGGCCAGCCGCGAGGCAGGCAGTGCGGCGCGAAAGCGCTGGTGCACGATCTTGCCGCGCACCTTCTCGATGATCTCGGCGGGGATGCGGTCACCGAGTTGCAGCAGCCGCGCCAGCAGAAGCTCGGCCTTGACAGCCCGCTCCACGTGGAGCGTGCCTCGGGAGCCCAGCGCCTTCCGGACCTTTTCCGCGAAGGTGTCGCGGCGCGCGCCGATCTGGTTGGATTCGTGCTGGCGGTACTCGATGAGCGGCTGCTCGAGCAGCGCGACCCGCCCGGTGGCCGAGGCGATGATGCCCAGCCATTCGTCGTGCACCCATTCGACCGGCAGCGGCAGCGCATCGGCGCACAGCGCACGGCGGAAAACGGTGGTGGCACCGGTCACGAGATTGCGCCGCAGCAGCACATCGAAGGCGCGACCCGCGTGCACGCCTTCGATCTCCGAGGGCGTGACCTCGAGCGCATGGAACAGCGTCTGCCCGAGGTCGCGGCGCTGCGAATCGACCAGGCGCGCATCGGAGTGCAGCAGCAGCAGGCGCTCGTCCTGCGCGAAGCGGGCCGCCATCTGCGCCAGCCGGTCGGGCATCCAGACGTCGTCCTGGTCGCTCAGCGCGATCAGTTCACCCGTGCAGGCGCCGATCGCCTGCTCGAAGTTCTTCACGACACGCAGCGCGGGACGGTTCTCGAAAATGCGCAGCGCCACCGCATGGCCCGGCCGCTCGGCCGCGCATTCGGCGACCGTGGTGCGCACCACGTCCACCGAACCGTCCGTGGAGGCATCGTCCGACAGCACGATTTCCGCCGGCGGCAGGGTCTGCAGGCAGATGCTGCGCACCTGCTCTCGCAGGAAACGCGCGCCGTTGTGGGTGCACAGCGCGACGGAAATCTTCGGGGAAGGCGGGAAGCTCATGGTTTGCTCGCGCTACGGCGATGGTCGAGGCGGCGGCGGGTTTCAGCGATTCGGGGCTGCTCCAAAGCGGGCAACTGTAAAATTATCTCCTCCTTCACATCGAACAAGAAAATGCGCGTGCCTCCCGTCGCGATCTCGAAGGGCGCGGCGCCTGTTTCTCAGATTTGCGCGGACCGTGGCGGAACTGCGGCTGCAATATCATCACCAATGCTTCGCGTACCGAACCGGTCTCGGGCTGCGGCCAGTCGGCTGCCCCACTCCTCGGCACAGGATTTCTTCCAGGCGAATGCCGCAATACCCATTGAAAGAGAAAATCGATTGACCAACATCGGTAACAAGGACCTGGCGCATGTCGACGCGCAGCGCCCGGAATGTCCGCGCGGAAGCCGCGCCGCCCCTCTGTCGAACCTCCGCGGCGCCGTATGAGCCAGGCTCATTCCAACTTGCATCGCAGTCCATGGGCCGACTGGTGGGAAGGAACCCGCCGCACCGACATCTGGTGGACGCTCGCATGGTTCGATGTGGTGCTGCGCTATCGGCGATCGATGCTCGGCCCGCTCTGGCTCACGCTGAGCATGGGCGCCATGATCGGCGGCATGGGGCCGCTTTACAGCTCGCTGTTCGGAACGGAACTCTCCAAGTTCTTCCCGCACCTGGCCCTTGGCATCATTTTCTGGAGCTTCTTCTCGAGCGTCGTGACGGAGTCTTGCAACGCTTTTGTGGGGTCCTCCAACTACCTCAAACAGGGTTACTTCCCCATCAGCCTGTTCGTCTGGCGCAGCATTGCGCGGAACCTGATCCAGTTTGCGCACCAGATCGTGCTGTACATCCCGGTCGCGCTCTGGGCAGGGATCTCCCTTTCCTGGTCCGCGTTGCTGGTCATCCCCGCGATGCTCATCGCCGTCGTCAATGCGCACGCCCTTGGTTTGCTGCTCGGGCTTGTTTGCACGCGCTTTCGCGACGTCACCCAGATCGTGACCAGCATCATGCAGATGTTGATGTTCCTGACGCCGGTTTTCTGGCTTCCCGAGAGCCTTCCGGGTCGTGCCCAATACATCCTATGGAACCCGTTCGCACAGATGCTCGATCTGCTGCGCACGCCGCTGATGGGCGGAATGGCTTCCGCGCACAGCTGGCTGGGCATCCTTGGATGGACGGCGCTGTCCCTCATCGGGTCGGCAATATTGTTTTCCAAGTACCGCCGACGCGTCGTCTACTGGCTCTGACACATGGCTTCCATTTCACTCAAAAACGTCGCCGTCAATTTCCCGATCTATGGCGCTGGCGCCGCGTCATTGAAGAAGACGCTGGCAGCCTCCGTGACTGGCGGCAGATTCGGGAAAGAAACCGGCGTCACGGTCGTTCAGGCGCTCAGCGACATCAACCTCGAATTGAAAAGCGGAGACCGCCTGGGGCTGATCGGGCACAACGGCGCAGGCAAGTCGACGCTCCTGCGCACCTTGGCCGGCGTCTATGAGCCTTCGTCGGGCGAATTCAAACGCGAAGGATCCGTGTCCAGCCTCATCGATCCTTCGCTCGGCATCGAAGCCGATGCCACAGGCATCGAGAACATCATGCTGCGCGGGCTCGTCATGGGCCTGAGCAAGAAGGAGATCGACAAACGGATACCGGAGATCTGCGAATTTAGCGGGCTCGGGCAATACGTGAACATGCCTGTTCGCACTTATTCCACCGGCATGATGATGCGGCTCGCCTTCTCGATCTCCACCAGCGTCGAAGCGGACATCCTCCTCATGGACGAATGGCTCTCGGTGGGAGACGCCGACTTCACGGAAAAGGCCGAGAAACGCATGCGAGACGTGGTCTCCAAATCGGGCATCCTGGTTCTTGCCTCGCATTCGCCGGCCCTGATCGCCAAAGAATGCAACATGGTCGTCAAGCTCAACCATGGGCGCCTCGAACCCGCCGACATCTCCCAGCTCCTCGAAACGGCGGAATAGGGCGACTGCCGCCCGCGGCGGCCCGGAAGGCATGTTTTTGTACATGTGTTAAATCTCTCTATTCCAAGGCAGAATCCAGAGCACTTGCAGCACGCCTCGACTGCCGAGGTTGCAAATCTGGCCGCTTCCCTTGAAGGAGAGAGGGTTCCATGAAGAAGAAACATGCTGTCGTTACCGGCATTACCGGGCAGGACGGCGCTTACCTGGCCGAGCTGTTGCTCGCGAAGGGCTATGTTGTCTACGGTGCCTATCGGCGCACCAGCTCGGTCAACTTCTGGCGCATCGAAGAACTTGGCATCCAGGCAGACCCGGATCTTCATCTTGTCGAACACGACCTGACGGATCTAGGCAGCTCGATCACACTGATCCGCGACGCTGCGCCCGACGAGGTTTACAACCTGGCAGCGCAAAGCTTCGTCGGCGTCAGCTTCAACCAGCCCATGGCCACTGCCCAGATCACCGGCGTCGGCGCACTGCACCTGCTGGAAGCCATCCGCCTGGTCAACCCGCGGATCCGCTTCTATCAAGCGTCGACCTCCGAGATGTTCGGCAAGGTGCAAGCCATCCCGCAGACCGAAGATACGCCGTTCTACCCTCGCAGCCCGTACGGCGTCGCCAAGCTCTACGCCCACTGGATGACCATCAACTACCGCGAAAGCTACGACATCTTCGGCTGCAGCGGGATTCTCTTCAACCACGAGAGCCCGCTGCGCGGACGGGAGTTCGTGACGCGCAAGATCACGGACGGGGTCGCGAAGATCAAGCTCGGCAAGCTGGAAGTGCTGGAGCTCGGCAATCTCGATGCCAAGCGCGACTGGGGCTTTGCCAAGGAGTACGTCGAGGGCATGTGGCGCATGCTCCAGGCCGATGAACCCGACACCTACGTGCTGGCAACGAATCGCACCGAAACGGTGCGGGATTTTGTTGCCATGGCATTCAAGAGCGCCGGCATCGAGATTGAGTTCAGCGGGGCGAACGACAAGGAGTCCGCCGTGGACAAGGCGACCGGCAAAACGGTGATGCGCATCAACCCTGCCTTGCACCGGCCTGCCGAGGTGGATCTCCTGATTGGCGATCCGACCAAGGCCCGAGCGAAACTGGGCTGGGAGCCGACCACCACGCTCGAGCAGCTCTGTCAGATGATGGTGGAGGCAGACCTGCGAAGGAACGGGCACGGCCAGTCGTTCTGAGCCTGCGGCCTCCCGTCAGCTGAATATTTCTGCGCTGGTCAACGTCGATGCCGCCGCGTCCTTGGCGGACAGCTGGGGCGCCGCGCCGGTATCGGGCCAGCCGATACGGAGGGCGGCATCGTTCCAGACGATCGCACGCTCATGCGCCGGCGCATAGTAGTCCGTCGTCTTGTACAAGAACTCCGCCGTCTCGCTCAGCACCAGAAACCCGTGCGCGAACCCTTCGGGCACCCACAGCTGCCGGTGGTTGTCTTCGCTGAGCTCCACGCCCACCCACTTGCCGAAGGTCGGTGACGACTTGCGGATGTCCACCGCCACGTCGAACACCGCACCCCTCACCACGCGCACCAGCTTGCCCTGCGGCTGCTGGATCTGGTAGTGCAAGCCGCGCAGCACGCCCTTGGCCGAGCGCGAATGGTTGTCCTGGACGAACTCGACGTGCCGGCCGACGGCCTCGTCGAAGGCCTTGCCGTTGAAGCTCTCGTAGAAGAAGCCGCGCGCATCGCCGAACACCTTGGGCTCGATGATCAGCACCTCGGGGATCGCGGTGGGCGTTGCTTTCACGAGCGCACCTCCTCGGCCAGCACGTGGTTCAGGTATTTGCCATAGCCATTCTTCTGCAGCGGCGCCGCGAGCCGGGCGAGCTGCTCACGGTCGATGAACCCGTTGCGCCACGCGATCTCTTCGGGGCATGCGATCTTCAAGCCCTGCCGGTGCTCGAGCGTGGCGATGAACTGCCCCGCTTCGAGCAGGCTCTCGTGCGTGCCGGTGTCGAGCCAGGCGTAGCCGCGCTGCATGATCTGCACATTGAGCTGGCCCAGGTCGAGGTAGGCCTGGTTGACCGCCGTGATCTCCAGCTCGCCGCGCGCGCTCGGCTTCACCGACTTGGCGATGTCGACGACCTGGTTGTCGTAGAAGTACAGGCCCGTCACGGCGTAGCTGCTCTTGGGCTTGGCCGGCTTCTCTTCGATGCTGCTGGCCTTGCCCTCGGCGTCGAAGGCCACCACGCCATAGCGCTCCGGATCGTGCACGTGGTAGGCGAAGACGGTTGCGCCCTTGTCCTTGGCGTCGGCACCCGAGAGCAGGTGCGCGAGGTCATGGCCGTAGAAGATGTTGTCGCCCAGCACGAGCGCGCTCGGGTCGTTGCCCACAAACTTCTCGCCGATGAGGAAGGCCTGCGCCAGGCCATCGGGGCTGGGCTGCACCGCGTACTGCAGGTTGAGGCCCCACTGGCTGCCATCGCCCAGCAGCTGCTGGAAGCGCGGCGTGTCCTGCGGCGTGCTGATGATGAGGATGTCGCGCATGCCGCCCAGCATCAACGTGCTCAGCGGGTAGTAGATCATCGGCTTGTCGTACACCGGCAGCAGCTGCTTGCTCATCGCGAGCGTGGCGGGATGCAGGCGGGTGCCGGAACCGCCGGCCAGGATGATGCCCTTGCGTTTCGTCGTCGTGGTCATGCGGGTGTGCTTTCCCTTTTTGGTGTTGTCAGAGCGTCTCGCGCAGCATGCGTGCCACGCCGTCCTGCCAGGGCGGCAGCCGCAGGCCGAAGACCGACTGCAGCTTCGTGGTGTCGAGGCGCGAATTGTGCGGACGCCGGGCGGGCGTGGGGAAGGCGCTGGTGGGCACGGGGTCGACCGCATCCGGCCCTGCCTTCAGCTCGACGCCGGCGGCCTTCGCCTGCTCGACCACGAAGCGCGCATAGCCGTGCCAGGTGGTGACGCCGCCGGCCACCGCGTGGTAAAGGCCCGCCTTGGCGGGATCTTGCAAGGTCGCGCGGATCGCATGCGCGGTCAGGTCGGCCAAGAGCTCCGCGCCGGTCGGCGCGCCGAACTGGTCGTCGATGACGGTCAGCTTTTCGCGCTCCCTGGCCAGGCGCAGCATGGTCTTGGCGAAGTTGCCGCCGCGCGCCGCATACACCCAGCTGGTGCGGAAGATCAGGTGCCTTGCGCAGTGCGCAGCCACCAGCTGCTCGCCTTCGAGCTTGGTGCTGCCATACACGCTCAGCGGGCCGGTCGCATCGTCTTCCTTCCAGGGCGTGCTGCCGCTGCCATCGAAGACGTAGTCGGTCGAGTAATGCACCATCAGCGCGCCGACCTGCTGCGCGGCCTCGGCGACCACGCCGGGCGACGTGGCATTGAGCTTGCGCGCGAACTCGGGCTCGCTCTCGGCCTTGTCGACGGCGGTGTGCGCGGCCGCATTGACGATGACGTCGGGGCGCACCTTGTGCACCGTTTCGGCGAGCTGTTCGGGCCGGCTGAAGTCAGCGTGAAGATCGGTGCTGTCGAAGTCGAGCGCAACGAGTTCGCCCAGGGGCGCCAGGCTGCGCTGCAGCTCCCAGCCGACCTGTCCGCCCTTGCCCAGCAACAGCAGCTTCATGCAGCGTCCTTCGTGGTGTCGTACTGCTTCTCGACCCATTCGCGGTAGGCGCCGCTTTGCACGTTGCGTACCCATTCGGCATTGGCGAGGTACCACTCGACCGTCTTGCGGATGCCCGTGTCGAAGGTCTCGGCGGGCTTCCAGCCGAGCTCGCGCTCGAGCTTGCGCGCATCGATGGCATAGCGCCGGTCGTGGCCGGGACGGTCGGTGACGTAGCTGATCTGTTCCTTGTAGGGCTTGCCGTCCGCGCGCGGGCGCAGTTCATCGAGCAGCCCGCACACGGTGTTGACGATCTCGATGTTGGGCTTCTCGTTCCAGCCGCCGACGTTGTAGGTCTCGCCGAGCCGGCCGGCCTCGAGCACGCGGCGGATGGCGCTGCAGTGGTCCTTCACATAGAGCCAGTCGCGCACCTGCATGCCGTCGCCATACACCGGCAGCGGCTTGCCGGCCAGCGCGTTGACGATCATCAGCGGGATCAGCTTCTCGGGGAAGTGGAACGGCCCGTAGTTGTTCGAGCAGTTGGTGGTGAGCACCGGCAGGCCGTAGGTGTGGTGCCAGGCGCGCACGAGGTGGTCGCTCGCGGCCTTGCTGGCCGAATACGGGCTGTTGGGTTCGTACTTGTTGTCTTCGGTGAAGGCGGGATCGGTCTTCGAGAGCGAGCCATAGACTTCGTCGGTCGACACGTGCAGGAAGCGGAACGCGGCCTGCTGGTCGGCCGGCAGCGCATTCCAGTGGCCGCGCACCGATTCGAGCAACCGGAAGGTGCCGAGCACGTTGGTCTGCACGAAGTCCTCGGGGCCGTGGATCGAGCGGTCCACATGCGACTCGGCGGCGAAATTGACCACGGCCCGGATCTTGTGCTCGGCCAGCAGACGGTCGACCAGCGCGCTGTCGCCGATGTCGCCCTGCACGAAGATGTGCCGGGCATCGTTCTTGAGCGAGGCGAGCGTCTCGAGGTTGCCCGCGTAGGTCAGCTTGTCGAGGTTCACGACCGGTTCATCGCTCTGCGCGAGCCAGTCGAGTACGAAATTGGCGCCGATGAAGCCGGCGCCGCCGGTGACCAGGATCATGAATTCCCTCGAAGTTTCAGAAATCGCCCGTCGGCGGGTAGTTTGACAATTATCCCATTCGGCCGAAGTGCCAAATCCCGTGCTAGGCGCTTTCGTACACCCCGCCTAGAATGGCTTCACTGCAGGAGAGCGAGTAGTTCTTTCGACTACTCCACCGAAGGCGCAAACTCCCATAAACGCTCAGGTCGGCCAGACGAATTCTTTAGTTTCTTTCAAAGAGTTTCGAAGCCTGTACTGCACCAACTGACACGCCGTCTGGAGAGCCGTCGCCCTTGCGCGACGCACCGAAGGAGCAAACCCGCTGCGGGCGCATCGGGTGAATCTCTCAGGTACCGAGGACAGGGGGAGCGGCAACTTGGACGGCGATCGTCCGGTTGCTTGCTATCGAAGCACAGCCCCCCTCGCCGTCCAAGCGCACCTCGAAAGAAGTACCTGAAATGCGTGTGATCGTTCTTGGCGCCGGCCTGCTCGGCGTCACCTCGGCCTATTACCTCCAACAGCTCGGCCACGATGTGACCGTGATCGACCGGCAGGCCACGCCGGCCGCCGAAACCAGCTTCGCCAATGGCGGCCAGATCTCGGTCAGCCACGCCGAACCATGGGCCAATCCGGGCGCCCCGCTCAAGGTGCTGCAATGGCTCGGCAAGGAAGATGCGCCGCTCTTGTTCCGCGTGCGCGCCGACATGCGCCAGTGGCTCTGGGGCCTGCAGTTCCTGCGCGAATGCACGCCGGCGCGCACCCGGCACAACATCGAGCAGATCGTGCGCCTGGGCACCTACAGCCGCGAGGTGCTGCAGCAACTGCGCCGCGACGCCGGCCTGGCGTACGACCAGCGCACACAGGGCATCCTGCACTTCTACACGACGCAGAAGGAGTTCGATGCCGCCCTCGCGCCGGCCGAGCAGATGCGCGCACTGGGCTGCGAGCGGCAGGTCATCTCGGCCGACGAGGCCGTGGCCATCGAGCCCGCGCTCGCGCACATCCGGCCGAAGCTGGCCGGCGCCACCTACACCGCGGAAGACGAATCGGGCGATGCGAACCTTTTTGCGCGTGAACTCGCGAGGCTCGCCGCCGCGGCCGGGGTGAAGTTCCTCATGAGCCACACGGTGACCGCGCTGCGCGAAGCCGGCGGCCGGCTCGACCATGTCGAGGCGACCGACCACGAGGGCCGCTTCCAGCGCATCGGCGGCGATGCCTTCGTGCTCGCGATGGGCTCGCTGAGCCCGCTCGCGGCCGCGCCGCTGGGCATCCGCCTGCCGATCTATCCGGCCAAGGGCTACTCGGTGACGCTGCCGGTCAAGGATGCGTCGAAGGCACACCAGGTATCGCTCACGGACGACGAGTTCAAGCTCGTGTTCTCGCGCTACACCTCGCCGGGCGCCGAGGGGGGCGACCGCCTGCGCATCGCGGGCACGGCCGAACTCAACGGCTATGACCGCGACCTGAACCGCGTGCGCTGCGAGGCCATCGTGCGGCGGGTCGAAGAACTGTTCCCCGGCGCGGGCGACACCACCCAGGCGCAGTTCTGGACCGGCCTGCGGCCCGCGACGCCGAGCAACGTGCCGCTGATCGGCAAGACGAAACTGCCGAACCTGTACCTCAACACGGGCCACGGCACCTTGGGGTGGACGCATGCCTGCGGCTCGGGCAAGTCGATCGCGCGCATCGTGACCGGGCTTGCGCCCGAAGTGGACTTTGCGTTCACGGGGATGCCGAAGGGGGCGCACCGGCGCGTGACGGTGGCTGTGGGCTGAGGGGATCGGACTTCCGGACGCAGAGGGCGCAAAGGTTTCGCAGAGGACGCGAAAGAACAGCCAACAAAAATGGTTGTTCTTCTGCGACTTTTGCGTTCCTTTTGTATTCCTTCTGCGTTCGGCTGTCCGCTCCCGTTTCAGTCAGCCGCAAATACCGTCAACACGCCCGTATAGCCGTACAGCCGGTGCCGCGCGATCTCGCCGGCCGCGAAGAAGCCGACCAGCGGCACGTCGCCGAGTGCATGCCGCACGATCTGGAGTTCGGCGCCGGGGGCGCCGAAGTGCGGGCCGCCGCGCCCGGAGCAGCTCACGTACACCGCGCCAGCGATGCGGCGTGCGGGGTGCGGCGCCGCTTCGGCTTCGCCAGCAGCGACGGCGCGGGCGGTCGCCAGCGTCTGCTCCTCGGGCTCGAGCTCTTCGCGGATTTCCGCGCAGATGCGCATCAGGTCGGCGCGCGCGGCCTGCGCATTGCGGCGGCAGAAGCTCAGCCGCATGCCGGTCTCGGCGACGTCGGCGATCGCGATGCCGCGGCGCGTGGGATCGAGCCCGATGATGTGGCGCACCAGCACCTCGGCGCCCAGGTCACCGGTGCGGCGGACGCCGTCGCTGCCCGCGTCGGCCAGGCCCACCAGCGTGTTGCGCACCGCGTCGATGGCCTCCTGCGGCCGCTCGAGCGACACCTGCAGTTCCGCCAGCAGCACGTCGAGCGCAGGCTCGCCGTCGAGCTTGAGCAGCAGGTTGCCGTCGGCTTCGGTGATCTCTCGCTCGCGCCCCGCACCCGCGGGCAGCGGCTGGCAGCCCTGGGTGACGCGCGACACGAGCCGAACGCCTTCGCCGAACACCACGCCCGACATGCCACCCGAGAACACGCCGCCTGCGGCGCCATGGCCGCGGATGTTGCCGTTGCCGCCCACCGCGAACTGCAGCGCGCCGGCACGGCCCGACGACAGGCCGCCGAACAGGTAGCCGGTGTCGGTGCGGCCCGCCATCTCGCCGATGAGTTCGGGCAGGTCGGGTGTCGCGGGGTCGGCATGCACGAGCGCGGTATGGGCCTCGAAGCCGCTCATCTCCGAGCTGCCGAGCGGCGCGACGCCCGAGAACACGCGGTACTGGTCGCTGGGCAGCGCGCACAGCATGAGGCTCAGGCCGGGCTCGTCGAAGTACTCGGCGTTGTTCGCCGCCACGCCGACGCCGACCGTGCCCGACCAGTCGGTCACTTCGGGCAGTTCGGCGCTCAGGTGATCGAGGATCTCCTGCGCATCCGGCGCGTAGTGGTCGGTGATGTAGAGCAGGCCGAGCGTGGGCGACGCCGCGTAGTCGGGCAGCGCCATCTGCGCGCGCAGCTGCGCCAGCACGAGGCCGGCGGCCATGCGCCATTGCGGGTGGGTGGCGTGACCGGAGGGAAAAAGTTTCATGGTGCGTGCCGTCCGTTCTTGTCGAAGGAGAGCATGTAAGAGGTCAACGCCCGCCGGTGGTTCGCTTGCGCGTGGCGGCGGGCGCCTTTTTGGGTGCGGTTTTCTTCGCAGCGGCCGTCCTGGCGGCGGGTTTCGGCGTTTTTGCGGATGGGCTGCCGCGCATGGCCTTGCCGACCGCGTCGGCCACCGGTTGCGCCATGGCGGGCACCTTGAGCTGCGCCGCGTCCTGCAGCGCCGTGTTCGCGATCTGCTGGAACTGTTCGGTCAGCGAGCCCCACCACTGCATCGGATCGATCACGCCGGCACGCTGCTGCGCCGGCGCTTCATCGGCATCGGCCGCGGGCTCGGCGGCTGCCGGCTCCGGCTTCGCCGCGGCGGGTTCCGCGGACGCCTGCTTCGAGAAGGCGCTTGCGAGGTCTTCCATGCGCACGTTCATGCCGCGCAGGGTCGAGAGCGTCATCTTCTGTACCTCCAGCGCCTGAACCGTGGCCTTGAGCGCATGGCCGTTCTGCTCGAGCCAGTACTGCACCGTCTTGAGTTCCTGGATGCGCTTCTCGAGCTCTTCCACGCTCAGCGTCGGCGCCACCCAGCTCGCGAGGCTCGGCATCCCAGCGGGGGCCGCAGGCTTTGCGCCGCCGCTCGCGAGGTTCTTCAGAAAGTCGAACCCGGGGACGAACTGGCTGAAATCGAAAGGCGGGCTGGTGTTGCTCATGAGCGGTCTCCGGAGGGTTGTCCTTGTCGCGCCAGCTTACTCCAACGCACGCCCTTTTCGCCCGCGCGGACAAGCCTGCCGCACGCCAGTCAGAGCTCCGCGCGCACCTTGCTGAACACCTTCCAGAAGGCCGCGTCCTGCGAGGTCGCGAAATTGATGCGCATCAGCGTGCTCGGGGGGCGGCGCGCATGGAACAGCGACCCCGGCGCCAGCAGGTACCCCTGGTCGAGCATGCGCTGCGTGAGCGCATCGGTGTCGACACCGGTGTCGACCCAGCCGAACAGCCCCGCGGGCTCCGCGGCAAAGCGGCAGCCGTGCGCCATCGCGAGCTTCACCGCGCGCCCGCGCGCACCGTCGAGGCGGATGCGTATGCGCTCCGAATGCCGGCGCAGCTGGCCCTGGTCGATGCACCACGAGAGCGCCCGTTCGAACAGCGTCGGCGTGGTCAGCGTGGCCAGCAGCTTGGTCTCGAGCAGCCGCTCCTTCAGCTCGGGCGAGGCCGCGAGATAGCCGATGCGCCAGTTGGGCGCGAGGATCTTCGCGAAGCCGCTGACGTAGATCGTGCGCTGCAGCCCGTCGAGCGCGCAGAGCCGCGTGGCGTGCTCGGGCGCGAGGTGGCTGTAGGTGTCGTCCTCGACGATGTGGAAGTCGTGCTCGTTGGCGAGCTTCAGCACGCGGTGCGCGCTGCCCGGCGTGAGGCTGTAGCCGGTCGGGTTGTGCAGCACGCTCACGCTCACGAACAGCTTGGGGCTGTGCAGCGCGCAGTACTGGGCCATCACCTCGAGGTCGGGCCCGTCGGCGCGGCGCGGCACGGGAAGAATGCGCATGCCCAGCGCCTCGAGCCGCGCGAACTCGAGCGCCCAGCCCGGCTCCTCGACCATCACCGGGTCGCCCGCGCGCAGCAGCGTGCGGCTCACGATGTCGAGCGCATGCGTGGCGCCCACGGTGGTCACGATCTGCTCGGGCGCCGCCGGCACGTTGATGCCGACCAGCCGGTTCGACAGGCTGCGCCGCAGCGCCGAATCGCCCGCCGGCTCCCCGTACTGCAGCGAGAGCTCCTGCAGCGCCGCGGTGTTGGTCATGCGGCGCACCGCGGTCGGCATGAAGGTCGAGGCCATCCAGTCGGGCGGAAACACGCCCATGCCGGGCTGCGGCTTGTCGCTGGGCCGGTGGAACATGCTGCGGATCAGCGAACTCGCGTCGGCCGGCACGCGCGAGGCCATCATCTGCATGACCCGGGGCGCCACGCTGGCCAGGCGCGCGTCCTGCGCGGGCGCCGCATCGCGCACGTAGAAGCCGCGTTGCCGGCGTGCCTCGATCAGGCCCTGCGCCAGCAACTGGTCATAGGCGGCAACCACGGTGTACGGGCTCACGCCCTGCTGGCGCGCGCATTCACGCACCGACGGCAGGCGCGCGCCGGGCGGCAGCAGCCGCGTGCGGATGCGCTCCGCCAACCGGTCGGCCAATTGCCCCGTCAGCGACTGGGTGGAGGTTCGTGTCAACATCTGCGCGGCGCCTGTGTCGATGGCAAGACCAATACAGCGTCGGCGCATGTCTGCACAACTGTATTGGAACTGTAATGGTCCCGAAGTTTAGAGTGTAAGAAATGAACTGGCAAGAATTCACCGCATTGCTGGTGTTGGCCACCGCGATGAGTTTCTCGCCGGGGCCCAACACCACACTCTCCACGGCGCTCGCGGCCAACGGCGGCCTGCCGCGCGCGATGCGCTTCGTGATCGCGGTGCCGGTCGGCTGGACGCTGCTGCTGGTGCTGTCGGCGGCCGGCATCGGCGCGCTGGTGGTGGCGGTGCCTTCGCTGCGCATCGCCATCAAGGCGCTCGGCATCGGCTACCTGCTGTGGCTCGCCTACAAGCTCAGCGGCAGCGCCACGCTCGGGCGGGCCGACGGCCAGAGCCTGTCGATCGGCTTCGGCCAGGGCGTGATGCTGCAGTTCGTCAACATCAAGGCTTGGCTGCTTGCGCTCACGCTCGTGGCGGGCTGGATCGCGGGGCAGCCCGACCCGGTCGGCCGCTTCGCCATCGTGGCACCGGTGATGCTGGTCTACGCCTTCGCCAGCAACTTCGTCTATGCGCTCGCGGGCGCGCTGCTGCGCGGCTGGCTCGCCAAGGGCCGGCGCCTGCTGTGGTTCAACCGGGCCATGGCGCTGGTGCTGGTGCTCACCGCCTGGTGGATGCTCGGCGTATGAAGCGGCTCGCCATCAAGGACGAGACGCTCGGCATGTGGCTCGGCGTGATCGGCGTGGCGCTGTTCGCGGTCACGCTGCCGATGACGCGGCTCGCCACCGGCACGCAGGAGGCGCCGCAGCTGTCGCCCTGGTTCGTCACGCTCGGGCGCGCCGCGCTCGCGGGCCTGCTCTCGACGGTGTTCTTGCTGGCCACGCGCTCGCCGCGGCCGGCACCCCACCAGTGGAAGCCGCTCGGCATGGCCGTGCTCGGCAACGTCATCGGCTATCCGCTGCTGCTGGGCTACGCGCTGCGCGTGGTCACGGCCAGCCATGCGGCCGTGGTGACGGCGCTGCTGCCGCTGGTGACCGCGGCGGTCGCGGCCTGGGTGCTGCACCAGCGCGCGCGCCTCGGCTTCTGGCTCTGCGCCATCGCGGGCAGCGTGCTGGTGGTGCTGTTCTCGCTGCTGCGTGCAGCCCAGCAGGGCCACGGTGGTTTCGGCTTCGAATGGGCCGACCTGCTGCTGGTGGGCGCGGTCATCGCCGCCTCGTTCGGCTACATCTACGGCGCCCAGGTGACGCCCTCCCTCGGTGCCGAGCGCGTGATCTGCTGGGTCTGCGTGATGGCGCTGCCGGTCACGCTGCCGGCCACGCTGCTGCTGTGGCCGCAGGCGCCGATCGCCGCGTCGGCCTGGGCCGGCTTCGTCTACGTCGGCGTGTTCTCGATGTGGATCGGCTTCTTCGCCTGGTACCGCGGCCTCGCGCTCGGCGGCGCGCTGCGCGTGAGCCAGACCCAGCTGCTGCAACCCTTTCTCTCGATCCTCGCGGCCATCCCGCTGCTGGGCGAACCGCTGGACGTGGTCACGCTCGGCTTCGCCGCCGCCGTGGTCTGCACCGTGGTGCTCGGCAAGCGGCTGTCGCAGCCGCAGCCCGCCATCGCCGCTCCGGCCCGCACGGCCGCTTCCTGAATCCGCACCGACACCCTCCGCTGAAAGAAGAACCCCATGAACTGGAAACTCGCCGCCCGCGCCGCCAAGATGAACCCTTCGGTGCTGCGTGAAATCCTCAAGGTCACCGAGCGCCCCGGCATCATCAGCCTGGCCGGCGGCCTGCCCTCGCCCAAGACCTTCCCGATCCAGGCCTTTGCCGATGCCTGCGCCGCGGTGCTGCACAACGACGGCCAGGCGGCGCTGCAATATGCCGCGAGCGAAGGCTATGCGCCGCTGCGCCAGGCGGTGGCCGACATGCTGCCGTGGAACGTCGATCCGGCGCAGGTGCTCATCACCACCGGTTCGCAGCAGGGCCTCGACCTGGTGGCCAAGGCGCTCATCGACCCCGGGAGCCGCGTGCTGGTGGAAACACCCACCTACCTCGGTGCGCTGCAGGCGTTTGGCCCGATGGAGCCCACGCCCGTGAGCGTGGCGAGCGACGACGAAGGCGTGATCGTCGACGACCTGGTCGCCAAGGCGCGCGCGGGCTCGGACGATGCCGCGCGCTTCGTGTACCTGCTGCCCAATTTCCAGAACCCCACCGGCCGCACCATGACCGAGGCGCGGCGTGCGGCGGTGTCGGCCGCCGCCGCCGCGGCCGGCCTGCCGATCATCGAAGACAACCCTTATGGCGAACTCTGGTTCGACGAGGCGCCGCCGCTGCCGCTGACCGCGCGCAACCCCGAAGGCTGCATCTACCTGGGCTCTTTCTCGAAGGTGCTCGCGCCCGGGCTGCGGCTCGGCTTCCTGGTGGCGCCAAAGGCCATCTACCCGAAGCTGCTGCAGGCCAAGCAGGCGGTCGACCTGCACACGCCGATCTTCACGCAGCGCATGGTGTCCGAAGTCATGAAGGACGGCTTCCTCGACCGCCACGTGCCGACCATCCGCGCGCTCTACAAGCGCCAGCGCGACGCGATGCTGGCCGCACTCACGCGCGAGATGAAGGGCCTCGACGTGAAGTTCAACGCCCCGCTCGGCGGCATGTTCCTCTGGGCGCGCATGCCCGAAGGCATCGACACGGTGGCGCTGCTGCCCAAGGCGGTGGAGCGCAACGTGGCCTTCGTGCCGGGCGCGCCCTTCTATGCCGGGCAGGGCGATCCGCGCACGCTGCGCCTGTCGTTCGTGACCGCCAGCGTCGAGGAGATCGACACCGCGATCGCCGCCCTCGCCGCCACGGTGCGCGAGGAGCTCGCCGCGCTCGGCACGGCGCGCCAGCTGGCGCCCGAACCGGTCTGAGCGCCATGCACATCGCGATCCTGACCTTCGACGGTTTCAACGAGCTCGACTCGCTGATCGCACTCGGCGTGCTCAACCGCGTGAAGCGCCCGGGCTGGCGCGTGACCTTGGCCGCGCCTTCCGCCACCGTCACCTCGATGAACGGCGTGACGCTGCACGCGACCTCGACGCTCGAGGCCGCCTGCGAGGCCGAGGCAGTGCTCGTGGGCAGCGGCATCCGCACACGCGAGATCGCCGCCGATCCCGCGATCATGGGCGTGCTGCGCCGGCTCGATGCAAAGCGCCAGCTGATCGGCGCGCAATGCTCGGGCACGCTGCTGCTCGCCAAGCTGGGGCTGCTGGGCACCGTGCCCGCCTGCACCGACCTCACGACCAAGCCCTGGGTGCAGGAAGCCGGCGTCGAGGTGCTTGCGCAGCCCTTCTTTGCCGATGGCAACGTCGCGACGGCGGGCGGCTGCCTGTCGGCGCCCTACCTCGCGGCGTGGTTCATCGCGCGCAGCGAAGGCCTCGAGGCTGCGGCCAGCGCGCTGCACTATGTCGCGCCCGTGGGCGAAAAGGAAGACTACGTGGCGCAGGCGCTGCGCAACCTCCGCCCGTACCTGCCGCCGGTCGCCGTGGCCGCCGAGCCTGCATCCGTCCAAGAAAGCTGAAAGAAAAAAGCCATGCTCAACATCTGGGGCCGCATCAGTTCGATCAACGTGCGCAAGGTCGTGTGGTGCGCGCAGGAACTCGGGCTCGACTTCCAGCGCACCGAGGCCGGCGGCCTGTTCGGCGTGGTGCAGACGCCCGAATACCTCGCGCTCAATCCCAATGCCACGGTGCCCACCATCGACGACGGCGAAGGCGCGGAGCGCGTGACGCTCTGGGAATCGAACGTCATCGTGCGCTACCTCTGCGCCAAGCATTCGCACGGCAACTTCTATCCGTGCGAACTGCCGGCGCGCTTCGACGCCGAGCGCTGGATGGACTGGCAGCAGACCATGCTCAACCGCGCAAGCCGCGATGCGTTCGTGCAATGGGTGCGCACGCCGCCGGCCGAGCGCGACCCGGCGCTGATCGCGGCCTCGGTGTACGCGAGCGAGGCGCTGTTCACGCTGCTCGACGCGCACCTGGCGCGCTCGCCCTACATGGTGGGCGAGCGCTTCACCATGGCAGACATTCCGATCGGCTGCGAAGCCCACCGCTGGTTCGGCCTGCCGCCGCTCGAATACCAGCGCCCGAGTTGGCCGAACCTCGAGCGCTGGTATGGCGAGCTGCTCTCCCGCCCGGGTGCGCGCGGCGTGCTCGACCTGGGCCTCGAATGACATTCCTGCTTCGGATCCGATGATGAAATCCCGCCCCTTCAAGCAAGTCGACGTCTTCACGGCGAGGCCCTTGCGCGGCAATCCGCTCGCGGTGGTGCTCGATGGCAGCGGACTGGACGACGCGGCGATGCAGCGCTTCGCGCAGTGGACGAACCTGTCCGAGACCACCTTCCTTTTGCCGCCCACCGACCCCACGGCCGACTACCGCGTGCGCATCTTCACGCCGGGCGGCGAGCTGCCGTTTGCGGGCCATCCCACCATCGGCAGCTGCCATGCCTGGCTGCAGGCCGGCGGCAAGCCGCGCGCGGCGGGGCGCATCGTGCAGCAATGCGCGGTGGGCCTGGTGCCGCTGCGCCACGAGGGCGATCGGCTGGCCTTTGCGGCGCCGCGGCTCCAGCGCAGCGCGCCAAGCCCCAGCCTGCTGGCCAAGGTGGCGGGCGCGCTCGGCCTCAAGGCACAGCAGGTCGTCGCGGCCCAGGTGCTCGACAACGGACCGGTCTGGTTCGGCCTGCTGCTCAACGACGCCGACACCGTGCTCGGCCTGGCGCCCGACCACCGGATGCTCAAGGAACTGGGTGTGAAGGTCGGCGTGGCGGGCGTGCCCGCCGGGCCCGAAGAGGCGATGCTGATCGGCCGCTCCAACCGCGAGGCACGTGCCTTCGGCGGCCGGCAGGCCGGGGGCCCGCCGGCGCAGGCCGATGACGCCGATGACGGCGCGAAGATCGACCTCGAAGTGCGCGCCTTCGCCGCGCCCATCGGCGTCGAAGAAGACCCCGTGACCGGCAGCCTCAATGCGGGCTTGGCCGAATGGCTGATCGCCGACGGCCTGATGCCCGCGCGCTACCTGGCGGCGCAGGGGCAGTGCCTGGGCCGCGCGGGCCGCGTGCACATCGAGCGCGATGCCGACGGCACGGTGTGGGTGGGCGGCGACGCCGTCACCTGCATCGACGGGCAGGTCACGCTGTAAGGCGGGTTGCGCCATGCAAGCCCGGCTCGACCACCTCGTGATTGCCGCCGCCTCGCTGGCCGAGGGCGTGGCTTGGTGCGAGGCCACGCTCGGCGTGACGCCCGGACCCGGCGGTTCGCACCCGCTGATGGGCACGCACAACCGGCTGCTGAACATCGCGAGCGACGCTTTCCCGCGGGCCTACCTCGAGATCATCGCCATCGAGCCCGGCAAGAAGCCCTCGCGGCCCGGCACGCGACGCTGGTTCGACCTCGACGATCCGGTGCTGCAGGCGGCGCTGGTGCGGCACGGGCCGCGGCTCGTGCACTTCGTCGCGAGCGTGCCCGATGCGCGCATCGCCGTGCAGGCGCTCGCCCACGACGAGCGCATGCCGATCGATCGCGGCCCGCTGCTCGCGGCCTCGCGCGACACGCCCGCGGGGCGGCTCGAATGGCAGATCACCGTGCGCGACGACGGCCAGCGCCTCTTCTACGGCGCGCTGCCGACGCTGATCGAGTGGGGGCCGGTGCATCCCACCGACGCGATGCCGGCGTCGGGCCTTTCGATGCGCTCGCTCTCGGCCACGCATCCGCGCGCGCCCGATCTCGCGGCCGCGCTCGCGGCCATCGGCATGCAGGCCATGGCCCTGGAGCCCGGCCCGCCCGACCTCGTCGCGGTGCTCGACACGCCAGGCGGCCCCGTCACGCTTCGATCGGAAGGAACCTGACATGCTGACCTTGACCGAAATCGCGTGGTTCGCGCTGGCCTCGGTGCTGCTCGCACTCACGCCCGGGCCGAACATGATCTATTGCGTCTCGCGCACGCTGGTGCAGGGCCGCCGCGCCGGACTGATCTCGCTCGGCGGCGTGCTGATGGCTTTCCTGGTGCACCTGTTCGCGGCCGCGCTCGGGCTCACCGCGCTGCTGCTCGCGGTGCCGCTCGCGTTCGATGCGATCCGGCTCGCGGGCGCGGCCTACCTGCTGTGGCTCGCGTGGCAGGCCGTGCGGCCCGGCGGCCATGCGCCCTTCGCGGCGCGCGCGCTGCCAGCCGACCCGCCGGCCAAGCTGTTCCGCATGGGTTTCCTCACCAACCTGCTGAACCCGAAGGTGGCGATGTTCTATCTCTCGTTCTTTCCGCAGTTCCTGCATCCCGAGCGCGGCTCGGTGCTGCTGCAGAGCCTGCAGCTCGGCGCGGCGCAGATCGCGAGCAGCGCCGCGGTCAATACGCTCATGATCCTCGGTGCCGCGGGCATCACGGCCGTGCTGTCGCAAAGCGCGGGCTGGCTGCGCGCGCAGCGCTACATCATGGGCAGCGTGCTCGCGGCCATGGCCGTGCGCGTCGCACTGACCGAACGCAAGTAGCCGCAAGGAAAAGGACACGCGCGATGAGATTCACCCGCGAAGAGATCGAGGCGGCGCTGCGCACCGTGCGCACCGCCATGCCGCCCACGCCGCAGTACGCCTGGCCGCTGCTGGCCGAGCGCCTCGGCTGCACCGTTTGGGCCAAGCACGAGAACCACACGCCGGCCGGTGCCTTCAAGATCCGCGGCGGCCTGACCTATTTCGAGACGCTCGCGCGCGAGCAGCCCGGCGTGCGCCATGCCATCAGCGCGACGCGCGGCAACCACGGCCAGTCGGTCGGCTTCGCGGCGCGGCGCCACGGCATCGCCGCGACCATCGTGGTGCCGCACGGCAACTCGCGCGAGAAGAACGCCGCCATGCGCGCGCTCGGCGTGCAGTTGGTCGAGCACGGCGACGATTTCCAGGCGGCCGCCGAGCATGCAGCGCTGCTCGCGGAGCAAGAGCGGCTGCACCGCGTGCCGTCGTTCCACCGCGAGCTGGTCCGCGGCGTGGCCACCGCGTACGTCGAGTTCTTCAGCGCGCTCGCCGAGGCACCGCCCGACGTGCTGTTCGTGCCCATCGGCCTCGGCTCTGGCTTTGCCGCGGCGTCGGCAGCGCGCGCGCACTGCGGCGTCTCGACCAAGCTCGTCGGCGTGGTGTCGGCGCATGCCACGGCCTACCGCGACTCGTTCCATGCCGGGCGGGCCATCGAATCGCCGGTGACCACGCGGCTGGCCGACGGCATGGCCTGCCGCACGCCGGTGCCCGAGTCGGTCGAGGTGATCCTGCGCGAAGCCGACGACGTGATCACCGTGACCGACGATGAAGTCGCCGCGGCGATGCGCATCCTCTTCAGCGACACCCACAACGTGGCCGAGGGCGCGGGCGCCGCGGCGCTGGCCGGGGCGCTCCAGCAGCAGGAGCGCTGGCGCGGCAAGACGGTGGGAATCTGCGTGACCGGCGGCAATGTCGATTCGGACATGTTTGCGGGGGTGCTTGCAGGCGTGAACAGATCGACGCCCCGCCGATAAATCGTCGGCCTGGGCAGAACAGCCAGACGGAAGCTCGCGCCCCTTCCCCGGGCGACAGTGCGTCCCGAGCCCCCGCATCGGGGCGCAGACATTCTGCAACATCACCCGGACGCCGGTCCTGTACCCTCGAATCTCCTACGAGGGAGCCCGAGCGCATCGAGGGCTTGAACACTGCGCCGGCGGGCGATCAAGCCCGCGGCAACCCTGCGAATCGTCCGAATCGGGCACTTACAATCATGAAATTGACGCCCCTTACAGAGGCGGGGGCCCCTAAAAATGAAGCAGAACATGTCAGTAGAAGAAGCAGAATCAAAATACAACGACGCCTTCTACACACAACATCTTTCAGGAAGTGCACGTTCTGCCCGCGCGATCCTTGGTCGGCTCTGGACTTATTTCAACCCGTCGTCGGTGCTGGATGTGGGCTGCGGATACGGTGCCTGGCTTCTTGCAGCGCAAGAGCTTGGTGCCCGTGACCTGTTAGGCCTTGATGGCGATTACGTCGACCGCGGCGCGCTTCTTGTCGACCCGTCGCAGTTCGCACCCACCGACTTGCGCACAGAGATATCCATCTCCCGGCGCTACGATCTTGCCCTGTCGGTGGAAGTCGCCGAGCACCTGCCTATGGCGCGCGCGCAGGGCTTCGTGCGTGACTTGTGCCGGGCAAGCGATGTCGTTCTATTCTCCGCAGCGACCCCCTATCAAGGCGGCGAGGACCATGTCAACGAGCAGTGGCCCGAATATTGGGGCATCTTGTTCAGGCAGCAGAAATACCGCTGTTTCGATCTTTTTCGAAACGAGTTCTGGCGGGACCCCAATGTCGAATCTTGGTATGCGCAGAACGTCTTTCTTTTTGTCAAAGCAGAGAATCCGCTTTGCGAACGCCTCTCGAAATATTCTGCTGATGCGCAGGTCCTGTCTCGCGTCCACCCCGAGATTTTCCTTATCAATGTGACCCGGTATCGACCGGATGCAACGCAACAGCTTCAACACGAAATAAGCGCCTGGGAATCCGTGGTGTCGGCTTACCGTGACGGAAGCCTTGAACTTCCGGACGTATTCGCGCCGTCGACGGATGCGGATCCGCTGGCGAATCCCTTCGCACCCGGGCGCTTGAACTACCGCGATGCTTCCGCTCTCAGGGCAGAAGTGGCGGCGGCTGCCGCCGCCAGCGCGGCCGCCGCAGCGGCCGACACGGCGGCCAGCGAGCGACGCCTGCGCGACGAGCGCAACAGCATGCAGAACGCGCTCATCGAGGTGGCCGTACGCCTGCATGAACGCCAGGCGCAGGAGGCCGTACGCGCGGCCGTACAGGCACAGGACGCAGGGCGGCATGAACCCGCGCCGCAGCAGCAGTCCCTTGCCCATGTCCTCAAGCGCGCCATGCCCGAGCCGCTCAGGCGGCAGCTGCGGCGCATCCGCGACGAACTCGATGTCCGCTACCTGAAATCGTCCGGCCATTTCGATGCCGCGTGGTATCTGAAGCGCAATCCCGACGTGCAAGTGCTCGGGACCGATCCGGTACGCCACTTCGTCACGCACGGGGTCCGTGAAGGCCGCAATCCGCGCCCCGATTTCGATATCAACGCCCATCTGAGCAGCCGGGTGAAGGGACGGTGGCTGCGGCGCAACGTATTCGTCGAGTACCTGCAGCAACGCCAAGGCGACGAAGGCTTCGCACCCGTCGGCCCCGAGCGCGAAACGGCCATCGAAGCGGATCCATTTGCGCAGAAAGCCGCCCGCGCCTGGTACGGCGGCGAGCGCCTGGCGCGCCAACAGCTGTTCGAGGGCAGTGCATCGACCGTGCTCGTCAACTCGGCCGAGCACGAGCGGCAAACCCGGCTGATCATCGACAGATTCCTCAGTGATCTGGACTGCGAGGACGAGGTGCACCCGGTGAACGCACTGGCGCCGCTCGAAGCGATCCGCGAGGCATTGGAAAACACCCAGCCCCGCATGACAGTCGCGCGGAATGCTGCAACGACGACCTATTCGATCGTCACGCCATTCTTCGCTCACTTGGCGTTCTTTCGCAAGACGGCCGAGAGCGTCGCCCGCCTCATGGCGGCAACGCCTGGCGATGCGGCAACCGGACGGATCGAATGGATCGTCGTCAACGATGATCCGCGTTTCGATGCAGCAGCGCTCGAAAGCGCAATTCCCGCCGAGATCCGACCTGCGACCCGCATCCTTTCGGATGGTGCGAATTTCGGTATTTCAGTCCGCCAGAACCAGGGCATCGACGCGGCACGCAATGAATGGATCCTGTTCCTCGACTGCGACGACCTGATCGAAAGTCACTGCGCGACCGTGCTGGATCACTACATTGCCCAGCTTCCCTATTGCCGCTTCATCTCCTCGGAGATCATCGACATCGATGAGGACGATGTCGAACTGCGCCGCCGGATTCGCACCTTCGGTCCCGGACTGCTGTACGAGAAAGGCATGAACGCCGGACATCTGGCGGCCATTCGCAGGGATCTGTTCAAGGACGTCGGCGCCTTCGATCCCCGCTTCTCCGGCTGCCAGGACTATGACTTCGCACTGCGGACCGCGCTTCACGAACCCATCCTGCTGATCCCGGAGCATCTCTATTCCTATCGCTGGCACACGAAGTCGCAGTCGGTCGGCCAATTCAAGAAGCAGGCTCGAATAGCCGAAACCGTGCGACGCGCTTTTCTCCAGCGGTTCATCCAGCATCGCTGGCCCGAGCTTCGCCGCGCCCCGGAGGCCTTGCCGTCCGATTCGCACGGCGCCTGCCTGATCCGGACGCAGGGTCGCCGGCTCGAATTGCTCGAAGAAGCCATCCAGTCCGTGCTCCAGCAGACGGTGCCGATGACACCCTGCCTCATCGTGCACGCAGACATGGCGACCTACGAATCGATTGCTCAGTGGGCCCGCCGCTTCGACGGCCGCGTCGAGGTGCTGCATGCGGACCTTCCCGCAAGGCGCCGCGGATACCCTTTGAACGTGGGCCTGGATTTCATCGAGGCCGCAGGCGACCGGTTCAGCTTCTTCTGCATCCTCGACGATGACGACATCTTCTATCCGATGTTTGCCGAACGGCTGCTGGCCGTGCTGAACACCAGCGGCGCAGACGTGGCCTATTGCACGACGAATTCGAGGATCCCCGGTCAACATGCGAAAGCCGCGCATCCTCCGTTTCCAACCGCGGCGCTGGTCTCTGGCAACTTCATTCCGATCAACGCCTATATCGTGCGGACCTCGCTGCTGATCAGAAGCGGCGTGCGCCTGAGGGAAGATATCCATTACCTGGAGGACTGGGATTTTCTTCTCTCGCTCCTGCAGGCCAATGGCCGTTTTGCGCTCCTCAACGAGACACTGAGCGAGTTCCGGATCATTGGCGACGGCAATGTGGCGCAAAAGCTCGACCCCGTGCATTTCGCCCATTGCCAGAAGCTCGTCGGGCTTCGCGCCGGACTCGCCGCAAAGACTTGCGGCTTGGGCGGCTTCTACCGCGACCTGATGGACTTCGACTTTTCGGCGCGTCCAGAACTGAAACCAGGCGACATGGGTAATCTGCAAGCGGCGCGCGAGATTTTCGATGTGGTGAACGCCTCGCCAACGATGAAAGGCCATTGACATGGCATCGGACCTGAGCATTTCGGTGGTCCTGCCGGTATTTCACCCGCAGCCTTCGCCCACGCACATCAAATGGCTCAAGCGGGCCCTGGAGTCCATCCTCGATCAGCGGATAGCGGTCGACCACGAAATCCTGCTCGTAGATGACGGCAGCCCTGTTCCGGTTGCAAGTTCGGCGGAAAGCCTGGGTGCGGCTGCGCGGGAGGTCAGCTGGATCCGGGTGCCTTCCAACCGCGGACTGGTGAACGCGCTCAACACGGGCATTCTTGCTGCAAGGCACACGCTGATCGCACGCCTCGACGCGGACGACGTGTGGATGCCCACGAAGATCGACAAGCAGCTCTCGCTGTTCGCGAACGATGCCGACCTGACCATCGCGGCAACCGGCATGTCCATGGTGAGCACGGAGGGCGACTTGATCGCCGAGCACATTCGCCCGGGAGACTGGAACGGCATCCTGCGGTTCTTCGTGGAAGTCGGCTGCCCTTTCCCGCATGGCAGCGTGCTGGCGAAGAAACAGATCTATCGGCTGCTGGGTGGCTATCCGCACAACGCCGACTTCTCGCACTGCGAGGACTACGCGCTCTGGGGCTGCTGGCTGCGATTCTTCAAGCCTGCGATGGTCGAAGAGCCTCTCTATGGCTATACCGTCTCGGATACGTCTGTGTCCGCCATTCATCAGGATCAGCAGCGCGACGCATCCGGCATTGTCCGGCAACGGTTCGCCAGGGGCGATCTGGCAGACCGGCTCCCCCCTACCTTGGATGCCCTGGCGCGATGCCTCGGTCTCTCACTGATCCAGGCAGGCACGCTGGCCTACCTGCTCTGGCATTTCAAGCCTCTCGTGACATTGCCGCGTGCGGCGCTGGCGCCACTCCGTGTGATCCTTTTCGACCGCGAATTCTCCGCGGACCCGGTCGAAGGACCAGTGCTGCACTGGACCGGTCTGCTGGGCCTGCCGAAGCCCCCAGCGCCACTGGGCGACGAAATCCACGGGCATTTCTACGTGCTCTGATGGCGGCATCCGAACAGGCGGCCCGCGCTAAGGCAGCGGCCCCGTGTTCGCGGTGTCCAGCGGCAGCCGCGACACCTCCGCGAGCAGCGAGGCGAGTTGCTGCGCGGCCGCATCGATGACCTGCTGCCCCTTGGCAGCCGTCGCCGCGGCCGCATTCCCCGCGGCGCCTTCGGCGTTGTAGTCCTCCATCGCCCACCCGAGCTTGGCGCTCCTGCCGTTGCCCAGGATGGCGTAGTTCGCGGCGCGCTCGGCCGAGGTGGAGCCGAAATCCTTCGCCTCGTCCATGCGCACCGACTGCGGCGCGAGCGCCAGCATCATCGAAGTCTCGATCTCGCCCGCGTGCACGCCGAAACGATGCTCCGCGGCGCTGAACTGCGCCGCCGCATCGCCGAGCGGCAGGTTGAACCAGCTCACGCTGTAGACGATGAGGCCGTGCGCGGCGCGCAGCTCGCGCGCCACGATGTCCATCGCGCCGACGTGGCCGCCGTGCGCGTTGAACAGCACCAGCTTCTTCACGCCCGCCTGCGCCACGCCGGCGCCGATGTCCTTCCACACCCGGATCAGCGTTTCGGCCGAGAGCGTGAGCGTGCCGGCGAAGCGCGCGTGCTCGGGGCTCAGCCCGACCTGCTGCGTCGGCAGGAACAGCACCGGCAGCGCGGGCGCGAGCAGCGGCAGCGCCGCGGCCACGATGCCGTCGGCCAGCACGGTGTCCACGCCCAGCGGCAGGTGGGGCCCGTGCTGCTCGGTCGCGCCGAGCGGCAGCACCGCGACGGTGGCGGCGGCATCGAGCCGCGCGAAGTCGCGCGTGGTGAGCTGGGCCCAGAAGCGGGGAAGGGAAACCGGGGGTGCGTTCATGGCGCGATCTTATTAGCCCGCTCCGCGGCCTGCAGGATTCTCGCGGTGGTGATTCAATCGCCCGGTATTCCGTGCCATTCATCAAGGACCGACCCATGGATCTCCAACTCAAGGACCAGCACGTTCTCATCACCGGCGGCAGCAAGGGCATCGGCCTGGCTTGCGCGCTGGGCTTCCTGCGCGAGGGTGCGCGCGTGAGCCTGGTGTCGCGTGACTTGCACAACCTCGAACAGGCGCGCAGCACGCTGCGCAACGGCCTCGCAGAGGCCGAGGGCCGCGTGGCCGTGCATGCGGCCGACCTGAAAGACCCGCAAGCAGCCGTGGCCGCGCTCGACGCGGCGGAGCAAGCCTTCGGGCCGGTCGACGTGCTCGTCAACTCGGCCGGCGCGGCGCGCCGCACACCGCCCGACGAGCTCGACGCAGGCGCCTGGCATGCCGCGATGGACGCCAAGTACTTCACCTACATCCACATGATCGATCCGGCCGTGAAGCGCATGGGCGGGCGCGGCCGCGGCGCGATCGTCAACGTGATCGGCCAGGGCGGCAAGGTCGCGAGCCCGGTGCACATGGCGGGCGGCGCGGCCAATGCGGCGCTGATGCTCGTGAGTGCCGGCATGGCGGCGGCCTATGCCGCCAAGGGCGTGCGCGTGAATGCGGTGAACCCCGGCCTGACCCTGACCGAGCGGCTGCAGGAGGGCATGAAGGCCGACGCCAGGCTGCAGGGCATCGACAGCGACGAAGCGCTGCAGCGCGCCACGGCGCGGCTGCCGCTCGGGCGCATCGCCACGCCCGAGGAGATCGCCAATGCGGTGGTCTTTCTCGCGTCGCCGAAGGCGAGCTACATCACGGGCGCGATCCTCGCGATGGACGGCGCCGTCACGCCGATGATCTGACGGGCGGCAGCGCCTCGAACTTCGCGGCCAAAAAGTCGACCAGCGCCCGCACGCGCGCCGGCACGAAGCGCCCGCTCGGCAGCAGCGCATGCAGCGGATAGGGTTCCGTGCCCCAGTCGGGCAGCAGGTGCACCAGCCGGCCGCTCGCGATGTCGTCGCGCACGTCGAGCGCCGACTTCAGCGTGATGCCGCGCCCCGCCACGGCCCACTCGCGCGCGAGCGAGGCGTCGTCGGCGCTGCGATCGCCTTTGACGCGCACGTCGGTCCACTGCCCGTTCTGCACGAAGCGCCAGATCCGATGGCGCCGCCCGCCGCGGTCGAAGGTCAGACAGTTGTGGTGCACCAGGTCCTGCGGCGTCGCGGGCGCGCCGTGGCGCCGAAGGTAGTCGGGCGACGCGGTCAGGAGCGGGCTGGTCTGCGCAAAGGGCCGCGCCACCAGCCGCGAGTCGGCCAGCATGCCATAGCGCAGCGCCACGTCGACCTCGTCGCGCATCACGTCGAGCGGCCGGTCGCCGACCGACAACGAGAGCTGCAGCCCCGGATGCAGCGCAAGGAACTCGTCGAACCAGGCCAGCAGCGTGCTGCGCGTGAGGTCGGACGGCGCGGCCACGCGCAGTGTGCCGACCAGTTCGCCACGGTCGGCCGTGACCAGCGACTCGCCCTCGTCGAGCAGTTCGAAGGCGCGCACCGCATAGTCGAGCAGCGTCTGGCCCTGCGGCGTGAGCCGCATGGCGCGCGTCGAGCGTTCGAACAGGCGCGCACCGAGCTGCGTCTCGAGCCGCTTGAGCGTCGCGCTGGCCGCGGCGGGTGTCATGCCGAGTGCATGGGCCGCGGCCGTGAGCGTGCCGCCGCGCGCGGTCTGCACGAGCACCTGCAGGTCGGACAGATTTTCAATTTTCATTTGAAAGTGTTGGTGGTTCGCAGCCGCTTATCAATGCAGGATTGCAATCCTACAGTCGAGGCATCGTTTTTTCACACGCAAGAAAGGCCTCCCATGAAAGCCGTCGGCTACCACCAGCCCCTTCCGATCGACCACCCCGAAGCCCTGCAGGACATCGACCTGCCCGACCCGGTCCCCGGCCCGCGCGATCTGCTGGTGCGCGTGGCGGCGGTGTCGGTCAACCCGGTCGATACCAAGGTCCGCAGGAACACCGCCCCCGAAGCGGGCCAGGCCAAGGTGCTCGGCTGGGACGCGGCCGGCACGGTCGAAGCGGTCGGCGCGCAGGTGAAGAACTTCCAGCCCGGCGACCGCGTGTACTACGCGGGCTCGATCGTGCGGCCCGGCGCCAACTCGGAGCTACACACGGTGGACGAGCGCATCGCCGCGCTCGCGCCGAAGAGCCTCGACGACGCCCAAGCCGCCGCGCTGCCGCTGACCACCATCACCGCCTACGAGCTGCTGTTCGACCGGCTGCGCGTGCCCAAGGGCGGCGGCGCCGGGCAGACGCTGCTGGTCACGGGCGGCGCCGGCGGCGTGGGGTCGATCCTGGTCCAGCTCGCGCGCCAGCTCACGCAGCTGCGCGTGGTGGCCACCGCCTCGCGCGCCGAGACCCGCGCCTGGTGCCTGGCGCTCGGCGCGCATGCCGTCATCGACCATTCGAAGCCGCTCGCGACCGAACTGCAGGCGGCGGGCATCGGCCAGGTCGACATGGTCGCGAGCCTGACCCAGACCGAGCAGCACTACGCGCAGATCATCGAAAGCCTCAAGCCCCAGGGCCAGCTCGCGGTGATCGACGACATGGCGCTGCTCGATGCGATGCCGCTCAAGACCAAGTCGATCTCGCTGCACTGGGAAATGATGTTCGCGCGCTCGCGCTTCGAAACACCCGACATGGCTGCGCAGGGCGCACTGCTGGCGGAGGTGGCGGCGCTGGTCGATGCGGGCCGCATCCGCACCACGGCGAACGCGAGCTTCGGCAGCATCAACGCGGCCAACCTGCGGCGCGCGCATGCGCTGATCGAAAGCGGCAAGGCGCAGGGCAAGGTGGTGCTGGCCGGGTTCTGAGCTGTGCACAATCGGCCGCATGGCCGAGCTCACTCAACCCCCCATCATCGAATTCGACACCCCGCGACTGCGGCTGCGCCAATGGCGCGAGAGCGACCTCGCGCCGTTCGCCGCGATGGCGGCCGACCCGCAGGTGATGGCCTTTCTGCTGCCGCTGCCCACGCGCGCCGACAGCGATGCGATGGCCGCGCGCCTTCGGGACCGCATTGCCGGGCAAGGCTGGGGTTTCTGGGCCGTCGAGCACAAGGCCTCGGGGGAATTCATCGGTTTCACCGGCCTCAACGTGCCGCTGGCCGCGCTGCCCTTCTCGCCCTGCGTCGAGATCGGCTGGCGCCTCGCGCGCCATGCCTGGGGCCAGGGCTTCGCGAGCGAAGCCGCGCGCGGCGCGCTGCAGGTCGGCTTCGAGCGCCTGGGCTTCGACGAGATCGTCGCGTTCACGGCCGTCGGCAATCTGCGCTCGGCCGCCGTGATGGCGCGCATCGGCATGCACGAGGACCGGGCCGGCGCGTTCGACCATCCCTCCGTGCCCGAAGGGCACGCGCTGCGCCGCCACCGGCTCTTCCGCATCGCCCGTGCGTAGCGCCTCAGACTGAATGCAGCAGCAGCGCGGCGCCCGAGACGATCGCGAACACCTGCACGAAGATCCGCAGCACGCGGCCATTGATCCGCCGATGCACCATGCGGCTGAGCACCGCGCCGACGACGAGTGCGGGCAACAGCAGCGCCGCCGCCTCGAGCTGCGCGCCGCCGATGCGGTCCATCGCCATCAGGGTGGCCAGCGACACCAGTTCGCCGACCAGGAAGCACAGCGCGATGGTCGAGCGCATCATGGGCGGCGGCTGGTGCTGGTAGACCAGCGCCAGCGGCGGGCCGCCGATGCCGGTCGCGGTCTCGGTCACGCCGGTGATGAGCCCCGCCGAGACGAAGGCGGTGCGGCCCGGCGAGAACGCCGGCATCGCCAAGGTGACCAGCGCCGCGGCGATGGTCGAGATGCCGACGAACAGCGCCAGCTGCGTCGCGCTCAGCGCCGCCAGCACCCAGAGCCCGCCGGCCGTGCCGACCACGCGCCCGCCACTGATCCAGCCCGCGCCGATGCGGTCGACCGCACTGCGCTCGCGCCATAGCACGTAGAGGTTGAGCGGCAGCATCAGCACCAGCACGCACACGGGCAGCAGGTCGGGCCGCACGATGCCGATCACCGGCGCGGCGATCAGCGCAAAGCCCACGCCGGTCGCGCCCTGCACGAAGGCCGCGAACAGCACGGCCAGCGAAACGAGCGCCAGATGCTGTGCGCTCACTGCGGGTTCCGTCCCATGCCGGCAGCCGCTGCCTTCGTCAGCCGGCGATGCTCGGCCGCCGGCGGATGCAGCCGCACGATGGGCGCGCGCGCCATGGCCGCATGGGCCACGCGCGCCAGTTCGCGCTGCAGCGCGCGCGCGTCCCAGTCGGGCGGCCAGCCTTCCCACAGGCGCAGCCGCCCGTCGACGAACACGGCCGTGATCTGGTCGCGGTTGCCCAGGCGCACCAGATCCCAGCTCAGGTCGACCGACGTGCACATCTCGGGCGTGTCGACATCGACGAGCAGGAAGTCGGCCGCCTTGCTCACGGCGATCTCGCCGGTCAGGTGGCCCAGGCCGACCGCGCGCGCGCCTTCGTGCGTGGCGTGGTCGAGCCAGGTCCAGCCGCCGCCGCTCGACGCGTCGCCGATCGCCATGCCGAAGGCCAGCTTCTGGGCCGCCTCGGCCGCGTCCATCAGGCGGAAGGCGTCGCTTCGCGTGGCGTCGGTGCCCAGGCCGAAGCGGATGCCCAACGCGGCCATCAGGTTGGCCGGCGCCACGGCGTTGCCCTTCCACTGGCTCGCGACCGGGTTGTAGCTCACGGCCGTGTCGGTGTCGCGCAGCAGCATGAGCTCGGCCGGCGTGACCAGCGTGCCGTGCGCGATCAGCACCTGCGGCCCGAGCGCGCCGAGCTGCGCCAGCAGCTCGAGTGGCCGCCGGCCGCGCTGCACCACCGAGCGCTCGACCGAAGCGAGGTGTTCGTTGACGTGGGTCTGGAACACCGTGCGCGCCTCGGCGCACAGCGCCGACACCGCCACCAGCATCTCGTCGGAAGCGGCTTCCGGCACGGAGATCGCGAGCGAAGGATGCACCAGTGGCGCATCGGACCAACGCTGCAGGAACTGCGCGGCCTGCGCACGGATCGCCTGCCGCTCGGCCGCGCTGCTGTCGTTGCCGCCGTCGTTGCAGATCAGGCCGAGCACGCAGCGCAGCCCGGCCTCCTGCACGGCGGTCGCGACGGCGCTGATGTCGCCGGGCGCGCGCGTGCCCGCATCACACACGGTGGTGAAGCCGCCGCGCAACGACTCGAGCGCCGCGAGCTTCGACGCCATGTAGACGAACTCGTCGTCCAGGCTGGATTCGAGCGGTACCCACACGCGGCGGAAGATCTCCGACGGCTCGCCATAGGCCAGCGACTTGCCGAAGGACTGCGTGAGGTGGTGGTGCGCGTCGATCATGCCGGGCATCAGCAGCTTGCCGGGCAGGTGCAGCGGCGTGAGCCGCGGATGGCGCGCGATCAGCGCATCGGCCGGGCCGACGTCACGGAAGCGGCCGCCTTCGATGCGCACGGCATGGCCGGTGGCCGGACCGTCGCGCAGCATCAGGTGGTCGGGAACGAGCAGCAGCTCGTCGGCCGCGAACAGCGCGGCATCGAGTTCAGGAGACATGGTGAGAAGAGACAGGAACGAGAAAATGAAAAAAAGAACCGCGCGGCGCTTCAGTGGTGCGGCGCGGACGCTGCCGCAGGGCTTTCGGCCGCTTCGGCATGCACGCGGTTGAACAGCATGTTGAGCACCACCGCCGTCAGCGAGCCCATCGCGAGGCCGTTGCCGAGCACCAGCTGCAGCGTGTCGGGAAAGCGGCTGTAGAGCCCGGGCACCAGGATCGGCAGCAGCCCCATGGTGAGCGCGCCGGCCAGCACGAACATGTTGCCGCGCTCGTGCAGGTCGACCTTGCGCAGCATGTCGATGCCCATGGTGCCGATGATCGCGAACACCACCATCGCGGTGCCGCCGACCACGGCCGACGGAATGGCCGCGGCCAGCCGGCCGAGCGGCGCCGACAGCGCGATGAGGATCAGGATCACGCCGGCGGCCGCCGTCACGTAGCGCGAGCGCACGTTGGTGGCGCGCACGATGCCGATGTTCTCGCCGCTGGTGATGATCATCGAGGTGCCGAAGAAGCCGCCCGCGAGCGACACCACGGCATCGCCGCGGATGGTGCGCGGCACCACGTCGCGCGCGTCGATCTTGCGGCCCACCACGTCGGCCACCGCCACCGTCTGCCCGGTGGCCTCGACCATCGAGATGATGCTGAAGATCAGCAGCGGCACGGCGGCCACGAGGTCGAAGCGCGGCATGCCGAACGGCAGCAGGGTCGGCGCGCTCCAGAACGGCCCGGCCGCCACCGCGCTCGCATCCATCAGCCCGAAGGCGGCCGCGAGCAGCGTGCCGGCCAGCAGCCCGAGCAGCACCGCGAGCTGGCCCAGCGTGCCCTTGAACACGCGTGCGAACAGCACGGTGAAGCCGATCGTCGCGAGCGCGAGGCCGATGTTCACCGGGTCGGCAAAGGTGGCCGAGCCCGCCTTGCCCGCGATGATGCCGCCGTAGACCTTCACGAGGTTGACGGACACCAGCAGCAGCAAGGTGCCGATCACGATCTTCGGAAAGTAGCGCAGGCAGCGCGCGAACACCGGCAGCACCAGAAAGTAGAACAGCGCCGCCCGAGGCGGTCTGCAGGTCGCGCTGCTGGGCGATGGTCACGAACATTACGATCGGCGCACCGCCGGGCACCATCACGAAGGGCAGCCGGGCGCCGAACTTCCACGGCCCGAACGACTGCAGCAGCGTGCCGATGCCGCACAGCAGGAAGGTGGCGCTGATCAGGTTGACCGTGAGCGCGCCGGGCAGCCCCAGTGCCTTGGCCACGAGGAACACCGAGGTGATCGGCACGGCCGCCATCACCAGCACGTGCTGCAGGCCGAACAGCAGCAGTTGCGACAACGGCAGCATCGCATCGACGGGGGCCGTGGCGGCGGGGGTGGCCGCGGGCGCGGCGGGGAGCACAGCGGAGGCGTCGGGAACACGGGACATGAGCGAATCCTTGAACCGGGACCGCACCCAAATCGATTTGGGTGCACTGGCAAAAAAAGCCGCCGAAGCGGGTGAAGTACATTCCGGTGGCATCGCGCCCCAAAACGATTTGGGAATTGAATCACCGCTTTTTGAAAAGGTCAACGGGATGAATCCCCATCCATCGCCGCGCGCCAACATCAAGGACGTGGCGCGCGAAGCGGGCGTGTCGCCGACCACCGTCTCGCATGCGCTCAATGCCCGAGGCCAGGTCGATGCCGAAACCCGGGCGCGCGTCGAGCAGGCGGCGCTGAAGCTCGGCTACCGCCCCAACCGCAATGCGCAGCGGCTGCGCACCGGCGAGGCGCACATGATCGTGCTGCTGTCGTCGATGCCGTTCGCGGTGGCGGGCGGGCCGTCGCGGCTCGGCTTTTTGATGGAGGTCGCGGCCGTTGCGGCGGCCGAGGCGCTCGACCGCCGGCTCGCGCTGGTGCTGGCGCCGCCGATGGAGAACGGGCGCGTGCCGATGGAACTGCTCGACGTGGACGGCGCGCTGGTCATCGAGCCCTCGGCCGGCGACCCGAACCTGGCCTACCTGCAGCGCCGCGGCCTGCCGGTGGTGGCCATCGGCAAGCCCGCCGCCGGCGATGCCGACGACGACAACGCGCCCGCCCTGCCGCCCTACGTCGACATCCACTCCGGCCGGACCACGGCGCTGCTGCTCGACCACCTGCATGCGCAGGGCGCACGCAAGGTCGCGATGATCCTCGGTTCGGCCCGGCGCAACTCCTACGTCGAGGGCCGCGCGGCCTATGAGGCGTTCGCCGCCGCGCACGCGCAGGTACCGCTGCTGTCGCTGGTGGACGAGGCGGAGGGCGAGAACGGCGGGCGGCAGGCCGCGCTCGCGCTGCTCGCGGCCGATCCCGACATCGATGCCTTCTGCGTGCCGGTGGACGCCTTTGCCACCGGTGCGGTCGAGGCGGTGCTCGCGTCGGGCCGGCGCATTCCCGACGACGTGATGGTCGCCACGCGCTACGACGGCCTGCGCGCGCGCACCAGCGTGCCGCCGCTCACGGCCGTGGACCTGCACCTGGACCAGGTGGCGCAGCAGGCCATCGCGCTGCTGTTCGACCACCTGCGCGGCGACACCGGCCGGCGCCGCGTCGAGGGGCCCGAGGCGCAGCTGGTGCCGCGCCTGTCATCGGCGCGCCGCCAGCCCTAATTGGCGCGCGACACGCGCCACACCGCATTGCCCACGTCGTCGGCCACCAGCAGCGCGCCGCCCTTGTCGAGCGCCACGCCCACCGGCCGCCCCTGCGCCTTCTCGTCGGCCGACAGGAAGCCCGTGAGCACGTCGACCGGCGGCCCGCTCGGCTTGCCGTTGGCGAACGGCACGAACACCACCTTGTAGCCCGACTTCGGCTTGCGGTTCCAGGAGCCGTGCTCGCCGATGAAGGCGCCGCTGGCGAACGCCGGCGGCATGCCGCGCGGGTCGGAGAACACCAGCCCGAGCGGCGCCACGTGCGAGCCGAGCGCGTAGTCGGGCACGACGGCCTTGGCCACCATGTCGGGGTTCGCCGGCTCGACGCGCACATCCACGTTGGCGCCGAAGTAGCTCCAGGGCCAGCCGTAGAAGGCGCCCTCCTTCACCGAGGTCAGGTAGTCGGGCACGAGGTCGCTGCCGATCTCGTCGCGTTCGTTGACCACGGTCCACAGCGCCTTGGTCGAGGGCTCCCACGCCAGCCCGTTGGGGTTGCGCAGGCCGGTCGCGAAGAGCCGCTTCTCGCCCGTCTTCGCATCGACCTCCCAGATCGCGGCGCGGCCCTCTTCGGCATCCAGCCCGTTCTCGCCGATGTTGCTGTTGGAGCCGACCGTGACGTAGAGCTTGGTGCCCTCGGCGTTGGCGATCACGTTCTTGGTCCAGTGGTGGTTGATGCCCGCGGGCAGCGGCGTCACCTCTATCGGCGTGGCGCCGGCGGCGGTCTGGCCTTCGGTGTAGGGCACCTTGACCAGCGCATCGGCATTGGCGATGAAGAGTTCGCTGCCGACCAGCGCCATGCCGAAGGGCGACTTGAGGTTCGACAGGAACACCTGCCGCACCTCGGCCGCGCCGTCACCGTCGGCATCGCGCAGCAGCGTGATGCGGTTCGGGCTCGGCACGTTGGCGCCGGCGCGGCCCATGACCTTTTTCATCACCCATTGGCGGACCTTGTCCATCGGGCCGCCGGCATCGCTGCCTTCGGGCTTGGGCGGCTTGTTGCTCTCGGCCACCAGCACGTCGCCGTTGGGCAGCGTGTAGACCCAGCGCGGATGTTCGAGCCCGCGCGCGAAGGCGGCCACGCGCAGGCCCGCGGCGGCCTTGGGGGCGGCGGTGTCGGTCCAGCCGATCGCCTCGGCCACGTTGACGGTGGGAATCAGCGTCTTGTTGGGCTCCGCCAGCTTCGGCTGCGCGCCGACGGTGGCTTCGGGCGGCAGCTTGGCGGCCTCGCCGCAGCCGGCCAGCGCCAGCACCGCGGCCAGCGAAGCCGCGCAGGCCGGGGCAATGGAAATGTTCGTCGGGAACAGGGTCTTCATGCGCATACGCGTTCCTCGGTGGTCTCGGCGCCATGGCCGCATGCCGACCGATCATGCAGACGGCGTCGCCAGGGCCTGTCGGCCGTGGGCGCTTTCTGGCGTGGGCGCACCCCGGGCGCGCGTCGCCGCTACCATCGGCCGCATGACCGACGACCTGTTCCGCGCCGACGCCTACCTGCGCACCTGCGACGCCCGCATCCAGCGCATCGACGATGAAGGCGGCATCGTGCTCGACCGCACCGTGTTCTATCCGCTGGGCGGCGGCCAGGCCGGCGACACCGGCGTGCTGGTGCTGGCCGACGGCCGCGAACTCGCGATCGCCGACACGCGCAAGGGGAAGGACGGCGAAGGCCGGCCCACGAACGAGATCGTTCACGTGCCAGCGCCGGAACAGGCCGGCCTGCTCGCCGCGCTGAAGCCCGGCGACGCCGTGACCGCGCGCCTCGACTGGGCGCGCCGCCACCGGCTGATGCGCTTCCACACCGCGAGCCACCTGCTCTGCCACCTCGTGCCCGTGCCGGTGAACGGCTGCTCGATCACGCCCGACTACGCGCGCATCGACTTCCACATGACCGACCCGCTCGACAAGGAAACCCTGACCGCCGGCCTGGCCCGGCTCGTGGCCGCCGCGCATCCGCTCGTGGTGGGCGCGATCACCGATGCCGAACTCGATGCCAACCCGGCGCTGGTCAAGAGCATGAGCGTGCAGCCGCCGCGCGGCACCGGCACGGTGCGCACCATCCGCATCGGCGGCGAGAGCGAGGCGCAGATCGATCTGCAGCCCTGCGGCGGCACGCATGTGGCGAACACCGCCGAGATCGGCGCGGTGATGGTGACCAAGATCGAGAAGAAGAGCGCCAACAGCCGCCGCGTGGTGCTGGGCTGGGCGGAATGACGCCGAAACCGCCGTCCGGCGTCGTGCGCCGGAACTTCGCCCCGCCGGGCCGCTCCGACTGACCGGCATGAACCTTCCCCGTCTCTTCCGCTGCGCTGCATTCCTGATGGCAGCGGCCGCCGCCTGGCTTCCGGCTGCGGCGCAGCTGGCATCCAGCGCCGGCCCCGTCGTCACCACCCCGCACGTGCGCGCCGAACTGGTCGCGCACGCGCCCGATGGCGTCTCGCCGGGCGCGCCGGTCTGGGTCGGGCTGCAGATCACGCACCAGCCCGAGTGGCACACCTATTGGAAGAACGCCGGCGATTCGGGCCTGCCCACCGAGCTGAGCTGGACCTTGCCGGCGGGCGTCTCGGCCGGCGACATCGCCTGGCCCGTGCCGCGCAAGATCCCGATCGGCACGCTGGCCAACTACGGCTACGAAGGCACGGTGCTGCTGCCGGTGCCGCTCGAGGTGGCGAGCACCTTCCAGCCGCCGCTGGCCTTCGGCAGCCAGGCGCAGGCCATGGACATCCGGCTCAAGGCCAGCTGGCTGGTCTGCCGCAAGGAATGCATCCCCGAGGAAGGCGAGTTCAGCCTGGCGCTGCCGCTCCGTGGCTCGACCGCGCTGCACAAGGCCGCGTTCGACGCCGCCCGCGCCGCCGAGCCGCGGCCGCTGGCGCGGCCCGGCGCGGTCGAGGTCCGCGGCAACAGCCTGCAGGTGCGGCTCGAAGGCCTGCCCGCCGCGGTGCGCGGCAAGACGCTGGCCTTCTTTCCCGAAACGCCCGAACTGATCCACACCGCCGCCGTCGAGGGCAAGGACTGGACCCAGCGCTGGCAGGACGACGGCAGCTGGACCGCGACCGTGCCGCTGGCCGAGCAGCGCAGCGCCAGCCCGTCGACCTTGCCGCTGGTGGTGGCGCTCGCCGAGTCCGACCGCGTGGCGGGCCAGCCCGTCGCTTGGCGCACCGAGGCACCCGTCAGCGGCAGCTGGCCCGCCGCGGCCGCGCCCCGCGCCGAGGTCTCGCCGGCGCTGCAGGCCGCGCTGGCGGCCAATGCGGCCGACGCGGCCTCCCGCAGTACGGGCACGGGCGCGGCGCCGGCCGGCCCGCCGCCGCAGCCCGCCGCCGCGTTCATGGTCGCGCTGCTCGGCGCACTGCTCGGCGGGCTGCTGCTGAACCTCATGCCCTGCGTGTTCCCGATCCTGGCGATCAAGGTGCTGGGCTTCACGCGGCAGGCCGGCAACCGCAGCGCCCACCGCAGCGCAGGCCTGGCCTACACCGCGGGCGTGATGCTCTCGTTCCTGGCGCTCGGCGGCGCGATGCTCGCGCTGCGCGCCGCGGGCGCCCAGCTCGGCTGGGGCTTCCAGCTGCAGTCGCCGGCCGTGGTGGCGGCGCTGGCGGCGCTGTTCACGCTGCTCGGGCTCAACCTCGCGGGCGTGTTCGAGTTCGGCCATGTCGCGCCGTCGTCGCTGTGCGCGGCGCAGGCCAGGCACCCGGTCGTGAACGACTTCCTTTCGGGCGTGCTCGCCGTGGTGGTCGCCTCGCCATGCACCGCGCCATTCATGGGGGCCTCGCTCGGCTTCGCGATCGGCCTGCCGGCCACGCAGGCGCTGCTGCTTTTTGCGGCGCTCGGCCTGGGGCTGGCGCTGCCGTACCTGGTGGCCGGCTTCGTGCCGGCCGTGGCGCGGCTGCTGCCCGCGCCCGGGCCCTGGATGGACACGCTGCGCCGGCTGCTCGCGTTCCCGATGTTCGCCACCGTGGCCTGGCTGGTCTGGGTGCTGGGGCAGCAAAGCGGCATCGACGGTGCCGGCACGCTGCTCGCGCTGCTGGTGTGCATGGCCGCGATCGTCTGGGCGCTTACGCTGCGCGGCCGCACGCGGGTGGTGATCGCCACGGTGTTGGTCGCGTTGACGGCCGCGCTCGCCGCGGCGATCGGGCCCAACGTGCTGCAGACGGTCGAGCCGGCCCGGCAGCTGGCCTCGGCCGGCGAGGGCCAGCAGCGCTGGCAGCCGTGGTCGGCCGACCGCGTCGCGGCGCTCAACGGGGCAGGCCAGCCGGTGTTCATCGATTTCACCGCCGCCTGGTGCGTGACCTGCCAGTACAACAAGAAGACCACGCTCGCCGATGCCGAGGTGCTGGCCGACTTCGACCGCCGCAACGTGGCGATGCTGCGCGCCGACTGGACGCGCCGCGACCCCGCGATCACGGCCGCGCTGAATGCGCTCGGGCGCAGCGGCGTGCCGCTCTACGTGCTGCAGGCGCCGGACCGGCCGCCGGTCATCCTGACCGAGATCCTCGGCAAGGACGAGGTGCGCGCCGCGCTCGCAGCGCTTTGACCCGCTTTGACCCAGCGCCTGACATGGGTTGTCACATGCACATGAGAAAAGCCCTCTAAGCTGTCGCCGTTGTTTCGCTTTTTCAAATGGAGTTCAAGCTGGCCATGCCTTCTTCGCCATCGCCCGACTCTCGTTCCCTGCGCGCTGCGCGCCAGGCCCGCGCCGCATTGAGCCGCGCCTCGCGGCGCGCCGTGGTGGCCGCCGCGGTCGCGCTGGGCGCCACCTTCCTGATGGGCAACCATGCCTTCGCCGCGCCCACCGTGGGCCAGCAGGCGCCCGACTTCATGGCCGTCGACACGGGCGGCAACAAGCACAAGCTGTCGGACTTCGCGGGCAAGTTCGTGGTGCTCGAATGGACCAACCCGGGCTGCCCCTTCGTGCGCAAGCACTACGGCAGCGGCAACATGCCCGCCACGCAGAAGGCGGCCACCGACAAGGGCGTGGTCTGGCTCGCGGTCAATTCCACCGAGCGCGCCGCCAGCGACTACCTGAAGCCCGCCGCGCTCGACGCCTGGATGACATCGCAGAAGGCCGCGCCGACCGCGGTGCTGATGGACGAGGACGGCGTGATCGGCCAGGCCTACGGCGCGCGCACCACGCCGCACATCTTCATCATCGATCCCAAGGGCACGCTGGTGTATGCGGGCGGCATCGACAGCATCGCGTCGGCGCGGCCCGACGACATCAAGACCGCGACCAACTACGTGAACCAGGCGCTCGGCGAAGTGTTCGGCGGCAAGCCGATCTCCACGGCCTCGACGCGTCCGTACGGCTGCTCGATCAAGTACAAGACCTGAGGCAGGACGCCCCCCGAAGCGCCTGCGGCGCCTCCCCCCACTGGGGGGCGCACCCGGTGGCCGGGCAAAGCCCGTTCCACGGGTGCACTGGCGAAGAAAAAACGGCGAAGCGCCCTGCGACAATCGCTTCCATGCCTTTCGCCCCTTTGCAAAACGACACTTTCCTGCGGGCCTGCTGGCGCCAGGCCACCGACCACACGCCCGTCTGGCTCATGCGCCAGGCCGGGCGCTACTTGCCCGAGTACGTGGCCACCCGCGCCAAGGCCGGCAGCTTCATGGGGCTGGCGACCAACGTCGACTACGCCACCGAGGTCACGCTGCAGCCGCTCGCGCGCTATCCGCTCGACGCCGCCATCCTTTTCTCGGACATCCTCACCGTGCCCGACGCGATGGGCCTCGGCCTCTCGTTCGAGGCGGGCGAAGGCCCGCGCTTCGCGCGGCCGGTGCGCGACGAAGCCGCCGTGGCGGCGCTCGAAGTGCCCGACATGCAGAAGCTGCGCTACGTGTTCGATGCCGTGGCCTCGATCCGCAAGGCGCTCGACGGCCGCGTGCCGCTTATCGGCTTCTCGGGCAGCCCCTGGACGCTCGCCTGCTACATGGTCGAGGGCGCGGGCTCGAGCGACTACCGGCTCGTGAAGAGCATGCTCTACGGCCGGCCCGACCTGATGCACCGCGTGCTCGCGGTCAACGCCGATGCCGTGGCCGCCTACCTCAATGCCCAGATCGACGCCGGCGCCCAGGCCGTGATGGTGTTCGACAGCTGGGGCGGCGTGCTCGCCGATGGCGCATTCCAGGAATTCAGCCTGGCCTACACCACGCGCGTGCTGGCCGGGCTGAAGCGCAACGGCGCCGACGGCCAACCCGTTCCGCGCATCGTCTTCACCAAGGGCGGCGGGCTCTGGCTCGACGACATGCGCGCGCTCGACTGCGAAGTGCTCGGCGTCGACTGGACCGTCGATCTCGCGGCCGCGCGCCGGCTGGTCGGAGAGGGCAACGACGGCAAGGCCAAGGCCCTGCAGGGCAACATCGACCCCAATGTGCTCTTCGCGCCGCCCGCGCAGATCGAAGCCGAGGTGGCGAAGGTGCTGCAGGCCTTCGGCAAACCCCACGCCGACCGCGAGCAGCAGGGTCCGACGCACATCTTCAACCTGGGCCACGGCATCAGCCAGTTCACGCCGCCCGAGCATGTGTCGGCGCTGGTGCAGGCGGTGCACAGCCAGTCGCGCGCGCTGCGCAAGTAACAATCGGACCTGCGCGGTTCCAGGCGACGCTGCGGGCCGCGCCATGCGCCCCAAAACGCCATGCAACCGGTTTGTCAAGCAAAAAAGCGGTCGGCGCACCTGACTTATGCACAAAACGCGTGTTGCACTGCGCAAGATTCCAGGGGCCGGCTTCTACTTTGCTCCCCTGCGGATAGTGCTCCTAAGTGGTTGATTCATATAGGTTTCGAGTTTTGCTTTTTTTCCGGGCATTCCAGCGAGAGCCTTGATCTGCAAGGCTCGCCGACGTGTTGAGCCCGGTTGTCAACAAAGTTATCCACACAAACTCTGGATGACTGCCAAAGCGCTTGAAAATCAATAACTTAAGCAGCATTGCTCCAAGCAGCCTTAACAAACTTACGCAGCGAGAACGACCTATCTCCAACGCCAGCCCACCCCCGCAGCGGGATTCAACGATGGCAACGGCCACGGCGGACGATGCGTTCCCGTGGCAGATCGGCATCGCGGTGCAGACGCCGGCGCACAGCGCGCTCGGCGATGTGCTGAGCTACGCCAGCGCCACGCCGCTCGTGCCGGGCACGCTGGTCCGGGTGCCGCTGGGCCGGCGCGAAGTACTCGGCGTGGTCTGGGAGGCGGCCGTCGCGCGCGACGGCGGTGAAGACGCCGGCATGGCGCTCAAGCCCGTGGGCGCGGCGCTCGACGGGCTGGCGCCGCTCGGCGACGCCTGGCGCGACCTGGTCGGCTTCGCGGCGCGCTACTACCAGCGCTCGATCGGCGAGATCGCGCTGGCCGCGCTGCCACCGCAGCTGCGCGACCTGAGCACCGCGCAGCTGGCCCGCCGGCTCAAGCGCCGGAGCGCGGCCGGGCCCGTGGCCAGCACGGCCGAATCGGCCCACCCCGTGGCACTGAGCGCCGAGCAGTCGGCCGCGCTGGCGCGCATCGCCGAAGGCAGCGGCACCTTCCTGCTGGTCGGCAGCACCGGCAGCGGCAAGACCGAGGTCTACCTGCGCTGCGTGGCCGACCTGCTGGCGGCCGACCCCGCCGCGCAGGCGCTCGTGATGGTGCCCGAGATCAACCTCACGCCCCAGCTCGAGGCCCGCTTCAAGGCGCGCTTCGGCGACGAGGCCGTGGTGTCGATGCACAGCGGCATGACGCATCCGCAGCGGCTCGCGAGCTGGCTCGCGGCGCACAGCGGGGCCGCGCGTATCGTGCTCGGCACGCGCATGGCGGTGTTCGCGTCGATGCCCGGGCTCGCGCTCATCGTCGTCGACGAGGAGCACGACCCGAGCTACAAGCAGCAGGAAGGCGCGCGCTACTCGGCGCGCGACCTCGCCGTGTGGCGCGGCCAGCGCGAGGGCGCGAAGGTCATCCTCGGCTCGGCCACGCCCTCGCTCGAGAGCTGGCACCAGAGCCGTCCCGCCGCGGGCGACGACCCGGGCGGGCGCTATGCGCGGCTCGCGATGCCGTCGCGCATCGGCACCGGCGAACTGCCCGCGGTGCGGCTGGTCGACATGAACCTGCAGCCGCCCAAGACGGTGCTCTCGGCCGCGCTGCTCGACGCCATCGGCGAGCGCATCGCGCGCGGCGAGCAGAGCATGGTGTTCCTGAACCGCCGCGGCTACGCGCCGGTGCTGGCCTGCGCCGACTGCGGCTGGAAGAGCGAATGCCCGCACTGCAGCGCCTACCGCGTGTTCCACAAGATCGACCGCACCTTGCGCTGCCACCACTGCGGCTTCACCGAACGCGTGCCGCGCGCCTGCCCCTCATGTGGCAACCCCGACATCGCGCCCGTGGGCCGCGGCACCGAGCGGCTCGAGGAGCACCTGGGCGAGCTGTTCGCCGCGGTGCAGCGGCCCGACGGCAGCGCGGTGCGCATCGCGCGCATCGACGCCGACAGCACGCGCAAGCAGGGCGCGCTCGAATCGCAGCTCGCGGCCGTGCATGCGGGCGAGGTCGACGTGCTGGTCGGCACGCAGATGATTGCCAAGGGGCACGACTTCCGACGCATCACCTTGGTGGCGGCCGTGAACCCCGACGGCGCGCTGTTCTCGAGCGACTTCCGCGCGCCCGAACGCCTGTTCAGCCTCCTGATGCAGTCGGCGGGCCGCGCCGGCCGCGACGCCGCCTACCTGGCCGCGCAGGGCAGCACGGCCGAGATGTGGATCCAGACGCACCATGCGCAGCATCCGCTCTTTGCCGCGCTGCGCCGGCACGACTACGCGGCCTTCGCGCACCAGCAGCTCGAGGAGCGCGCCGCCGCCGGCATGCCGCCCTTCGCGTTCCAGGCGCTGCTGCGTGCCGACGCGCGCACCCAGGAAGCCGCGCAGGCCTTCCTGAATGCCGCCGCCGAAGCCGCCGAGGCGCTGGAAGGCGCCGACCGCGTGGTGCGCTACCCCGCCGTGCCGCTGGCGATCCAGCGCGTCGCCAATGTGGAACGGGCACAGATGCTGATCGAAAGCCCCTCGCGCGCGGCGCTCCAGCGCCTGCTCGCGCAGTGGCAGCCGCTGCTGCATGCCCTCAGGCGCACGCCGCAGGGCAAGGGCGTGATCCGCTGGCTGGTGGATGTCGATCCGCACAGCATCTGAGCGACGTCTAGTGCTTTCCCATGTCGACGTAGCGCAATTCACCGTCTCGGCGCCGCGCGATGCTCCCCGGCCAGGCGAACACGACGAGGCTCAGCGCGCCCAGCGCGAGCGCGGTGCCGGCACCGAGCAGCCCGGCATGCCACGACCAGGCGGCCGCTCCGGCCCAGGCCAGCCACAGCAGGATTCGAACAAGTACGGCCATGTTGCTACCCATTCATCCGTTGATTCGCCCACACTCTAGCAGCAGATTAGCAAACTCAAGTACTCATCTGAAGTCGTAACAAGCATGGCCGAATGGCCGACGCAGCTCAGCGCAGCAGGCTCACGGCGAGCGGAAAGCTGAAGAAGGTGGCGACCGTGGTCCACAGGATGATCCGCGCGATGCGGCCGTTGTCGGCGCCGAAGCGCTCGGCCAGCATCGAGACGTTGCTCGCGCTCGGCAGCGCCGCCACCAGCACGACCACCATCAGCGCCGGCGGCGACAGCGGCAGCCCGAGCGCGACGGCGCCCTGCGCGATCAGCCAGACCAGCACCGGATGCGCGACCAGCTTCACGAGCACCACCGGCGCCACGTCGGCCAGCGGCGCCTTCGCCGGCAGCGCGGAGCGCGTGCCCATGGCCGCCGCCACGGCCGCGCTCGCGCCATGCTCGCGCGCCAGCAGCGCCGAGCGCGCCAGCACCGCGCCGATGGTGAAGAGCGCCACCGGCGACGCCGCGTCCGCCAGCATCGCCACCGTGCGATCGACCGGCCCCGGCAGGCGCCACGCCGCGGCCGACAGCAGCACGCCGAGCAGGATCGACCACGGCATCGGGTTGACCAGCACGCCGCGAAGCGCCTGCCGCGCCGCCTGCCGGGGCCCGTGCTGCCCGGCACCGGCGCCGTCCAGGCGCGACAGCGCGATGCACAGCGACGAGGTCACGACCAGGTCGAACGCGATGGTGATGATCATCGGCCCTGCGGCCTGGGCGCCGAGCAGCGCCACCAGCAGCGGCACGCCCATGAAGCCGGTGTTCGGAAAGGCCGCGACCAGCGCGCCGAAGGCGGCGTCGTTCCAGCCGATGCGGGCGTTGCGCGTGAAGAGCACCACGCCGGCCACCACCGCCAGCGCGCTCACGCCCCAGACCAGTGCCACGCTGCCGTCGAGCAGTTGCCCGATCGGCGTGTCGGCGCCGAAACGCAGCAGCATGCAGGGCAGCGCGAAATACAGGACGAAGGTGTTGAGGCCCGGAATCGCGTCGAGCGGCAGGATTCTTGCTCGCGCGGCGGCATAGCCCGCGGCGATCAGCGCGAAGAAAGGAAAGGTAACGAGGAATATCTGCAGCACGCGGGGATTGTCGCCGCGTCCCGCATCGTGAATTTCGGCCGCTGTGGCGGGCAGCGCCGCCCCGTATCATTGCCCGCTTCGCGCCGCCCTTCCCGTTGCGGCCTTTCGTCGGTTCCCACTCCTCATGTCCTCCGGTCTCAACCTCGCCCAACAAGAAGCTGTCAACTACATGCACGGCCCCTGCCTGGTGCTGGCGGGGGCGGGCTCGGGCAAGACGCGCGTGATCACGCACAAGATCGCGCGGCTGATCCAGGCCGGGCTCGAACCCAAGCGCATCGCAGCCATCACCTTCACCAACAAGGCCGCGAGCGAGATGCGCGAGCGCGCCAAGGGGCTGATCGGGCGCGACGCGCGGCAGGTGGTGATCTGCACCTTCCATGCGCTCGGCGTGCGGATGATGCGCGAGGACGGCGCCGTGCTCGGCCTGAAGCCGGCGTTCAGCATTCTCGACAGCGACGACGTCACCAAGATCCTCAAGGACGCGGGCGGCACCACCGATGCGGCCACCGCACGCATTTGGCAGTGGACCATCAGCAAGTGGAAGAACATGGGCCTGACCGCCGCCCAGGCCGAGGCCGCCGCGGCCGACGACAACGAGCGCATCACGGCACGCATCATGGGGCGCTATGAAGAGCGGCTCACGGCCTACCAGAGCGTGGACTTCGACGACCTGATCGGCATGCCGCTCAAGCTGCTGCGCGACTTCGACGAGGTGCGCGCCAAGTGGCAGGCCGCGCTCGGCCACATCCTGGTCGACGAATACCAGGACACCAACGCCACGCAGTACGAAGTGCTCAAGGCGCTGGCCGGCGAGCGCGGGCGCTTCACCGCGGTGGGCGACGACGACCAGTCGATCTACGGCTGGCGCGGCGCCACGCTCGACAACCTGCGCCGGCTGCCGGTCGACTACCCGACGCTCAAGGTCATCAAGCTCGAGCAGAACTACCGCTCGACCAGCGCGATCCTGCGCGCGGCCAACAACGTGATCGGCCCCAACCCCAAGCTGTTTCCGAAGACGCTGTTCTCCGAGCTCGGCGAAGGCGAGCCGGTGCGCATCGTCGATGCCGACTCCGAGGCGCACGAGGCCGAGCGCGCGGTGGCGCGCATCGTGAGCCTGCGCGCGGGCGACGCGACCACGCAGGGCAAGCAGTACAAGGAGTTCCGCGACTTCGCGATCCTCTACCGCGCCAACCACCAGGCGCGCGTGTTCGAACAGGCGTTGCGCCGCGCGCAGATCCCGTACAAGGTCTCGGGCGGCCAGAGCTTCTTCGACCGCGCCGAGATCAAGGACCTCTGCGGCTGGTTCCGCCTCTGGGTCAACAACGACGACGATCCCGCGTTCCTGCGCGCCATCACCACGCCCAAGCGCGGCATCGGCCACACCACGCTCGCGAGCCTCGGCACCTTCGCGAGCCAGTACAAGCTGAGCCTCTTCGCGGCGCTGTTCAGCCCGTCGCTGCCGAGCGTGGTGCCCAAGCGCGCGCTCGATGGCCTACACGAGTTCGGCCGCTACATCAACGACCTCGAATACCGCGCGCGCCGCACCATGGGCGCCGAGGACTCGCGCACCTTCATGCTCGAGTGGCTCAAGGAGATCGGCTACGAGCAGCACCTGTATGACGGCGAGGACAGCGAGCAGGCCGCGGCCGCGCGCTGGACCAACGTGATGGAGTTCGTCGACTGGATGTCGCAGCGCGCCGGCGGCACGCTCGACGACGCCTCGGGCGCCGACAGCAACATCGAGACCGAGCGCAAGAGCCTGCTCGAGGTGGCGCAGACCATCTCGCTGCTGTCGACCATCAGCGAGCGCGAGCAGGACCAGAACGTGGTCACGCTCTCGACGCTGCACGCCTCCAAGGGCCTCGAATGGCCGCACGTGATGCTGATCGGCGTGACCGAAGGATTGCTGCCGTTCAAGCTCGAGGACGACAACGGCCGCCAGCTCAAGGTCAGCGACGAGACGCTGCAGCGGCTGCAGGAAGAGCGCCGCCTCATGTACGTGGGCATCACGCGCGCACAGCGCAGCCTTGCGGTGAGCTGGACCAAGAAGCGCAAGCAGGGCCGCGAGATGGTGCCCTGCGTGCCGAGCCGCTTCATCGCCGAGATGGGCCTGGACAAGGCCACCACGCGCGAAGACCCGCGCGAGAAGCTCAAGGCGCTGCGCGCCGAGTTCGCGCGCAAGGCCCAGGACAGTGCAGCGGCCGCCGCAGCCGCTGCCGCCGCGCCATGAAGCCGCAGCCAATCCTTGCCCTCCTGGCCGCGGCCGCGCTCGCGGCGGGCTGCGCCGCGCCGGGCGCACCGCCCGGCTGCCCCGCCAGCGCGCGAGAAATGCCGGTCGACACCCTCTACGGCGACTGGCAGGCGCGCTTCGACGGCCAGGCCGCCACCGCCGCGGTGCGGCTCGACCGGCACCCCGAATACGAGGGCGTGCGCGGCACCATCACGCGCGCCGATGCCTCGGTGGCCCAGCTCGCGGGCGACGTCGACGACCAGGGCACGCTCGCGATCGACGAATCGCGCGACGGCCGGCGCATCACCGGCGTCTGGTCGGGCACGCTCCGGCTGGCCTCGTGCGGGCGCGAATTCACCGGCACATGGCGCAACGCCGACGACGACAGCACCCATCCCTTCACGCTCACCAAGACGGAACGGACCGCAGAGAAAAAATGAACCCCCTCCCCCCCTTTCCCCCTCGCCGCTTCTCCTTCGCCGCCGGGCTGCTGCTGCTGCCCGGCCTGTTCGCGGCGACGCTCGCCGGCGCGCAGGCCGTCGACAAGCCGCCGAGCCCGCTCGCCGATGACCAGCTGACCTGGCAGCAGTGCACCGCGCTCGGCGGCAACAACGAGGCGCGCCTGGCCTGCTTCGACCGCTGGGCGCAGCAGCAGACGCTGCCGCCGGAGTCGGTGCCGGTGGCACCGCCGGTGCTGGCCAGCACCCAGCCGGCAGAGCCGGTGGACGCCTCGATGCCCGCGACGCGCGTGGTCTCGGTCGCCACCAGCGAGGGCTGCCGCGACCGCCAGTATTCGGTGCTGTCGCGCTTCTGGGAGCTCGAGACCGGCAGCGATTGCGGCACCTTCGTGTTCCGCGGCTACCGCCCGCTCAACGTGTCCGCCTCGGCCGCGACCAGCAAGCCCGGCGTGCCCACCTCGCCGTCCGAAGGCCACACCGGCACGCCCGTGGACTACCAGGCCAACGAGATGCGCATCGGCCTGTCGGTGCGCACCAAGCTCGCGCAGGGCCTGCTCACGCAGAACGACCCGGTGCGCAAGGACTCGTTGTGGTTCGCCTACTCGCAGCAGTCGACCTGGCAACTGTTCAACGGCGAAATCTCGCGCCCGTTCCGCACCACCGACCACGAGCCGGAGCTGATGTACGTGTACCCGCTCGACTTCGACCTGCCCGGCGGCTGGCGCTGGCGCTATGCGGGCGTGGGCCTGGTGCACCAGTCGAACGGCCAGAGCCTGCCGCTGTCGCGCAGCTGGAACCGCGTCTACCTGATGGGCGGCGCCGAACTCGGCGACCGCTTCAGCATCACCGGGCGCATCTGGCAGCGTCTCTCGGAGGGTGCCGCGAAGGACGACAACCCCGACATCTCCAGCTACATCGGCCGTGCCGAGGTCACGGGCCGCTGGAACCTCGACCGCGACAACACGCTCGGCATGACGGTGCGCCACAACCTGCGCGACAGCGGCCGCGGCTCGGTGCGGCTCGAATGGCTCAAGGCCATCGGCGACCCGACCAAGAGCAACCTGCGCTTCCATACGCAGCTGTTCCACGGCTACGGCGATACGCTGGTGGACTACAACCGCAAGCGCACGGTGCTGAGCATCGGCCTGAGCCTGGTGGACTTCTAATCGCTTTGCACACACACGAAGGAGCGGATCATGAGTGATGGCGAACTTGCTGCCGTGGACGCCAGGCAGCGCGAGATCATCGCGGCGCTGAACGTGGCGCCGGTGTTCGATGCGGCCGCCGAGGTCGAGCGGCGCGTGGCGTTCCTGGCCGACTACCTGCGCGGCACGGGGCTCAAGGCGCTGGTGCTCGGCATCAGCGGCGGCGTCGATTCGCTGGTCGCGGGCTGCCTCGCGCAGCGCGCGGTCGAACGGCTGCGCGCCGAAGGCCATGCCGCCACGTTCATCGCGATGCGCCTGCCCTACGGCGTGCAGAAGGACGAAGCCGAGGCCCAGCGCTCGCTCGAGGTGATCGTGCCCGACCGCACGCTCACGGTCGACATCCGGCCCGCCGCCGACGCCATGCTCGCGGCGCTGAAGGCCGGCGAGCTCGGCTTCCGCGATGCCGCGCACGAGGACTTCGTGCTCGGCAACATCAAGGCGCGCCAGCGCATGATCGCGCAGTTCGCGGTGGCCGGCGCGCACGACGGCATCGTCATCGGCACCGACCACGCGGCCGAGGCGCTGATGGGCTTCTTCACCAAGTTCGGCGACGGCGCGGCCGACGTGACGCCGCTCAGCGGCCTCAACAAGCGCCGCGTGCGCGCGCTCGCGCAAGCGCTCGGTGCGCCGCAGGAGCTGGTCTTCAAGGTGCCCACGGCCGACCTCGAATCGCTGGTGCCGCAGAAGCCCGACGAGGACGCCTTCGGCGTCAGCTACGAACAGATCGACGACTTCCTCGAAGGCAAGCCGATCGCGGCCGCGGCGCGCGACATCATCCTGGCCACGCACCGCAAGAGCGCGCACAAGCGCGCGCTGCCGGTCGAGCCGCCGCACGCGGGCTGAGCCCGACAGGCTCCTAAGCGGCGTCGCCGCCTGTCTTGGGCGCCAGCAGGCGCTCGAGCAGCGCCGAGAGCCGGTCGACGTCGACCGGCTTCGTCATGTGGGCCTTGAAGCCCACCTCCAGGCTGGTGTCGCGGTCGCTCGCCTGCCCGTAGCCGGTGATCGCGATCAGCGCCGGCGGATTGACCAGCTCGGCGCGCAGCCGCCGTGCCACTTCATGGCCGCTCAGGTCGGGCAGGCCGATGTCCAGCAGCACCACGTCGGGGTCCTGCGCCTTGACGGCCTTGATCGCACTGAGCCCGTCGTGCGCGATGCTCGAGCGGTAGCCCAGCGCCTCGAGCAGCAGCGCCATGGTCTCGGCGGCGTCCTTGTTGTCGTCCACCACCAGCACGCGCTGCTCGCCCACGGGACGGGGTTCGGACTCGAGCATGGTCGCGGGCGCCGGCGCGGTCGGGAACTGCACCACGAACTCGCTGCCCTCGCCGGCCCGGCCGGTGCTGAACGCGCTGACCCGCCCGCCGTGCAGCGTGACCAGCTGCTGCACCAGGCTGAGCCCCAGACCCAGGCCGCCCTGCGACCTGGCCATGTCCTGCTCGCCCTGCACGAACAGGTCGAAGATGCGCTGCAGGTCCTTGGGCTGGATGCCGGGACCGTCGTCGCGCACGCTGATGTCGGCGTCGGTGCCGGCCTGGGACAGCGACACATGGATGTTGCCGCCGTTCTGGGTGAATTTGGCCGCGTTGTGGATCAGGTTGCTCACGATCTGGATCACGCGCGCGTTGTCGCCTGCAATCCACGGGTCGGCTTCGCCGAGGGGGAAATGCAGGGTCTGCGACTTGCTCGCGATCAGTGGCCGTACCGCCTCGATGCCCTGGGCGATCGCGTCGCGCAGCCGGACCGGCTTGCTCTCGATATGGACCTTGCCGCTGGTGATGCGTCCCACGTCGAGCAGGTCGTCGACGAGGCGGGTCATCTGCCGAAGCTGCCGTCCGATGATGTCGCGGGTGTGCAGCACCACGGCCGATTCGGTCTTCTCGCGCTTGAGCAGCTCGAGCGCGTTGGAGATCGGCGCGAGCGGGTTGCGCAGTTCGTGCCCGAGCATCGCGAGGAAGTTCGTGACGCGGCGCCCTTCGTCCTCGAGCGCCGTCACGCGGCGCCGCTCGGTCAGGTCGCGCGTGACCTTGGCAAAGCCGCGATGCCGGCCGCTCGCGTCGTGCAGCGCGGTAATGACCACGCTGGCCCAGAAGCGGCTGCCGTCCTTGCGGACGCGCCAGCCCTCGTCCTCGAAGCGTCCGTCGCGCAGCGCATGGCGCAGTTCGAGCTCAGGCCAGCCGGTGGCGGCGACTTCGGGCGGATAGAACGTCGAGAAATGCTGGCCGATGATCTCCGAGGCCTCGTAGCCCTTGTTCTTCTGCGCACCGAGGTTCCAGCTCACGACGTGGCCGCCCGGGTCGAGCATGAAGATCGCATAGTCCTTCACGCCCTCCACCAGCAGCCGGAAGCGCTCCTCGCTCATGCGCAGCGCCTCGTCCTGCCGGCGGCGCTCGCTCAGGTCGCGGCAGATCAGCGAGAAGCCGCGCACCTCGCCGTTGCGCCCGCTCATGCGGGTGATGACGACGCTGGCCCAGAACCGGGTGCCGTCCTTGCGCAGCCGCCAGCCTTCCTGCTCGACGCGCCCGGCCTGGCGCGCGGTCTCGAGTTCTTTCTCGGGCAGGCTCTGGTCGAGCGTCTCGCTCGGGTAGAAGAGCGAGAAGTGGCGTCCGAGCACCTCGGGCGCTTCGTAGCCATTGAGCAGGCGTGCGCCATCGTTCCAGCTGATGACGATGCCCCCGGGGTCGAGCACGGCGATCGCGTAGTCGATGACCGTGTCGACCATCAGCCGGTAGTCGGCGTCGGTCAGAGTGCGTTGGTTCAAGGGGGCACTCCCGCCGCCGAAATCTGCCATTGCGCTTGCTCCTCCAGAATCCGCGCATCCGGACGACAGGCATCCTGCGCGCCACCGTGCAACGGTGCCGCCAATTTAGGCAAGCAGGGGTACCTTCGGCGTAGGACAAGGCCGAGAACGCGCCGGGCAAGAACGCGCTTCATCATCCGCCCGAAGGCTCCTGGCGCGGCCACTGCGGGCTGCCGCCGGGCGATGGCGAGCGGGGCGCGGCCACCATGAAGCGGTTGCGCCCTTCTTTCTTGGCCGCGTAGAGCGCCGTGTCGGCGCGCGCGAGCAGCGACACGAGGTCTTCCTCGGGCTCCGACACCGCGATGCCGATGCTCGTCGTCACCTGCAGGCTGCGGCCCGGCAGCACGAACTCCGGGCGCATCGCCGCCAGCACCTTGCCCGCCACGTGCGGCCCCTCGGCTGGATCGGACAGCGCCTCGAGCAGGATCACGAACTCATCGCCCGCGTAGCGCGCCGCCATGTCGGTCTCGCGCACGCTCTGGCGCAGCCGGCGCCCGAACTCCTTCAGCACGGCGTCGCCGGCCGCATGGCCGAGCGAATCGTTGATGGTCTTGAAGTAGTCGACGTCGAGGAACAGCAGGCAGACCGCGAGGCCCGAGCGCCGCGAACGCGCGAGGGCATCGCGCAGGTGCTCCTCGAACGAGCGGCGGTTCGGCAGCGCCGTCAGCGCATCCTCGCGCGCCAGCGCATCGAGCTGCATCTGCTGGCGCTTGAGCTCGGTCACGTCGTTGGCCAGGATGTACAGGCCGACCACCGCACCCTCGGCGTCCATGTGCGGCAGGTAGGTCGTCTGCAGGACGCGCTCGCCGATCACCAGGCTGGCCGGCTGCTCGAAGCTCACCACCTCGCCCGCGAAGGCGCGCGCGAGGAAGGGCTTGCGCTGCGCGTACTGCGCCTCGCCGAGCGCTTCGCGCAGGTGCCGGCCCACCAGCGCCTCGGGCGCCACGCCGAGCCAGGTCCGGTACCGGCCGTTGCAGAACACCACGCGTTCGTCGAGGTCGACTTCGGTCAGCAGCGCCGGCACGCCGTCGGTCAGGCCGCGCAGGCGCCGCTCGCTCTCGGCGCTGCGCATCTCGGCCTGCTTGCGCTGGGTGACGTCGAAGGTCATCACGTAGTAGCCGGCCAACTCGCCGCCGTCGCGCAGGTCGGGCACCAGGTGGCATTCGAAGAAGCCCTCCCGGCCGCGCCGCTCGTAGGTGCCTTCGGTGCGCGACGGAATGCCCTGGAGCACTTTCGCGATCTGCGGTTCGAGCTGGCGGTAGACCGCGTCGGGCAGCGCATCGCGCATGGTCATGCGGCCGATGTCGGCGCGCGTGCGCCCCCGCATCGCCAGCCCCGCCGCATTGGCGAACAGGCAGCGGTCGTCGCGGTCGAAGTAGGCCACCACCGCGGGCAGGTGGTCGGTCACGTCGCGCAGGAAGCGCTCGCTCTCGGCCAGCTTCTGCTGCGAGGCCTGGCGCTCCTGCATCAGCAGGTCGAAAGTGCGCGACAGGTCGCCGACCTCGTCCTTCGGCGGCGCCTCCTTCATCGGCGCGTAGTCGCGGGCGCTGCGCGAAACCTGCATGTGCTCGCGCAGCCGCGCCAGCGGCGCAAGCTGCGCACGCGAGGCGGCGAACGCGAAGCCGCCGGCCAGCAGCGTGAGCAGGAAGGTGCCGAGCCAGGCGAAGCGCTCGACCTGCGCAATGCGCGAGAACGCCTCCTCGCGCGGATACATCGCGCCGAGCACCCAGTCGGTCTCGCGGATGCGCTTGAAGGCATAGAGCCCGGGTGCGCCGCCGCGGTCGGGCGCCTCGAAGGTGCCTTCGAAACCCTGCAGCGCGCGCCCGAGCGCCGCGCTGTTGGCGCCACCGTCCACCGCATGCTGCAGCAGCCGCGACTCGTCGGGGTCGTCGATGACGATGCCGTCGAGGCTGGTGATGAACATGTAGCCGCTGCCGCCGAAGCGCACGTTCGCGAGCTCGCCGAGGAAGTTGGTCGCGCTGAGGTTGACGAAGGCCGAGACGACGTAGGCCACCTCGCCCCGGGCGTCGAGCACGGGCTCGGTCATCGCGATCTGCGGCAGGCCGCTGATGCGGTTGCGAAAGGGCTTCGAAATCACGCCGGCCTTGTTGGCCACGGTGCGTTCGAAGTACTCGCGGTCGGCCACGTTGGCCTTGCCGATCTGGTGCGCGCCGTTGAAGTTGGCCACGATCTCGCCCGCGCGATCGGCGATGGCCACGTTGTCGAAGGCCTCCTTCAGCGCCCGGTGCGAAACGAGCAGCGGCTGCAGCCCCGCGGCGCCCTGCAGGCGATGGCTCTCGATGCTGTCGCCGAAGGTCTTCAGCAGCGTGCGCCGGCCGCGGAACTTCTGGTCCACCGCATCGGCGATCTGCGAGATGCGCTCGAACTCCTCGTCGACGATGGCGGCCTGCATGCTGCGCTTGACCAGGTACAGTGCCGCGGCGGTGACGCCCACCGCGGTAAGGAAGACGAACGCCGCCACGCCCGCCGACATGCGCGCGCGCAGGCTGAGCCGGGGCAGGCGGAAGCGGCGTGCGGGCATCGTCTGGGCCTCGGTCGGCTGCGGCGGGTCAGCCCGCCATCTCGACGCCGAGCAGCGCCTCGAACTGCGCGAGCGGCACCGGCCTGCTGAACAGGTAGCCCTGGCACAGCATCGCGCCATGGGCCGCCTGCAGGAACGCGAACTGCGCCTCGGTCTCGACGCCTTCCGCGACGATCTCGAGGTCGAGATTGCGCGCCATGCCGATGATGGCCTGGATGATCATCTGCACCTTCGGGTCGACGCCGACGTTCTGCACGAAGAACTTGTCGATCTTGATCTGGTTGAGCGGCAGCTGCGTCATGTACGAGAGCGACGAATAGCCGGTGCCGAAATCGTCCATCGAGAAGCGCACGCCCAGCGCCGCGAGCGCCTGCATCTTCTCGATGGTGTCGGCCACCTTCTCCTGCAGCAGGGTCTCGGTGAGCTCGAGCTCCAGCCGCGTCGGGTCGGCGCCGGTGCGGTGCAGCACGTCGCGCACGCGGTCGACGAAATCGTCCGTGCGGAACTGGCGCGCGCTCACGTTCACCGCGAGCCGCAGGTGGCTGCGCCTGGGATCGTGGCGCCAGCGCTCGAGCTGCCTGCAGGCGGTCTCGAGCACCCACATGCCGATCGGCACGATCAGCCCGGTCTCCTCGGCCAGCTCGATGAAGCCGCCGGGCTGCACCAGGCCGCGCGCGGGATGCTCCCAACGGATCAGCACCTCGGCACCCACGATGCGGCCGTCGGCGGCGACCTGGCTCTGGTAGTGCAGCACGAACTGCTCGCCCTCGATGGCCGCATGCAGTTCGCTCTCGAGCGTGGCGCGCGCGGTGATCGCCGTCTGCATCGCCGTTTCGAAGAAGCGCAGCGCATTGCCGCCCGCCGACTTGGCGTAATACATCGCGATGTCGGCCTGCTTGAGCAGGTCCTCGAGCGACTGGTTGGCGCCGCTGAAGACCACGGCGCCGATGCTGCAGGTGCTGTGATACTGGTGGTCGCCGAGCTGGAAGGTCCGGTTGATGTTCGCGAGCACGGCCTCGCCGACCGCGTTGGCCTGCATCGCGGCCACCGCGCCGTCGTCGCTCAGGTTCTCCAGCAGCACCACGAACTCGTCGCCGCCGAGCCGCGCGACCGTACCGCCCTCGGTCAGGCCGTCCTGCAGCCGCACGGCCACCTGCTTGAGCAGCGCATCGCCCGTGGCGTGGCCGAGCGCATCGTTGAGCGTCTTGAAGTCGTCGAGGTCGAGGAACAGCAGCGCCCCGTGGCGCGACCGGCGGATGTTCGCGTCGACGGTGGACTGCAGCCTGTGCAGCAGCAACCGGCGGTTGGGCAGGCCGGTGAGGATGTCGTAGAAGGCCAGGTGCTCGATCTCGCGCGCGGCCAGCTTGGCCTCGGTGATGTCGCGCAGGATGACGATGAAGCGCGCGGCCGCACCCTCGCCGATCAGCTTGCGCGAGACCGAGATCTCGAACCAGGTGGTGCCGCGGGCCGCGCGGTTCTCGAACTGCCGCCCCGAGGAGAAGCCGGTCTCGAAGGCATCGCGCAGCGCCACCATCACTTCGGCGGCGGCATTCTTCGGCAGCAGGTCCGACATCAGCTTGCCGACCGGCTCGCGCACCTTGATCGACGGCTTGGGCCGGCGCGGCGAATGGAAGCGGTAGCAGCGTCCGTCGATGCCGGCCTCGAGCAGCACGTCGGGCAGCGCATCGAGCGTGGCCTGCAGCTGCGCCTTGCCTTCGAGGATGTCGGCGACGTGGCGCTTCTTCTCGGTGACATCGCGGTAGACGCACACCATGCCGCCGTCGGGCGTGGGGCTCTTCACCTCGAGGATCACCTGGCCGTTGAGCATCGTGAGCTCCTGGTCGTTCTGCGCGAGCAGGTGGCGGGCGTTCTCCTCGTCGATGCGCTCGAACGGCGCGAGCGGTGCGAGCAGCGGCTCGGCCCACGGAAAGTAGTCGACGAAGCGGCGGTTCCAGGTGACGACGCGGTCCTGCGGGTCGAGCAGCACGAAGCCGTCGACCATCGCTTCGAGCGCCTGGTCGAGCGTGGCCTTGGAGCGCAGCAGCTCCGTGCGGGCACGCCACTGGCGCCGCAGCTGCGCCATCGCGAAATAGCCGATGCCGAGGATCAGCAGCGCGAAGGCCAGCGCCGCGCTCAGGATGACGTTGCGCTCCCGGCGCCAGCCCTCGAGCGCCGCGTCGATCGGGATGCTCGCGACGATCATCAGGTTCCGGTAGAGCCCCGGCCGCGCCGCCACGATGGCCGGCTTGCCGCCGAGCCGCGACATCATGCGCCGGGGGCGGCCGTCGCTCGCCTGCTCGGTCAGGATCGGCGTCAGCGTGCGGCCGGCCAGGTCGTCGCGCGGCGGAATGCTCGCGAGCAGCGGGCCGCCTTCGCGCTCCAGCGTCACCTCGAGCCCCTTGAGGCTGGCGCCCTGCGCCAGGACCGTGGCGAGCATCGAGACCTGCACCTCGGCCACCGCGACCAGCCGGCTGCCATCGTCCAGGCGGAGCACGCGCGCGAAGAACAGCACCTGCTGCGAGGTCGCCGGGCTCACCGTGGGCGTGCTGATGGCGAGCATCGCGCCCGGCCGGTCGAGGACCTCCTTCAGGAAGCGCTCGGGCAGGTGCACCGCCAGCCCCGCGCCGCGGCGGTCGGACGAGCCCAGCACCGAGCCGCCGGGCGTGAGGAAGGCGACGTACCGCACCAGCAGGCTCTGGCGCACCACGTTCTCGATCAGCAGCGCGGTCTCGGGCTCGGCGATGTCGCGCGCGACGGTGGCCTCGGAGGACTTGCGCAGGAACTGCCCGAAACCCGCGAGCAGCACGTCCACGCCGAGCAGCGAGCGGTTGAGCGCGGCTTCCGAGGCGCCGATGAACTGCACCGCATGCGCCTCGGCCTCGCCGATCGCCCGCTCGCGCAGCTGCCAGGTCATGACGGCCGCCACCGCCACGACGGCGACAAGAAACAGCCCCGCCACGCCGACGACGAAGCTGGTGATGCGGCTGGGCAGCGACTTGTTCACTGGCCGACGGGCGCCTTGATGCCGACCACGGGGCCGATGGTCTGCTCCCAGACCTCGACGCAGGTCCGGCCGCAGCGCTGCAGCCATTTCGGCAGCACGCTGCCGGCAAAGATCTCGCGCCGGCGTTTCTCGTCCACGGACGAAGGCCGCGCCTCGACCATCGCGCCCTTGCTGCCCGAGGTGCATGCGTCGGCGCCCGTGTTGCAGGCGATGCCGTGGCCGGTGTCGCGCTCCGACTCGCGCCAGACCTCGGCCTCGAGCTTCGGCAGTTCGCGCCGCAGCAGCGCCTGCAGTTCGGGCGGCAGCGCGTTCCAGGCGTCGGTGTTGGCGCCGAACACCGCGATGCCCCAGCTGAGGGGCATGGTGTAGAGCGACTGGGTCACCTTGTGCAGCCCGAGCGCGTTGCCGGACATCGCGCCCGTGATCGCGCACTGCGTGTTCTCCGACTGGATGTTGGCGACGACCTCGGTGAATTCGGTGAACACCGGCACGCCGCCGAGCGCACGCACGAAGTCGGCCTGCGTGTTGCCCGACACGCGCACGCGGCGCCCCGCCAGGTCGGCCAGCTGCTTCACCGGCTGCCTGCAGAAGATCACCTGGGCCGGATAGACGTACACGGCCAGCAGCTCGACGCCGTGCCGCTCGCGCAGCGTGCGCTCGAGGTAGGGCCGGAACGCGCCGATGACCCGGCGCAGGGTGGCCATGTCGGGATTCAGCCCCGCGATGTCGGGCGCGCCCAGCTCGGGGTACTCGTTGCTGACCTGGCTCAGCAGCGCGGTGCCGAACGGGATCACCCCGAGCCGCATGAGGTTGAGCATCTCCTGGCCCGGGACGCCGGCCTGGTTGAACGGCACGATGGTCGCGCCGTACTTCCCCTGGCTCAGCCGCCGCAGGTCCTCATTCCAGAACCGCGCCTCGTGGCGCGTGTACTGGTTCAGGCCGCCCAGCCCGCCGACGATGCGCAGCCGCACGTCGGGCCGGGACGCGGGCGCAGACGGCTGCGCCGCGCTGCTCGTCGCCGCGATAGCCAGAAAGAGAGCGGCAACATGCACCCCGAGGGTATGTCGCCTGGCCAGAGATGCTGCGCCGGACTTCATCGCCTGGATCATGATGCCGAAAAGCGCCGCAAGTCACAATTTTTTTACAAAATCGCAGTTTTTCTCGCGGCGCCGTATGGCAGGCACGAAGGCATGTTGCATCCAGGGCACGCGCCTACCATGGCAGGCCTGGATTTCCCTCGCGCACCGACCTTCCGAACCCACGCCCGCCGATGCCCGCGCCCGACCTTTCCTCCCGCCAGCTGCGCGCCTTCATGGCGCTGGCCGACCAGCGCAACTTCACGCGCGCAGCGCAGACCTGCCACCTCTCGCAGCCCGCGTTCAGCGCGCTGATCCGCACGCTCGAGCAGACGCTCGGCGCGCGCCTGTTCGACCGCGACACCCGCAGCGTGCAGCTCACGCCCGAGGGCCGCCTGTTCGAGCCGTCGGCGCGCCGGCTGCTCGACGACATGCAGGACGCGGTCGGCGACCTCGCCGACCATGCCGAGCGGCGCAAGGGCCGCGTGAGCATCGCGGCCCTGCCCTCGCTCGCGGCGGGCTGGCTGCCCGCGGTGCTGTCGGAGTTCATGCAGGCCTGGCCGGGCATCACGGTCGAGCTGCACGATGCGTTGTCGGATGCATGCATCGCCCAGCTGCGCAGCCACCAGGCCGACTTCGCGCTCGCCGCCACGGGCGCGGGTGCGGCCGCGGCGAGCGACCTGCGCGGGCGCAAGCTCTGCGACGACCGCTTCCACCTCGTGTGCCGCAAGGACCATCCGCTCGCCGCGGTGCCGCGCCTCACCGCCCGGCAGCTCGCGCCCTGGCCCTTCATCCACATGGCGCGCAACAGCAGCGTGCGCCAGTCGCTCGACGCCGCGCTGCATCCGCTCAGGCTCAACGCGGTGTTCGAGGTCGAGCACCTGGCCACCGTCATGGGGCTGGTCGAGGCCGGCATCGGCATCAGCGTGGTGCCGGCGCTCACGCTGTTTCACTTCCGGCGCGACACGCTCACGACCCGCCCGCTGCCGCTCCCCGGCCTGACGCGGACCATCTACCTCGTGCAGCGGCGCGAAGGCAGCCTCTCGGTGGCCGCGCAAACGCTGCACGACCTGATCCTCTCGCGCATCCCTTGAACGCCCCCCGAAGCGCCTTCGGCGCCTCCCCTCACTGAGGGGCGCACCCAGCGGCCGGGCGAAGCCCGTTCCGCGGGTGCCCTGGGCTGGGGTTCACTCGGGACTCGCCAAAGCAAACGGCCCCAGAGGGGCCGTTCGCTTTTTTGGGAGCGCAGCCAGCAATGGCTGCGTTCGTGCCAATTACTTCTTGGCCTTCTTGGCGGGTGCAGCAGCCTTCTTGGCCGGTGCGGCCTTCTTCGCCGGTGCAGCCTTCTTGGCGGCGGGCTTGGCAGCGGCCTTCTCGGCCTTGCGCTTGGCGGCCTTCGGGTCGATCGCGGCCTTGAAGGCAGCGCCCGGCACGAACTTCGGCACCTTCTGCGCGGCGATCTTGATCTTGGCGCCGGCTTGCGGGTTGAAGCCGGTGCGTGCGGCGCGGGCCACCTGCTTGAAGGTGCCGAAGCCGATGAGCTGCACGGGGTCGCCCTTCTTCACGGCGGCGATGATCGAACCGGTGACGGTTTCGACGATGCGGGCGGCTTCTGCCTTGCTGACGTTGTGGGTGGTGGCGATCTTTTCGACCAGTTCGATACGGTTCACTTGAAGTTTCCTTGGTTTGTTCTCGTCATGTTGCCAATGACGGCGCAGCGCTGGACGCGGCTGCAGGCGGCGCGGAGTTTAGCGCACGCGCGTTGCGGACCTGCGCGCAGCCCACTCGGCCGCTTGACATTGACATGATGTCAAGGTGCAGACTGGTGTTCTTCCGCAGCAGGAGACACGAATGAACGGTACGCATCATCACGATCACCATGGCCATCACCACCACGCGGCGCCCGCACACCGCGAAGCGCCCGCGGGCGCCTCCGCCGAGGGGACGGTCTACATCTGCCCCATGCATCCCGAGGTGCGCCAGGACCATCCAGGCCACTGCCCCAAGTGCGGCATGGCGCTCGAGCCCGAGATGCCGAGCCTGGACGACGACGGCGACGGCAAGGGCGACCCGGAACTGCGCGACTTCCAGCGCCGCTTCTTCTGGACGCTGCCGCTCACGGTCGCGGTGGCGGTGCTCGCGATGGCCGGGCACCGCCTGCAGTGGTTCGACATGGCCACGCAGAGCTGGATCGAGCTGGTGCTCTCGGCGCCGATCGTGCTGTGGGCGGGCTGGCCCTTCTTCGTGCGCGCCGCGCAGTCGGTGGTCCACCGCAGCCCCAACATGTGGACGCTCATCGGGCTGGGCACTTCGGCCGCCTTCGCCTACAGCGTGGTCGCCACGGTGGCGCCGCAGGTGTTTCCCGCGTCGTTCATGTCGATGGGCCGCGTGGCGGTGTACTTCGAGGCGGCCGCGGTGATCGTGTCGCTCACGCTGCTGGGCCAGATGCTCGAGCTCAAGGCGCGCTCGCAGACCTCGGCCGCGATCAAGTCGCTGCTCGGGCTCGCCCCCCGCACGGCGCGGCGCATCGGCGCCGACGGCAGCGAGGAAGACATCCCCATCGCGCACGTGCACGTCGGCGACCGGCTGCGCGTGCGGCCCGGCGAGAAGGTGCCGGTGGACGGCGTGGTGCTCGAGGGCGCAAGCGCGGTCGACGAATCGATGCTCACCGGCGAACCGCTGCCGGTGGGCAAGCGCGCCGGCGACAAGCTCATCGGCGCCACGCTCAACACCTACGGCGCGCTCGTGATGCAGTCGGAGAAGGTCGGCTCGCAGACCGTGCTCGCGGGCATCGTGCAGATGGTGACCGAGGCCCAGCGCTCGCGCGCGCCGATGCAGCGCATGGCCGACCACGTGGCGGGCTGGTTCGTGATGGCCGTGATCGGCATCGCGGTGGCGACCTTCTTCGCCTGGGGCTTCCTCGGGCCGGCGCCGAGCTGGACCCACGGGCTCATCAATGCGGTGGCGGTGCTCATCATCGCCTGCCCCTGTGCGCTCGGGCTGGCCACGCCGATGTCGATCATGGTGGCCACGGGCAAGGCGGCCACCCGGGGCGTGCTGTTCCGCGACGCGGCCGCGATCGAGAACTTCCGCCGCGTCGATGCGCTCATCGTCGACAAGACCGGCACGCTGACCGAAGGCCGGCCGCGCTTCGAGCGCACGGTTGCGGCCGCGGGCTTCGACGAGGACGAGGTGCTGCGCCTTGCGGCCAGCCTGGACCAGGGCAGCGAGCATCCGCTCGCGCACGCCATCGTGGCGGCGGCGCGCGAACGCGGCCTGCCGCTCGCAGCGGCCGACGGCTTCGAATCCGAAAGTGGCATCGGCGTGAGCGGCCGCGTCGAGGGCCGGGCGCTCGCGCTCGGCAACACGGCGCTGATGGCGCGGCTCGGGGTGACGGTCGACGCGCTCGCGCCGCAGGCCGAAACCCTGCGCCGCGAAGGCGCGAGCGTGATGTTCCTTGCGGTCGACGGCCGGCCCGCCGGCCTGCTCGCGGTGTCGGACCCGGTCAAGGCCACCACCGCGGAAGCGCTCGCGGCGCTGCAGGCCTCGGGCCTGCGCGTGATCATGGCGACCGGCGACGGGCTCACCACGGCGCGCGCGGTGGCGTCGAGGCTGGGCATCGCCGAGGTGCACGGCGAAGTCAAGCCGGCCGACAAGCTGGCGCTGGTCGAGCGGCTGCAGCGCGAGGGGCGCGTCGTCGCGATGGCGGGCGACGGCAGCAACGATGCGCCCGCGCTCGCGCGGGCCGACGTCGGCGTGGCCATGGGAACCGGCACCGACGTGGCAATGAACAGCGCCCAGGTCACGCTGGTCAAGGGCGACCTGCGCGGCATCGCCGAGGCGCGCCGGCTCTCGGAGCAGACCATCGCCAACATGAAGCAGAACCTCGGCTTCGCTTTCCTCTACAACGCGCTCGGCATTCCGCTCGCCGCGGGCGTGCTGTATCCGTTCACCGGCTGGCTGCTGTCGCCGATGGTGGCGGCGCTCGCGATGAGCCTGAGCTCGGCCTCGGTGATCGCCAATGCGCTGCGGCTGCGCGGTGCGAGGCAGCCGACATGATCATCGTGCACGCAGCCGTCGGCCCCGGCCTACAGACAGCACCCGCAGCGCGGTGCATGTTGAGCCCATGACACAGCCCATCGAACTCATCGTCGAGGAGCCCGCTGTCGGCTCCTATGTCTGGCGCCTGCTCGAAACGGATGCGAACGGAGGCAACCCCAAGGTGCTCCGCGACGCCTTCGATCCTGCCGACACCTACGAGGCCGCGCTCGCCGCGGGGCAGCGCGCATTGCAGAGCGAGATCCGCAAGCGCCACGCGCCCAGCGCCGCGCAACCCGGCTGATACGCGGCTTCAGGCGCCGAGGCCCACGGCCCGCATGAGCCAGCGCATGGCCCATGCCACCACGGCGAGGGCGCTGACGCTCGCGAGCCAGATCGCGAACAACCAGCCGAGGCGGTGCAGCCACCGCCTCGGCGGTGGTGGCCGCTCGGCTTTCCCGGCCTCAGTGATAGTGGTCCCCTTGCTTCACCTTGCCGCGGAACACCCAATAGCTCCACGCGGTGTACATCAGGATCACGGGAATGATCAGCAAGGCGCCGACCAGCGCGAAGCCCAGGCTCTGCGGCGGGCCCGCGGCCTGCCAGATGCTGATGTCCGGCGGGATCACGTTCGGCCACAGGCTGATGCCGAGGCCGGTGTAGCCGAGGAACAGCAGCGCGAGCGTGAGCACGAACGGCGCCGCATGGCTCTCGCCGCGCAAGGTGCGCAGCAGCTGCCATGTGACGAGCGCCACCAGCGTGGGCACCGGCGTGAACCACAGCAGGTTCGGAAAGCTGAACCAGCGCTTGGCGATCGCCTCGTGCGAGAGCGGGGTCCAGATGCTGATCGCCACCATCACCGCCAGCATGAGCCAGGTCAGCGGCCGCGCGAGCGCGCGCATGCGCATCTGCAGCCGGCCTTCGGTCTTCATCACGAGCCAGGTCGCGCCGAGCAGCGCATAGGCCGCCACCAGCGCCGCGCCGGTGAAGAGCGAGAACGGCGAGACCCAGTCGAACGGGCCGCCCGCATAGTTGCCGTCGACCACCGGCATGCCGTGGAGGAAGGCGCCGAGCGTCACGCCCTGGAAGAAGGCCGCGGTGACCGAGCCGCCGATGAAGGCATGGTCCCACCAGCGCTGCCGCCCGGGCCGCGCCTTGAAGCGGAACTCGAAGGCCACGCCGCGGAACACGAGCCCCACGAGCATGAGGATCAGCGGCAGGTAGAAGGCGCTGAGGATCACGGCGTAGGCGAGCGGAAAGGCCGCCAGCAGTCCCGCGCCGCCGAGCACGAGCCAGGTCTCGTTGCCGTCCCAGACGGGCGCCACGGTGTTCATCAGCACGTCGCGGTCTTCCTTGGCCGGCAGGAACGGAAACAGGATGCCGATGCCGAGATCGAAGCCGTCCATCACGACGTACATCATGATGCCGAACAGGATGATGACGGCCCAGATGAGGGGGAGATCAATGCCCATGGCGGCCGTCCTCCGGTTGCTGCGCCGCGCCAGCGGCGGCGTGGTCGTCTTCGGGTGCGGCCGACATCGGCCGCGCGGGGGTGCGTGGGGCGCCCGGCCCGCCGCGCGGTGGGCGTTCGGCCTCGTCGCCCGCGGGGCCCTTGGCGATCAGCCGCAGGCCGTAGGCCGTGCCCGCGCCGAACACCACGAAGTACACGACCACGAACAGCAGCAGCGTGAAGCCGACCTGCGCGGCCGAATGCTGTGGCGACGCGGCATCGGCCGTGCGCATCAAGCCGTGGACGATCCAGGGCTGGCGTCCGATCTCGGTCGTGTACCAACCGGCGAGGATCGCCACCAGCCCGGCCGGCGACAGCGCGAGCGCGAAGCGCAGGAAGCCTCGCTTCGCATAGACGCGCCCGCCGCGCCGCAGCCAGAGGCCCCAGAACGCGAGCGCGATCATCAGCACGCCCAGGCCGACCATGGTGCGGAAGGTCCAGAACACGACGGTGGAATTGGGCCGGTCTTCGGGCGCGAAGTCCTTGAGCGCGGGGATCTGTCCGTCCCAGCTGTGCGTGAGCAGCAGGCTGCCTGCGCGCGGTATCTCGAGCGCGTAGCGCGTGGTCTCGGCCGCCATGTCGGGCCAGCCGAAGAGAAGGAGCGGCACGCCTTCGCCTTCGGGCGTGCGCTCCCAGTGGCCCTCGATCGCGGCCAGCTTGGCGGGCTGGTGCTCGAGCGTGTTGAGCCCGTGCTGGTCGCCGATGACCGCCTGCAGCGGCGCCGCGGCGAGCAGCATCCACAAGGCCATGGAGAGCATGGTGCGCACGCGCGTGTTGTCGTTGCCGCGCAGCAGGTGCCAGGCCGCGGCGCCCGCCACCATGAGCGCGGTCGCGATGTACGAGGCGACCACCGTGTGCACGAGCCGGTACGGGAACGAGGGATTGAAGATCACCTTGAACCAGTCGACCGGCACCACGCGCCCATCGATGATCTCGTGGCCCTGGGGCGTGTGCATCCAGCTGTTCGAGGCCAGGATCCAGGTGGCGGAGACCAGCGTGCCCAGCGCCACCGCGAGCGTGGAGACGAAGTGCAGCGCCGGCCCCACGCGCTCGCGCCCGAACAGCATCACGCCGAGGAAGCCCGCTTCGAGGAAGAAGGCCGTGAGCACCTCGTAGGCGAGCAGCGGGCCGGTGACACCGCCGGCGAAGCGCGAGAAGTTGCTCCAGTTGGTGCCGAACTGGTAGGCCATGACCAGCCCCGACACCACGCCCATGCCGAAGGCCACGGCAAAGACCTTGATCCAGAACTGGTAGAGGTCGATGTAGACCTTGCGCCCGGTGCGCAGCCACAGCGCCTCGAGCACCGCCAGGTAGCTGGCCAGCCCGATGGTGAGCGCCGGGAAGATGATGTGGAACGAGATCGTGAAACCGAACTGGATTCTGGCGAGCAGGAGGGCATCCATGCGGCTGTACCTTTTCTTGGCACCTGGCGGCGGCAGGCGCGGGATCGCCCGGAGACGGCGTAGGCGAAAGTCGCGTCCGCTCCGGCACCGGGTGCAGCCCAATTCTTCGCGCCCCGCGCCGATCGCGCAAGGAACAAATCGACTCACCCCGTGTTGGGTGCGTCCAGCCGCAGCGCGCGGTCGAGGCGCGCGGCGCGCAACCCGCGGCGGCGCATCAGGTACCAGGCCGCCGGCACGACGAGCATGCTGAGCAGCGGCGCGGTGACCATGCCGCCGACCATCGGCGCCGCGATGCGCGTCATCACCTCGGCACCGGTGCCGCTGCCCCAGAGGATCGGCAGCAGCCCCGCCATCACGACCGCGACGGTCATCGCCTTGGGCCGCACGCGCAGCACGGCACCTTCGCGGATCGCCGCCAGCAGGGTTTCGCGGTTCATCGGCTCGCCGGCCGCGAGCCGCCGCGCGAGCGCGTTCTGCAGGTAGACGAGCATCACCACGCCGAACTCGGCCGCCACGCCCGCGAGCGCGATGAAGCCCACCGCCGTGGCGACCGACACCGCATGGCCCATCGCCCACACCAGCCAGAAGCCGCCGACCAGCGAGAACGGCACCGCGGCCATCACGAGCGCCGCATCGCCGACGGAGCGGAACAGCAGGTACAGCAGCACGAAGATCACGGCGAGCGTCACGGGAACCACGACCTGGAGCCGCTCGGTCGCGCGCTCGAGGTATTCGAACTGGCCCGACCACGACACCGAATAGCCCGCGGGCAGTTGCACGGCCTTGTCGACCGCGGCCTGCATCGCGGTGACGGCGGAGCGCAGGTCGCGCCCGCGCACGTCCACGTAGACCCAGCCCGACAGGCGCGCGTTCTCGCTGCGCAGCATCGGCGGGCCCTGCGTGATGTGGATCTTCGCGACGTCGCCGAGCAGCAATTGCGCGCCGCGCGGTGTCACGAAGGGCAGATCGCGCAGCCGCTCGAGCGAATCGCGGAACTCACGCGGATAGCGCACGTTGATCGGATAGCGCTCGCGCCCCTGCACCACTTCGCCCACGTTGTCGCCGCCGACGGCGGTGGCGACCACGGCCTGCACGTCGGCCACCGACAACCCGTGGCGCGCGGCCGCGAGCCGGTCGACCTCGACGTCGATGTAGCGCCCGCCGGTGAGCCGTTCGGCCAGCGCCGACGACACACCGGGCAGGTCCTTCACCGCGGCCTCGATCTGCGTGGTGACCGCGTCGATGGTGGCCAGATCGGTGCCCGCCACCTTGATGCCGACGGGGCTCTTGATGCCGGTGGCCAGCATGTCGATGCGGTTGCGGATCGGCGGCACCCAGACGTTGGTGAGCCCCGGCACCTTCACCGCGCGGTCGAGCTCCTCCACCAGCCGCTCGGGCGTCATGCCCGCGCGCCATTCCGCGCGCGGCTTGAAGCGGATCGTGGTTTCGAACATCTCGAGCGGCGCCGGGTCGGTGGCGGTGTCGGCGCGGCCGGCCTTGCCGAACACGCGCTCGACTTCGGGCACGGTCTTGATGAGCCGGTCGGTCTGCTGCAGCAGCGCGGCCGCCTTCGAGACCGACAGCCCCGGCAGCGCGGACGGCATGTAGAGCAGATCGCCCTCGTCGAGCGGCGGCATGAACTCGCCGCCGAGCCGCGCGAGCGGCACCGCCGTGGAGGCCAGCAGCAGCGCCGCGATCACGAGCGTGCTCTTGGGAAAGCGCAGCACGCCTTCGAGCACCGGCCTGTACGCCGCCATCAGCAGGCGGTTCACCGGGTTCGCGGCCTCGTGCGGGATGCGCCCGCGCACCAGGTAGCCCATGAGCACCGGGATCAGCGTGACCGACAGGCCCGCGGCCGCCGCCATGGCGTAGGTCTTGGTGAAGGCGAGTGGCGAGAACAGCCGCCCCTCCTGCGCCTCGAGCGAGAACACCGGCACGAACGACAGCGTGATCACCAAGAGCGAGAAGAACAGCGCCGGCCCGACCTCGACCGAGGCATCGGCCACCAGCCGCCAGCGCTCGGCCGCATCGGGCGCGCGCCCTCCGGCAACCTCGAAGGCCTCGATGTGCTTGTGCAGGTTCTCGACCATCACGATCGCGCCGTCGACCATCGCGCCGATCGCGATCGCGATGCCGCCGAGCGACATGATGTTGGCATTGACGCCCTGCCAGTGCATGACGATGGCGGCGGCCAGCACGCCGATCGGCAGCGCCACCACCGCCACCAGCGCCGAGCGCAGGTGGAACAGGAACACCGCGCAGACCAGCGCAACCACGATGAATTCCTCCACCAGCTTGCCGCGCAGGTTGTCGACGGCGCGGTCGATCAGGAGCGAGCGGTCGTAGGTGGTGACGATCTCCACGCCCGGCGGCAGGCCCGGCTTGAGCGCCTCGAGCCGGGCCTTCACGGCCTCGATGGTCGAGCGCGCGTTCTTGCCCGAGCGCATGACCACCACGCCGCCCGCGACCTCGCCCTCGCCGTCGAGCTCGGCGATGCCGCGCCGCATCTCGGGGCCGACCTGCACGCTCGCCACGTCGCGCAGCAGCACCGGCGTGCTGCCGGCCAGCGCGATCGGTATGGTGCGGAAATCGTCGAGCGAGCGCAGGTAGCCGCGCGAGCGCACCATGTACTCGGCCTCGGCCGCCTCCACCACCGAGCCGCCCGCGGCCTGGTTGGCCTGCTGCAGCGCCTGGACCACGGCCTGCTGCGCGATGCCGAGCGCGCGCATGCGGTCGGGATCGAGCACCACCTGGTACTGGCGCACCATGCCGCCGATGCTCGCGACTTCGGCCACGTCGGGCACCGTCTTGAGTTCGAAGCGCAGGAACCAGTCGTTGAGCGCACGCAGCTGGCCGATGTCGTGCCGGCCGCTGCGGTCGACCAGCGCGTACTCGTAGATCCAGCCCACGCCGGTGGCGTCGGGGCCGAGCGCGGCGTTGGCGCCCGCGGGCAGCCGGCTCTGCACCTGGTTCAAGTACTCCACCACGCGCGAGCGCGCCCAGTAGGGGTCGGTGTCGTCGTCGAACAGCACGTAGACGAAGGAGTCGCCGAAGAACGAGTAGCCGCGCACCGTCTTCGCGCCGGGCACGCTGAGCATGGTGGTGGTGAGCGGATAGGTGACGAGGTCCTCGACCACCTGCGGCGCCTTGCCGGGGTACGGCGTGCGGATGATGACCTGCGTGTCCGACAGGTCGGGCAGCGCATCGAGCGGCGTGTGCGCCACCGACCAGACGCCGGCCGCAACGAGGAAGCCGGTCGCGATCAGCACCAGGAAGCGGTTGCCGACCGACCAGCGGATCAGGGCCGCGATCATCGCTTCTCTCCCTCCGGCGCCGCGGCGGCGGGTGCCGCCATGTTGCCGAGCACCGAGCGCAGCCGCGCTTCGGAGTCGATCAGGAACTGGCCGCTGGCCACCACCTGCTCGCCTTCGGCCAGGCCCGACAGCACCTCGGTGTCGTCGCCCGCCTCGGCGCCCAGCGTCAGCTCGCGCGGTTCGAAGGCGCCGCCCGCGTTGCGCACGATCACGACCGCGCGCCGGCCGGTGCGGATCACCGCTTCGGTCGGCACCACCAGCCGGCTTGCGGACGGCCCCGAGAGCGTGAGCCGCAGCAGCATGCCGGGCACCAGCCGCCCGCCCGCGTTGTCGACCGTGAAGCGCGCCTTCAGCGTGCGCGAGGCCGGCTGGATCTCGGGCAGGATCTCGTCGAGCCTGCCTTCGAACGCCTGCGACGCATCGGCCTGCAGCGTGGCGCGGGCCTTCTGCCCCCGCGCGAGGCGCACCGCCTGCGCTTCAGGAATCTCAGCCACCGCCCACACCTTGCCGAGACCGGCGATGCGGAACAGCGTCATGCCGGGCGTGACCGCGGCGCCTTCGCGCACGCCGAGCTCGGCCACCACGCCGTCGGCCGGCGCGGCGATCACGTAGCGCGCCTGCGCGGTGCCGCTCTTCTCGCTCTGGCGGATGAGTTCGGCCGGGATCGACAGCGCCTGCATGCGCTCGCGCGCCGCCGCAACCAGTTCGGCCGAGGCGCCGGCGCGGCGCAGCGCGAGCCACTCGTTCTGCGGTGCGAGCCAGTCGGGCGCGAACACCGTCGCGAGCGCCTGGCCCTTTCGCACGCGCTCCATCGGCGCGCGCACCGACAGCCGCTCGACATAGCCGGCCACGCGGGTCTGCACCGCGGCGACGAGGCGCTCGTCGAACTGCACCGTGCCGACGGCATCGAAGGTCGATGCCTGCGCGACGCGGCGCACCTCGGCCAGGCGGATGCCGAGGTTCTGCTGCACGGCGGGGCTGATCTTCACGCCGCCCTCGCCGTCGCCGCTGTCGGCATACATCGGCACCAGCTGCATGTCCATGAACGGCGACGGGCCGGGCTTGTCGAAGCGCGGGCCGGGCACCATCGGGTCGTGCCAGTAGAGCACCCTGCGTTCTTCCGGTGCGGCGGCGGCTTCGCTGGCGACTGCGGCCATCGGCGCCTCGGCGGGCGGCGCGGTGCGGCGGCCCAGGTAGAAGGCGCCGGAGCCCAGCAGCAGCGCGCCGACGAGCGAGAGGCCAAGGACGCGGCTGCTTTTGCGGTGTGCGTTCGGGTGGTTCATTGCGCCTCCTCGGCATCGATCGGACGGAAGGCCAACTGGACCTGGGTTCGCGCAAGGTCACGTTCCAGCGCCAACAGCCGGCGCCCGGCGTCGACCTCGGCATGGCGCGCCTCGAACAGCGGCGCGAGGCTGCCCTGCGCGCTGCGGTAGGCGGCCGTGGCCGCAGCGGTGCGCTGCTGCGCCGGCGCCACGATGGCCGAGTGGTAGCGCGCGATGCGCTGCCGCAGGCGCTCGGCATCGGCCCGCAGCGTGCGGTACTCGGTGCGCGCCGCGCGCACCGCCTCGGCGAGTTCGGCTTCGTCCTTGCCGGCCAGGGTCAGCGCGGCAGCGGTGTCGCGGTCCTGGCGCTCGGCGGGCGCGAGGCGCAGCGGAACGCTCACCCCCACCGACACCATGTCGGCGCGGCCCGCGCGCTGGCCGTAGGCCACTTCCCAGGTCCAGTTGGGTGCGCGCTCCGACGCGGTGACCGCGGCCTTGCGCGCGGCCAGCTCGGCATCGCGCCGCATCGCGGCCACGGCCGGGTGCCGTGCCACATAGGCTTCTTCGGCAGGCGCCGGCACGGCGCCGGGCGCCAGCAGGGCATCGGACGGCACGCCGGTCCAGCGCGCGAGCGCGATCCGTGCGGCGTGCTGCTGCTGCCGGACTTCGGCCGCGCCGTCCTCCAACGCACCGCGCGCCACCGCGAGCGCCAGCACTTCCTCGCTGCCTGCCGCGGCCGAGGCCAGGCGCCCGCGCGCGGCCTCGACGGCTTCGTGCGCATGGTGCTCGGCCAGCACCGCGAGCTTCAGCGTCTCGCCGGCATAGAAGGCATCGACATACGCCAGCGCGGTCTGCAGCCGGGTGTCGGCGGCCGCGGCCTGCAACTGCACCCGCTCGCGCCCGACCGAGGCATCGGCCGCGGCCTGCCGCGCGGCGCGCTTCTCGGCCGACAGCCACTCCTGGCGAAGCCCGATGCGCTTCATCGTCATCGGTTCGCGCGCCGTGTGGAAGCGGCTGTCGCCCTCGGCAGGCAGGTTCTCGAGGGACAGGCTCAGCGTGGGGTCGGGCAACTGGGCCGCGGCACGCGCGGCTTCGGTGGCGCCCTGCAGGCCGGCTTGTGCAGCGCGAGCCGTTTCGGAGCGCCGGCTCGCGAGCTGCAGCGCAGCCTCGAGCGACAGCGGTGCGGCCGGCGCGATGCACGGCAGCAGCAGCGCCACGGCCAGGACGGCCGCGCGCGAAAGGGAAAAGGACATGGGAACTCCGTGGACGAACGAGGCATTCGCCGGCGCGCGGACATGCCGCGCCGCCGGCAACGGTCAGTCGACGGAGGTGTCAGACCCGCAGTCTGCGGGTCGCGAGAAAGACGGGGTCGGGGGGTGGATGCTGCGTCTCGGGCCGTGCCTGCGGCGGCAGCGCATGGCCTTCGGTGGCCAGCACGAGCGGCAGCGCCAGCACCTGCACGATCGCCGGCAGCGACGGCGTGGCGACCTTCACCGGCTCGAAGGACAGCGACATGTCGGCGGCGTACTGGTGGCACAGCACCGGCTGTGCGGTGTCAGTGCCTTGGCAGGGTTCGCCATCTGCCATGGCCATCGCCATTTCCATCTCCGCCGCCGCTGCGGCTTCGGTCGGGCAGACGTAGGAAGCCAGCGCCCATTGCGAGAACAGCAGCGCCACCACCATGAGCAGCAAGGTGGGTAGGCGGTGGAAGACGGTGCGGCGGCAGGCCATGGGCAGGCCGAAGTGTAACCAGAAAGTTGTCGCCCGAAACAGGTCAGGCACGCCGCCAGGGCCTCTTCGCGTCAGAGCGACGGCGGCAGGCGGATCTCGATCGGGTGGTCGCGCTCGTGGCGCTGCTGGCAATCGACGCAGCGCGCCGCCGCGGGCAGGGCCTCGAGCCGATCGACCGGAATGGCCACGCCGCAGTCGATGCAGGTGCCGAACTCGCCGGTGCGCAGGCGCTCCCGCGCGGCGTCGATGTCGCGCAGCTCCGACAGGTCGCGGTCGGTCTCGGCGCTGCGCACCGCGCCGCGCAGCCGCTCGTCGGCGGCGTCCACGGTGTCGGGCACCTGCACATGCGGAATGCGTGCGGTGGGATCGTCGTTCGGCGATTCGTCGCGCGCGGCCCTGAGTTCGGCTTCGAGCTCGGCGGCCCGCGCGTCGAGCTTGCGATGCCAATGGTCCTGTTCGGTGTTCTTCGTCATGGCGCCATCGCGGGCAATCCGCATGCCCGGCTGCACGCCGCCTGCGGCATTTGCCGTGCGTGCGATGCTCCGGTTTCCGGCATATTTTTCTTCCCGGATCGCCAACCCGCCTGGAACCACCTTGCAGCCGCCGCCCGACACCCTTCTGCTGGCCGCGCTCGCCGCGGCGCCGCGCCGCTTCCGCCTGCCACCGCTGCCGGCCGATGCCGACGCCGCCGCGGCGGCCGGCCCGGCAGCGGCGCTGGCCTTCGCGATCGCGGCCGCGCGCGGCGCGAGCGAACGCCAGTTGCCGCTGCCCGCCGATGCCGAGGCGCTCTTCACGCAGTCGCTGGCCCGGCTCATCGCGCAGGCACTGGCACCCGAGGGCGGCGATCCGGCCTTTCAGGCTGCGGTGCTGCAGGCGCAGGACCGCGACGTGCGCGACCACGCGCGGCTGTCGAGGCAGCGTGCGGCCGACCTGCGCGCGGTGCGAAGCGCCATCGATGCGGTCGCCCATCCGGGCAAGCTGCAGCGCATGCCGGCCGGCGCCGCACGCGATGCGCTGGCGCAGCTGCACGCCCTAGCCGCGGCCGGCGAGTGGGCGCGGCTGACACAGGCCTTGGCCGCACTGCCCGCGCCCGATGGGCTCCAGCCCGCGCAAGCCGCGCTGCAGCGGCTGGTGCGCGGGGACGAACTGCTGCACCTCGACGCCGTGCAGCGCTACCGTGCACTTGGCGCGCGGCAGGGCCCGTTGGCCGGCAGCGATGCGGCCGCTGCCCGGGGCCGCGCCTCGGCGCGCGAAGGCGAGCTGGCCGAGCAGGCCGGCGCGCAGGCGTTGCGCGCTGTGGCCGACCTGATGAACCGCCGCGCCGCCGCCGCTGCCGACCGCGGCAGCTTCCACGTGGTGCGCAGCCTTCGCACGCCGGGCGGCTTTCCGGGCACCGCGAGCAAGGCCAAGGAGGAATGGGACGCGGCGATCGTGCGCAGCAGCGCCGATGCACAAGGCGCCACCGAGCTCGTCCTGCTGGCAGAGATCAAGGCTTCGCCGGCGGCCGTCAGCGCCGACCTCCCGCGCTTCCTGCGTGGCCTGCAGCGGCTCGCAGAGGCGGACGCCGGCACCACCTACACCTTCGCGTCGGACGACGGGGCGACGCAGATCCTCGGCGCCTCGCTGCGCCGTCTTCGTCCGCACGGCCATCTCCTGCCGCCGCAAGTCATCTACTGCTGCCCCGCACCGGCCGAATCACAGCCGCAGGCGCTGCTGAGCGCGGCGAGCAAGGCCGTGCTGCTGGCCGAGCCCGCGAGCATCGCATTCGCGCAGCGCGTCGCTCACGGCGAGCCGGCGCCGCCGCACGCATCGCTCGCACCGGTATGGCGCGCGCTGGCCACCACGCCGCGCCTGCGCGCCACGCTCCACCAGGACGAAACCGCGCGGCTGGCGCGCGAGGCGATGCTGCATCCCGACGACCTGCTGGCCGCCGCGGCCGACGTCCTGCGGCCGGATTAACGTGCGGACGCTGGGGAGCTCGGCTGCGGCCTGAACGCCTCGCTCCACACGCGCTCGAACGCGGCGCAGAACGCCGTCTGCACCACGGACATCGGCCGGTAGCGGTTGCGGATGATGCGCACCTCTAGCTTTTCGCTGCTCTTGAACGGGCGCACCACGAGCCCGCTGAACGAGCCGCCTGCCACGGCGGTGCGGTCGACCACCGCGATGCCGGCGCCAGCCTGGGCGAACCAGCAGGCCGTGGTGGCGGAGCGCACCTCGATGTCGAGCCGCAGCTGCGGCGCGGACTTGCCATAAGCCCGGAGCAGGCTCTGGCCGTAGGGCGTGCCGGCCGGCGACGTGATCACGCGATGGCCGCGCAGGTCGGCCGGCGTGACCACCGCCTTGGCCGCGAGCGGATGGTCGCTGCGCATCGCGCAGGCCAGGCCGCATTGGTAGCTCTTGACCGTCACCAGGTTCGGATGGTCATTGGGCAGCAGCCCGATCGCGAGGTCGGCCGAATGGTCGAGCAGCGCGTCGACCATGATCGGCGAGACCAGCACCTCGATGCGGCTCCTGATGCGCGGAAAGCGCTCGTACAGCAGCGCCACCGCGCGCGGTGCGAGCCACGAGGCAAGGCTGGCCGACACCGCGAGCCGCAGCGTGCCCGTCTCGGGCTCGGCGAGTGCGCGCGACACGTCGCGCACGCGCTCCACGCCGCGCCAGAGGCTTTCGATCTCCTCGTAGAGCTGCTGCGCCTCGGGCGTGGGCACGAGCCGGCCCTTGACGCGCTCGAACAGCGTGAGGCCCGACTGCCGCGCCGCATGCGCGAGCAGCTTGCTCACCGCGGGCTGCGACACGTGCAGCAGCTCGGCCGCGCCATTGACGCTGCCCGTCAGCATCACGGCCCGAAAGACTTCCATGTGGCGCAGGTTCATTGCAGTGGCTCGTCGAAGGACATAACCGAAGGTTAAGGCCTGGACACGTCTTTTCATTTGTGGCGCGCCGGGCGCGGCAGAACAATCAACGGGCTCGAAGAACAAGCCGGAGACAGACAGATGGACAGGACGACGACCCCCCGCCGCGGCGCGACACGCCGCCGGCTGCTGCAGGCCGCAGCAATGCTCGCGCTCGCACCCACCTTGCATGCGCAGCCGCAGGGCTTTCCGGGCAAGCCGGTGCGCATCTACCTGCCGCAGCCGCCCGGCGGCGCCGCCGACCGGCTGGCCCGCCTGCTCGCCGAGAAGCTCGAGTCGCGCTGGAAGCAGTCGGTGCTGGTCGAGAACAAGCCCGGCGGCGGCGTGGTGATCGGCACCCAGGCGACCGTGCGCGCCGCGCCCGACGGCCACACCCTGGGCCTGCTCGGCAGTTCGCTCAGCATCAACGCGGTGCAGCGCAAGGACCTGCCCTACGACAGCGTGCGCGACCTGCAGCCGATCGCGCGCATCGGCTACTACACGGTGGCGCTGGTTGCCGCGGCGGACTTTCCGGCCAGCAACATCCGCGAGCTGGTCGCGCTCGCGAAGAAGGGGCCGCCGAACGGCATCTCCTTCGGCTCCAACGGCATCGGCACCTCGGCGCAGCTCGCGGGCGAGATGCTCAACCACATGGCCGGCATCCAGCTGCAGCACGTGCCCTACAACGGCGCCGCCAAGATGTACACCGAGATCATCGGCAAGCAGATACCGATGGGCTTCTCGGTTGCGAGTTCCGCCGAGACCTTCATCAAGGCCGGCCAGCTCAAGGTGCTCGGCGTGACCAGCGCGAAACGCAGCCCGCTCTACCCCGACTGGCCGACCATCGCCGAGACGCTGCCGGGTTTCGAGGCCGTCAACTGGGCCGGCTTCGCCGCGCCGGCCGGCGTGCCGCGCACCATCGCCGAACGGCTTGCCGACGACATCGTCGCGGTGCTCGCAATGCCCGACATCGCGAAGGCCTTGGCAGAGATGGGCATCGACATCGCGCCCCAGGGGCCCGACGAATTCAAGGCCTTCATCCAGGACGAGATCCGGCGCTTTGCCGCGATCACCAAGCCGCTCGGCGCGCCTGCCAACTGACTGCTCCCACTCCTCTCTTTTTTTCCTCCATGAACGACAGCAAGACCCATTCCTTCGCACGCCGCATTCCCGTCGACGACGTCGAATACGACCTGGTGGTGGCCGGCGGCGGCCCCGCGGGCACTGCCGCCGCCGTGTGCGGCGCGCGGCTCGGCCTGCGCACGCTGCTGATCGAGGCGACCGGCTGCCTGGGCGGCATGGGCACTTCGGGGCTGGTGGCGTCCTTCGGCCCGGTGGCCGATGGCGAGCGCATGCTGGTCGGCGGCTTCATGAAGGAACTGCTCGAGACCATGTGGGCCCAGAAGGCCTTCGGCCCGCATGTGGTGCCCGAGTTCTTGAATGCGCAGCTCAACCGCTGGGTGCCGTTCAAGCCCGAGCAGCTCAAGCGCATCCTCGACGACTTCGCGCTGCAGGCCGGCGTGGAGCTGCGCTTCTTCACGCGCGTGGTCGACGCCGAGCTCGACGGCCGCCGCATCGCGGGCGTGGTGCTCAGCAACGTCGAAGGGCTGCGCTACGTGAAGGCCAAGACCTTCGTCGACGCCACCGGCGATGCCGCCCTGGCCGCGCTCGGGGGCGTCGAATGCAAGGTCGTGCTGCGCGACACCGATTCGGTCGCGCCGAGCACGCTGTGCTCGCTGATCGGCGGCATGCACTGGGACGACCCCGCCTACGGCAGCGACTGGCGCGGCATCGACGCGGTGAAGAACCGCACCAAGAACGAGCTGCTGCCGCAGGCCATCGACGACGGCCACTTCACGCAGGAAGACCGCTTCATGCCCGGCATGAACAAGATCGGCGAGCGCACCGCCACGCTCAATGCGGGGCACGTGTTCAACCTCAATCCGCTGTCGAACCGCAGCCTCTCCGACGGCATGGTGTTCGGCCGCAAGCTCGCCGTGGAATACCTCGACTTCTATCGCAAGTACGTGCCGGGCTGCGCCGACATCGAGCTGCTTACCACTGCGCCCGTGATGGGCGTGCGCGACTCGCGCCGCATCGTCGGCGAGTTCGAACTCGGCATCGAAGACTTCCGCAACCGCCGCCAGTTCGCCGACCAGATCGCCGTCTACAACCGCCCGACCGACGTGCATCCGACCGACACCTCGAAGGCCGAGTACGAGCGCTTCATGAAGGACTTCCACGGCAAGGACAACCTCGGCCACGGCGGCTGCGTCGGCATTCCATACAGCATCCTCGTGCCGCGCGGCTCGGAGAACCTGTGGGTCGCGGGGCGCTGCCATTCGAGCGACACCAAGGTGCACGGCTCGATCCGCGCGCAGTCGGCGGCCTACATGATGGGCCAGGCCGTCGGCACCGCCGCGGCACAGTCGATCGCGACCGGGCAGCCGGCCTGCGATCTGGATACGCGGGTGCTGGTGGAGACGCTGCGCGGGGCGGGGGCGTACCTGCCGCAGCAGGCGCTGTCGGCGACGATGACGCGGGTGTAGCGAGGGCCATCGGCGTCGGTGCGCCGCACGCCCGCGCCGTGCGCGGGAGAATGGCGCGATGCAGCACCCCACCCCACCGGCATTCGCGCGCGTGCTGGCTGCAATGGCGTTCGTTGTCTTCGCCGCGTCAGGCAACGCCGCCGAGACCCGTCCGACTCAGCAGGCGCAGCGCGACTGCAGCGTCGGCTTCTACGGCGACTCGATCCTGTACGGCGGCTTCGGTGCCAATCTGGGCAACCGTCTTCCCGACCCGCCCGCGGCGGCCATGCGCCGGATCCGCCCCGCCTGGAAGGTGGTCGACCATTCGGTGGTGGGTGATTCGGCCCATGCACGCATGCCGACCTTCGTGCGGCAGCCGATGCCGACGCGCGTGGTGGTGCTGCAGTACGGCGTCAACGACGCCGGTCAGAACCACGCCTACGAGCCGGCGCTGCGTGCCATGGCAAGGCACGTCAAGGCGCAACGCAGGACGCTCGTGATCACCGGCCTTTCGCGAGTGCGCGGGGGCATGTCGGAACCGCGTCGCCGCTTCGACGCCATCGCGCGCCAGGTGGCGCTCGAAGAGGGGGCGGTGTTCGCCGACTGGGGTTCCGTGCCCTTCGACGCCACGCAGATGATCGACGACGTCCACCCGGCGCAGGCCTACAGTACGAGGCTCGCGCAGCGGCTGGCGATGACGCTGGACCGGGTGGCGCCGGAGTGCAGGGTGTAGGCCGGTGCGCTCAACCATTCGGTCGCCAGGAATGCGCCTGCCTCAATGACTGACAATGAGACGCTTGCGCAACGCTGTAACCGCACTTTCAACGGTTGTCAGCACGTCCACATCGACCTCCCTACGAAGCAACAGGGCGGCACGCGCCATGCTGAACTGAGTCAATGCGATGACGTCGCAGTTCTGGGCCGTCAACCTTTGCGCAGCCCGAAGCACCGCCATGTCGTGGGCAGCAGGGTCTCCTGCATTGAGCGCCGCGAGTCCTTCGGGAACACATTCGAGCACCAACTGCTTTTCCTTTGGAAATTCCGCCGGCATGCTGCGCAGCGTCGGCTCGAAGGTCGCGATCAGTCCGATGCGGCTTCCGAGCGCGCAGGCCCGCGCCACCATGGCTTCATTGGGCTTGAGAACCGGGATGGTGTGGTGACGCATCGCGACCCGCTCGATGCATGGGCCGAAGGCGGAACAGGTGAAGAGGATCGCGTCGGCACCCGTGCCTCTCGCATAGTCCGATAGATCGAGAAAGCGATTGGTGATGGCCTCGTCCAACGCTCCTCGGCGAGCAAGGTCCGCCGACAGGGAGTCGTCCAGCAGGTTCATCCGGGTCGCGTCAGGCCACATCCGTTCGAACGCTTCATTGATCGGAATGATCGAGTGCGAGAGTGCGTGGATCAAGGCGATCCGGGGGGCTGTGGGTGATGTCGCGATGGTGACGACGCCATCGCAGGCGGAAGTGACATGCGCTTGCGTCATTCCGACCACACGCCGATATGGATGCCGTGACGCTTGACCGCCTCGGTCCGCTGCTCGACGTCGATGTCGGTCGTCGTGATTCGATTCTTTCGTCGCAAGCTCCATCGCAGAAGGCGTTCGCGCATTTCGCGCTCGACCTCCGGGGGCGGATCTGCGCCCAGGTCGTGCAATTCGTCCGGATCGTTGACCAGGTCGAACAACTGAGGGCGGAATCCCTCCCAGTCCACGTATTTCCAGCGCTGCGTTCTGACCATGGTGCCTCGGCACTCGCCCGGCGCACGGCCAAGTGTCCAGCGCGCCGCCCGGTAGGCATAGTCCGCCTCGGAGAACACGGCGTCGCGCCAAGCGATGCTGCGTCCTTCCAGCAGCGGCACGAGCGACCGTCCTTCGACACAGTGTTGATAGGTGGCAGGATCCACGCCGAAGCCGTCGAGGATCGTGGGCAGAACGTCGATGGCCTCCACCAGTTGCGTCAGCACCTTTGCGCGCGTGGCATCAGCGCCTGGCCGCGGATCGACAACGATGAGCGGCACGCGCAGTGCCGCTTCGTAGAACAGTTCCTTTTCGCCGAGCCAGTGGTCTCCCAGCATGTCACCATGGTCCGCGCACAGAACGACCATGGTGTTGCTGGATTGGCCACTGGCTTCCAGCGCCTCGAAGACCCGGCCCAGCTGGGCGTCGAGCTGCGCCACCAGGCCCATGTAGGTCGGCTTGACGTGGCCGGCAATGGCGTCGTCGGAGAAGCTTCGGCTTTCCTCATGCTGCTGGAATGCGCGCACCACGGGGTGTGCCTGCGTACGCTCGTGCTCTGCCTTGACGATGGGGCGCTGTGGCGCGTCCCTGAACATCGCGTGGTAGGGCGCCGGCGCTACGTAGGGCCAGTGCGGCTTGACGTAGGACAGGTGCAGGCACCATGGCTGCCGGGCGCTGCCCTGGATGAAATCCACGGCCAGGTCGGTCAGGTAGGCGGTCTCGGAATGCTCTTCGCGCACCCGCGCCGGCAGGTGGGCATTGCGCATGAACCACCCCGAGCGCGACTGTCCATCCTCGGTCGTGACGGAGATGGCGTAGTCGCTCCAGGGATCCTTTCCCTGGTAACCGGCAGAGCGCAGAAAGTCCGCGTAGCCACTGCGCCCATCCGGCGGGCTGTGGCCGTCGAATCGCTCGATCGGCGCAAAGCCACCTTCGCGCAGCAGTGCACCGCGCTCCGACTCGACCTCGATGCCCGCCCGGTCCAGCATTTCCGTGTCTGGCAGGACGTGCGACTTTCCCGCCAGCGTGGCCTTGACGCCAAGCGGGCGCAGGTAGTCGCCCAGGGTCTTCTCGGCGTTGGAGAGCGGCACCCGATTCCAGCGGGCGCCGTGGCTCATGACATAGCGGCCCGTGTAGTAGGACATCCGCGATGGCCCGCAGACCGGCCCCTGAACAAAGGCATTGCGGAACAGGACGCCCCGCCTGGCCAGCGCGTCGATATGGGGCGTGGGAACTGGTGAAGCCCCATAGGCGCCTACATAGTCCCAGCGCAGCTGATCGACCATGATGAACAGGACATTGCGAACTCCAGACATGGTCGCCTCAGCCCATCCGAATGCCGGCACGCCTGACGACCTCGGCCCACTTGGGCAATTCGGATCGAATCAGCTGCTGGAATTCCTGTGGCGTACTGCCATGGAGATAGGTCCCCATCTTTGCGAATCGCTCCGTCACGCCCGCTTCTCCAAAGGCCTCGACGATCGCCGCGTTGAGGGGGACAACCAAGTCGCTCGGCAATGATGTCGGGGCGACGATGCCGGCCCAGTCGCGCACGTCGAAGTTCGCAAAGCCCTCCGCTTCGAAGCTTGGTACGCCCGGCAGCGCGTCGAGAGACTGCTTCGAAGTAACGGCCAACGCGCGCAGCCGCCCACTCTGGACGTGGGGGACCGCCGCTGCCACCGACGCGAACATCATGTCGGACTGCCCCCCGATCAAGTCCTGCAGTGCCATCACCGGACCTCGATAGGGCACGTGAAGGATGTAGGTGCCTGTGAGCTGCTTGAAGTACTCGCCCATGATGTGCGCCGGTGTGCCATTGCCGCCCGAGCTGAAGCTGAGCTTGCCTGGACTCTTGCGCGCCAGCGCCACCAGTTCCTTCATGCTGTTGACGCCGAGCGAGGGGCGCGTCACCAGGACGTTGTAGGTCCACTGGGTCTGGGCAACCGGGACCAGGTCGTTCAAGGTGTCGTACGGCATCCTGGGTTGAAGTGCCGGCAGCAGCGCATGGGGCATGAACATGACGCCCAGCAGGTGACCATCAGTGGCCTTGGCCACTTGGTCCATGCCGATGAGCCCCGTCGCACCGGATCGGTTCTCGACCACGAAGGGCTGGCCGAACTTTTTCGCAAGGCGATCGGCGAGGTGGCGCGCCATGGGATCCCAGGGGCTTCCGGCCGCCGACGGCACGATCAGGCGAACCGGCCTGGATGGCCAGCTTGACGCCTGGGCAGCGACGCCGATGGAAGCGCCGCCGAGCAGGAGGCTGCTGCTCCATCGCAATAGATCACGACGATGCAATCCACTGCGCGCGGTTGCAAGGTTGGGAGTGGAGATCGATTTCATGTGTGCCACGATCAATCAAGCTTCACACCGGCATCGCGAATCACCTTGCCCCACATGGCGCGGTCGGCATGGATGAAGGCCGTGAACTCGGCCGGCGTGTTGCAGCGCAATTCACCGCCGTAGTCGCGCCACTTCTTGGCCAGATCAGGCGACTGGCAGACCTTGCGCATGGCCGCGCTGAGCTTTTCCAGGATGGCCGGTGGCGTGCCAGCGGGTGCGAGCACGCCCTGCCAGGCAATGGGCGCGTAGTCGGTCAGCCCCTGTTCCGCGAAGGTCGGCACGTTCGGGAAGCTGGGATGACGCTCTTTGCCAGTGATGGCCAGCAGCTTGAGCTTGCCCGCCTGCACGTTGCTTGCGGCGGCCGGCAGGCCGTCGAACATCAACTGGACTTGGCCTGCAAGCAGGTCTGTATACGGACTGTTGCTGTTGTAGGGAATCAGGCTGGACTTCACGCCTGCGGCGCTGTTGAACCACGTCGCCGAAAGGTGTGAGTAGCTGCCAATGCCTTGCGTGGCCACTGACACGGAGTCCGGCTTGGCCTTGAGCTGTGCCGTCAACTCCCGGGCGTCTTTGGCCGGGAGGTTGGGCGTGGCAATCAGGCCGGTATTGAGCACCCCGAGCAGGCTGATCGGCGCGAAGTCGCGCTCTGCATGGAACGGCAGCTTGCTGTACAGGTGGGGCACCACCGAGAGCGAGCTCGTCGTGCCGATGTACAGCGAGTAGCCATCCGCGGGAGCCTTGGCCGCGACCTCCGTGCCAATGATGTTCGAGGCGCCCGGCCGATTCTCGACGAAGAACGACTGCCCAAGGATCTTGGTGAGTTCGGCCGCGAGTTCCCGGGCGTTGGCGTCCGGGCCGCTGCCCGCAGGGAAGGGGGCAATGATGCGCACCGGCTTGGTGGGGTAGTCGGCTTGCGCGGCCGCGCCGGTGGCGATGAAGGCGAAGCCCGCGGCGAACGCCAGCATCGTCGAGCGGCCTGCGAGCCTCTTTAGGAACGTCATGAATTGTCTCCATCTGCGAATTCGTGCCAATCGCACGGGATGGATCATACGAAAACTATTGTGATTGTCAAAATATGAGAATATGATTTGCATCGATTCGATCGGCGATCTCTTTGCGCCGACGGTTCTCAGATGGAGACAAATTGATGCACACCCCTTCGCAGTCGAATCTGCAGTTCAGCCACATCGGTCTGTATGTCACCGACCTGCCTCGCATGGCGCGCTTCTACAAGCAAGCGCTTCGCTTCACGCAGACGGACGCGGGTGACCTGGGCACGGTGCAGCTGGTGTTTCTGAGTCGCGATCCCACCGAGCACCACCAGATGGTCCTTGCCACGGGGCGTCCTGCGGACCTGAGCTTCAATGTGGTGAACCAGATCTCCTTCCGGGTGCCCGATCTGGCCACCCTGCGCAGCTTCCATGACCGGCTGCTGGCCGAAGGCGCCACCGACATGCACCCAGTGACCCATGGCAACGCGGTGTCGTTGTATTGCCGCGATCCGGAGGGCAATCGTCTGGAGTTGTTCATGGACACGCCGTGGTATTGCGACCAGCCGCTGCGCGAGACCATCGACCTGAACCAGTCGGATGAGGCCATCCTGGCTCAGGCCGAGGCCATCGCCAAGCGCTTCCCCAAGTTCATGAGCCGCGCGCAGTGGCAGGCCGACGTCGCGCGCCGGATGCAGGAAGACCAGAATGCCTGAGCGCTCGCACGTCCATGACGTGGCCATCGTGGGCCTGGGGCCGACCGGGGCCACGCTGGCCAACCTGCTCGGCGCCGCAGGCCGATCCGTGCTGGTGTTGGAGAAGGAGGCTGGCATCTTTTCGTTGCCGCGTGCCATCCACTTCGACGGTGAGGTGCTTCGCATCTTCCAGGCAGCGGGTCTTCGCGAGCAGGTGCTGGCGATCTCCCGCCCCGGCACGCAGGGCATGCACTTCGTCAACGGTACGGGCGAGACGATGCTCATCCGTGGCGGCTCGGCCGCGCTGGGCCCCCACGGATGTGCCAACAACTACTACTTCCACCAGCCGCAACTGGAAGCGGTGCTGCGCGACGGGCTGGTACGTTTCCCGCAGGTCGAGGTCAAGCTGCGGCATGAACTGCTCGGCGTCCAGCAGCAGGCCGACGTCGCCACGCTGAGCTATCGCTCGATGGAGAACGGCAAGGTGCATTCGGCGCAGGCGCGGTTTGTCGTCGGTTGCGACGGCGCCCGTTCCCCCATCCGCCAGCACATCGGAAGTCCCTTGGTCGACCTGGGCTTGCGTCAGCCCTGGTTGGTGTTCGATGTGGTGCTGGAGAAACCGGTGGAGCTGCCGGATCACACCGTCCAGCACTGCGATCCGCGCCGGCCCATGACCTACTGCAACGTGGTGGGTGCGCGCCGGCGCTGGGAGATCATGGTGCTGCCGGACGACGACCGCGAGGCGCTCGTCCAACCGGAGAATCTCTGGAAGATTGTGGCGCCGTGGGTGCGCCAGGACCAGGCGAGGCTGGAACGCGCAGCCATCTATACCTTCCATTCGGTGATTGCCGATGGGTGGCGCGACCGTCGACTCTTCCTGGCCGGCGATGCCTGCCACCAGACGCCGCCCTTTCTCGGCCAGGGCATGTGCGCCGGTATCCGGGATGCCTCGAACCTGGCCTGGAAGCTGGATGCGGTGCTTGGCGGCCGCGCGCCGGATGCGCTGCTGGACACCTACGAGTCCGAGCGCAAGCCCCACGTGCGCGCGCTGATCGAGCTTGCCGTGCGACTGGGCAACATCATCCAGACCACCGATCCCCAGCAGGCCGCCGATCGAGATGCGAAATTCAAGGCCGGCCAGCCGGAGATCTTCGAATTGCCGCCCCAACTGCTTGGCGCCGGCGCCTTCGATGCCACTGCGGACGGTCTGGCCGGTCGGCCCTTTCCGCAGCCGCGCCTGGAGGATGGGCGCCTGCTCGACGAGCTGCTGGGCCGTCGAAGCGCCGTGATAGGACACGAGGACGCGCTCTCGGCCGTCGCTCCGGCGACGGCGCAACGCTGGCTGCACAGCAACACCATCGTGATCGACCGTCCGGATCCGCTCCTGAACGAGTGGCTGCAGAGCCACAACGCCAATGCCGTGATACTGCGGCCCGACCGATATATCGTCGGCGTGGCGCGAACAGGGGCTGATCTGGATCGCATTTCGCAATACCTCCCCGTCGCGCCATGACTTACTCAACGGGGAATTGCCGTGTCCGAACCTTCAACGTCGAGCCTGGAGCGCATGCTGGGGGTGCTCGACCTCTTCGACGACACTCATCTGACGCGCACTGCGGAGGACATCGCCACGACCTTGGACGTCTCGCTGCCCACCAGCTACCGCTACGTGCGGCTGTTGCAGCAGGCGGGACTGCTGCAGCGCGTGGAGGACTCACACTACGCCCTGGGGCCACGCATCATCTTGCTGGACCACTACATCCGACGAGCCGATCCGGTGTTGAAGGTGGGCCTGCCGATTCTTCGCGAGCTGGTCTCGGCCACGGGGTTCGACTGCGTGGTGACGGGCCTGTTCGGAATGCAGGTGCTCGACACCCATCGGGAGATGGGCGGTGCACCAGCAGCCCTGGCCTACGGTCGCGGCCGACCGCGGCCGCTGTTTCTGGGGGGCGCTCCCAAGGTCCTGCTGTCCACCTTCGGCTCTGCCCAGCTCAAGAAGGTGTTCGAGTCGCGGCACGAAGAGCTTGTCAGTTGCGGGCTGCCAGCGGACTGGGCCGAGTTTCGGCGCTACTACACGGCCATCCGCAAGGCGGGCCACTACGTGTCCAACGGCGAGTTGGAGCCGCAACTTGCGGCGGTGGCAGCACCCATTCTGAAGTCCGATGGCGGCGCCTGGGCCGCCATCTCCCTCGTATTCGATACCTCGCGCCTGGCGATCGTCGACCTTGAAAAGTTGGTCCGTCTGATCACCGAGGCCGCTACGCGCATCGGGAGTCGGCTGGCCTAGATCCACCCATCCCTCTCCATCAAGGAATCATCATGAAACTCATCAGCTATCAATACAACGGGCAGGACAGCTACGGCGCCGTGGTGGGCGACCGCGTCGTCGACCTGCGCGAGATCTTCGGCGCTCGTGCACCAGACCTGAAGGCGTTCATCGCCGCGGATCTCGTCTCCGAAGCGCTCGCCAAAATCGCCGCCGCCAAGGCCACGCTGCCCCTGGCCGAAGTCAAGCTGCTGCCGGTCATCCCCAATCCGGACAAGATCTTCTGCATCGGTCTGAACTACGGCGAGCACATCCGCGAGACGGGCAAGGAAGTGACGGAAAAGCCGGTGATCTTCCTGCGCTTGGCGGATTCGCAACTAGCCCACGGAGAAGACATCGTGCGCCCGCGTGTCTCCGAGCGCCTGGATTACGAGGGCGAGATCGCGATCGTCATCGGCAAGGGCGGCCGCCACATCTCCGAAGCCGACGCCTGGTCGCATATCGCGGGCTACAGTTGCTACAACGACGGCAGCGTGCGCGACTGGCAGCTTCACACCTCCCAGTGGATCCCGGGCAAGAACTTCTGGCGCACCGGCGGCTTCGGCCCCTGGATGGTGACGGCTGACGAGATCGCACCCGACCAGAAGATGACCCTGGTCACCCGCCTGAACGGCCACGAAATGCAGCGCACCACGACGGACATGATGGTGCACAGCATCCCGCGCCAAATTGCCTATATCTCCGCATTCGTCCCGCTGAAACCCGGTGACGTCATCGTGACCGGAACACCGGGCGGGGTGGGCAACAAGCGCACGCCGCAAGTCTTCATGAAGCCGGGAGACGTCTGCGAGATCGAGGTGGACGCGATCGGCGTGCTGCGCAACGGAATTTGCGACGAGTGAGCCGTGAGTGACGTCGCGCAGGTTCTCATGCTGGAGGAGCAGCGTCGCCGGGCGATGCTTGCCGGCGAAGAGCAGGCCTTGCTCGCGCTGCTGGCACCGGATCTGCGCTACGTCCATTCCACCGGCGTCGCCGAATCGCGCGACAGTCTCATCGCCAAGCTGATCTCCGGGCAGATCGCCTACCAGCACCTTTGCTTCGACAAGTTGACGGTGAACCCCGTCCAGGACGGCGGCGTCGTCTCAGGCGAGATGCGGGCCCAGGTGCGCCGAGCTGGCGAATTGCGCGACATCGCGACCTGCTATCTGGCGTTGTGGCTGCGGCGCGAAGGCGTGTGGCAGCTGGCCGCGTTCCAAGGTACGCCCCTGCCAGCGCATTGAGAGCGCAAGCGACGCCATCCGGCACCGGCGCCTCATCTCGACTTGGGACGTTGTGAGCGACATTGCGGGGCTGAGCCCTTGTCGCCCAAATGAAAACGCCCAGTCTGGAGGGACTGGGCGTAGAAAATTTGGTGGCCTGGGGCGGAATCGAACCACCGACACGCGGATTTTCAATCCGCTGCTCTACCAACTGAGCTACCGGGCCTTGGTGTGCAGCCTTAAATTATACAGCGCTTCTGCGGCCTCTCGAAAGATCGACGCCAAGTTGTTTGAGCTTTCGGTACAGATGGGTGCGCTCCAGTCCGGTCTTCTCGGCGACGCGGGTCATGGAGCCGTTCTCCATCGCGAGGTGGAACTCGAAGTAGGCTTTCTCGAAACCATCGCGCGCATCGCGCAGCGGGCGGTCGAGGTCGAAGCTCTGGGTCGACTGCGGGCCGGCGTCGGGCACGGGCACCGACGCGAGCGAGGCCATCAGCAGGCTGTCGCCGGTGGTGGTGATCGCGACGGGCTGGTTGGCGCCGCTGGCGGGCGGCACGATGCCGGCGGCCACACGCCTGGCGTTCTCGCGCGCGAGGCCCTGCTCCACGTTCTTGAGCAGCTTCTGCATGGTGATCGGCTTCTCGAGGAACGCGAAGGCGCCGATGCGCGTGGCGTCGACGGCGGTGTCGATGGTCGCGTGGCCGCTCATCATGATGACGGGCATGGTCAGCAGGCCCGCGGCCGACCATTCCTTGAGCAGCGTGACGCCATCGGTGTCGGGCATCCAGATGTCGAGCAGCACGAGGTCGGGCCGGGCGCGCTGGCGCGCTGCGCGCGCTTCGGAGGCGTTCTCCGCCAACTCCACGTTGTGGCCCTCGTCATTGAGAATTTCGAAGAGCAGGTCCCTGATGCCCAGCTCGTCGTCGACCACGAGAATGTTTGCCATGAGTGCTGCTTGTTGTCCGCGCCGGTATCTGCAAGGTGTGTCGGTACGCCCGTCGAGCCGTCCGTCTCGCCATCGCCTGCGCGCGGCGGGATCCGCGTGCGCTCATCAGGCGTGGGAAGACTTCGGCTCTTCGGTGTGAGCGACCGCTGTTTGCGAGTCGCTTGCCATTGCGAATGATAGCGAGACTTGCGCGCCTGCTACAGCCCCATCGACGATGCGGTTCGAAAGCTCGATGCGCGCGCCGTGCTCGTCGGCGATCTTCTTGACGACGGCGAGGCCAAGACCTGTACCTTTTGTTTTCGTCGTGACGTAGGGCTCGAAGGCGCGCTTGAGGATGTGCTCGGCAAAACCGGGGCCGCTGTCCTGCACGGTGAGGCGCACGCGCTGGCCCGAATCGCCGACGCGGGTGCGGATGACGACCTCGCCCGCGCGCCCGGTGGTGCTGGCGCCGGCCTCGGCGGCGTCCTGTGCGTTCTGCAGCAGGTTGTGGATGACCTGCCGGATCTGCTGCGCGTCGCCGCGGATCGGCGGGCAGCGCTCGTCGAGCTCGGAGTGCAGCGCGACCGAGGCGTTCTCGGCGTGGTAGAGCTGAAGCACGTCGAGCAGCAGCGCGTTGAGGTCCACGGGCTTGAGGTCGGCTGCGGGCAGGCGCGCGTAGTCGCGGAATTCATTGACGAGCCGCTTCATCGCATCGACCTGGTCGACGATGGTCTTGACGGACTTGACGAGCACGGCCTGCTCGGGCGGCGCGACCTTGCCCGACAGCTTCATCTCGAGCCGCTCGGCGGAAAGCTGGATCGGCGTGAGCGGGTTCTTGATCTCGTGGGCCAGCCGGCGCGCGACCTCGCCCCAGGCTTGCGCGCGCTGGGCCGAGACGATCTCGGAGATGTCGTCGAAGACCAGCAGCCGCGCGGCGCCCGGCAGCTCGGCACCGCGCGCGACGAGGTTGATGGCACTGTCGCGCTGCTGCGGCAGGTCGTTGCCGGAGGCATGCAGCTCGAAGGCATGCTGCCAGTGGTCGAGCCCGTGCTGGAGGCGCTCGACCTGGAACTCGTCGAACTGCTGCTGCACGCTCTGGCCGAACTCGGCCAGCCCGGGCACCTCGGCCAGCGGCATGCCCTCGTACGCGGCCAGCGGCGCCCGCAGCACGCGCGTGGCGCCGGGGTTGGTCGACAGGATGGTGCCGCTGGCGTCGAGCACGATGACGCCCGAGGTCAGGTTGTCGAGGATGGTCTGCAGGTTGGCGCGCGCGGCATCGAGCTGGCCCATGGTCTTCTCGACGGCGCCGCGCGCGTCGGCGAGTTGCTGGGTCATGACGGCGAACGAGCGCGTCAGGCCGCCGAGCTCGTCCTTGCCCTGCAGCACGGCGGTCGGGCGCAGGTCGCCGGCGGCCACCTGCCGCACGCCGTCCGCCAGCACGAGCAGCGGCCGCGCGAGCTGGTTGCCGAACAGCACCGCGAGCAGCACGGCGCCGAACACCGCGAGGAAGAGGCTCAGCGTGAGGGTGCCGATGTACATCCGCCGCAGGCCCTCGCGCGCGAGCGCACGCTCCTGGTATTCGCGGTTGGCCTCCTGCACCGCGAGCGCATTGGCGACCACGGCCGACGGCAGCGGCTGCGTGATCTGCAGGAAGCGCGGTGCGGTGTCGAAGTCGAAGCCCGGGCGCTGCACCATCGCGAGCGCGCGCACGCTGGGCGGCGGCAGGTTGGCACCGGGCGCGGCGGTTTCGTCGAGCCCTTCGATGTGGGCGACGACACGGTCGGCGCGCACCTGCCGCAGCTGCTGGATGGTCGGCCGCTCGGGGCTGAGCTGGAAGCGCGAGGTGCCGGCGCTGGCCACGAGCTGGCCGGTCTGGGTCCAGAGCGCGACGTCGCTGGCCTGGAGTTGGTCGCGGATGCGCTCGAGCGCAAGGCCGGCGCTGGCATCGGGCACCTGCACCAGCTGCGCGCTCGCCACGCGGGCCTTGGCCGCGAGGTCGTCCGACAGCGAATCGAGCGTGGCGCGACCGAGGTTGAGGCCAGCATCGAGCGCGCCTTCGACCTTGACGTCGAACCAGCTCTCGATCGAGCGCGCGACGAACTGGTAGGACACGACGTAGACCAGCGCGCCCGGCACCACGCCGACGAGCGCGAAGATGGCCGCGAGCTTGATGAGCAGCCGACTGCCGAACTTGCCCTGCCGCAGCCGCCGCAGCAGGCGGAACGCGACCCATCCGATCACCAGCACCAGCAGCACCGCGACGACGACGTTGATGCCGAACAGGCGCACGTAGTAGCGCTCGTAGAGCGCACGGTTGTTGGTGGCCTGCGCGAGCAGGAAGATCAGCACCAGCCCGATGGCGGTGACGAGCGCGGCGCCGACGCCGACGGCCCAGCGGATGGCGCGCGAGCGGCGCGCGGCCGGCGTGTCCGCTGCGGCGCTGCGCGGCTTGCCGATGCTCACCGCGGCTTCTCCACCGGCAGCCGGGCGCTGCGCTCGGCCACGATGTTCCAGTCGGCCTGGCCGACCACGCCGATCTGGAACGGGCGCGGCAGCTGCGAGGTGTCGAGCCGGAAGCGGAACATCACCTGGTGCGCCGCGTCGTCGCCGATCTCGGCGGCGTCACCGAGCCGCAGGCGGCCGATGCGCTTGACCGCCTCCATAGCGTCGGCGAGGCTGTCGAAATTCTGGTTCAGCGAGACGCCGAAGCCCGCGGTCCCGTTGATCGGCACGGGCGACACATTGAGCCGCCAGCGGCGCGTGAGCGGCTGGTAGGCGAGCCGCATGTGGCGCGTGACCTGGGCGACCTTGCGGTCGGTCCAGTACCAGCGCTCCTGGAAGACCTCGGCCTCGGCGACGAAGTAGATCGCGATGCCCTTGTCGAGCACCTCCTCGACCAGCGCGGGCAGTTCGAACTGCACCGAGGCGGTCAGGTAGACGCCGTCGTCGGCCGCCTCGAGCCGCATCTGCGTGACCGCCGGGGCGGTGCGCCCCTGTGCGGCAGCGCCGAGCGGCAGCCAGCCCGGCAGCACCAGCAGCATCCAGGCCAGGAACAGCGCGGCCATGGGCGCGAGCGCGCGCCGCCGGCCGCGGACTTCAGCGCGGGCGTTGTTTTTCAAGCAGGGCGTAGAAGAAGCCGTCGTGGTCACCTGAGGGATTGTCCGGGACGGCGCGGGCAATCGCCTCGCTTTGGGGGAGCAAATGGCCGGGTGAAGCTGCCAATCGGGCGTCGGTGTTGTGCGTAAGGAACGCATCGATTTGTTGCGAACCCTCTTCCCTGAAGACCGAGCAGGTGCAATAGAGCAGCCGGCCGCCGGGCCGCACGAGGGGCCAGAGCGCGGCCAGCAAGGCCGCCTGCTGCACGGCGAGCTGCGCGGTGTCGCTCTCGCGGCGCAGCCAGCGCACGTCGGGATGGCGCCGCACGATGCCCGAGGCGGTACAGGGCGCGTCGAGCAGGATCGCGTCGAAGGGCTTGCCGTCCCACCAGGTCTCGGGCCGCGAGGCGTCGGCGACGACGACCTTGGCGGAGAGCCCGAGCCGGCCGAGGGTGTCGTCGATGCGTCGCGCGCGCACCGCATCGACCTCGAGCGCGGTGACCTCGACGGCGTCGGGGCCGGCCAGCTCGAGCAGGTGTGCGGTCTTGCCACCGGGCGCGGCGCAGGCGTCGAGCACGCGCAGCGGCGCGGCTGCATCCGAAGCGCCGGCGCGCGCCAGCATGCCTTCGAGCAGCAGCGGCGCCGCGAGCTGCGCGGCCGCATCCTGCACCGAGCATTCGCCGTCGGCAAAGCCCGGCAGCTGGTGCACGGGCCGGGCGCGCGCGAGCTGCAGGCCCGCGGCACCGACCGGCACGGCCGACAGGCCGGCCGCCTCCAGCGCCAGCCGGTACGCGGCCACGCTGGTCTTCAGCAGGTTGACCCGCAAGGTCATCGGGGGCTGCGCGTTGTCGGCCGCGAGCACGCGCTGCCACTCGCGCGGATGGTCGCGCTTGAGCCGCTCGATCCACCAGCGTGGATGGTTCCAGTGCGCCACGGGCTCGTGGTCGGTGGCGGCGACGAGCTCGTCGCGCTCGCGCAGGAAGCGTCGCAGGCAGGCATTGATGAAGCTCGCCTGCGCTCGCGTGGCGGGGTTGCGCTTGGCGGCCTCCACGGCCTGGTCGACGAGGGTGAAGGGTTCGTACGGCGAATGCTGCGCATCCCAGGCCAGCGCCAGGGCGGTGCACAGCAGTGCGTCGGGCAGCGGCGGCGGTGTGCGCTTGGCCAGGTGGCGGCGCAGCGCCTCGGCGCGGCCGAGCCAGCGCAGCACCTGGAACCCGAGCGCCTGCACCCCGGGGCGCAGGGCCGGCTCCACGGACTCGAACGCGACGGAGCCCGAGCTGCCGGCGCGGATCGACGCGAGCGCGGCCGCGGTCAGTTGCAGCTGGCGCCACAGCGGTGGCTGCTGCCCCGGCAGGGGCGCATCGGCTGAAGGGTCGGAAGAGAGGTCGGCCAAGTTGGGAGCGATCGTAACGGGCGGGCACACGGCGCTGGAAGCGCTGCGCCCCGCGAATCAATAGAAGAAGAAAAGGATACGGAGTTCCACGCGGTGCGGCGACGGCGGCGGCGTCAGAGCAGCGGCGCGGCTGGTCGCAGGCGCACCATCCAGGCCACCAGCACGGCCGGGAACTGCATGATCGCCGCGTTGTACTGTGCCACCGCCAGATTGAACTGGCCGCGCGCGATCTCGGCCGCGGCCGACGGCTCGGGCCAGGCCATCGGCTCCACGGCCAAAACCGCGCCCGAACCCGCGCCCGCACCGCCGGCCGGCAACAGCGGCACGGGCCGCGAGAGCGTGCCATCGGCATCGAACACGGTCACGGCGTCCGGATACTGGCGCTGCCAGGCGCCGATCAGCACCTGCAGCGCGGTGCCCAGCGCCGCCATGCTGCCGGGATCGAGCGGACGCACGCGGGTCGCGCCGAGCAGCGTGGCGAGCTGGGTGGTCGCGGCCTGCAGCGGCGCCACGGCGGCCGAAAAGGCCGGCGGCGCCGAAGCGGATGGCGAAGGCGAAGAAGAGGAAGAAAGGCCCGATGGCGGCGCGCTCTCGTGCGCGCCTTCGGTGATGCGGGCCTGGACGAAGTCGAGCTGCCTGCGCAGCGCCGCATCCAGCGTGGCATAGGCCTGCAGCACGGCCGAGCGCTGGCGCACGAGCCGGTTGTAGGCGCCCACGAACCAGAACAGCAGCACGGCGAGCACGACCCAGGCGGTGAAGGATTCAGGCAGCAGGCTCATCGAGGGCAAAGACGCTTCATCAGGGCAACAACAGGCAAGGTGCTCAACAAATAAAAACGCCCCCCGGCCGGATCGGTCGGGGGGCGTCGGATACCGGTCATGCCGGCGATGCTAACGCGTTATTCGGACGCGGCACCCTCGCTGGCATCGGCCGTGGTGGACTCGTCGCTGGTCGAACCCGCCAGTTCGGCGGCTTCGGACTCGGCGATGGCGCGGCGCTCGGCCTCGTCCATCTCGTCCTTGGCCTTGCGCGCCTGGTGGTAAGCCAGGCCGGTGCCCGCGGGGATCAGGCGGCCGACGATGACGTTTTCCTTCAGGCCGCGCAGCTCGTCGCGCTTGCCCATGATCGCGGCTTCGGTCAGCACGCGCGTCGTTTCCTGGAACGATGCTGCCGAGATGAACGAGTCGGTCGACAGCGATGCCTTCGTGATACCGAGCAGCAGGTTGGTGTACGTCGCGGGGATCTTGCCATCGGCGCGCAGGGCGTCGTTGGTGTTGAGCATTTCGCTGCGTTCGACCTGTTCGCCCGAGATGTAGCTGGTGTCGCCCGGGTTGTCGACCACGACGCGGCGCAGCATCTGGCGAACGATCACCTCGATGTGCTTGTCGTTGATCTTCACGCCCTGGAGGCGGTACACGTCCTGCACCTCGTCCACGATGTAGCGCGCGAGCTCTTCCGAACCCAGCAGGCGCAGGATGTCCTGCGGATCTGCCGGACCGTCGACCACGCTTTCGCCCTTGTTCACCACCTGGCCTTCGTGCACCAGGATGTTCTTCTCCTTCGGCACGAGTTCTTCCCAGACCGTGCCTTCCGGGTCGGTGATCTGCAGGCGGATCTTGCCCTTCGTTTCCTTGCCGAACGACACGGTGCCGGTCATTTCGGCCAGCATGCCCTTGTCCTTCGGCGAACGGGCTTCGAACAGCTCGGCCACGCGCGGCAGACCGCCGGTGATGTCGCGGGTCTTCTGGCCTTCGACCGGAATCCGCGCCAGCACTTCGCCGGGCCCCACGTCCTGGCCGTCGCGCACCTGAACCAGCGAACCGATCGGGAAGCCGATGGTCACCGAGTGGTCGGTGCCCGGGATCTTCACTTCGGCGCCCGAGGCGTCGATGAGCTTCACCTGCGGACGCACGACCTTGGCAGCGCCGCGGCGCTTCGGGTCGATCACGACCAGGGTCGACAGACCCGTGACTTCGTCGACCTGCTTGGCGACCGTGAGGCCTTCCTCGACGTTCTCGAACTGCGTCTTGCCGGCGAACTCGGTGATGATCGGGCGCGTCAGCGGATCCCAGTTGGCCAGCACGTGGCCGGCCTTGATCTGCTGGTCGGCCTTGACCGTCAGGATCGCGCCGTACGGCACCTTGTGGCGCTCGCGCTCGCGGCCGTGCTCGTCATGGATGACGATCTCGCCCGAACGTGCGATCACCACCAGCTCGTTCTTGCTGTTGGTCACGTAGCGCATCGTGGCGTTGAAGCCGATCACGCCGTTGGACTTGGCCTCGACGCTCGAAGCGACAGCCGCGCGCGAAGCCGCACCACCGATGTGGAAGGTACGCATCGTGAGCTGCGTGCCCGGTTCGCCGATCGACTGCGCCGCGATCACGCCGACCGCTTCGCCGTTGTTCACCAGGCCGCCGCGGCCGAGGTCGCGGCCGTAGCACTTGGCACAGATGCCGAAGCGCGTGGCGCAGGTCAGCGCGGTGCGGACCTTGACTTCGTCCACGCCGTCGGCCTCGATGGCCTCGATCGTGTCCTCGTCGAGCATGTCGCCGGCCTTGACCAGCACGGCGCGCGTCTCGGGGTGCACCACGTCTTCGGCCGCGGTACGGCCGAGGATACGGTCGCGCAGCGATTCGATGACTTCACCGCCCTCGACGATCGCGCGCATCAGCGCGCCGTCGTGCGTGCCGCAGTCCTGCTCGATCACGACCAGATCCTGCGTCACGTCGACCAGACGGCGGGTCAGGTAGCCCGAGTTCGCCGTCTTCAGCGCCGTGTCGGCCAGACCCTTTCGGGCACCGTGGGTGGAGATGAAGTACTCCAGCACGTTCAGGCCTTCGCGGAAGTTCGCGGTGATGGGCGTCTCGATGATCGAGCCGTCCGGCTTGGCCATCAGGCCGCGCATGCCGGCCACCTGGCGGATCTGGGCCGCGGAACCGCGGGCACCCGAGTCGGCCATCATGTAGATCGAGTTGAAGGACTCCTGCTCGACTTCCTTGCCGTGGCGG